>Ga0164243_10009864_pt1 | contig 13816 bp, 11 predicted proteins | sample OricompcompostOP_FD_108781 | JGI IMG/M metagenome (GOLD analysis project Ga0164243, IMG submission 108781) | Organic Plus compost microbial communities from Emeryville, California, USA - Original compost - Organic plus compost (OP) | ecosystem: Engineered > Solid waste > Mixed feedstock >... | reverse complement strand
TATGTCCTGTATGGCATATTGAGCAGAGAACCGACGCCCCTGCCCGTGGCGGCGCTGTTCGCGAACCATCTAACGATTCGAACATCGGTGCTGGACCCGTCCATCATCGACCTGAGCGGGGCGATCGCCGACATCGTAAAAGCTGTCGAAGAAGGTGGCATAAGGCCCAACATTGATAAGGTCTTTGAACTCGCCGACATCGTGGACAGCTTTCGCTACCTGGAATCAAATGAGCAGTTCGGCAAAATCGTTCTGAAAATGCCAGCGCCATAAAGAACTAGAAAGAGGCACAGCTTCGGGGGCAAGTCACGATCAGCACCGGCGGCATCGGCAGGAAGCGTCAAAATGGGGATCACTGATCACCAATCTTCATCGACGAGCTTACAAGCCAGTCGGCGATATTTCGCGCAGGACGCGATGCGCGAACTACGCTATGCGGAATGCAGATCAAAGAGCAGGTGCACAGAGGGCAAGATGTTCCGACCGGAGAGCGACTGGACTAAACAGGAGAGATTCGGCGTAACGGATTTTAACATCGAAGCCACGGCCAGCATCCTGGACACACGGGTCGACATTCGGCATTTCAACTGGGTACTGCCCAGCAGCGGGCCATTCAGTCCCGAAAAGCACTATCTCGATTATTCTTTGGACCGGCAACCCCGGCGAAGCCTCATCACAATGGGTCGGAACGACAGGCGCGCGTTGAGTGGCGACGTGCTCTATCTGCCACCTCACCGGCCATATATCGGTCAGCCTGCCTTGCAGGAACGACACCTCGTTTGCGTCGCAATGGGCGAAGCTTTTTTGGAAAACATATTCGATGGCCAGCGCCCTATGCAAAAGCTCGATCCCTGCGCGGATATCCAGAATGTCGTGATGCGCCGCTTGTTCGAGGGGATTGCAATCGAATTGCGATCACCGGGTTTCGCCAGCAAGACCATAATCGAATCCATGCTCATGAACCTGGCCGTCGAACTGGTGAGGCATGTTGGGTCGGAGGAAACGCGCAGCCCCGCCTCTCGATGCACGCGCCAGGTGCGACATATCTCTGACTATATAATGGGGAATCTGTCGGGACCATTGGGCGTCGCCGACATCGCGCGGGGCTGCAACATGAGCGTTCGCCACGTGTCGCGCGTATTCAAGGAAGCTACCGGTATTAGCTTGGGCGATTTCGTTGCGCGCAGCCGTATCGCGATGGCCAAGGAAATGCTGCGCTCCGAGGACGCCCGGATAAAGGAAATCAGTTGGCGTTGCGGATTCAGCAGCACGTCGGCTTTCTCGGCAGCGTTCCGCACCGCAACCGGACAAACGCCGAAGGAATTCCGTCAACCTCCGGCCAGCATGCACTGATAGTAAACAAACGAAAAACAACCATCAGCCCAAACCGACATCATAGACAGGCAACGAAACGAACTAAGGTTCGCTTATCGGGCTTGCGGTAGATTGTTTCCTACATACCTGCGGCATCACGATCAAATTCTTGAAATTCAGTCAAGCAGTCATTCTAGAAGAATATACCACTGTTTACTTGCTCATACTCAATGTTGTTCCCGTCTGCGTCGATCCGTTACGCCCCCATCTTTCATACACTTAGTATGTCGACCAGCATTGCGACAGGTGATTGAGAGCGTTATCGATGGAACCCTCAAGTCTCACCCTATTTTCGAGAGCCGCCGAAGAAATTGCCATTTCTGGTACAAATTAAGCGACATGTGCATTATATGCTTGGGTTGCAATAATTTCTCGCTGTGCTACGTTCGACTTGTTTGATTTGATCTGCCTCGCAGTTAGCGCAATCACAGATCGAATTGAATGAAAGCTGCAATAAAGCAGCGATGGGGGAGAATGACATGAATAGGCAGTTGCTTGCTGCATTTCTGCGCGCATCCGTTACTTCGACAGCACTTATCACAGCGGGCCATGCCTATGGCCAGAGCGGACAGGCCGCTCCTGAAGGCACAACATCCGCTGGAAGTGAGCAACGCCCAGCGGCTCGACAGGCACGAACCGCCTCTGAAAGCGGATCGCTCGACGATATCGTAGTGACTGCCCGCCGCGTCGGTGAAAATCAGCAGACGGTGCCGGTCGCAGTGACCGCCCTCTCCAGCGCACTGCTGCAAGAGCGGCAGGTTTCGCAAGTGACCGATCTTGCCCGCACGGCACCAAGCCTCAGCATCGGCACCGGTGGCACAGGGCCGTCCACTATCGTCTATCTCGCCATTCGCGGACAGGCGCAGAATAGCCCGAATTCCTTTTCCGACGCGGCAGTCGGCATCTATATCGATGGCGTTTATGTCGCCCGGCCGATAGTAGGCAATCTCGGCTTTCTAGACCCCGGTTCGGCCGAAGTGCTGCGTGGTCCGCAGGGAACGTTGTTCGGTCGCAACACGACGGGCGGCGCACTTAACCTGACCTCGGCGCAACCAACCTACACTTTGAGTGGCTATGTAAAGGCCGGCTATGGGGATTATGACGCGGTCAATATCGAGGGCGTGTTAAACGCGCCTCTCAGCGACGAGGTCGCGGTGCGTTTCGCCGGTCGCTATGATCGCCACGATGGCTATTTCCCCAATCCCGCGCTCGGCTATGCCAATGGCGGCGTGAAGGGCGAATATTATGGCCGCGGATCGCTGAAATGGGAGTCAAAGGAGCTCCCCATAACCTTGAACCTAATCGGCGACTATATGCGCTACCGGGACACTGGAAATGCCACGGCAGTCGCCGCGATCAATCCCACAGGTCCGCTCGCCAGCTTCTACGGCATCTCCCAGGGCGTTCGGTCGGGTGCGATCCCGGGAGACACGCCGATCCCACTTTCGCCGACCTTTTCAGTGCCGGCATCGACCTTCACCAACTTCTCTCAGGGGCCGCTCGGTCCCGTTACTCAATATCTCAATCCAGAGTTCGCTACTGACGCACAGAAAGCGACGCTGCTCGCCAAGAATTGGAAGTATAATTTCGGCGCGCCCTCAACTGGTGAACGCCGGATCGATGAACTAGGCAATTTCAACGATGCATGGTCGGCAACCGCCAATCTGGCTATCGATCTCGACGCGGTGACCATAAAGTCGATCACCGGCTATCGCTGGTCGAAAACCAGCAGCAACCTGGACCTGACCGGCACCAACACCGGCGTGGGCGCCTTTATCAGTCAATACCGTCAACATCAGTTCAGCGAGGAACTCCAGATCTCCGGCGATGTCGGTAAGCTGCAGTATATTCTCGGGGGCATATATTTCCGCGAGTCAGGTACGGAGTTTTCCGATTCCGCCATTTTCTACAACACCCCGGTCGCCACCGGCGGCGACCACACGCTCGGCGATTTCGAAAGTACGTCCAAGGGGCTGTTCGCGCAGGTCAACTATAATTTCACCGACGAATTGCGGGTGACCGGCGGCATCCGCTATACATGGGATACGCGCTACATCAATCGCCGTGGCACGACACCTCGCCTGTCCGCCACACCGACCTGTCAGGCTGGCCCGAGCGCAGGCCTGCCGGTTCCAGCTGGGGGGTGCCAGAACCCGGAAACGGCGCGCTTCTCTTATCCGGCATGGACAGCCGGCGTCGATTACAAGGTGTCGCCAGACATTTTTATCTACGCGAAGACCAGTGGCGCTTCCAATTCCGGCGGCTTCAACTCACGTCCTGTGCCACCGCCTTATTCCAGCTCCTTCAAGCCCGAAGACGTGCGCGACATCGAAGCCGGCTTCAAGGGCGAGTTCATGAACCGGCGCATCCGCACCAACCTGGCCTTTTTCCACGCCTGGCAATCCAACGTGCAGCGGATCATCAACACGACCTTCGTCGACAGCGGCGGAGCGACCCGCCTGACCCAGTTCGTCAGCAACGCTGGCAAGGCCCGCACCTACGGCGTCGAGTTCGAAGGCACTGTGCTGCCGTGGGAGGGCATGGATCTGTCAGGCAGCTTTGCCTATCTGCATGCATCCTATGTGAAGGGTAGCCGGTTCGAGACCCAATTGGTAGGCGGGTCCGCCGTCCAGGTCGATCGGTCCGGAGAACCGATTACGCAGGCCCCGAAGTGGACGGCGAATCTCAGCGCGACACAGACGATAGTGATGGATTCAGGCAAGCTGAAGTTGCACGCCGACTATGCTTATGTCTCGTCGCGCTACTTCGACTACTTCACCACCGGCGATCCAGCCGCGCAGGCGGCGGTAGCCATTGCCAACGAGGCATCGCGCATCCGCGGCTATGGCCTCGTGAATGCACAGGTCAGTTACACGTTCAACCAACCCCAGCTGGAGCTGGCATTCTGGATGAAGAATGTGACCGATCAACCCTATTTCACCAATGTCTTCAACAGCTACACCGGCCTTGGTGCCACGGTGCAATTCCAGGGTATGCCACGCACTTTCGGCGGTTCCGTCTCGTTCAGTTTCTGATCGAACGCATTAGAAAAAGAAGGAAAGGGGCGGTCGCGTTACGGCCGCCCCTTTCCGCACACTATGGCCATCGCCATTAGAGAGAAAGAATGGGATGGCCTGTTTCATAGCCGGGACTGTTGATGCCGGATCAGGCGCTCTTGCGGACGGCGGCTTGATATTAGTGGGGTACTCGGCCGCCAACCCGCATGGGACGAGCTTCGTTGCCCATTGATGCTGCCAAAGACTATCGCAATTTGGCCTCAGGGCCCCACGCGACGCCTCACGGGTTTTCGTTGAGCCCAGATCGTTGCAAGGGTCGGCGCTTGACGACTCCTGATCATGGAGTGAGCAATCATTGTACGAGGAGAGAACATGAAAGTCGCATGGATCGGCCTGGGTCAGATGGGCCTGCCAACAGCAAAGACCGTTGCCGCCGCCGGCCATACCGTCCGAGCGTTCGACGTGAATGCTCCTGCAGCGGACGATGCTGGCGACCTCATCCTCTGCGCGTCTCCGCGTGAGGCCGCAATCGATTGCGACCTGCTGTGCATCGCCGTCTTTTCCGACGATCAGGTCGAGGATGTGCTGAACGGCCCAGAAGGCGTGATGGGCGACCTGAAGCCGGGCACCATCGTCGCTGTATTCACGACCGGCAGCATCGAATCGATCCAGCGTATCGCCGCCGCAGCGCCGGCTGGTATTTCGATACTGGACACTTGCTTCAGCCGGATGCAGTCGGAACTGGCATCGGGCAAACTCACCCTGCTCGTGGGCGGCGACGCAGACGCGATCCAGCGGGGACGGCCTGCTTTCGATTCCTTTGCGCGCGCGATCTTCCACGTCGGCGCTAGCGGCGCCGGCCGGGCGATCAAGCTCGTCAACAATATTCTGTTCGCGGGACATCTGCAATTGGCGGCGGATGCGATCAAGCTGGCTGGCGCGCTGGGGCTGGAGCGGGAGTCGACCGCGGCGGCACTCGTCCAGTGCAGCGGCGCCAGCGATGTCATGGCACATTTCATTCATGCCGATCCGCAGGGCATGCTTGATACGTCGCATCGTTACATGGTGAAGGATGTGAATGCTGCGCTTGCTGCCGGCGACAAGGCCGGGATCGAGCTGAAAGCACTTGCCGCATCAACCGCCGCCTATCAAAAGTAATGATAATCAACGGGCGGCGGTGACCTGGACAGGTCGGAAAATCGCCGACGATCAGCAGGTTGAAGGAGGGGTTATATGGGCACGCCAATCGAACTGACCATCGATGTGACGGAGGCAGCGGGACTAGGCATGCCGGCGCATGTCGCGGTCAGCGTCTTCCTTCCCGATGCCGATGGCCTCGCGCAACCACCCGTTGTCTGTTTCGCCTTTCCAGGCGGCGGCTATAATCGCCGCTATTACAGCTTCGATATGCCCGACGGATCGGGCGGTGGCGAAGCCGGCTATCATAACGCAAGAGGCTGGATCGTCGTCGCCTGCGATCATCTGGGCTTCGGCGATTCCACCATTCCCGACGACGACAAGCTTGACCTCGATATTGTTGCTGCCGCCAATGACGCGACCGTGCGTGCAATCATGGACCGGATAGAGGCGGGTACGCTTGTCGACAGCTTCCCGGCCGTCCCGGGTGCAACACGGATAGGTATAGGCCAGTCGATGGGTGGCTGCTTCGCAATTGTGGCGCAAGGCAATCACGAGACTTTCGATGGCATCGCTACGCTGGGCTATAGCGGCATCCATACCATCGTGCCCACGCGCCCTGGCCAGCCTGAGGCGACATGGCCTTGGATTTCGCGGCGCAGCCCGCTCGCCGCGCCAAAGATCTACAATCTCGCCGCACTTGCCGCCTCCAAGGGACCACAGCTAGGCGATGCCGAGGCGCTTAAGGAAGCTGCGCGCAAAGGCGAGCATCCATTCCAATGGTCGTTCCACTGGGATGACGAGCCAGCCGACTGGGTGACGCTCGATATGGAGGCTTCTGCCGGGCTGCTCGATACGCTGCCTCCATGGCGTTCGGCAACCACGCCCGCCTGCGGTGTCTATATGGTCGCTCCCGGCGCGGTGGCGCTCGAAGCAGCGTCGATCCGCGTACCCGTCCTGATTGCGGTTGGTGAACGCGATGTCGTCCCGGATCCATGGGCCGAGCCCAAGGCATTCAAAAGCGCCAGCGATGTCCAACTGTTCGTATGCCCACGGATGGCGCATATGCATAATTTCGCGCATACCCGCACGCTGTTCTGGGAACGCATCCAGAATTGGGGCGACGGCGTGGCGCGGATGCGAAGCCTGGCCGCAACCATCGCCGATTAGTCAGTTCCGTCCTATCTGACCTTTTGCTTCCGTGCGTCGCTGATGCGCCCGACCACATATCCAGCACCTTGATAACGTAACCAGACTGACTGGCATCTCCGCAGGCGAATTTGAGGGACAATATTGGCACTCGCCCGCCGAACGATGCTCATTCATCGGGTCAAACTTATCCGCCGAACCTGCGTCAGGCTCCACAGGCGCCATATATAGCGCCCTGAAGCGGCGCCACCGGTAACGCAGGTTCCAGCGACCCCGCTTTCTCTGGCAGCACCGCTGTCGTTTTCAGTCGCTTTTTTTCCGGCTGGCGCGCCAGCCCTTCCACAAAAGACCTGGCACGCGCAGCTTGACGCTCATCGGAAAGAGAGCGAAAGCCTCCCACATATCTTCAGGTTTGATATGGATGACGGCCGCCATCGCGCCCATCATCTTCCCTTTGACGACCAATTTTTCGCCTTCAAGTTCGATCGTCTTGACGTCCATCATCTCGACGCCGTCCTTGCTGTATACCTTCATGCCCTGTTCCTATCACGCCCGGCGCGGCGCCGAACCGACAAATCCCGCGCCGTGCCCGGTGGCTTAGTTTGACGAAACCTTTTCGAAATCCAGTCCCAGATCCTCCATGATGACCTGCACTGCATTGCGACCCGGGCCGCCTGTGACGCCACCGCCCGGATGAGTGGAGCCCGCTGTCATGTAAAGCTTGGGCACTGGCATACGGTACTGGCCCCAGCCCGGTACCGGTCGGTTGCCGCCCAACTGCCAGCTGAAAAAACCGATATGCTGAATATCCCCGTTGACCAGCGACGTATTGTAGCGCGTGATGTCCAGCGGCGTCATGAAATGCGTTGCGATGATATTGTCATCGGTGAGGTTGGTGACCTGTTCGCGCAGATCGTCAATGAAGCCCTGAGCAATCTCCGCGCCAATCTCGTCCCACTTCTCGCGGCCACCTTCCTTGAGGTCGAGCGGCATGAAGGCATAAATATGGACGGTTCCCTTGCCCTCCGGCACACGGCTGGGATCGGCCCGGAACTGCTGGACCCAACAGGCGAAATTGCGATCGGGAATGCCATATTGCAGATTCTGGAAACCCCGGCGGAATTCCTCCACATCGGAATGGCAGCGTTCGACCCAGAAATAATCCTCGATCCCATTGCCATATTTGAAATCCAGCGGCTCATTGAGCGACAGATGGACCGTCATCGGTTGAAAGTCGGCATATTTAAGCGTGTCAACGCGGTGCTGGAAACCGGGCGGCAGTTCAAAGCCGGGCACCATATGCGGGAAGATTTGCGCGATATGCAGGCCGGCCACCACTGCTTTGTCCGCCCTGATCGTTTCGCCATCGGTCAGGATCAGGCCCTTCGCCTCGCCGCTTTCGATCAGGATTTCCTTTACTTCGCTGTTGAGCCTGATGACCCCTCCATGAGCAATGAAACAGCGCCCAAGCGCTTCGGCAAGCGCACCCGATCCTCCAATGCAGATGCCGGTGCCGAAACGATACATATAGGGCAGGATCACGTAGAAGCCGAAGCCCGTCCCATTATCAAAGGGATTGAGCATAGCTTCCGACGCATAGCGGGCGAGCGCGATCCTGATCTTTGGATTTTCAATCCATTCACAGATCAAGTCCCAGGCGCTGATCGCCTGCAACCGCATCATCTCCTGCCCCTCAGGCGTTGCATCCATCATCATTGCCTGCATGCCGGGGGATGGCGGCACCGAATACATACCCATCACCAACATATCCATGGTTTGGTCGACCTGGGTACAGAAGCGGCGGAAATTGTCCGCGTCCTTGGGTGAAATCTTCGCCATCGACGCGCAGGTGCGATCGAGATCGCTCCAGAATTCCAGATGTGTGTCATCGTCGAAATACAGGACCGTCATCTTTTCCGGATTGGCATATTCCAACCCGAACTTCGAAATCAGCTCCAATTCATCGTTGCGGATAAGCGGGTTGCCCATGAGCATCGAGTGCGACACCGAACAGACGTCCTGATGAAAGCCTTTGCCGGTAAAGTCCTCCGTGGTCGCGACACTACCGCCAGCTTTTTCCTTGCGCTCAACAATGCAAACGGACAGACCAGCTTTTGCGAGGTAGCTCCCTGTTATCAATGCGTTGTGGCCAGCGCCGGCAATGACGACATCATAGGACTCAGACATATATTCTACTCCCGACTGGATGGCTGGATGCTAGCGGTGGATTACGCATAAGGGAATAAAAAAGCGACAATATGTCGCGTTTATCGCATTGCAATCTTTTGCCTTGCTGTGACAGGTGAGCCGATGCCCGAAAAATTTTCTTCCAGATCGATTTCAGTTCGCTCAGTCCCCGCAACGACCCGGCGGCGCACAGGACGTCCATCATCGCATGAGGCCAGCGACCTCGATCAAGCCGTGTTGAAGGCGGCGCTAGCGGAATTTCGGGACATGGGCTTCGCCGGAGCTTCGATCGAACGAATTGCCCGCGCGGCGGGACTAACACGCAGCGCGGTCTATCGGCGACATGGGGACAAGCGGCAATTGTTCGATCACGTTCTTCGCCTGCAGATCGCACAACTGGAAGCACAGGCCGACGCTGCCATCCTGCCATCGGACAATCCGCTGGTGGCGCTACGCCGGACAGCCGAAGCCTATTGCCGTTTCGTGACCAGCCCTACCGCGATCGACCTGCAGCGTATCGTGATATGGGGAGCATCCGCCGCCATGCGGAAGGAGATGTCGGCGATCCCGTCTTTGCCGAGTGAACTCGCCGACCAGGTGGATCGGCGCATCGCATCCGCGCAGGCGGCCGGCATGTTGAAACCGGCGCCCATAGACCTGTGGCGCACCGCGCTCTTGCGGCTAGTGACGGAGGGCCCTCGTTGGCAGGCCCTCACCAGTGCGGAACCCTGGACCGAAACGCGGATCAGGGAGGATTTCGACCGGATGTGGGATATCTTCATCGCCATGGCAGGCACTTGAGTGAAACGCAGGTGTAAGCTTCAGGCCATAGACCAGAAAGCAAAGGCGACGTAAGCTTGTTTTCGTGACAAAGGACAGCGCCTTTCCGGTCATAGTCGTTGGCGGCGGCCCAGCGGGGATGATGGCTGGGCTGCTGTTTGCGCGGGCAGGTGTTCGCACGTTAGTCTTGGAAAAACACACCGATTTTCTTCGGGACTTCAGGGGCGACACGGTCCATCCCTCGACACTCGACCTCTTTGACGAATTGAACCTCCTCAACATATTGCTCGCTCGCAATCATGATAAGGTGCCGTCCATCGGAGCCGTTATCGCCGGCCGGGCCTACCAGATCGCCGACTTTCGTCGCCTGCCGGGCCGGGCAAAGTTCATCGCAATGATGCCGCAATGGGATTTCCTCGATTTTGTGGCCGAACAAGCGCACACGCTGCCTGCCTTCTCCATGCGGATGGGCGAAGAGGTGACCGGCTTGCTGCACGGACCGCAACGGATCGAAGGCATACGGCTCGCGAGCGGCGAATCGATCCGGGCATCCCTGGTGATCGCTGCCGACGGGCGGAACTCCGTTCTGCGAGACGCCGCCGAGCTTCCCCGTCGGGACCTGAAGGCGCCCATAGACGTGTTGTGGTTCCGAATACCCAAGGAAAGAACGCCGGACAACCGAACGCAAGGCTATGTCGACCGGGGCGAGATGATCGTCACAATCGACCGAGGCGATTATTTCCAATGCGCGCGCGTGATCGAAAAAGGGTCGGCCGAAGTCGTTCGTGCCGCTGGCATCCCACGCTTTCGAAACGATGTTGCCGCGACCGTCCCAGCACTTGCAGGATATATCGGGGCGATCGACCAATGGGATGACGTCAAACAACTGACCGTGTCGCTTGATCGCCTGACGCGCTGGCACCGCCCCGGCCTTCTGGCGATCGGCGATGCCGCACATGCCATGTCACCGGTTGGCGGCGTCGGCATCAATCTGGCGATTCAGGATGCGGTAGCTGCCGCCAATATCCTTGCGGGGCCGCTTTCCAAAGGCGCCGACCCCGATCCGCTTCTGCACGAAGTGGAGCGGCGGCGAATGTTCCCGGTGAAGGTGATACAGGCCGTCCAGCGCATCGTGCACCGCAGCGTCATCGGCGCGGCGATGCGTAATCAGGCCCCCCGTGCGCCTGCCATTCTGCGCCTTCTTCAAGCCATTCCGCCATTGCAAGGCCTACCGGCGCGTCTGCTGGGTCTTGGTATCCGCCGTGAACATATCCGGTCGCCTGATGCGACCCAAGGGATGCTCAGCCCGGCCGACAGTCTTCCCAACCATTGAAGCTTGCCTTAAGCACAAAAGCCGACCGTGTCGCGATACTCCCTTTAGGGCGCTGAGCGGAACTGCGTTGCTTCAGCGAGGAACAGCAGGAAATCGTCCTGATCGTCCGTCCAGCGAACAAGAGGTGACCAACCGCTCGCGTGCAACAACAAGATGGCCTGCCGGGGGCTATATTTGTGACTGTTTTCGGTATGGATTGTTTCGCCTGCACGCATGGAAAAGCTGCGCCCGCAAAGCGAAAAGCGAACATCCTTCACCGCCTCCAGATGCATTTCGATGCGGCTCCACCCTTCATTCCAGCGAGCGACGTGGCGAAACTGGTCTACTGGAATGTCGGCCCCCAGTTCACGGTTGATCCGGTGAAGCAGGTTTAGGTTGAAGGCAGCCGTCACCCCTTCCGCATCATCATAAGCGTCAAGAAGGCGATCCACTTGCTTGATACGGTCGATGCCGATCAGCAACTGGGCGTTTCTCCCCAGCGTATTGCACATCGAACGCAGAAGATCGATGGCGGTGTGGGGCACGAAATTGCCTATGGTCGAACCGGGAAAGAAGCCTAACAGGCTCCCGCCTATCAGGCGCGGGGGTAAATCGACCTTCCGCATGAAGTCGGCCTCCACCGGGATGACCGGCAGGCCCGGAAATTTTTCCGCCAGATCCCGGCTCGACTGCCGCAGAAACTCTCCTGAAATGTCGATGGGGACATAGGCACGGGGGGCGATGGCGCTCAGCAATAGAGGCGTCTTGACCGAACTGCCCGATCCGAATTCCACCACTGTCCGATCGGGGCCTGCCATTTTCGCGATTTCTGGCCCATTGTCCCGCAACAAAGCGGTTTCCGTGCGGGTCGGATAATATTCGGGAAGGCGGGTGATCTCCTCGAAAAGCTGCGATCCGCGCAGATCGTAGAACCAGCACGCGGGTATCGCCTTCTGGGTCTCTGCAAGCCCCTTCACCACATCCTCACGGAAGGCGATATTCACGCCCTCTGCATCGATATCCACAATCCGAAGACCTGCGCCTGCTGTCATGTCAGATCCCTCGCAAGGCGCAGACCCGTGAACTGCCAGCGCTTTTCGGGTTGAAAGAAATTGCGATAGCTCCCGCGCATATGGCCCCGCGGAGTGACGAAGCTCCCGCCCTTCAGCACGAACTGGTTGCTCATGAACTTACCATTATATTCGCCGACGGCGCCCTTTGCCGCGCGAAAGCCGGGATAGGGCCGATAAGGCGATCCCGTCCATTCCCAGACAGAACCGAACATCTCACTGAGTCCTTTCGGGTCTGACGCGGCTCTCGGCCCTGCTTCATATTCGCCATCGAACTGCATGCCGCCATCGGGATCGAGACCTTGGGCAGCATGTTCCCACTCCTGCTCGGTCGGCAGGCGCGCGCTTGACCAGGCTGCAAAGGCATCCGCCTCGAAAAGGCTGATATGAACGACGGGTGCGGCCGAATCGACTGGTTGCCAGCCCGCCAGCGTGAAATGCATCCAATGTCCGTCGTCTTCGCATCGCCAATAAAGCGGGCTTTCGATTCCTTCCGCTTTTACCCAGTTCCAGCCTTCGTCCAGCCACAATGCAGGATTGCGGTAACCCCCATCCTCCATGAAGGCGACCCATTCGCCATTGGTGACGGTTCGCCGGGCCAAGGCATAGGGATTCAGAAAATGCTTATGGCGGGGTTGCTCGCAATCGAAGGCGAAGGCATCGCTATTGGTCCCGACTTCGACGAGTCCGCCGGAAAATTCACGCCATGCTGACCCCGAGTCCGCAACATCCCCGACCATCGGCACGGGAAGCATGGGCCATAACGCAGGGCCCAATGGATTACAGGAAAAGAGGTGCTTGACGTCAGTTAGCAGCAATTCCTGATGCTGCTCCTCATGATGCAAGCCAAGCTCCAGCAATTCACCGCAGCGTTCCGCCAAAAAGGGGATCGCAGTCAACACGGCTTGATCCACATATTCCCGGAACCGCCTGACTTCGCCAAGAGCGGGTCGCGTCAGCAGCCCTCGCTGCGATCGGGCCTGACGCGCGCCCTCCGCTTCATAATAGCTGTTGAAAAGAAAGGGCCATCTCTCATTGAACAGCCGATAGCCTTCCAGATGGTCGCGTAAAATGAAGGTCTCGAAAAACCATGTCGTGTGCGCCAGATGCCATTTGGCGGGGGAGGCATCTACCATGGATTGCGCACTGGCATCTGCATCGGAAAGCGGGCCGACAAGATCGAGCGTGCGTTCGCGAACCGTCCGGAAACGCTCAGCCAGATCCTGTTCGGGCAGCGATGCGGGACGAAGAGTGGAACTTATGTTCAAGGCGGCTAGCCCCTCCTTTCCAGCTTCGATAGCTATGAGTGAGGAGGCCAATCCCCTCGACCCGATCAATACGCGCGAGCGGGCAAAAAGGTCGCACGAAAAGGGAAAATTCGATCCTCGCTTCCCGAAGAGGGCGAGTAGCCCGGGTAGAGCTGCGACTTCAGCAATGCGGCAAGGTGCGCCGCATTGGACGCCACCATCTTCGCCGTCTTTTCGACCATTTTGGCTACCTTCCGAAGATCCTTGAAATCGGTCGATCCCATGGCTTCACCAACCCAATAGCAGGCCGCAACCGACGGAATAGTCCAGCCGACATCGTTGAGAGCCTGGAAAATCTGGGCCGAACAGAAGTGAGCGCCATTTTCATTGCCGACGACCGCCACCACGGCGACCTTGCCATAACTAGGGTGCGGACCCATAAATGGGCTTCCCAGAGCGCCTAGGATGTGATTCATCGGTTTTCGGCGAGGAGGCGTGATGAATGGCCGATTTCTTTTGGTTTTCGGATGCGCAATGGGCTCG
>Ga0164243_10009863_pt1 | contig 13816 bp, 9 predicted proteins | sample OricompcompostOP_FD_108781 | JGI IMG/M metagenome (GOLD analysis project Ga0164243, IMG submission 108781) | Organic Plus compost microbial communities from Emeryville, California, USA - Original compost - Organic plus compost (OP) | ecosystem: Engineered > Solid waste > Mixed feedstock >... | reverse complement strand
CCACTCCTTCTTCTCCGCATCCCAGCATTGCAGCACCGTTAAAAATTTTGTCAGGAAAGGAGCCAATAACACCAGCCCTGCGGTGGATACCAGTACTTTCTCTGCTGCCGTTGCAGAAGGGTCGTCTATTGGCAATTGTTCCAGCAGTTCCTCATAAGGAAGCTCCGCAGGTAAATTGCCTGATGTGGTTAGTTCCTCACTATGATCCTTACTAACAAGCATGGATATACCGGAAGTGGCCGGCAATCCGCGTATTAATTGTTCCCTGGTTTGATCCGGCAGCGTAGCTTCCGCATTCGCAAGGAGCTGGTACAGGATTTTGTAGACCAGCTCCTGCCGCGGCCCTTTCCTGGATGCCGGCACATACATGAGTACCAGCTTCAACAGGGAAGGCGTTAACAATTCCGGCAACTCATTATTGCTTGTTTTTAAATTTTCAGGGAGCTGCCCGTGCAATTGGTTGAGCGTTTCCTTTGCCGCTGCAAGCAGTTCTGCTGATAACGGCTGCAAACTTATAATTTGCCCTTGCATGGTAGCGGGAACTTGCCAGGCGATCCGCCACCAGACCTGCTCCGGCGCAGCGTTTTGCAACCACCGGTTGAAGTCCTGCGCCTGCTCCGCTAACACCTGTTTTACCAGTCCGGCGACGCCATTCACTTCCCCTGTTGCAAACCAGGGAAGCCTTCCGTTGACCAGGAAATATTGCAGCAATGCCAGCGGCGAGATGTCGGCAAAAAAGCCGGATGCGGCAGCACCGCCAACAGCCATTGCCCCTGTTTTTTGCCGCAATGCTTCTTCCAGCTTGTACTCCAGCACCTTCTCGAAATCTTCCCGGAATCCGAAAGGCGTCATAGTGCCGAGGTCCAGCTCCAGTTTGTCGATCCGCAGGTACACGCCATCGCCTGCATATTTGGAGCACACTTTATCCATTACCTCCGTTACCAGTTCCTGCAAGGTGGTAGTGAAGTTATGACGCAGGTTCAGCGCCAGCATTTCATCCTTGCAGGCCAGTTCGAATTCCAGTTTATTGATAAGGTGTCGTGGCATGGACCAGGTATTAATCGTGACTGCAATCTTCTTCACAGGAGCCGCATGGCGTCAGGTGATTCAGCGTATCCACGAGCGGATCCGTTTTTTCATAACCCGGCATTTCCGTCTGGGCTATTTCCAGCAGCCATCCCTTGTACACCTCTTCAAACTTTTGCATCTGGCTGATGCCCACCCATTCTATCCTGGGCACGACATGCGCCGGGAACTCCGTCTGGATCGTCTTCTCCACGAAATGGCGATAAGTTTCGCTGCGGAAGCGTTTCGGCCAGCAGGGCAGCAAAACGGTTGCCCGGAAGGAATACGGATCTTCATTGTTATCGCAGGGATTAGCCTTGCAGTACCAATCCATCATATAGCCAAAGTATATGATCAGGCCTTTGATTTCATCTTCGATATCATCATCGATCTGTACGCCTTGCTGCTCCTGCAGCTGTGTTTTTTTATTGTAGAGGAAGCTGCTCCTGGCCAGCACTTTTTTCTTATCGCCCAGGATACTGAAGCGATATTTTATGCCGGTGGAAGCATCCTTTCCATTGTCTTCAATTACGTAATTGACCCGTTCGGAGCCGTATTGCTGCAGGTCGCGGATGCGTTGCGCCATCAGCGGATAAGAGCGGAACTTGAGCATTTTCGGCGGCTTGCCGTCCGGGAAGGTATCCTGGAACAGCACGGAGAGCGGCTCCATTACATTGGTAGTTTTATTCAGCCTGTTGCGGAAGTACTCCAGTATCCAGGGCATTTTATCATAGCATTTATCTGCCGGCACCCGGGAAATCTTTTTCCAATAGTCGGGGTCCTCCGTGTTTTCACCGAGGCCAATGCCCAGGTCGCAGGGATTCAGGCAGATGTCCAGCAGGCTGGCATCATCCTGCCGGGGAGGATCGCTTTCATCCATCAATATATCCAAACGCGGCCGCAGTAAAATATGCTCCACTACATGCATTCCTTCATTGGCATTTACCTGCGCAATGAGCGCCAGGATACGCTGAAAGGCCTTTTCCCTCTCCTCTTTGGTATCATACCGCTCGCTGACGGCCAGCAGCACCGCATTATTAAAATCCGGGCCGTCATATAATTCAAACCAGAAAGAGCCCAGCTGCCCGGCTATTTTACGGCTGCGTTGTTTCAGTTCATCATGAAACTGGTAATGCAACCGTATATCCGCATTGGCAATGATATCTCCCAGTAACAGATCCGTACAGCAGCCATCGACCACCTTTACGCTGGTCAGCAGCACTTTATTATTATGTTCTTTATCCACCAGCTTAATGATGTTGAGGTGCTGGTTACGTTTATTCACTTCCCAGGTTTGTTGTTTGGTTTTTTCGTCCTGTATCATGGAAGCTTCTACCACCAGGGATTCCGGCGTAAGCGAACGGCGGGAAATCTTATTGAATCCCAGCAGCCGGCCCACTCTCCGTTCTGCACCGCTGACATTGCGGGTATCCCATATTTCCTGTTTGGAATAATTGTACCCCTTGCCCCGATTGCTGCTGATTTTGATATATTCCTTATTCTTCAGTACCCTGGATTTATCGTGCATCATGCGCGTAGCCAGGTCTTCCGGGGCAATCCAGCCGTTGATGGCTTCGTATTCGCTCATATCTTCCGCGAACCTTGCCAGGAGGTGGTTCAGGAAAATATTCCTCCTTTCGAGGAAGGTTTCATTGGATTCCGTGATCTGCTGCAGGACCGCTGCAAAGTCCTGCACGATGGCGTCCGGTTGGTCCGCCGGCAGGTTCTTCGGGTTCATCAGCAGGTCGGAGAGTTTTTCCAATTCATTCACTACGCCTGTAAAGTAGGTATGCGGCACTTCATCATCAAAAGAGAAGAGGTCGCGCAGGTGATTGAGCTGCACCAGGTGTTCCTTCAGCAGTTGTTCAAAAAAGAGGAGGTATCCTCTCAATTGCAAGGCCTGCACCTGCCTTTGCTGATCCGCTTCGGGCGGCAGTCCTGCCCTGTCGCTCACGCCGTAATACATAGGAAGCGAGTAGGTAACCGGGTAGTAATCTTCCAGGTTCATATACTCGCCTACCGGCACTTTGAAATCCACCTGCTGCCCCTGCAGCTTATAGGTACGTTCCAGTTTTTTAAGGTCTTCAAACAGTTTGTTCATGCGGGCCGGGTTACGGTCAGCGTCTTTACCCAGGTTGTAGGTAAACATCTCCCGTTGTTTACAGCAAACCACTATGGACAAAGCCGTTTTTACCCGGGCTATTTTACGTTCGGCGCCGAGCAGCGTTACCCATTCGTTGAAATACTCCCGTGGATCGCCGTTGTGATTTTCATCCGCAGGGATGTGGAGGTAGTTAATGGCCTTGATGCCCGGGATGTCCGCCACTTCATTCACGATATCGGATAAACGGATATCGCGGTACAGGGAAGTTTTATCCAGGTCTTTATTGTCGATGAAACCATGTTCCAGCGGCGGGCCTTCGAATATTTCATCAATGAGGTAGCCCTTGGCCTGCATCTGTTCAATGGTATAGAAAGGCACCGAAGGCGTGAAATATTTATAGATCGTAAAAAACAGTTGCGCCACTACCTGGTCCGGGTCTGCCGCTTCGTCCAGTTCTATGGCGGCGTGTACGCCTACATCTTCATACTCCACGGCATCAACGGACAGGAAGTCCTCGCAGAGGTTCCGGTTTTTAAGCAGGCGGTCCATCACCTGTTGCCGCACTTCCTCCCGCTGGTCTTCCGCCAGCACATCCTCTTCATAGGCGATCATGACTTTATACAGGCCTTCCATTTCCACTATTTTTGGCGGCGTCACCGGATTGGCGGCTGCTAAAAATTCCAACGCTGTTTTAATCAGTCGCATTACCGCTTTATTCTTTTCAATCTGTGCTTCCGCTTTTTGAATTTCTGCTTCCAGGGTAGATTTCGTATAGGGGTCGATATCCGGGTTACTCAACAGCGCTGTATTTTTCGTGATCAGGGCTTCCCACTGCTGGGAATCCTTCATGATGGCGGCATTGCGCTCATTCATTGCATCAGCGGCCTTTTGCCGGTTTTCCCGTATCTGGTCATTGCTCTGCTGGATGGTGCCCAGTTTGCCGTAACAGAGCCTGGGTTCCGGACCGTCCTCATTGCAGCCGCAGTGATGATCTTCCAGGGATACGGTGTTGTAATCCACCCATACCGGCACTTCATATTCTTTGGCCGGTTCAATCCAGGCGTTCCTCACTCCTTTCACATCGATGATAAACTTGCGGTAATCATTGATGGTAAGCGGCGCATTATGCAGGATTTCCCGGGCTGTATAGAAAATATTTTGCCAGGTATCATCTGCGAGTTGTTCCGGCGCCAGGAGGTCCGCTATGTCGAACCCATTCCGGTAAGCCAGGTCTGTAATTGCATAGCATACCGCTTCCAGGATGGTGATGCCGGGGTCGGAGAAATTGTAGTCCGTCCAGATATCACTGGAAAGCGCTTCAATATGTTTGATACCCTCCCTGCGAAGGTGTACATAATCTTCAGCGGGTTGCAGCGGGTTTGCTTTTATTAATGAAACTGGAGCGTCCATGAGTCCTGATTTAAGCTTTATCGAATGTTATTGCTTAGGTTTTTTCCGGGGAGATGTAGCGGCTTTGCGGCCCTTTGGTTTCGGCGGGGCCTTAGGCGCATCTTCTGCGGTATTCCGTTGAGGCGTGGCCGTTGGTGTGGTTGCTACGTCCTTTACCGGATTTGCTTCCTTTGCCGTACCCACAGCCGTTACTGTATTCGCCTCTTTCGCCGTATTTGCTTCCTTTCCCGTACCTGCAACCGTTACTGTATTCGCCTCTTTCGCCGTATTTGCTTCCTTTGCCGTACGTACAGCCGTTGCTGTACCCGTGTCTTTCACCGCACCCGCTTCCTTTGCTGTACCTACCACCGTTACCGCACCCGCTTCCTTAACCATATTCACATCCGGAGCGGTAGCCTTCAACCGGGAGTAATCCTCCGCCGTTACCACGTTCACCACCTCCGCCGGGGCGGGGCGGTTCCTTTGCTCGCAGGGCGAAAGCACCGGCGGGGCCTTGTAAGGAATAATGATATGCTTTGGTACAGACACCAGGATGGAGCGCGGCGTAGACGGTACCGCTACTACCATGCCTGTAAAGTCAGTCGAAGCAAGCAAAGCAGCTTCCACGTCATCACAATTCCGCGCCTCCAGGAGCCCCTTACCCAGGTCATCGTCCGGAGCCCTGTCCGTTACAATGCGCCCATCGGAAGGGCAACAATCCTTCTTACAAACGAACATGGCAAAATCCGCGATGAAGTCCACATAAGGGCGCTCTTCGATAAAGTTGATAATGTTAGAGGCATACACCTTTTGGCCGAATACCGGCACGGCATCCTCGTCAAACGCCCATGGCGTCAGGAAGCGCACAATTTCATCATTCAGCTTTTTCAGGTAATAACCTTTATCCGTACCGTCGGTGAACTGTACCCGGAAGGCTACCATCACCTGTTCGTACAACGGGTTTCGCGCCCGCACTTTCACAAATGGGGAAGTGCGTTGCTGCAGGTATTGCTCTATTTCCAGCAGGGTGCGCCTGCTGGTTTTAGGTTGCAGGGGATTCAATGCCGTGCGGTTTTTCAGGTTAGCCAGCGGCACTACCAGCACATGCCCCGGGGCTTTCTGCGGTTCGCAGCAAAGCGGCTCCCCGTTCGGATTTACTGACGCCGGCGCATGCCAGCAGATGCAATCCGGATCTGTATGCGGGATTGTTTTTACTTTATAAATGGAAGGATACCTGTTTAGTACCAGGTGTTCGTAATCCCAGCTGGTGATGGCCCTTCCTTTGTGGCGCAGCCGCTCGCTCACGCGGGTGTAAAACTCCCTGCCCACTTCCTTATGCTTACCATCATAGGAAGCAAAAGGCTGATCCACTTTACTGATTTCCGCTACTTTCACCGTAAGCCGGGAAATACTGCCGGCAGGCAATGCCGCATCGAAATGACGCTGATCATTATCCTGATCCACGAAGGTTACTTCCGCTGCCTGCGCCACTACATTGATCAGGTGCGGAAAGCAGTTGGCGTTGGCGGTAACGCTGGCGCACAACCAGCTTAAACCGGAAGTAATAATTGTACTGGCGTTCGTAATATCTTCCGGCACATCAATTTTGATAATACCCGTAGTCTGAAAACCAAAGGTGCCATCGCTCACCAGGCATTCGCCCGGAAGCGGCCTCCATTCATTATTCACCAGGTACGACCAGTTGATGGGCGGCGGGTCCGTTTCGTCATCCTCGGCAGTGCCGTCCGCAAATTCAAACAACAGCGATAAGGTTTGTAAAGGCTGCACGTTTTCCAGGCCGATAAACAGCATGCCTTCCTCCTGCCAGGTTCCGGAATACTGATTTAGCCGGTTGCTGTTACTTAGACCGGTGGCATGCAACATCAGTTCCGCCATCACAAGGTCGTTGCGCTTCGCGTTTACTGCAACGGGACTACCGGCCAGGTGGCTGTTATAGCCGCCATTACCGTTACCGTTGTCTTTCTCCAATGCCACATCGAAGGGATTGGTATAGGTAAACTGTGGCAGCAATGCCCGGTCCGCGTCGATCGGGTCGTTGAGGGTACTGTTGCGATGCAGCATCGCCTTCGCAAAGTAACTGCCCGGGTCATTGAAATTCACCATGCCATTGGCGGCAAACTGTTTTTCCTGTAGCTCAATTTCCGCTACCCCGAACGGATATACGTGGAAGAACTGGTCAATACCCCGTTCCAGGCCCAGCTGCCGGCTAACATAGGAAACGGATACCTGGGTGATTTCCAGCATAGCCGCCAGCTCCTGCGGTGGCGGCGGCGCTGGCGGAAACTCTCCCCCACCGGCGGAGGGATTGTACACGTTGGTAATTTTCAGGAAGCCTTTGATGGTATCATTATCCCAGGCTGTAACAGGCAGGATGGGGTCCCGGTAATAGCTCATCTGCTCGGGCGTACCGCTGCCGTATGCGGTGGTGTACACCTGCAGGATATCATGACTCAGTTGTACCTGGCTGAAATTACCGTCCGTCCTGTCTTCCTGGGTGGCCAGCCGTTTCCACTGCTTATCCACCAGGATGTTCACGGCTACATCCGCATTGGTTCCCAGCCCTGCCAGGTCGCCGGTACGTTGAATATTTACTCCCAGTGCATTCAGCTCTTTGTTGAACACCTCTTCGCTGCCGATGTAAAAGGATTTTCCTCTTACCGGATACAGCGTGAAGGGATCAAAAGGCTTACTGCTTGGCTGAATGCCGTAATCATTTTGAATAATCAGCTTTTTAAGGCCATCGAAATAAGGGCCCGTATATTCGTTACTGTTAGGACTTGCCTGGTTGCGTAAGGAACCCACCCTCACTTCTATGGAAAAGCCGTCTGCCACCATGTTCCGGTAGTCCGTTGCACTGAGGTTCAGCTCCGGATCCAGCATGATACGCATCACGGGGAAGGAAGTATTGAATGTAAAGTCTTTATATACTTCCTTTTTAAAGCCCACCACGGCAGGGGCCTGCATAGGAAGGTTGATCAGCAGGCAGTAATCGCCGGCAGCCGTTTTATAAGGGCAGTAAGCGGCATATTCCGGTGTGGAATCAGGGAAGACGCCTTTGTTTAAAAGCGCTTCATAAACCGCCGGCAGCCCATAGTTATCCCTGACGTCCACGGTCAGCCATTCTTTTTCTCCACTGAAATAAATCTTGAATGGTTGCTGGGAGGGCACGCGGGTGGCAGGTTCCATCAACTTGCTCAGCCCGTCGAAGCGCAGGATGAGGAAGCGGCGCCCACCTTCCAGCAGCAACTGCGGCGAGGCGATGGCAAACCCGATACTGGTTTTATCATTGCGGTATTCTTCCGGGAGCGGTTGATCCAATATCCGGCAAATGCGTTCGCTATAGCGTTCCGCAACGGTAGGCCCCTGGCCGAAGGTAGGCCAGTGCGGATATTTATCCAGGAACTTTGCGCCATGGCCATCCAGCGAGTTGGCCACCGGGCGGGAATAAATCGTACGGAGCATTTTGTTTTGCTCCTCCTCTGCATTGGGGTCTTTATCGATATAGATTGTTTTGAGTTCTTTGACCTTTGCCTGGTTGACCACCAGCGCTTCCGTAGTCAGATAGGTTTGTTCCTTACCGCCGGCATCTTTACCTGCGCTGAGCGCAGTACCCGGGTCTACCGCATAGGAAGCTACGTCCTTCGCCAGTTCAAAGATGACATGGGCGCGGTCCGGCACAGAAGGGCTTTCTTCCAGGTGCAGCACATCGCGGTAATAAAAGTCCAGCATACGGCCGGTAATGCCATTGGCCTGCTGCTGTACGAAGCGGAACAATTGCAGGAAGGCAATGAACAGTCCCATATGCGGCTGATGCGCCGGGAATTCCTGCAGGGCGAACTGCATATAGGCTTCCCCGTTATTGACCAGTTGTTGCAGGGCGCCGTAAAAGCTGAGGAAGATATCATCGATATAGAGCGCTGCATGCCGGATCATATCTTCCGGCGTATCTCCCTCATAGATGGAGTTATCCGCATCGATGGGAGCATCTACCTTCCAGACCGCATCGTTTTCGATGTCTGTAAAATCGATCGTAATATTTTTCTTCACATCCACTGTGCGATAGCCTTCCGCGTAGGCGATCATTTTTTTCACCTGTTCACTGAGGGTGGATTGGATTAGCAGGTGTAAGTCTGCATGCAGCGGATTTCCCGGGATAGCCAGCGAATACCATTCATCCATCAGCGCCATTATGCTCACAATCGGCAGGAAGAGCGCTTCAAAGTTATGCTGGTCCGGCGCTCTATCGACTGCAGCACGGAGCTGGTCGTAAGCGGCTTTCATCTTTGCCGGCCTGGCAGTGGTGACGGCGGCTGCCAGCACCGCCATATCGCGGCGGAAGAATTCCACCCAGGAGGGTTTGGTTCCGGGAGTAACTCCTGGATTTTCCGTTGCAGGCATATCGTAGAAGCGCAGCTGTTCCGCCAGTCGCTTAGCGAAAAGCAGGAGGTCTTCTATGCTGCGGCCGTCGACTGCGGCGTAGGACGGGTCCAGTGCCGCCAGGAAGCGGTTCAGCTGTCCTGAGCCATCACGGGTAACTTCTGTATGACAATGACAATTACTCATCGGAATAATATTTTACTGCTGCATGGGTATGCAGTCCGGTAAATCATTTGAAAATGCTCAGGGTACAATGTTGGTCGCTTCCTTCATATAGAATGGGAAGACGTAATTGTACCTGGTATTGGTGGTGATGATGGAATATTCCACGTTGATCTCCAGGCGCCCCTCTTCCTGGAATGGCGTGGCTACCACGCTTTCCACGATGATCCTGGGTTCATGGTACACCAGTGCGTCCTTCACGATCTTCTCCACCATTGCCACCGTAGGAACATTCATCTGGTCAAATACATGGGGTTGCAGGTTGCAGCCATAATTAGGCAGCATCACCCTTTCTCCGGTAATGGTGTTCAAAATAATTTCGATGCTGTTCCTGACGGCATCTTCTCCTGCGGCCATTTCCTCGCCATACCATTCGCGGCGGAAGGTGGGCGGGAAGTTCCAGCCGGCGCCAAGGAAGGATTTATCTAAAGATTCCATTTGAATGCGTTTTCCGGGTGTTAACGTTAATGGCTATCCGCCAATGATTACTGTGTTGCAACCAACGGTGATGCTGCCTCCGTGCGCTGTGCTGTCGCCCACACGGGCAGCTGGCTTTCCGCCGATCATCACCGTGGCGGAGCCTTTGATAATACTATCCGGCGGGCCTGCGCAGGTACACATGTTGCCTACCGTGGCTGCCGGCATACCGCCAATGAGCACATTAGGCGTGCCCGGCGGCATTATAGGCCCCCCGGTATGCGGTGTGGGCGTGGGAGGCGGATTCGTCATGGGGCAGGTATGGTTGTCGCCTGCTCTTGCTGCTGCGGGCATAACTGTGCATTTAATTGATTAATACCTGTACACCTTTGATGGTTACGTTGCCGGCTCCGGCCTGGATGGTGATGCCGCTGCTGTCCATGCTGATTTTGTTCTGATGCTCATCCCTGATCTCCAATGCGCCGGAGTCGTTATTCAACACCACTGACTTCTCACCGGAACCCGTTTTCACGGACATGGTCAGCCGTTTATTGGTGTCGTCAAAGATGAGGCTGACTTTTTCCTTCGTTACGATGCCGTATTGGGCTGCGCCCTGTTGCTGCGGGAGCGGGGACTTGTGGTTGTCCTTACTGTGGAGGCATCCTAGGATCACCGCTTCCCTGGGATCATCGTTCAAAAATCCCAGTATCACTTCATCCTGCGGCTGCGGGCGGAAGTACACGCCCCGGTCGGGCCCTGCATCCAGTGTGGCAACCCGCGCCCATATGCCTTCATTTCCCGTATTCACCAATGGCACATGTACTTTAACGCGGTACTGTCCTCCATCTTCCTGGTCGTCCACATCCAGCACGATGCCTATCTGCAGGCCATTGACGCCAGGCAGCAGACCGGAGGCAGGTTTATCCATCACGTTTTCCTTTTTGTAAAACCAATCGTCCTGCCAGCCAAACTGCACATCCGAATGCCAGTTGCCATCGAACTGGTGCAGTACCCCGGTTACGAATACATCGCCGTTGAAGCGGTCCCCTACTCCATCCAAAGTGAGGATGCTGCCGGGCTTGATGGCAGCGTTGCCTTCGAGCCGCACCCGGCCAGTTATTTTCGACAACCGGTTGCGCATTGCATACGCGTTGCTCCAGTCCTGCAACTGCTCCTGCGTGAGATGGCCGGAGTGATTCAGTAAGAGTGAAGCTTCGAGCACGCCTGCCAGTTCCTGTGCGGAGGTATTACCATTATCCGTAAAGGAGGTCTGCCCACTGTCAGAAGTTTCCACTTCCTGTTTGGCGAAGTCCCAGGATTGGCTGCTTACGGCGGTTACCTGCCGGCGGGCATCCATCTCGGCTTCAAATTCATAGATATTATCCCCGTAGGTGGCAGTAGCTACCGCGCTGGAACCGGTATCCGGTTTTTTGACGAAGAGCTTACCATCGTCCGTAAAAACCAGCATGCCGTTGGCTTCCGCGCGGGTGAGCAGGAAATCCCAGTCCGTGGCGTCAAACTGTACCAACTGTTTATGCGCTACCGTGGTGCTGTCCACCTCCGGCTGCAATGCGCCTGCCAGCTCTTCGATCGCTTCCTTGTCCGTTTTATTGATGAAATACCTGTTTTTCCGGGCCATGGTCAGCTTCACCGCTTTGTCCTTTGCTTCCAGCAAAAGCACGGGGTGCCCCTGTTGCAAAGCTTTGATGCCATGTTTTACGATGATGCCTTCGAAAACGGTATCTACATTTCCCTGGTAGCCCAGCTGTATGGTGATTTCGTTGCCCGGTTTGAACAAGGATTCCGCGCTGAGCGGAAAATCCCTGTCGGACAGGGAGCCATCCAGCAGTACTACTTTTGCGGAAGCGATCTTGTTGAAAGACTTGTTGACGATGATCTGCGTCAGCAGTATTTCGTTGCTCAGCGGGCTGCCGTTGATCAGGACTTTGTACGATACCAGGTTGGTGTCCTGCTGCGTTCCGGGAGGAAGACTGTCTAACATGCTTTGTTCTGGTTTAAGATGTTATTTTTTGCCCAACGGCGGGAATACCAGCGTAGTACCGGGTACCAGCTTCCTGAAGTTCTTCAGCCTGTTATGCTTCGCTACCTGCAGGTAATAGTGCTGGTTGTTGTAGACCTGGTAGGTCATCAGCGGCAGGAGATCGCCCTCTTCCACCATGCGGCGGTGCGTCAGGTCCGGGGACGACAGCATGCTCACGATACTGCCCAGGGCTTCCGGCGTTCGCTCCGTGAAGGTGGCGTTGATCTTTGCGCGTATAGGCAGCCCTGTTAGGTCGAACATGGTGTAGGTAACCGTACTGGAGTTCAGTACGCAGTTACAGATGAAGGTACCATATTGCACCAGCAGGGAGGCCGGCTTATGCAGGATGCCCCGCATGGAAGTGGTAGCTGCGCGAAACAGCATGATCTGCGCCGTTACGGGAATTTTCACCCCGTTGGTATTTACGCCCGTACCATCGATCATCAGGTCCAGCGAAAAGGAGCGGGCCTTGGTACGCTGGTATTTCTGATCCGAGGTGGACCGCCCGGGGGCTGTGGAAGAGATCCATTCCACGTCCTCCTTGATGGCGAGTGAATCCGGGTTGAACATTGCCAGGAAGGGAGGCCCCATGGGGATCAGCTTATCGCTGACGGGAATGATCTTCAGATTAAAAGGCAGTTTTGCCGCACTTTGAGTGTCCATTATCTTTCATTTTTTTCCCTGATGATTTCCAGCACTTTTTCAACCAGCGAAGCGTCCGCCGCGGTGGGCGGGGGCGAGATGGTCACGGACCCGTTTCCCGAGCTGGCTGCCGGCGTTTCAATTACCGTTCTGATTACCACTTCATTTATTTGTACAGGCATGTTGCTTACATTTTTCGTTCGAAATACTGATAGGCCATTTCCAGTGTTTCAATGACGATACTGTTTTCTGTGGCCCTGAAGTCGGAAGTTTTCCAGGATACCGGGTAAGCCTGCACGATGTTCCAGATGGCGGCAGGCTCCCCCGCTTCATCCAACAGGGTCACCACGATGTCGGCCGGTTTGAAGTCGTACACTACCACCGTGAAGTAGGTGTTCATGGCCGACTTAAACCATTTGAGCAGCGCGCTGCCTTTCAGCAATCCTCTTTTGAGAATGAGGTTACTGTATTTGGCTCTTTTAGGAAGTTTGTACACAAAGCGGTTTTCCCCGCCTTCCTTCAACTCTTCAGTTTCAATTTCGAAGTTGAGTCCACTCACTTCCTGGAAGCGTTGCTCCGTATCCGCATCAGCGCCGTCGACACCCACAAACTCCACTTTAAAGTGGAAGCCTGCCGGCGGATAATAGGTAGGCATTATCAGGCAGTTTTAAGGGTGATTCCTTCATGGGCCAGGTCGATGGACTCGATCGCAATTTCGTTGCCGGTGGCCTTCAGGCCGGGGCCGTCCACTTTCACCGGCCATGCCTGGATGATCGTCCATACAAATACCGGGTTACCTTCATCGTTGAGCAGGGAAATCACGAGGTCGCGGCGCTCTACATTCGGCTGCCCGTTGTTATTGAGCCAGAGGTAGAGTTCATTGTTAGCGGCGGTGATACCTCTTTTCAGCGTAATGTTGCCGGCCTTTTTCAAACCTGGTCTTTTCAGTGGCAAGGTGGCGCCACTCATCAGGCCATCTCGGTAATCGATAGACTGTAATTCCTGCGAAAGCCCGCTTACTTCGGAGAATCCAATGTTATCGCCGCCCCAGGAAACTGAAAAATGGAAGACCGGTAATGGATAGTTTGCCATTGTATTATTTTTAGAAGATGATTAAAAAGTTTTGATCAGGCATCCCATCAGGAGGATTGCAGTTTTTGTTCAAAGCGCAGGATGATGAATTCCGCAGGACGGGCTACTGCCATACCTATTTCCACGATGAGGCGGCCTTCGAGGACGTCTGTGGCCGTCATGGTTTTGCCGAGTCCTACATTCACGAAGTAGGCCTGTTCCGGTTTCGCGCCGGCCAGTGCGCCGTCTCTCCATTTCAGGAAGAGGAAGTTTTCGATCATGGACTGCACCTTGATCCAGGTGGCGGCGGTATTGGGTTCGAATACCACCCAGCGGGTTGACTTCTGGATGGACTCTTCCACCACGCTGAAGAAGCGGCGTACATTCACGTACTTCCATTCATTGCTGTTACCGTCCAGGGTACGGGCGCCCATGATGACGGTCCCGGAGCCGGGGATGCTGAGGAT
>Ga0164243_10009862_pt1 | contig 13816 bp, 13 predicted proteins | sample OricompcompostOP_FD_108781 | JGI IMG/M metagenome (GOLD analysis project Ga0164243, IMG submission 108781) | Organic Plus compost microbial communities from Emeryville, California, USA - Original compost - Organic plus compost (OP) | ecosystem: Engineered > Solid waste > Mixed feedstock >... | reverse complement strand
CGGACTGTCAGAGCTCGCCGTCGACAACTTGGCCGACTACCGGCGGCTCGCCGTCAAGCTGGCGACCGATCCTGCATTGCTCGGCGCGACCAGAGCGAAGCTCGCGTCGGCCCGACTGACAGCAACACTGTTCAACACGCCGATGCTCGCACGCGGCATCGAGAAGGCCTTCGTTGAGATGAAGAGGCGTTACGACGACCGAAAGTCCCCGGCCCCGCTGGACCTCTCGTCCGAATAGTGGACCAGCGGGTCCGGCTCGATGCGGTGTGTCATCAGATAGGGATGGCGAAGTTCTTGCATAGTGCGGGCCATGGCATTGAAATTCTACATGACGCCCGGCTCCTGCTCGACCGGCATCCATATCCTGCTCGAGACGCTGGAGCTTCCGTTCGAGGCGTGGATCATCAATCTCCCCGCCGGCGAGCACCTCCGCCCCGAGTATCTCAAAATCAATCCGAGGGGCACGATCCCGACGCTCGTGCTCGACGACGGCCGCGCCCTCACCGACTTCAGGTCGATCGCGCTGTGGCTCGCCGAGACCTACCCCCGTGGCAAGCTTCTCCCGGAGGATCCAGCGCTTGCCGCCCGCGCTATCGAGCTCCTCGAATTTGCGCTGATCCAACTGCATGGCGAGGGCTTCACGCGCATCTTCACCTCCGACCGCTACGTCTCGGCGAGCGACGCGCAGAGCGGTCAGGCCCTCAAGGACGACGTCGCCTCGCATGGCCGCGAGATCGTAAGCCAGGCGTTCGGCATTCTCGACAAGCGTCTGCCCGCCGAGGGCTACGCCATAGGGCCACAGTTCTCGATCGCCGACGCGGCCTTGTTCTACAACGAGTTCTGGGCCGACAAGGTTGGCATCCCCCTGCCTCCGCGTGTCGCTGCACATTACCAGCGCGTCCGTGCGCGCCCGGTTGTGCGCCAAGTGCTGGCCGAGGAGGGCTACCGCTCCTGACCTCCCCAATCCCCTGACCTGTACGACCCTAGCGTCGCGTTTGCGACATTCCGCACGCGAAAGTGCCGGTCGGACCACCCATTTTGCTGGTCCGGAATTTGCGTGTCCGCATCCAACGACCGGTCCAATTCAGAAGGCGACACCCGATGGCATTCACCTCCATCTGCCCCACGAGTGCCGTAAGCGAAGGCGGCATGGGCCTCTTTCAGGCCGGCAAGAAGAGCGTGCTCCTCGTCTGGCCGGCGGGCGGCGAGCTCAAGGCCTATCGTGGGCGCTGCCCGCATGCCGACATGCCGCTGACCGAAGCGACGTTCGACGGCCAGAAGGTCGTCTGCCCCCATCACCAGTGGGGCTTCGACGCAGCCAGCGGCAAGTGCGTGACCCATCTCGTCCGCAACGAGCTCCATCCCTACCCCTTGCGTGTCGAGGGGGACGAGATCCAGGTCGACGTCGGACCGGTCAAGCCCGCGCGCGCGCCGGCATAGCTCATGCTCAGAGGCGCCGCATTGGCTGATGCATGAGAGCGCGCCCCGTGACCGACAACACGACCGACAAGGAGCAATGGGTCATCTGGAACGGCTCTCTGGGCGTTCTCGACATGGTGACGATCGGCCATATCGAGGATAGCGACGCCGGGAGAAGCGCCTTCCTGTCGGCACCTTACGGCATCGTCGGACCATTCAATCTCGACCAGCTTGAAGCCGAAGGCCGCATCACGTTCGGCGAATGCCTCGTCATGTCACGCCAGAGGTGGCAGGAGGATCAGGTCGACCTGCGCCGCGAAGCGATGGAGAAGCGCCGCGCCTTTCTCGCTCGCATGGAGCTGAGCGAGGACGATCGCGAGCACCGCGAGACGCTCGATCTGCCGCTGGATGGAACGCTCGAGCCCTCGCAGATCAACGCTGCCTTCCGGCGTCTGGCCAAGACCGCCCACCCTGACGCCGGCGGCAGCAATGAAGAGTACCGTCGCATCTCCGATGCCCGCGACGCGCTGCTGGAGCTGTTCGGCAGCGCCTCCTAGCGCAGCCGCGGACCGCTCTCACTTGTCGGCGGAAGGCTTGCTTACAGGGTAGGAACAATCCAGCAGCATCTGCGCCCATGCGATATACCATGTCTGCGCAACCGCGGCAGACATGCACGTTGTATACGCCGCAAGGTTCATGGCGCCGAAGTAGGGATGCGTAAGCGCCAGCCACAGATGCGCGCGGTTCACATCGATTCCGGGTATCATGACGTTCCTCCGTTGTTAGGTCGACCCAATGCGTAATGGCACCGGTTCAAACACCCATCGTACTGAGATTGATAATCTCAAACAAGATTGAGATATGGAATCTCAATACCAGAGTCAAGGCCAGCATGACGAAGCCATCGAAAACCCGCACCAAGGTACGCACCCGAGCCGACGCCGATGTCACGAGCGAGCAAACGCTGGTGAGGTTGTTCCGCGACCTCACCGAGGAGCAGTTCGACTACTGGATATCGTCGCTCAACAGCGCGGTCGCGGCGATGGGAGGGAAGGCGGAGACCTTCACCCGCGACGACCGGCAGAAGACCATCTCCTATTGGTACGTGCTCATGCTGCTGCTGGAGCGATACGCTGCGAACGGCAATCCCTTCGCGGTGCGCAAAGGCGATGCCTGGCTGAGCGAGGGGCTTCTTTCGATGCGTGCGCTGTCGACTGAACTGGGCGAGCGATACAAGGAAGAGACGATCCGCCGCTACGTGTTCGACCTGAAGCAATATGGCCTGGTGGCGCTGCAAGGCCGCGGCGGCGACGCGATGCTGCAGCTATCGGCGCCCGCCATCCGCGCCCTCACCAACACCATCCGCCAATGGGTGACGACCTTCCGCGACCTCGACCGTCGCATCGGAGAGTTGCCAGAGTTCTAATCAACTGCGGCAATATGCGATGCGGCTGCAAACTCAACCGGCGCGGAAAAGCTTCCGTCCATTGCCGCCTCCGGCAGGATGCGCATAGACGCAGTGAAGATTGGGCCCTTGTGCACGCCCCAATGATCCGACCGAACATGGCAACTTCGCACTGCTGCGCCGACGCCACGCGGGTTAGGCGCGATTCAGTCACATATCCTACACAGCAATCCCCTAGATCCGGTTGTATTAACCTTTCAGGGTGGGGCTCTCCAATGAAGTCGAAAGTGTTTGCGGCCGCGTCTGCCGCGATGTTGCTCGCTGTGTCTGCGTCGGCCGCTTCTGCGGGGACTGTGACGGTCAACTCTAACGCTGTTGGCTACTATCAGAACAATGCCTTCAATAGCGGCACCAACGGCGGCAATCTGATCGAAGATGGGACGCGGAATAACTTCTTTGCGTTCGACCTCTCTGGCATCTCAGGCCAGGTGACGGCCGCAACGCTGACCATCTCCGGCGACAACGGCTACTTCATTTTCAACAGCGCCACCCCGGGCACAGTGACCTACTCGGTCTATGACGTCACAACCGATGTCAACGCGTTGAAGAACTTCACCGCCAACCGGATTGATACCTTCAACGATCTCTCGTCCGGCAAGCTCTATGGGTCGACCTCGATTGATAACACCAGCACGTTTGGCACGATGCCAGCACTCGTGATCGCGCTCACCGAAGCTGGTTTCCTCAACGACATCACCGCGGCGCTCGGCGGCCTTTTCGCGCTCGGCGGCACCAGCAACCTCGGATATGATCAAGGCTTCCTCTGGAGTTCCTCCAGCGGCACGCCGACGGCAGCTCAGCTGACGCTCGAGGTCGCCCAGACCCCGCTTCCCGGCGCGCTCTGGCTGTTTGGCAGCGCACTGGCGGGCTTCTTTGGTCTGCGCTGGCGCAAGCTGGCCGCCGCGTAAGTTAGCCGGCTGTGATGTGCGACGGCCGGGCCGTCGCACATCACCCTCAACCTATGACCTGCTTCGAAAGCTTGTTGCGATAGCTTCGCTCACGTGACCCACGCCAGAGGTTGCGCCAAATCTCTCCGACGAAGCTCGCCATATTCCATTCGTATTCGACTACCGCGCGCTGAAGCCGCACGGTTGGCTCCTTAGAGCCCCCTACACCTGCTCATTCTCCAACTCGCCTGTCCGACGACCATTTCGTGCTTAGCCCCATTGCGCCGGCAAGCACGTCGTCTGCGCCCATGGCCGTGGTCCCTTCTCCAAGGCCCGCCATGACACCGAAAACGTCGACGATGTGTGACAGTCAAAACCAGCAAGCTAGCTGGCGAGAATGGCGCGCCCGAAAGGATTCGAACCTCTGACCCCCAGATTCGTAGTCTGGTGCTCTATCCAGCTGAGCTACGGGCGCTTGCCTGCGTTTTTCACGGCCACGCAGATGGCCTGCGGCAACCGGCGGGGAAACGCCCTCGCCGAAGCTCGCCACTACTAATGGCTCAGCCGCGGCGGCGCAAGGGCCTTGCCGCACCCTTTACGCAGTATCGTCGAAACTGGCCGTGGACACCGGCATTGCCGCCTCGCCCTCAGGCCCGAGATGCACGCCGCGGTCGGGAATTTCGAACTGAAATGCCGCCCCCTTCTCGGTGTCGAGCAGCCTCACCTGCCCGCCGTGCACACCGATGATCTCGGCTGCGATGGCGAGCCCGAGGCCCGTCCCGCCCTTGCGCTGTGAGCCGGTGAATGCCTCGAACAGATGCTCCCGCGCCTTCTGCGGTACGCCAGGGCCATTGTCCCGCACCTCGACGAGCACACGGCGTCCCTCGCGCCAGGCCCTGATGCGGATCTCGCCCCGCGGCGACGGTGGCGCTCCCTCCAGCGCCTCGATGGCGTTGCGCACCAGGTTGGAGAGGATACGGAAGAGATGATCGCGATCGGCGTCGATGCGCAGCGTGTCGTCCATCTCCAGAACGAAATCGATGCCGCCCTCGCGCGGCAACCCAAGCGCCTCGCCGACCTCCTCGGCCAGCGGCTTCAAGAGCAACAGCTCGCGCCGCGGGGGCGCCTCCTCAGCCCGTCCGAAGCGCAGCGTGTCGTTGCAGAAGTTGATGGCGCGATCGAGCGACGCGATGAGCTTTGGCGCGAAGCGCTGCACGGTCGGATCGGGTATGGCGGTCAAGCGATCCGATAAGAGCTGCGCGTTGGCCAGCATGCCGCGCAGGTCGTGATTGATCTTGCTCACCGCAAGGCCAAGCTGCGCAAGCCGCGTCTTCTGCAAAAGCGTGCCCGAGAGCTGACGCTGCATCTCGGCCAGCTCGCGTTCGGCGGTGCCGATCTCGTCGTGCCGCCCTGACGGGACGATGATGCGTGCTGGATCCTCCGGATCCTGGCGGAAATGCACCATCGCGCGCGTGATGCCCATCATCGGCCGCACCAGCAGCCGGCTCAGCGCGAAATAGACGAGCGCTGCCGTCGCCAGCGAGACGATGATCGAGACCCCGAGAATGTTCAGCGCGTAGGACCTCAGCGCCGCCTTCAGCGGAGCTTCCGGCATGACGATCTCGACGAGGTCATCGGGATCATCGCCGATACTCCCGAGGACGCGGATGGTGCGGCCATCACGCGCGAAGAAGACGGCGATGGCATCGCCGATCTGCTCCAGCTTGAGGCCGATGCTCTGCCACACCGTCTCGGGCTGTTGGCGCAGATCGTAGTGCGCATCGATGGTCATCTGCGGATCGACCGGCAGCACCAGCCGGCGCACGCCCTGGCGGCGCGAGGCTATGGCCTTCACCTGTGCCGTGCGCAGCATCTCGGCCCGCAGCCCCGACGGCACATCCCCGCCGGGAAAACCCTCGGCGGCGAGCGTCGCCAATTGCGCCGCCGTCAGACGCTCATTGAGCCAGTCGACGCGAAAGGTCGAAATCGAGGGCAGGAAGATCAACACCTCGGCCAGCATGACAAACACGGACGTCAGCAGCAGCAGCTTGGCCGGCAAGCCGAGGTCGCGCCAATCGCTCCGGTATTTGGCGACCCATTGCGGAGATCGCAGCCGCCGTAACCGGTCGACGAGCGTCGGTTGTGCCACCTCGTTCTTGTTGTCGCGGAGCACGCGCGTCCTTTCGCTCGCCTCGCCTCATCCGAACTTAGCAAGAAAATCGATAACCTTGCGTAAGGTTGGATTTGCCGTTGTCGACGCATAGTAGCTGGTCGCCACGCTCTTGTTGATCTCCGAGAGCGTCGGGTGACCCGCGACCCAGGCCTTCATGTCCTTGATATTGAGGCCCTGCGCGACGGCCAGCGCCCAGATCTCGATCAGCTCCCCGGCCTGCGCGCCGACCATCCCAGCGCCGAGAATCCTGCCGCCGCGGTTGGTGATGACCTTGACGTGCCCGGTAAGGTGCCGCTCCGCTGCCGCCCGGATATTCTCGCGATAGGGCCAGCGCAGAACGTGGATTTTCTTGCCGGCCTTTGCCGCCTCCGCCTCCGAGATGCCGACCTGGGCCAGCTCGGGGTCGGTGAGCACCACGCGCGGCACGAGGCGCGCCTCGACCTGCGCCGGCACGTGCAGCAGCGCACGGCGCACGATGAGGCCGGCATAGTAGTCAGGCGCCGGCGGCATAGGCGGCCCGACCGCCGCGCCTCCGATGGCGAAGACGCGCCGGTTGCTCGTCTTGAGCCCCCCGTTGACCTTGATACCGCGCATGTCGTGGCGGATGCCTGCTGCCTCGAGTCCAAGATCGAAGATCGCCGGCTTACGCCCCTGAGCGATGAGAAGATGACTGCCCTCGACGACGTGCTTGTCACCGCCCACGGAAACATGCACGCGCACACGGCCGAGGCCGCCTTCGATGCTGTCGATCTTGGCATTCTCGTACACGGCGATGCCTTCGTCGGCGAGCCGCTCGATCACGAACTTGGCAAGTTCGCCGTCCTCGTCACCCAGCGCCTTCCCGGGATCGAGCACGATGACCCGCGAGCCGAGCCTAGCGTAGGCCTGCGCCAACTCGAGCGCCTGCGTTGAACCGCCAATCACGATGAGGTTGTGCAGCCGGTCGTGGTTCGCGAAAATTGTCTCGGCGGTGAAATAGGAGACGTTGACAAGACCGGGTATCTCGGGAACAGCCGTCGTCGATCCTGTTGCGATCACAAAGCGGCGCGCCCGAATGCTGTGCTCGCCGGCCACGACCGTCTTCTTGTTGACGAAGCGGCCGGCCGCCTGGATGACCCGGATGCCGAGAGCGGTGAAGCGTTCAGCGGTATAGTTCGGAGCTTGCTCGGCAATGACACTCTGCACATGCGCACCAACGGATCGCAGGTCGACGTCGACGTCCGAGGCTGCGATCCCGAATAGAGAAGAGGTGCGGATGGCATGCGCGCGATTGGCGACAGCACCAAGCGCCCGCGCCGCCAATAGGCCATAGCTCGGCGCCTCGCCCTCTGCCTGGGGCCGCTCAATGAGCACCACACGGCGCCCAAACGCCGCCGCGATGCTCGCAACGGCAAGGCCGCCCGGATCAGTGCCGATCACGCAGATGTCGGCGGCAATGTCCTCGCTGTCGGCCTCGGCGGCGGCTGGCGCCTCCGTCGTTGGCGACGTCGATTGGCCTTGATGCATGCCATCCCCCTAGTATCACCGCGGGCACCCCCATGCCGCGGCAGCCCCCGACCACTACGCGGTTAAGGCAGATTTGCCATTTTCGCGGCTCGGGCGCACCCTCGTTGCGGTCTTCGACCGTGGATTAACGGCTGATGGCGCGCGTTGACTTGCTGCCATGGAGCCCGTATAAGCCCGCCAATCCTTGAGAAGCATGGGTTCCGCCGACGGCGAGCGCGCAGCCGGCAGGCGCCCTATTCGCGACGGGCACTGGAGCTGTATCGTGAAGCGCACCTATCAACCGAGCCGGCTCGTCCGCAAGCGCCGCCACGGGTTTCGCAAGCGGATGCTGACCAAGGGCGGCGTCCGCGTGCTCAATCGTCGGCGCGCCAAGGGCCGCAAGCGCCTGTCGGCTTGAGCGGGTGGGCTGACCACCGGCCGATCGCCCTCGAGCGCAGCCCCTCCGGGCGAGGATTCTGCGCCGTGGCATTACCAACTCTCAAGAAGCGCAGCGAGTTTTTGTGGGTCCGGAACGGTCGCCGCTGGGGTGCGGCCGCCTTCGTGCTCGAGGCACGTCCCCGGCCGGATGCAGCCGAGGGACCGGCGCGCTTTGGCTATACCGTGTCCAAGAAGGTTGGCGGTGCAGTGCAGCGCAACCGGATACGGCGCCGCTTCCGGGCATTGACCGCCGGCCTCGCCCCCGAGCAAGTCCGTCCCGGCTTCGACTATGTGCTGATCGCCCGCTCGCCGGCCATAGATCGACCCTTCGCCGACCTCAAAGTGGACCTCGACCAGGCTCTCGCCCGCGTTCATCAAACCCCGGGGCAAAAGCGCCGAGGCGCGAGAAACGCATGACTTCCAGCTTTGCGATCCGGTGCTGTCGGAGTATTGGCTCTGGCGCCAAAAAGAGCGCGGTCCTCGCGGGCGGCTCCACCGGGCAACGAGAACGGCGCTGAGGCACCCATGCAGTCGCAAGACCCCAATCAACAACGAAATCTCCTCCTCGCCGTCATCCTGTCGATGGCCGTCCTTCTCGGCTGGCAGCTCTTCTACGCCGGCCCGAAAATGAAGGAGGAGCAGGAGCGCCATCGCATCCAGCAGGAGCTTGCGCAGCAAAGCGCCAGCAAGGAAGCGGCCAAGCCCGCAAGCCCTAGTGCCACGAGCCCCAACGCTGGAGCAGGCACGGCGATTCCCGGCGCAGCGCCGGCGACCTCGGGCGAGGATGCGATCAAGACCTCGCCTCGCCTCGCCATCGACACCCCGTCGGTGAAGGGATCGATTGCCCTGCGCTCCGGCCGTTTCGACGACCTCGTCCTCGTCAAGTACCACGAGACGGTCGACCCCAAGAGCCCCAACGTCGTGTTGCTGGCGCCGAACGACAGCGCGCATCCCTATTTCGCCGAGTTCGGCTGGGTGCCGGCCGCAGGCTCGAACCTCAAGGTCCCCGACCGCGACACTCTATGGCAGGGCGGCGGAACGCTGACGCCGGCGACGCCGGTGACGCTCACCTGGGACAACGGCCAGGGCGTCACCTTCAAGCGCACGATCTCGGTCGACGACAACTACATGTTCAAGATCGTCGACGAGGTGGAGAACAAGTCCGCTGCCGCCATCGCGCTCGCCCCCTACGCGCGCGTCCACCGCTACGGCACCCCGAAGCTCGAGCACAACTGGATCCTGCACGAAGGCCTCATCGGCGTCATCGGTGCCCAGGGCGAGCAGCGCAGCAAGTACCCGGACGCCGTCGAGGCGGGCACGCAGACCTTCGAGCCGGCGACCGGCGGCTGGCTCGGCTTCACGGAGAAGTACTGGGCCTCGACCGTCATCCCCGACCAGAAGGCCCAGTATCGCGCCACCTTCTCGGCCCAGGCGCCGAAGCTGCCGAGCGAGCAGCCGTCCTACCAGGCCGACTATATGCGCGACACGATCACCGTTGCGCCCGGCGCCACCGAGCAGGTCTCCTCGCAGCTCTTTGCCGGCGCCAAGCAGATGCAGCTTCTGCAGCAATATCAGAGCGACGGCATCCAGCAGTTCGATCTCTTGATCGACTGGGGCTGGTTCTTCTTCATTACCAAGCCGCTGTTCAAGCTGATGGAGTTGATCAACTCCTACGTCCACAATTTCGGCGTGACGATCCTCATCCTCACCGTGCTCGTGCGCCTCGCCTTCTTCCCGCTCGCCAACAAGCAGTACGCCGCCATGGCGAAGATGAAGAAGCTGCAGCCGCAGATGGAAGCGCTGCGCGAGCGCTACAAGGACGACAAGGTCAAGCAGCAGCAGGAGCTCATGGAGCTCTACAAGAAGGAGAAGGTGAACCCGGTCGCTGGCTGCTTGCCGATCCTGTTCCAGATCCCTGTGTTCTTCGCGCTCTACAAGGTGCTCTACATCACCATCGACATGCGCCATGCGCCGTTCTTCGGCTGGATCAAGGATCTCTCGGCGCCCGATCCGACGTCCCTGTTCAACCTCTTCGGCCTCTTGCCCTTCGCCGTGCCGGAGTTCCTGCACATCGGCGTTTGGCCGCTGATCATGGGCATCACCATGTGGCTGCAGATGCAGCTCAACCCGCAGCAGCCCGATCCGGTGCAGCAACAGATCTTCAACTGGATGCCGGTGATGTTCACCTTCCTGCTGGCATCCTTCCCGGCCGGTCTCGTGATTTACTGGGCCTGGAGCAACATCCTGTCGCTGGCGCAGCAGTACTACATCATGCGCCGGCAGGGCGCCGAGATTCACCTCATGGGCAACCTCTCGCGCCAGTTCAAACCAGTCGCCTCCATTGCCGGGCGCGGCGCTGACGCCTTGCGACGGCGCCGCTCCGGCGACTCGGACAAGACGACCTGAGAGGCACAGCCCCGAAAGGGCAAGCTGAGATGACGGAGCTCGACAAATCGCTGCTCGCTGCCGGCGAGCGGCTGTTCGAGCGCCGTTGGCAGCTCCTGAAGAGCGTACCGGCGCTGGAGTTTCTGCCGCCTGCCGACCGTACCGAGATCGCCTTCGCCGGCCGCTCCAATGTCGGCAAGTCGAGCCTCATCAACGCCCTTGTCCGCCAGAACGGCCTTGCCCGTACCTCGAACACGCCCGGCCGCACGCAGGAGCTCAACTACTTCGAAAGCCCGGGCGAGCCACTCTTCATCGTCGACATGCCCGGCTACGGCTATGCCAAAGCCCCGGTCGAGAAGGTCGCCGCGTGGGGCGCACTCGTCACCGACTATCTGCGCGGACGCACCACGCTCGCCCGCGTGTTCCTGCTCATCGACGCGCGCCACGGCCTGAAGCCCACCGATGCGCAGATCGCCGCCATCCTCGATGATGCCGCCGTCACCTACCAGGCGGTGCTGACCAAGGCCGACAAGATCAAGCCGCACGAGCTTCGCGAGGTCGAGGAGGCAACGGCCACCGCTCTAGCCAAGCACCCGGCCGCTTTCCCGCACGTCATCACCACCTCGGCCGAAGAAGGGCGCGGCATCGACGAGCTGCGCGTCACCATCGCCGGCATCCTCGCGGACCGCGCGTAATCCGGCTCTCAGTCTTGAGTGTCAACAAGCCGCATTGTTGCTGATTGAGCGCAAGGTCTGGCCGAATCCAATCCGCACATGTTGGCCAGGTTGATACTATACTTACAGAGTATACTATCGAACGCAGGCCACCTGTGTTCTAGCCACAACGCCATCGGCACTTGGGGTCACAGTTCAGTACTGCGTACGGGAGTCCCAAGTGCATATCATTTGGCGCGTGGTTTGCGCATGCGCAATCGTGTCATCTTTCTTCCAACCCACTCAAGCTTGCGCCCAAGAGCAGCCGCAAAGCTCGACCCAGGCTGATGCTCCCGTTCCCTTACCGCCGCTAACCGTCGAGACTCAGCAAGCGCCGGCCAAGAAAAAAGCTGCGGCAAAGAAAAAGTCCGGCTCGACCTCCCAGGCCGCCAGCGCCGCGCAGCCCGAAGCGGCCTCAGCGACGACCGCGACCACGAAGACCAATCCCAAGTCGACGATGACACCGCCTGCCGCGTATGCAGGCGGGCAAGTTGCAACCGGCGGCCAGCTCGGCATGCTCGGCAATCGCGGCGTGATGGACACGCCCTTCAATCAGACGAGCTATACGGCGCAGACGATCCAGGATCAGCAGGCGCGCTCGGTCGCAGACATTCTGCTGAATGACCCATCCGTGCGCGCCACGCAGAACGCAAGCGCGGGCTACGGCCAGGACACCTACTTCATTCGCGGGTTCTACTACGACGTCGGCGAGCAGGGCTTGAACGGCCTTTTTGGCCTCGCGCCGACCTACACGACGTTCCCGAATTTCGTCGAACGCATCGAGGTGCTGAAAGGCCCGAGCGTATTGCTCAACGGCATGCCGCCCGGCGGCGCGGTCGGCGGCAGCATCAATCTCGTCACCAAGCAGGCTCCGGACGCCCCGATTACGCAGGTGACGACGACCTACCAGTCGGAAGGACTCTTCGGCTCGCAGCTCGACTACGCCCGACGTTTCGGCGAGAGCAAAGAATTCGGCGTGCGGTTCAACGGCAGCTACGGCGCCGGCGACACCGCCATCGACAGTCAGCACAACGAATTGAGCAACGCGGTCCTCAATTTGGACTATCGAGGCGAACGCTTACGTCTCTCAGCCGACGTGGGCTACCAGGCAAACGAACTCGATGGCGTGCAGCGCTTTATGACCATCTTGCCGGCGACCGAGCAATTTGCGGCGTTGCCGCCGACGGCGCCCTTCCTGCCACTTTTGAATGGAGCCCCTCCACCGCCTCCGAAAGCCGGATCGAACTACGGCGTGCCATGGTCGTACTGGGATCCGACGCAGAAGTTTGCAACGGTACAGGGCGAGTTCGACGTCACGGACAAGATGACCGTCTATGCCGCATACGGCTGGACCGACAGCGATCTCGACTACATGTTCACGTCGCCGGCCGTCATCAACGGAAACGGCGACTGGGTGTCGACACCCCTCAAGGGCCATGACTCGATGCAGACGCGCGCCGGGCTCGCCGGTGTCCGCGCCGAGGTCGATACCGGTCCGGTCAATCACCTGTTGAACGTCAACTATTCGTCCATCGATCGCGACCGCACAGCCTCGTACGCCTATTCAAACGTGCCGAGCTGTCTGCCGTTCCCATATAATATCGCCTATCCGAACCTCAACGTGTGCTCGAATCTCTACCACCCGGCCGATGTGCCGGTACCGACATTCGGGCCGGCCCTCTTGGAGTTGACGAAAACGGACCTGTCGAGCATCGGCGTCGCAGATACCATGTCGATCCTCAACGATCGGATTCAGCTTACCGTTGGCGTTCGCCGCCAGACCGCCGGTGCCGAGAGCATAAATCTGCTGACAGGCACCACAACCTCTTCAATCGAGGAGTCGGTTTGGAGTCCGGGCTACGCTCTGGTCGTCAAGCCGCTGCGCAACGTCTCGCTGTACGCCAACTACATCGAAGGTCTTCAGATGGGGACCACCGTGGGAGCCAACGCGGCCGGTATCCCTTACGCCAATCAAGGCGAAGTGATCCCGCCCTATCAGACGAAGCAGAAGGAAGCCGGAGTGAAGGTCGATTTCGGCCGCATCAGCACAACTGTGGCTGCGTTCGAAATTGAGCGGCCGTCTCTCGTCACGACTGCAGACAACTATCAGAAGCTCGACGGTGAGCAGCGCAATCGCGGCGTCGAGATCAACGTATTCGGCGAGCTCACGCCAACGGTTCGCGTGTTGGGCGGCGTCGCCTTCCTCGATGCTCGGTTGACGAAGACCTCGGGCGGTGTCAACGACGACCACAAGGCACAGGGTGTCGCAAACACGAACGTCAATCTCGGCGCCGAATGGGATACGCCGTTTCGGGGGCTGACCTTGAGCGGGCGGGTGATCTACACCAGCGAGGCGTATATCAACGCAGCAAATACATTCTCGATTCCTGATTGGACCCGGTACGACCTCGGAGCCTGCTACACATTCAATTCCCCGTGGAACGGAAAGCCTACCACAGTCCGCTTCGGGATCGAGAATGTCGCCAACTCCAGCTACTACGCTTCATCCTATTCAGGCGACGGCATCGTAACTGTCGGAGCGCCACGCACCTACCTCGTGTCGACCACCGTCAATTTCTGACGCCAGATTCTGCAACGTGGCTTAGCGCGCGCTCGTGGGCTGCCCGGGCGTGCTTTGCTGTTTGCCATCCGACGGCGCCTCGCTTCCCTCCCACGTTCGCCGACTCCCCAACGCACTAAGTCGCCGCTTTGGGCCACAGAAGGCGACATTAGTGCACCTGTTCCCCACGTAACAACAGCACGCCGCAACAGGACACATCCTGCTTGGAACGGCGAGGCCTTGCATCGTGAATATCCGCAAAGTGCGTGATGATGCTCGATCCTTTGCAGG
>Ga0164243_10009861_pt1 | contig 13817 bp, 14 predicted proteins | sample OricompcompostOP_FD_108781 | JGI IMG/M metagenome (GOLD analysis project Ga0164243, IMG submission 108781) | Organic Plus compost microbial communities from Emeryville, California, USA - Original compost - Organic plus compost (OP) | ecosystem: Engineered > Solid waste > Mixed feedstock >... | reverse complement strand
TGTAGTGCAAAGTGCTTTTTATCATGACAGATCATGAACATCTCAAGACGTTAACAGACATCAGGAATATCATGGAACGCAGCAGCCGCTTCAGGGCGCTGAGCGGGCTGAGTGGGGTATCGGCGGGCATTATAGGGCTGATAGGCGCGTACCTGGCGCATTCCTGGATTGCTGCTTACTATGATCGTTGGGAAATACGTGGCGGTTATGACGACCTGGATTTCGCCGGCCTGCGGGGAAAGCTGATCATGTTGGGGTTTGTGATTATGGCAGCGGCGTTTTTATCCGGCTTCCTGTTCACCTACCGGAAAGCCCGCCGCAGTAACCTGCCGGTATGGGATCATACGGCCAGGAAGGTGCTGATAAACTGCGCGATTCCGTTTTTGACCGGCGGGGTATTTATCCTGGCCCTGATCTATAATAACGTACCGCAGATCATAGCGCCCTGCTGCCTTATTTTTTACGGGCTGGCACTGGTGAACGGAAGTAAATACACGTTGCAGGATGTGCGCTACCTGGGCATTACAGAGATAGCGCTGGGCTTAATCAATATGTTCTTCCTCAAGAAAGGCATAATTTTTTGGGCCATAGGCTTTGGCTTTTGTCATATAATTTATGGAGCTTTGATGTGGTGGAAGTATGAACGTAAAGGAAGTCTTCAAACATGAGCATGAATCCGATAGGAAATTTAAATAAGATATTTGAAAGCCGGATACGCCTGGGTGTGATGAGTGTGCTGATGGTAAACGACGAGATAAATTTTAATGATCTCAAGCAGATGCTGGAAGTGACCGATGGCAACCTCGCCTCTCACCTGAACACACTGGAAGAAAACGGCTATATCAAAGTGCATAAGGGGTTTATTGGGCGTAAAACCAATACTACCTATGCCATCACACCCGCGGGCGAAAAGGCTTTCAAAGGCCATCTCGCTGCGCTCGAACACATGATCCGGTTTACTAAATAATTTTTTTTGTCTTTACACTTTGAAATGCAAAGTACTTTTAAATACCAGAATATGGAAAACACATCCGCTCCCCTTTCTTTCTTTGACCGTTTTGCCTACGCCATCAAGGCCGCATTCATTATTTTTCTCATGATCCTCCTGCTGGTGCCTACATTTAACATTGGCTCGCTGGTGGAAGAGCGCCACCAGCTGCGCGAAGGCGCAGCGGCTGCCATTGCGCGCACCTGGGGCGGTGAGCAGAGCATCCTGCTGCCGCAACTGAGCATTCCTTATCAAACAACGGGTAGCGCTGCTCATGACCGGACATTTACCCTTAACCCCAGGTCGGTGAAGGTGGATGGAAACGTTAAGCCATCTGAACTCAAACGGGGCATTTATACTGTTACGGTGTACGATACCAAACTGCAGATCAGCGGCAGCTTTTCGCTGGCTGATTTGAAAAAAGCAGACGAAGCTCCTTCCGCCATTTTCCTGGACAAAGCAAAGCTGCTATTGAATATTGAAGACATCGGAGGAGTGTATTCCCAGCCTAAAATAACCTGGAACGGGCAGCCCCTGGCCACAGAGCCCAACGTCACCGGCATAGAAACGACTGCCGCCCCGGCCAACACCACGGAAGAAATCCATGCGTCGGCCGGCAACGAGGGCATCGTGGAAATCTCCATTCCGGCGGGTGCGATGAAGGAAGACGTTAACGCCTTCTCTATCGACATGGACCTGAAAGGCAGCACTGCGCTGAACTTTGTGCCTACTTCCAAAAACACGGAAGTAAATCTGCAGTCCACCTGGGAAAGCCCTAATTTTTATGGCGACATCCCGCCGCACACCCGCGAGGTATCCAAAAGCGGTTTTACGGCCAAATGGATCGTACAGAACATGAACTGGAACCCTTTAAAACCCATGTCGTTCCACGTAAACACGAAGCAGTTTGGCGTAAAGCTGATCACGCCCGTCGATGTGTACCAACAGAGCGCCCGTGCGATCAAATATGCCTTTCTCATCATCGGCATAACCTTCTTCCTGTACTATTTTGTAGAGATTGCACAGCGCCGCACGGTACATCCTATCCAGTACGGTTTGATCGGGATAGCCCTCTCCGTATTCTACATACTACTGCTGTCCTTATCGGAGCATACCAGCTTTTTACTCGCTTACATCATTGCCAGCGCCATGACCATCGGCCTGATAGTACTGTACACCAGCGCCGTGCTCACGCGCCGCATCGGGCTCACTATCGGCGGATTGCTGGCCCTGTTCTATACTTTCATTTACGTGATCATCAGCGCGGAAGATTATGCGTTGCTCATGGGCAGCTTTGGCCTCTTCTTCACGCTGGCAGGCATCATGTATTACAGCCGGAAGATCAACTGGAGCAGAACGCAGCCGGCGCCTGGAAATGTATAACGACGCTGTAAACTACAACGGCCCCTATGGTTGATATGACAAGCTTATACTAATATGGTTCCGGGGCCGTTTTTTAGTAAATTTGATAACAGTCTTTTTAACAATTTCATCACGCGCAGTGCCGGTGATATGCACTGCCAACAGATAGCTTTGACATGCCTACATCCTATTTAAAAAAGCGATTTGCCAGTTTCCGGTATGCCTTTGCAGGGTTCTTTGCCTTTGTAAAGTCGGAACCACACGCACGCATACACGCAGTGGCTACCGTGGCGGTAATTACTGCCGGCTGCTGGTTCAGGGTGGGCAAAACCGACTGGCTATGGCTATTGTGGGCAATGGCGCTGGTATGGATCACCGAAATGCTGAATACCGTGATTGAAAAAATGATGGATCATTTATCGCCGGCCATTCATCCACGGGTAAAGTTCATCAAGGACCTGGCCGCTGCCGCCGTACTGGTAGCCGCCATTGCCGCCGCTATCACCGGCGGGTGCATCTTCTGGCCTTACCTGTTTGGTTAATCTCTTTATCCCTATGCTATTCACCAATTAATAGCAACATCATGAACGTGTTTAAAAGACGACTAGCTGCCATTGGCAGTATGCTGGAAAAGCCGCAGGTGCATCATATTCTGTACGCCTCCATCCTGTTCAGCCTGGCGCTCATCCTTTTTCGTATATACTATACCGGTAGTATTCTGCGGGCATCCCTCGTATGGAACCTTTTCCTCGCCTACATTCCGTTTGCCCTCACCCGGTGGATGGAAAGGCATCCCGCGGAAATGCAGCAGCGGCTCAACTGGTACGCCTGCTTCATGGTATGGCTGCTGTTTATCCCCAATGCGCCGTATATCATTACTGACCTGTTCCACCTCTTCGACGGCGGCGTGCCGGTATGGTTCGAGCTGTTCCTCATTTCCTCCTTTGCCGTTAATGGAATGATGCTGGGCTATCTCTCCATCCGCAGCATGGAAAAGATGTGGAGCAGCAGGTATTCCCGCTGGCCTGCCTGGCTGTTTTCCATTCCCGTGATGTTTCTCTGCAGCCTGGGCGTTTATATAGGCCGGTATCTGCGCTATAACAGCTGGGACGTGGTGAAAGATCCCATGACGCTCTCCAGGGATATGATCGGTTTATTTATCCATCCCTGGGAAAACCGGCATGCATGGGCCTTTACCATCTGCATGGGCGTATTCCTCAGCCTGATGTACCCGCTGGTAAAGCAGTTGCGCAGAGCGTAACCAGCCCCGGCTTGCTATCCCTAAAAACAAAGCAGGTGTATCATTTGGAATGATACACCTGCTTTTATTATGTAGGCAATGTTTGCTTAGAAATCCACACCCATACCGAAGTACCAGATTGGTTTGCTCTTGAAGAAGTCAACCATTGGCCAGCCGGCATCCACGCGGAGGAAGTAGCCGGCGATAGTGGTGCGGGCGCCGAATCCGTAACCGCCGATGAACGGACCGAGGAAGCCCTCTTTAATGCGGGTGACCACCTCAGGCGCCTGGCCGTAGTTGCCGTAGTTGGCATCCTTGAAGGTCAGCTTCTTGTTCCAGGCGGTACCGATATCCATGAAGGTAGTTACCTGGAAGTTGCGGATCATGGCCGAGTTGATAGGCTTGTCAATGAAGGTGGCGAATACCGGGAGGCGCAGCTCCGTATTCAGCAGCATCACGTTATTCCCGTTTTTGGCGTTCTGCTTGTAACCGCGCAGGTTTTCGGCCAGCGTCTGGTAAGCGTAGTTAACGGACGGATCAACCGGGTTGTTGCGGTGTATCTGCGGATTCAGCCAGTTGTCAATACCGCCGAGGTAGTAGATCATTTTGCGGCTGCCCCAGGACATATCCATCGCAAAGCGGGTAGCCCAGATGAAATTGCGGTAAATCTTTTCGTAGTGGCGGATGTCCACACCCATGTTATAGGTGAACCTGCCGTTTACAGCAGGCGCCTGCGGGTTGAATTTCTCGTTCAGGCCACCGTTGGTGATCTGCGAGTTGATATCGCCATATACTTTGAAACGGGTACCGTTCCAGATATTGATCGCCGGGTTGATCGTATTATCGTACACGTATTCCAGCCGGCCGAGGATGTAGCTTTCCTTCAGGTCCGGTTCTTTAAGGCTTACGCGTTTATCCGCCTGCCATACCATTTTATCGGTACGGTAACCTACTGACAGGCGTATGCTCCTCACCTGGTCAAACGGATAACGCATTTCCGCCTGGTAAAGGTTGGTGATCAGCCGCACCGGCGTCCAGAATGCCTGGCTGAGCGTACTATCGATCAGCAGGGCGGAGCCGCTTTTGTCTACCTTACGGTAGTAGGTGAATTTATAATCAAACCGGTGTTTGAGGTAAGCGCCGGTAATGAAGTATTCAGAGCCCTGGAGGTCAAACGGAATACGGAAACCGCCGTTGATCTTCACATCTTCGAACAGATCGCTCACGCCTATACGAATCAGCCCGTTAACCGGGTCGGTAAGCCGTATCGGGGAGGCGGGCTGGCCGGTGAAGATCTGGTACCTGTTGATCAGGATAGAGTTATCTATTTGCAGGATGAGATAATCGGATGCGAACTTCCATTTATACGGCAGCAGTTTGGCCTGCTTGAGTATAGACGGGGTAGGCGGTTTTTTATCGAACATAGACAGGCCGCCCTGCTGCGCCGCTTCATCTACCAGTTTGATCTGCGCCGCGGCGGTATCCGCCGGCTCGTTGGCAAACTCATTCTGGAAGAAGTTTGGCTGGGTGACGGTATCCTTACGGGGAGCCATAAACGTAGGCAGCCCGAGGCGGATGCTGTCCTGGTGCATCTGATCCTGGCGGAAGTGCGTATTACGGGCGGATACATTCCTTTTCTTCAGGGTGGTGGTATCTACCTTGAGCTTCATGAGGCGTTTGATATTGGAGTAGGCGACTACTTCCGATACTTCGCCCTGCTCCCCGGTTACGCGCGACTCCTGGATACCGTAAGGGTAGTTGGAGATCGGGAACGTATAGGTGGAGTCGTTAGTAATCACCACTGTTTCCACGGAATCCGGCGCGGTGGTACCGTAGGCTGCCAGGGCGGAGTCCAGCTCTTCCTTCTCAGGGTTATGCAGGATTTCGGAACCTACATAGAAGAGGGAATCCACTCCCACGTTCTGGGATTTAAAGAACCCGGCATAACGGTTACGGATACCGTTTGCATCGGAAACGAAGGTAAAGTGGGTGGTGTTATACTGCATGGGCAGGCGCGCATCCCCGTATTGCAGGTCCGTCAGCTGGGTAATCTGCCGGTCGGCGCTTTTGCTCCAGTTATCTACCATGAAGATGTTGTAGCGGTTGCGCAGCAGCGAGGTATCCGTACCGCGGCCTTTGGGGCCGGGGCGGTTGGAAGCGTAAATGATGCCGCTTTTGCCCGGGAATGCCGCGAAGGATGGTTCCAGGTCATCATACACGTCGTTGGTGATCTGGTCGGTTTTGGAATTGCTGATGTTATAGGTGAAGATATCGGTATGACCGTTCTTCACGGCCGACAGCAGCAGGGTGTTTTCCATCACCGGCATGTATTTGAAGTCGATCACGCGGTCAAACTGCGGCAGGTCCTGGCGCAGGGTGATGCGGGTGATCAGGTCATAGACCATCAGTTTGGTTTTGCCTTCGTGTTCATAGATCACTGCCAGGCGGTTGCCTTTGGTATTCCAGGCCATCTGCGGATAGTTAGGGTCCAGCTGGTTGGCCAGCTGCATTACGCCGCTTCTGAGCAGTACTTTAGGCTTGTTCCATCCCAGCTGAATCTGTACTTTATACACGCCTTTTTTGAATTCTACTACTGCGTAGGAATTATTTTTAGGATTAGGGTTGAAGCGGAAGTAATCGGCTTTACCGACTTCCTGGGCTACGATGGTACGGCCTTTGGCGGAAGTTTTCCGGCGTTTGTTATCGTCTGCGAAGCGTTTGGTATAAAACAGCATGAAGTCCTGCGTAGCCTTTTTAGGGGTCATACTCAGCACCTGCTCAAAACCTTTTTTCAGGCCCCTGTTGATACGGGTGATGTACATCAGGTAAGGCACGGCGTCTTTTCCGTACTTGGCTTCCACGTAGTACCAGAAGGCGTGGCCTGCCAGCAGGGGATGGTCGTAGGCCAGCTGGTTGTAGTTATTGTATTTTCCGGAGAGGATGATAGCTTTCAGTTGTTCATCTTCCCGGGCGGTCCAGTTTTCGGCCGCATAGGCGATGAAGCCGTCGGTAAACCATTTCGGGAAGTCGATCAGCGCGGCATTTCCGGCAAATTCCCCGATATCTTCCCCAAAGAGCAGGGTTTCCAGCATGATACGGGCAATCCCCTGGCGTATCTGCCGGCGGAGGTTTTCGTGGTTGCCGTCGAAATACACGATCATTTTGTTGCCTACCAGCTTGGTAACGCCGCCGGTGTTCTGCCAGTCAACGCCAATGCCTATATTGGATTGTTTCATTTCGCCAAAGCTGTTGTACACAACGATGTTGATGCGTTGGCGAGGGGTGGTTTCCATGAACTGTTCCAGCTGGGGCAATTCCTTTTCCGCGATTTGTACCACGTATTTTCCCAGTTCGAGGCCATTTTGGGCGAAGTAGGTGTTGAAATGCCGACTCTGGTAGTACCGCCACTTGAAATTCTTGAACTGCACGCGATTCTGGCCGAATTCTACGGTATTGGTCTGGGCAAACGACACCGTCGTTCCAAGTAATAGGGCTCCGTGGAATAATAACCTGGTAATAAATCTGTTCATACAGAAAGTATTGATAATATTGTGATCTGTTTACAAATTAGCTAAAAATCGGGTAACATGATCGAACTTCACCATTTCACCTTTAGTCCTATGCAGGAAAACACGTACCTGCTTATTAACGAAAAAAAGGAATGCATAATTATAGACCCGGGCTGTTATTTTGAGAACGAAAGAAAAGAATTATTACAATATATACAAACGGAGGGGCTAAATGTTACAAGGCTGCTGAATACGCACTGCCATCTGGATCACATCTTTGGTAACAAACTTGTATCCGAAACGTACAAGGTAAGGCCGGAGATTCACCCTAACGAACAAACGATCCTGGACCTTTCCCAGCAGGTGGGCAATATGTACAATATGCCTTTCCCGCCCTCTCCCATGCCCGGCGCGTACCTGACTGCCGGCGAGACGTTTGATTTCGGCGATAACCGGATTGAGATACGGCTGGTGCCCGGCCATTCCCCGGGGAGTGTGGCTTTTTACTGTGCGGCTCAAAAATTTGTGATTGGGGGAGATGTATTATTTCGCGACAGCATAGGGCGTACGGACCTGCCGGGTGGCGACCATGAGACACTCCTGAGCAGTATCCGTACCCAACTCTTTGTACTGCCGGACGATGTGGTGGTATATCCCGGGCATGGCCCGGCTACAACCATCGGGTATGAAAAGCAGCATAACCCGTTCCTGAACGAATAATTTCACCGGCCTGCCACCTTATTTAACGCAAACGATCCGCCAGCGGCGGATCGTTTGTTTTTTACCGGATATATTTCCCTATCACCGGCAGCCGTGCGAATTCCCGTTTTTCCATACGGAATATAAACGCCAGGTAGGCCAGGAAGAAGAGGGTGGCCACTGCCAGCGAGGAGCCTTTGACGGCGTAGATATCGTTAGGGGTCAGGAAGGTGACGTTTATCCAGTTATAGATATAGTACAGCCCAATGGCGGATGCCATGTAGGTAAGGATCTTAGGGAGGTGGTAAGGCACCGGGTAGTGCTTTTGCCCCCACACGTAACAAATGACCATCTGGGCCAGGTAGCAGACCATGGTGGCCAGCGCGGCGCCAAAGTAGCCCATGATGGGGATCCACCACCAGTTGAGCAGGATGGCCATGCCCGCTGAAATCAGCGTGATAACGGCGCCCGCCCGGGTATTGTTGGTCAGTTTAAACCATATGGTGAGATTGTAATATACCCCGAGGAACATGTATCCCATCAGCAGCAATGGCACGATGGTCATGCCGGCGTAGTACTCCGGCTTGCGGAGGAAGAACTTCCAGATATTCAGGTACAGGCTTACGAAGAGGAACATGCAGCAAAGCAGCACCACAAATATTTTCATGATGCGGGCATAAGTTTTCTGCGGGTTGCTTTCCGACTCCGCCTGCTTGAAGAAGAATGGCTCGGCCCCCAGTTTGAAGGCCTGGATGAACATGTTGATGAGGATGGAGAGTTTGTAGTTGGCGCTGTAGATACCAATGAGGTATTTCTTTTTCTCCTCGCTGTCTACCGGCAGGAAGGTGGGCAGAAACCAGGCGCGGTCAAAGGTTTCGTTTACCATCCCTGCCATTCCTACTACGATCAGGGGCAGCGAGTAGGTGATCATTTCCTTCCAGAGCGATTTATCGAACTGCCATTTGATGCCTTTGATCTGCGGGAGGAACATCAGCAGGGTAAGGCCGCTGGCCAGCAGGTTGCTGAGGTACACATAGCCCAGGGTGGCTCCTCCGCCCATTACATCCGGCAGCCAGTGGTGGCCGGCATTATAGAGCTTCGGGCAGATGTAGAAGAAGAGGAAGTTGAAAAATACGTTGGTAACGATATTGGATATACGAATGAAGGCATACTTCAGCGGCCTGTTTTCCAGTCGCAGTTGCGCGTATGGTATGGCCGTCAGCGCATCAAAGGCCATGATCAGCACGATGTACACGTAGAATGCCGGATGCCCCGCGACGCCGGCCATTTCCGCGGAATGCGTTTTCAGGATAGGCCCCTGCAACAGGAAGAGCAGCAGCGTAGCCCCTATGGTGGAAAAGATGAGGGAGAGCATGGAGGTACTCAGTACCAGGTTCTCCCTGCCTTTTTTGGCAAACCGGAAAAAGGCGGTTTCCATTCCATAGGTGAGTACAATATTGGCAAATGGGATATAGGCGTAGGCGGTATTCATTTCGCCGTAGGAAACGGCGGTGAGTATGCCCAGGTAAAAGGGTGTCAGGAAATAATTGAGCAGTTTGCTCACTATATTACTGAGGCCGTAGAAGATCGTTTGTCCTGCCAGATTCTTTATGCTCAAAGCCAGTGATTTTTGTAAAGTTATTCAAAGTTTCCGCCCCGGCGCTGCTGCTTTTTTTCTGACAGCCGCTTTTTAAACTGGATGCGTTTTTCCACCATGGCACGGGAAGGTTTGGTGGCGATCCGCTTTTTGCGGGGGATGAGCGCATTGTTTACCAGGTCGTTCACCTTGCGGATCACTTCCTGCTTATTGCCCAGCTGGGTGCGGGCCGACTGTGATTTTACCAGCAGCAGGCCTTCGGCATTGATACGGTTGGAAAGCTTCTCCTGCAGCAGGGCCTTTTGATCCTCCGTTAGCAATGCGGAAGCGGCTATATCAAAATACCCTTCCACCATTGTTTCCACCTTATTCACATTCTGACCGCCTTTTCCTCCGCTCCGTGCCGTGCGGAAGGTGAGTTCGGCCGTTACATCTATAATCATTATGTATTATATCTCTCTTTAATATAAAATAAACCCGGTGGAGCAAGTTATTAAAAACTGTGCGTAAATTCCGGCCTGCAAAAATACGCAATAATGAGAGCTGTAATACAAAGAGTAAGCAAGGCGTCCGTAACGGTGGATGGTACGGTAACCGGGGCCATTCAAACAGGGCTGCTGGTATTGCTGGGCATTGAGGACGCCGATACCCAGGAAGATATCCAGTGGCTGAGCAGTAAGATTGTGAACCTGCGGATATTTAACGACGATGCCGGCGTGATGAATGTATCCGTAAAGGACGCCCATGGCGACATCCTGCTGGTCAGCCAGTTTACCCTCCATGCCTCCACCAAAAAGGGCAACCGCCCCTCCTACCTGAAAGCCAGCAAGCCTGATGTGGCGATTCCGCTGTATGAAAAGATGATCGCCCAGCTGGAGCAGGACATGGAAACCACCATCCAGCGGGGGATATTTGGCGCCGATATGAAAGTGGAACTCCTCAATGACGGCCCTGTAACCATTATTATTGATACAAAAAACAGGGAGTAGGCAGGTGTAACTTATTCCGGGCATGGCCGTTTAACAGGGGTAGCTATTAACCTATAAATGTTATCAACCATGATCAGAAAGTTGCTGCTGTGCGCTTTGTGCATACTGGCATTGGCATCCTGTCGGAAAAAAGATGAAGAAAAGGCCCCGCAGCCCTGTCCGGAGTGCTTTACATTTAATCATAACGCTTATCTCCGGCTTATGGATGCCGGCGGGCAGCAAAACCTCGTTTACGGCCCCGGCGCTACCCTCCCGAAGGACAGTATTAGTTTCTGGGACGGCGACAAGCAGCTCAGGTGGCTCTCCTCTACCGATTCCGCCACGGCGAAGGGTATGATAATCCTGAACCTGGTGGGCGTGCCATCCGCCACAGTCACCCATGACCGTTCCGCTACATTTCTGCAAAAAGTAACCTTGAAAATAAAGACAGCTGCCGGCCTTAAATCCATATTGTTAACCATTTACAGCGAAAGCGTTTGTTGCGACGGTATTGTCAGGGAACTATTTACAGATAACGCTGCCACTCCTTATAAGCCGGTCCTGTTTTCCGCCAGTCCGCATGGGGTGATAGCAATACCCATCCGGCTGTAACCGGCCAGGGATGGGAATACGATGGATGAATAAAACTGTCTTGCAGCCTGAACCTCTATCATTGGCAAATCTATTTTTTTATGAACAAGATTATTACACTTGCACTGGCTGCCATCTTCCTTTTGCAGGCCTGCAAAAAGAAGGATAATCCTGAAAAGCCAGCGGATTGCGCAACGGTGCTCTGCATTACCATGGCGCATTTACTGAACATCCGGCTGATGGATGCGGATGGTAAAAAGAACCTGCTGTACGGGCCGGATGCCAGCATACCAAAGGAAAATATTTCCCTTTATTATGCGGACAAACCGGTCGCCTGGATATCCTCGCCTGATTCTGCCACCAGTACGGGATACTTATCCGTGCACCTGCAGCCGGTTTACGCTGCCGGCAGTTTACAGACGCCGGGGGATGACTTCGCGCTGGACTTCACTTTAAAGGTAAAGCTGGCCACGGGAGAAAAGACCTTCCTGCTGCATGTGCTGAACCACCGCAACTGCTGCGGCGCAATAGTACAGGGCATTCAAATCAATAAGACAGGCATTGTGTACAAATCCGGGGATAATAACGGTTATCAGCCCGTAAACCTGCCGCTGGTACTCTGACGGCGCTGGTAATAAACCGGGTGCGCTTACCTGACACTGCTGTTAACAACCCGGTGGTTTTATTTTGCAGAACCCTTACCTGACACCGCTGTTAACAAACCCATTGCCTCCTAACAATAACGGTTATACGAATTCACTGCATGTTCAGACCGGAAAGATATTTCTGGCCTGAACATTGTTTTTTGGACTTTCGTTATCTTTAGGGGAATTATTAATTTTCACGAGGATGACGATCAAAGAAGCGCAGGAGCTGATAGACCGCTGGATAAACACTACCGGCGTGCGCTATTTCAGCGAACTGACCAATATGGCGATACTCACGGAGGAAGTAGGGGAAGTAGCGCGGCTCATGGCCCGCAAATACGGAGAGCAGTCCTTCAAAGAGTCGGATACGAAAAAAGAACTGGCGGATGAACTGGCTGATGTGATGTGGGTATTGCTCTGTATCGCCAATCAAACCGGTGTGGACATGACGGCTGCGCTGGAAAAAAATTTCGACAAAAAAAATATCCGGGATGCTGACCGGCATTTGAATAATCCTAAATTAAAGTAACGGAGTTATGCGGTTTTTGAACAGACTTAAAGTCATCTGGCAGGTGCTGAAGCAATCAGGCAGCGAGTTTATTGATGATAAAGTACTGAAGTTAAGTGCCGCGCTCTCCTATTACACGATATTTTCCATTGCCCCGATGTTGATCATCATCATCTTCCTTTGCGACCTTTTCCTCAGCCAGGAATCCATCGAGGGCAGCATTTACACGCAGATCCGGTCTATGGTGGGCGATGAAGCTACCATACAGATACAGAGCATGATCAAAAATGCTTCCTTATCCGGGGATGTAAGCTGGGCTACCATCGTAGGGGTGGTAACGCTGGTGATAGGCGCCACCGGGGTATTTGCCGAAATCCAGGATAGTATCAACTTCATCTGGAAGCTGAAGGCAAAGCCCAAAAAGAGCGGCATCCTCAAGATGATATTGAACCGGTTGCTGTCCTTTTCGCTGGTAATCAGCATGGGCTTCATCCTGCTGGTATCCCTGGCGCTGAACGGCGTGATGGAGGTACTGAACCACCGGTTGCTGTCCGTATTTCCGGAGATAGAATATTTCACCCTCTATGTAGCTAACCTGGCCATAACCTTTTTGGTGATCACCTCCCTGTTTGCCATTATCTTCAAGGTGCTGCCGGATGCGCGCATCCGCTGGAAGGATGTGCTGGTAGGGGCTATCGCCACAGCGGTGCTGTTTATGATCGGGAAGTTTGCCATTGGTTACTACCTGGGCGCCAGTAAAGTGTCTTCCGCATATGGGGCCGCCGGCTCCATTGTTATTATACTCCTGTGGGTGTACTATTCCGCCGCTATCCTTTATTTCGGCGCAGTATTCACCCGGGTTTGGGTACAACACTTCGGGTCCCGTATATACCCCAATGATTACGCCATCTGGATGTGGGAAGTGGAAGTTGTCAGCACGCAAAATCCTACTACCTTAAACGATTAATTTAATCACTCTCAATTGATTAAGGATGTAAAAATAATTACATCCATATTTTCAATTTTGCCAATTATCTTTGCGCAACTATGTCTACAGATCAGAATATATTCCAGGCGATCATATCGCACTGTAAAGAATACGGTTTTATTTTTCAGTCCAGCGAAATTTATGATGGACTCAGCGCGGTGTACGACTATGGTCAGAACGGCGCGCAGTTAAAGAAGAACATCAGGGATTATTGGTGGAAGAGTATGACGCAGCTCCACGATAACATCGTGGGTATTGACGCGGCTATTTTTATGCATCCTACTACCTGGAAGGCATCCGGTCACGTGGATAATTTCAGCGATCCGATGATCGATAACAAGGATAGCAAAAAACGCTACCGGGTCGATCACCTGATTGAAGCGCATGCAGCTACCTTACCGGAAGAGCAGGGCAAAGCACTGCTAGCCGCAATGGAGAAGCTGGAAGCGGCGCAGGACTACGCCGGCCTGAAAACCCTGATTGAAGAAAACAAAATTGCCTGCTCCGTGAGCGGTACCGTTAACTGGACGGATGTACGTCAGTTCAACCTGATGTTCTCTACGCAGTTAGGTAGCGTTACCGACGAAGCAAGTGAAATATACCTCCGTCCTGAAACTGCCCAGGGTATTTTCGTGAACTTCCTGAACGTGCAGAAAACAGGCAGGATGAAAGTACCTTTTGGTATTGCCCAGGTGGGTAAAGCCTTCCGTAACGAGATTG
>Ga0164243_10009860_pt1 | contig 13817 bp, 17 predicted proteins | sample OricompcompostOP_FD_108781 | JGI IMG/M metagenome (GOLD analysis project Ga0164243, IMG submission 108781) | Organic Plus compost microbial communities from Emeryville, California, USA - Original compost - Organic plus compost (OP) | ecosystem: Engineered > Solid waste > Mixed feedstock >... | reverse complement strand
TTGCGGGCGGAGGCGAAGTTCAGCACGGCGGTGCCGGCGCCGAGGCGGCGGGCCGCCTCCAGGCTGCTCTCCCCCGTGACCTCGAACGACGTCGTCACCGGGGCCGCGTCCGGCACGGGGACGGGCTCGGGGCCGTACATCCGCGTGCCCTCGCGGGCCGCGCGGACGGCGGCGGCGAGGGACACCTCGCGGCCGTCCGGCGCGCGGTAGCCGCCCGCCGCGACGATCTCCTCGGTCTCCTTGGCGATGCCGCGCAGGCGCGCGCTCATGGCGCCACCCCCGTGCGCGCCATGAACCCGCGACCGCGCGGGCCGCTCGTGTTCTCCCCCGTCGTGCTCACCTGAGCATCCTGGGCGATCCTGGTGCTGCGCCGCAACAGGATTTCCGGCGGCCCGCGGGCCCCGGGAAACGGCCGGGAAAGCCCCAGGACAGCCCGGCGAAAGGGAGATTACCGACCACGAACATGCCGAGTACGCACTCTTGTGCGAGTCGTCGCGAACGTCTTGGGTGGGACGGGTGTGCCGCTCCGGCCCGCGGGATCCGTGGGCCGGTGGCATCGTGGACTCTCAGGAGGATCCCGATATGTCCGATTCGGTCAGTGACTGTACGGAGCGCTCCCGCACCGTGGTCACCGAAGCCGAGGTGGAGGCCCTGGTCCGGGGCATCTGCTTCAAGACGGGACCGCCCCGCGCGCTCGGGGTGGAAGTGGAATGGATAGTGCAGGAGCTGCGCGACCCGCGGCTCCCCGTGACACCCGAACGACTCGAAGCGGCCTACGCCGCAGTGCGCTCCCTGCCCCTGAGGTCGGCTCTCACCGTGGAGCCCGGCGGGCAGCTGGAGCTCAGCTCTCCCCCCGCCGGTTCGCTCACCGAGTGCGTCGGCACCGTCTCCGCCGACCTCGCCGCCGTCCGCGCGGTCCTGGCCGGCCAGGGACTCGCCCTCGCCGGGCTCGGCACCGACCCCTGGCACCCGCCGCGCCGGTTCCTGCGCCAGCCGCGCTACGACGCCATGGAGGCCGTGCTGGACCGCAGGGGGCCCGCGGGACGCGCCATGATGTGCACCTCGGCCTCCGTGCAGGTCTGCCTGGACGCCGGGTACGAGGAACCGGGCCCGCTGGGCCACGGCCGGCGCTGGTGGCTCGCCCACCAGCTGGGCGCGGTCCTCGTCGCCGCCTTCGCCAACTCCCCGCTGGCCGGACGGGAACCCACCGGCTGGGTCTCCACCCGGCAGCGGTTCTGGATGGACATCGGTCCAGGCCGGGCGGGCGCGCCCCCGCTGAACGGTGATCCGCGCGCCGGCTGGGCGCGGCACGTGCTGGACGCGCCCGTGATGTGCGTCCGCACCGAGAACGGCCCGTGGGAGGTGCCCGAGGGCCTGTCCTTCCGGGAGTGGACCCGGTCGGGCGCGCCGCGGCCGCCCACCCGCGCGGACCTCGACTACCACCTGACGACGCTGTTCCCGCCGGTCAGACCGCGCGGCCATCTGGAGCTGCGGATGATCGACGCGCAGCCCGGCGACGACGGCTGGATCGTGCCGCTCGCCGTGACCACCGCGCTCTTCGACGACCCGCAGGCGGCCGAGACCGCCTACCGGGCCGTGAAGCCGCTCGCCGAGCGCAGCCTGTCCCTGCCTGCGCCGCACAACCCGCTCTGGGCCGGTGCGGCCCGCTCGGGCCTGGCCGACCCCGAGCTGCACGAGGTGGCGGTCATCTGCTTCAGGGCGGCGCAGGAGGCCCTGCCGCGCCTCGGCGCGGACACCGCGGTCACGGACGCGGTGGCGGCCTACCACGACCGCTATGTCGCCCGGGGCCGCTGCCCCGCCGACGACCTGCTCGACGGGCACCACGGCACGGACCGCCCGCGATCCCGGCCCCGCTCGCACGCGGGGACCCCGCACGGGAAGGACACCCCATGACCGACCCCGCCCTCGACGCCGAGACGCTCCGCGAGCGGGCCCTCACCACCCTGACCACGGCCCGTGCCCGCACGACCCTGCTGACCAGCTGCGTCGACGACCCGGACCTCACCGCCCAGCACTCGCCGCTGATGTCCCCGCTGGTGTGGGACCTCGCCCACATCGGCAACCAGGAGGAGCAGTGGCTGCTCCGGGCGGTCGCCGGACGGGACGCGATGCGCCCCGAGATCGACGGCCTCTACGACGCCTTCGAGCACCCCCGCTCCGAGCGCCCCTCGCTGCCGCTGCTGCCCCCGGCCGAGGCCCGGGCGTACGCCTCGGAGGTGCGCGGCCGGGTCCTGGACCTGCTGGAGGGTACCGCGTTCCACGGGACGCGGCTGACCGAGGCCGGTTTCGCGTTCGGGATGATCGCGCAGCACGAACAGCAGCACGACGAGACGATGCTGATCACGCATCAGCTCCGCAGGGGCCCGCGGGCCCTGACCGCCCCCGACCCGGAGCCGGCGCCCCCGTTCACCGGGCCGTCGGAAGTCCTGGTCCCCGGCGGCCCGTTCACGATGGGCACGTCCACCGAGCCGTGGGCGCTGGACAACGAACGTCCCGCGCACCGGCGCGAGGTGGCGGCGTTCCACATCGACACCACGCCCGTGACGAACGGCGCCTACCAGGCGTTCATCGAGGACGGCGGCTACGACGACGAACGCTGGTGGACGAAGGAGGGCTGGGCGCACATCCGGCGCCACGGCATCCACGCCCCGCTGTTCTGGCACCGCGACGGCCGGCAGTGGCTGCGGCGGCGCTTCGGCGTCACCGAGGCCGTACCCGCCGACGAGCCGGTGCTGCACGTGTGCTGGTACGAGGCCGACGCCTACGCCCGCTGGGCCGGGCGGCGGCTGCCCACCGAGGCGGAGTGGGAGAAGGCCGCCCGGCACGACCCGGTGTCCGGCCGCTCGACGCGCTACCCGTGGGGTGACGCCGACCCTGCCGCCCGGCACGCCAACCTGGGCCAGCGCCATCTGCGGCCGGCCCCGGCGGGCAGCTACCCGGAGGGCGAGTCCCCGCTGGGCGTACGGCAGTTGATCGGTGACGTGTGGGAGTGGACGGCGAGCGACTTCCTGCCGTACCCGGGCTTCCAGGCGTTCCCGTACAAGGAGTACTCGGAGGTGTTCTTCGGGCCGGAGTACAAGGTGCTGCGCGGCGGGTCGTTCGCGGTGGACCCGGTGGCCTGCCGGGGCACGTTCCGCAACTGGGACTACCCGATCCGGCGGCAGATCTTCTCCGGGTTCCGCACCGCGCGTTCCGCCGAGGGCGCCTGATGTGCCGTCACCTCGCCTACGTGGGCCCCGCGGAGCCGCTCGGCCGGCTCCTCGTGGAGCCCCCGCACGGCCTGTACCGGCAGGCGTGGGCGCCACGGCACCAGCGGTACGGGACCGTCAACGCGGACGGTTTCGGCGTCGGCTGGTACGCCGAGGAGGACCCGGTGCCGGCCCGGTACCGGCGCGCCGGGCCGATGTGGGCCGACCCGTCGTTCGCGGACCTGGCCCGGGTGGTGCGCAGCACCGCGCTGCTCGCCGCCGTGCGGGACGCGACCGTGCCGGGCGCCGACCAGGAGGCCGCGGCGGCCCCGTTCGCCGCCGGGGCGTGGCTGTTCAGCCACAACGGGGCCGTGAAGGACTGGCCCGGTTCGCTGGCGCCGCTGACGCCGTCCCTGCCCGCCGTGGACCTGCTGTCCATGGAGGCCCGCAACGACTCCGCGTTCGTGTGGGCGCTGGTGCTCGCACGGCTGCGCGACGGCGACGAACAGGGACAGGCGCTGGCCGACACGGTCCTGGAGGTCGCCGAGGCGGCCCCCGGCTCCCGGCTCAACCTGCTCCTCACCGACGGCGCGACGATCACCGCGACCACCTGGGGCGACACGCTCTGGTATCTGCGCCGGACCGGCGGCGGCACCGTCGTGGCCTCCGAGCCCTACGACGACGACCCGCGCTGGCGGGAGGTCCCCGACCACACCCTGCTCGCCGCGAGCCGCGCCGACGTCCTGCTCACCCCGCTCAAGGAACCGAGCGGCGCCCTGGCCTACGCACCACGCAAGGAGCCCAGCACGTGAGTCCGTTCCGCATCACCCGCACCCTCCCCGAGGACGCCACCTCGGCCGCGCTGCGCGCCGATGTCCTCGCGGGCCTGACCAGCACCCCCAAGACGCTTCCGCCGAAGTGGTTCTACGACGCCAAGGGCAGCGAACTCTTCGAGAAGATCACCGAGTTGCCCGAGTACTACCCGACGCGCGCGGAGCGGGAGATCCTCACCGGCCGGGCCGGTGAGATCGCCGCCGCCACCGGCGCCCGCACCCTCGTCGAGCTGGGCTCCGGCTCCTCCGAGAAGACCCGCTACCTGATCGACGCCCTCACCGGGCTGCACACGTACGTCCCCGTCGACGTCAGCGAGAGCGCCCTCACGCAGGCCGGGCGGGCGCTCGTCGGGGAGCGGCCGGGTCTGGAGGTGCACGCCCTGATCGCCGACTTCACCGCCGGCCTGGACCTGCCGGACACGCCGGGCCCCCGGCTGGTGGCGTTCCTCGGCGGCACCATCGGCAATCTGCTGCCGCCGGAGCGCGCGGTGTTCCTCGCCTCGGTGCGGGCGCTGCTCTCCCCCGGCGACGCGCTGCTGCTCGGCACGGACCTGGTGAAGGACGAACGGGTCCTGGTCGACGCCTACGACGACGCGGCCGGGGTGACGGCCGCGTTCAACAAGAACGTCCTCGCCGTGGTCGACCGGGAGCTGGGCGCCGACTTCGACCCCGGTGCCTTCGACCATGTGGCGGTGTGGGACGCCCGCGAGGAGTGGATCGAGATGCGGCTGCGCTCCCGTACCGCGCAGACCGTGAAGGTGCCCGCGCTGGACCTCGCCGTGGACTTCGCGGCGGGCGAGGAGATGCGCACCGAGGTGTCGGCGAAGTTCCGCCGGGACGGGGTGCGCGCGGAACTGTCGGCGGCCGGTCTGGAACTGACGCACTGGTGGACTGACTCCGAGGGCCGGTTCGCGCTCTCGCTGAGCACGGCGCGCTGACGGACGGCTCGCGCGATGCCCCGCGGTGGGGCACGGTGGAGTGACGCGTGTGAGAGGAGCACCCACATGTCGAACCACACCTACCGGGTCACGGACATCGTCGGCACCTCGCCCGACGGCGTGGACCAGGCCATCCGCAACGGCATCGCGCGGGCCTCGCAGACCCTGCGGAACCTGGACTGGTTCGAGGTGACCGATGTACGCGGCCAGCTCGACGGCGGTGACATCGCGCACTGGCAGGTGACCATGAAGGTCGGGTTCCGGCTGGAGGAGTCCGAGTAGGACCCCCTCGTCTCAGGTCCGTCCCTCGCGTTCCTGCGCCTCCTCCAGCGCGGCGGAGGGGGCGGTCCAGCGGGCGCGGACGACGGGGAAACCGGCCCGTTCGGCGTCCTCGCACACCAGCTCGTCGTCGTCGACCACGACCCGGATCTCCCGGGTGCGGGCGAGGCGGCGCAGCGTCTCCAGCTTGGTGCGCCGGGCGGGCCTGCGGTCGTCGTTCCGGCGCATGTGCAGGTCCCCGTCGGGCAGGCCGTGCGCGGCGAGCCAGGCGAGCGTGTCGCGCCGGCAGCGGGCGGGCCGGCCGGTCAGGTAGACGATCTCGCACTCCCGCGCGCTCTCGCGGGCCAGGGCGATCCCCTCCTCCAGCGGCGGGTCCTGCGGGGCGGCGGCGAAGAAGCCGTCCCAGTTGCGTGGCTTGCGCTCCAGGAAGTGCTGGCGGTGCCCGGTGTCGGCGAGGGTGTTGTCCAGGTCGAAGACGGCGAGCGGACGTCGGTTGCTGTCGGTCACGTCCGACAGGGTACGGCCCGTCGCGGCGCCGGACCCGCCGGGCAGGAATCCTGCGCGCCGCCCGGTGTTGAACCCTGTATGAGCTCCGTCATCGCCTCGACCCGCTTCTCCGTCCTCGACCGCTCCCGTACGCGTGAGGGGCACACGGCCCCGGAGGCGCTGCGGGACACCGTGCGGCTGGCGCGGGTGGCCGAGGAGCTCGGCTACCACCGCTTCTGGGTGTCGGAGCACCACGGGGTGCCCGGGGTCGCCGGGTCGGCGCCGACCGTGCTGGCGGCCGCCGTGGCCGGCGCGACGCGCACCATCCGGGTCGGCACGGGCGGGGTGATGCTGCCCAACCACCGGCCGCTGGTGGTCGCCGAGCAGTTCGGCGTGCTGGAGTCCCTGTTCCCGGGCCGGATCGACATGGGGCTGGGCCGTTCGGTCGGGTTCACCGGCGGGGTGCGCCGGGCGCTCGGCCGTGACAAGGAGGACGCGGAGGACTTCGCGGGCCAGCTGGAGGAGCTGCTGGGCTGGTTCCGGGGCACCTCGCCGACGGGGGTGCACGCCCGGCCCCCGGAGGGCCTGACGGTGCCGCCGTTCGTGCTGGCCATGGGCGAGGGCGCGGACATCGCGGCCCGCGCCGGGCTGCCGATGGTGATCGGGGATCTGCGGGACCGGGAGCGGATGCGGCGTGGCGTCGACCGGTACCGGGAGCGGTTCCGTCCGTCGCAGTGGGCGGCCGAGCCGTACGTCGTGATCTCGGGCACCGTCGCGGTGGCCGCCACGCCCGAGGAGGCCCGCCGGCTGCTCGTGCCGGAGGCCTGGTCGATGGCGTACTCCCGGACGCACGGCACCTTCCCTCCGCTGCCGCCCGCCGAGCGGGTGGAGGCGCTGTCCCTCACCGGCCGGGAGCGCGAGTTCTACGAGCGGGGGCTGACCGGGCATGTCGTGGGAACCGAGGAGCAGGTCGCGCACGCGCTGGAGACGCTGCTGAAGGAGACGGCCGCCCAGGAGGTGCTGGTGACGACCAGCACGTACGACCGGGAGGCGCTGGTGGACTCCTACCGGCGGCTGGCCCGGATCGTCCACGCCTGACGCGGCGGGCGGGAAGGCCGGTGACCTGGTTGCCTAGGCTGAGGACCCCCGCCCCCACGGCAACCCGGAGCACCGCGCCATGCACTCCCCGCACGACCCCTTCGTCCGCGTCCGCGGCGCCCGCGAGCACAACCTCCAGGGGGTGGACGTCGACGTCCCGCGCGATGTGCTGGCCGTGTTCACCGGGGTGTCCGGCTCCGGGAAGTCGTCGCTGGCCTTCGGGACGATCTACGCCGAGGCGCAGCGCCGCTACTTCGAGTCGGTCGCGCCGTACGCACGCCGGCTGATCCACCAGGTCGGCGCGCCGAAGGTCGCGGAGATCACCGGGCTGCCGCCCGCCGTCTCGCTCCAGCAGCGCCGGTCCGCGCCGACGTCGCGGTCCTCGGTCGGCACGGTCACCAATCTGTCCAACTCGCTGCGGATGCTGTACTCCCGGGCCGGTGACCACCCGCCGGGCGCGGAGCGGCTCGACTCGGACTCCTTCTCGCCGAACACCGCGGCCGGGGCGTGCCCGGAGTGCCACGGGCTGGGCCGGGTGCACCGCACGACCGAGGAGTCGCTGGTCCCCGACCCGTCGCTGTCCATCCGGGACGGCGCGATCGCCGCGTGGCCGGGTGCCTGGCAGGGCAAGAACCTGCGCGACATCCTCGACGCGCTGGGGTACGACGTCGACCGGCCGTGGCGGGAGCTGCCGGCCGAGCAGCGGCGGTGGATCCTGTTCACCGACGAGCAGCCCGTCGTCACGGTCCACCCGGTGCGCGACGCCGACCGTATCCAGCGCCCCTACCAGGGCACGTACATGAGCGCCCGGCGGTACGTCATGAAGACGTTCGCCGACTCGCGCAGCGCGACGCTGCGGGCCCGGGCGGAGCGGTTCCTGACCTCCGAGGCCTGCCCGCTGTGCGGGGGCGGAAGGCTGCGGCCGGAGGCGCTCGCGGTGACGTTCGCGGGCCGGACGATCGCCGAGATGGCCGCGCTGCCGCTCGTGGAGCTGGCACGGACGCTGGACGGGGGCGGGTCGGAGACCGCGCGGGTGCTGACCGGGGACCTGAAGGCACGGATCGCGCCCGTGGTCGAGCTGGGCCTCGGCTATCTGAGCCTGGACCGGGCCACGCCCACGCTGTCGGCGGGAGAGCTGCAACGGCTGCGGCTCGCCACGCAGTTGCGGTCCGGGCTGTTCGGTGTGGTGTACGTCCTCGACGAGCCGTCGGCGGGCCTGCACCCGGCGGACACGGAGGCGCTGCTGCGGGTGCTGGCCCGGCTGAAGGAGGCCGGGAACTCGGTGTTCGTGGTGGAGCACCACCTCGACGTGATGCGCGGCGCGGACTGGCTGGTGGACGTGGGACCGCGGGCCGGGGAGCACGGCGGGCGGGTGCTGCACAGCGGACCGGTGGCCGGGCTGGCGTCGGTCGCCGAGTCGGCGACGGCCCGCTTCCTGTTCGACGATGCCCCGCCCGCCCCGCGCCCGGTGCGCACGGCCCGGGACCGGCTGACGGTCGGGCCGGTCACCCGGCACAATCTGCGCGGGGTGACCGCCGCGTTCCCGCTCGGTGTGTTCACGGCCGTCACCGGGGTGTCGGGGTCGGGCAAGTCCACGCTGATCGGCGAGATCACCGAGGACCTGCCGGGCGTGGGGCGGCTCGTCTCGGTCGACCAGCGGCCGATCGGCCGTACCCCCCGCTCCAACCTCGCGACGTACACGGGGCTGTTCGACGTGGTGCGCAAGGTGTTCGCGGCGACCGAGGAGGCCCGTGCGCGGGGGTACGGCGCCGGGCGGTTCTCCTTCAACGTGGCGGGCGGACGCTGCGAGACCTGCCAGGGCGAGGGGTTCGTCAGCGTGGAGCTGCTGTTCCTGCCGAGCACGTACGCGCCGTGCCCGGAGTGCGGCGGCGCCCGCTACAACGCGGAGACCTTGGAGGTGCGGTACCGGGGGCGCGATGTCGCCGAGGTGCTGGACCTGACGGTCGAGGCCGCCGCGGAGTTCTTCGCGGACACCCCGGCCGTGGCCCGCAGTCTCGGCACGCTCCTGGACGTCGGTCTCGGCTATCTCCGGCTCGGGCAGCCCGCGACCGAGCTGTCCGGCGGCGAGGCCCAGCGCATCAAGCTGGCGAGCGAGCTCCAGCGCGGCCGGCGCGGGCACACGCTGTACCTCCTGGACGAGCCGACGACCGGACTGCACCCGGCCGACGTCGAGGTGCTGATGCGTCAGCTGCACGGACTGGTCGACGCCGGGAACACCGTGGTCGTGGTCGAGCACGACATGTCCGTCGTCGCGGGCTCCGACTGGGTGATCGACCTGGGGCCGGGCGGCGGCGACGCGGGCGGCCGCATCGTGGCCGCCGGCACCCCCGCCGAGGTGGCGGCGGCACCGGACAGCGCCACGGCACCGTATCTGGCGCGCGTCCTGCCGTGACGTGTCCGGCCCGGACGGCGTAGCTCCGGACGCGGGTTCGGGCCGCTGTCGCCAGAGTGGGGTCCATGACCGAAACGGGAACCGGCGAACGCCGCAAGGGTTCCGCCCCGTCCGCCCCGCGCCGGCGCACCGTGCGCGGGGCCGGAGGGGCCGCCCGCAGTGCCGCCGAGGCGCTGACGGAGCTGATCGGGCATCCCCTGGAAGGGGTGTCCGCGGTGTGCCGCGGCGAGGACGGCGGCTGGGTCGTCGACGTCGACGTGCTCGAACTGGCGCGCATCCCCGACACCACCAGTCTGCTCGCGACCTACCAGGTGGAGCTGGACCGGGCGGGCGAACTGCGGCAGTACCGGCGGATCGCACGGTACCGGCGCGGCGCCCAGGACCAGTGACCGCGCGCGCGACCGCCCCACGGGAAGGACCTCCCGCATGACCGTCCACAGCGACGAGATCGTCTGCGCACCCCGCGCCGGCAACGTCTACGACGTACTGGAGCTGATCCTCGACCGCGGCATGGTGATCGACGTCTTCGTGCGCGTCTCCCTGGTCGGCATCGAGATCCTGAAGATCGACGCCCGGATCGTGGTCGCCAGCGTCGACACCTATCTGCGTTTCGCCGAGGCGTGCAACCGTCTCGACCTGGAGCGCGACCCGCGCTCGAAGACCGTGCCGGAGCTGTTCGGCGGGCCGGTCGCCAAGACCATCGGCAAGGCCGGCGCGAAGCGCACCGCCCGCTCCCTGACCGACAAGGTGCGCGACGTGCTCACCCCGGAGGCCGAGACGCCCGAGGAGGAGGCCGCGGAGGCGGCGGTCGAGGAGGAGGCCGCCGAACCCGCCCGCCGGCCCGCCCGCAAGCGCCGCAGTGACGACGACCGCCCGCGGCCGAGGCGCCGCGCGGCCGAGGAGGAATGACCGTGACGGCCACCGCCGCCCCCACCACCGCCGGCACGCTGTACGTCTACGGCATCACCCCCGAGGGGGCCCGCCCCCCGCGCGCTCCCGGGGTGGACGGGGCGCGGGTTCGGCTGCTGACCGGGTCCGGGCTGTGCGCGGCGGTCTCGGACGCACCGGCGTCCCTGCGGGCCCGGCGCCGGGACCTGACGGCCCACCAGGCGGTGCTGACCGAGCTCGCCGCGCGGGGGCCGGTGCTGCCGATGCGGTTCGCCGCGCTCAGTTCCGGCCCGGAGGAGCTGCTCGACCGGCTGCGCACCCACCGGGCGCATCTGACGGAACAGCTGGACGCGGTGCGGGGCTGCGTCGAGATGAACGTGAAGGGCACCGTCGTGCCCGGGCACTTCGCGGACCTCGTGCGCCGGGACGGCTCCCTGCGGGCACTCGCCCGGCGGACCCGGCAGCGCCCCGGCTACGAGGCGAACGTGCGTCTCGGCGAGGCCCTGGCGAAGGGGGTCGCCCGCGAGGCGCGCGGCGCGGCCCGGGAGGTGCTGGCCCGGCTGGTCCCGCTCGCCGTGCGCACCGCGCAGGGCCCGGTCGACGACGAACGGGTGCTGAGCACGTCGTTCCTGGTCCGCGCCGACGACGAACAGCGGTTCCGGGACGCCGTGACCGAACGCGCCGCCGCCGTGGGCGACCGGCTGACGCTCGGCCTCACCGGCCCGCTGCCCTGCTACAGCTTCGTGGACCCGCCGTCCGTGCCGGCCGGGCGGTGACCCGGTGGGACTCCTGAGCGAAATCCTGCTGCTGCCCCTGGCCCCCGTGCGCGGCACGCTGTGGGTCGCCGAGCAACTGCGCCAGGAGGCCGAGCGCCAGGCGTGCGACCCGCTCTGGGTGCGGGCCCGGCTGGCGGCGCTGAACCGGGACCTGGACGACGGGCTCATCGACGAGGCGGCCTTCGAGGCGGAGGAGGAACGGCTGCTCGCGCGCCTCGGCGACCCCGTGCGCCACGGCGCGCTCCCGCCGCACGGAGGCGCCCGGTGACCGACCTCTCCACCTGGCCGTCCGGCCTGGATCCGCAGCCGGCCGGGCCCGCCGGCGGAAGCCTCGCGGATCTGCTGGAGCGCGTCCTGGACAAGGGCATCGTCATCGCCGGCGACATCAAGATCGACCTGCTCGACATCGAGCTGCTGACCATCCGGCTGCGCCTGTTCATCGCCTCGGTGGAGACCGCGAAGAAGGCGGGCATCGACTGGTGGGAGACGGACCCGGCGCTGTCCTCACGCGCCGCGCGGGACGCGCTCGCCGACGAGAACGCCCGGCTGCGCGCCCGCCTGGAGGCCCTGGAGGAAGCCGGCACCGACCCCGACTCCACGGAGGTGGCCCGATGAGCACGCTCCCGGCCGGCCGGACGACGGCGGCGGAACCGGATCCGGCGCCCTCCACGCTCCTCTGCGTCTTCGCGGTGACGGACTCCCCCGTGCCGCCGGACGTGCTCGCGCGGACGCCGGGCCACGACGGCGGCGGCCCCCTGCGCACCCTGCCCGCGGGCCCGTTCCACCTGGTCGTGCAGGACGTGCCCGCGGCGGACTTCGGCGAGGAGGCACTCGCGGAACGGCTGAACCGGCCGGACGTGCTGGAGCGCTGCGCCCGCGCCCACCACCGGGGCGTGGAGACGGCGGCGGGCGCGGGCCCCGTCGTCCCGCTGCCGATGGCGACGCTGTACCTCGACGACGGCAACGCGGTGCGGGCCGTGACCGCCCGGGAGGCGTCCCTGCGGGCCCTGCTGGAGCGGCTGCGCGACCGTACGGAGTGGGCGGTGAAGGTGCACGGCCCGGCAGCCGGGGCGGCGGAAGGCGCCGACGGCGAGGGAGCCGCCGACGGACGGTCGTACCTGCGCCGGGCCAGCGCCCGCCGGCGCACCGAGCGGGAGACGCGCGAGCAGGCCCTGGCCCGGGCCCACGCCGTCGACCGGGAGCTGCGGCGGTACGCCGTCGCCGCGACCCGGCACCGGCCGCAGAGCGAGCGGCTGACCGGCACGAGCGTCCCGCAACTGCTCAACGGGGCCTACCTGGTGGACGACGCCCGCCGGGAGGAGTTCGTGCGGGCCGTCGGGACGCTGGCCGGCGAGGCCGGGGCGACCGGTCTGAAGGTCACCGTGTCGGGTCCCTGGATCCCGTACTCCTTCGCCCGGCCGGAACCGGACACGGTGGAGGTGGTCGCATGAGCGTGCCGGTGCCGTGGGAGGCCCCGGAGCCGTACGCGCCCGTCGGGGTGCCCCTGGTCGACCTGCTGGACCGGGTGCTGGCGACCGGGGTCGTGGTCAGCGGCGACCTGGTGCTGGCCATCGCCGACGTGCCGCTGGTGCGGATCTCGCTGCACGCCCTGCTGGCGTCGGTGAGCGAGCGGGTGCCCGCGCCCTGGCCGGACAGCGGGCCGCTGTGACCGCGCCCCGCGCCCATGCCGTGGACCTCGATCCGGAGCGGGTCTCGAACGATCTGGCGGCGCTGGTCCTGACCGTGGTGGAGCTGCTGCGGCAGCTGATGGAACGGCAGGCGGTGCGCCGCTTCGACGAGGGCACGCTCACCGCCGAGCAGGAGGACGAACTCGGCACCGCGCTGATGCTGCTGGACGAGCGCATGGACGAGCTGTGCGCGCGGCACGGGCTGCGGCGCGCCGACCTGAACCTGGACCTCGGCCCGCTGGGCCCGCTCCTCGCCGATCCCGGCCGGTGACCCGGGGAAAACCAGACGGGACCGGGAGGAGCACCTCTCCCGGTCCCGCCCGTCCGCACCTGTCGGCGAACGTCTCGTTCCGGGGCCGCGCCCCGGGTGTCACCGCTCGGGCCCCGGGGGTTACCGCTTGGCCTTGCGGGTGGCGCGCAGCCACTCCTTGTTCATGCTGGTGATGGACATCAGCGGGATGCCCTTCGGGCAGGCGGTGGCGCACTCGCCGGCGAGGGTGCAGCCGCCGAAGCCCTCCTCGTCCATCTGGGCCACCATGTCGAGCACGCGGGTCTCCCGCTCGGGGGCGCCCTGCGGCAGCACGTTCAGGTGGTTGACCTTGGCGGAGGTGAACAGCATCGCCGCGCCGTTGGGGCAGGCCGCGACGCACGCGCCGCAGCCGATGCACTCGGCGTGCTCGAAGGCCAGGTCGGCGTCCGGCTTGGGCACGGGGGTGGCGTGCGCCTCGGGGGCCGCGCCGGTCGGCGCGGTGATGTAGCCGCCGGCCTGGATGATGCGGTCGAACGCCGAGCGGTCGACGACGAGGTCCTTGATGACCGGGAAGGCGGACGCCCGCCACGGCTCGATGTCGATCGTGTCGCCGTCCTTGAAGGACCGCATGTGCAGCTGGCAGGTCGTGGTCCGCTCCGGACCGTGGGCGTCGCCGTTGATGACGAGCGAGCAGGCGCCGCAGATGCCCTCGCGGCAGTCGTGGTCGAAGGCGACGGGGTCCTCGCCCTTGAGGATGAGCTCCTCGTTGAGGGTGTCGAGCATCTCCAGGAAGGACATGTCGGAGGAGATGCCGTCCACCTCGTACGTGGACATGGCGCCTTCGGCTTCGGCGTTCTTCTGCCGCCAGACGCGCAGGGTGAGCTTCATGCGTAGCTCCGCTGGGTGGGGTGGACGTACTCGAAGACCAGGTCTTCCTTGTGCAGGGTGGGAGCCTCGCC
>Ga0164243_10009859_pt1 | contig 13818 bp, 11 predicted proteins | sample OricompcompostOP_FD_108781 | JGI IMG/M metagenome (GOLD analysis project Ga0164243, IMG submission 108781) | Organic Plus compost microbial communities from Emeryville, California, USA - Original compost - Organic plus compost (OP) | ecosystem: Engineered > Solid waste > Mixed feedstock >... | reverse complement strand
GCTCAGCGGCCTGTCCGTGGGCCTCGTCAACGACGGCGTCTCCGGCCTCAAGAAGCTGCCGGTGACCTCCTTCGCCTTCCAGAAGGACGTCGCCACCGATTCTGCCTTCTCCCGCTCGCTGGTACCGATCTCCGATGTGGAGACCTGGAAGGAGCAGCCGGGCGTCGAGGCCGCGGCCCCGTTCGGCAACACCCTCGTCAACGGCCGCACCGAGAAGGGCCTCGAGATCGACCTCGCCCTCTTCGGCGTCGAGCCGGGATCGTTCGTCGACCCGAAGGCGGCCAAGGGCGAGTCCCTCTCGGGCGCTCCCGGCGAGATCGTGATCAGCGAGACCGCCGAGGAGAACGGGCTGAAGATCGGCGACGTCGTGACGGTCGAACCGCTCGGCACGCAGCTGCGCGTCGTCGGCGTCCTCGACGGCCAGAGCACCTTCGGTCACGTCGACGTCGCCTACGTGCCGCTGAAAACGTGGCAGGAGATCCGCGCCGGCGCGCGTCCGGGCGAGCCGGTCCCCCCACGCGTCTACGAGGACATCACCGCGGTCGCGGTGAAGGGCAAGGACGTGAACCTCGCGGCCGGTGACGCCGCCGCCGACACCACCTCGCTCACGCTCGACGAGTCCTTCGGCGCCTCGCCCGGTTACACCGCCGAGACGTCGACCCTGTCGCTCATCCAGGCGTTCCTGTACGCGATCTCGGCCCTCGTCGTCGGCGCCTTCTTCACCGTCTGGACGATCCAGCGCCGTCAGGAGATCGCGGTGATGCGCGCCATGGGCGCCTCCACCGGCTACCTGCTGCGCGACTCCCTCGCCCAGTCCTTCATCCTGCTGCTCGTCTCGGCCCTGGTCGGCATCGGCATCGGCGTGGGCATCGGCGCCGCCATCGGCTCGACCCCCATGCCGTTCGCACTCGAGGCCGGATCGGTCGCCGTCGCCGGCACCCTGCTGGTCCTGTTCGGAATGATCGGCGCCGCGGTCGCGGTTCTCCGCATCACCCGCGTCGACCCCCTGACCGCGCTGGGAGGCAACCGATGAGCGCTCTGTCCCTGAAGAACGTCACTCTCGTCCACGGCGACGGCGAGGACGTCGTCACCGCACTCGACGACGTCAGCATCGACGTCACCCCCGGCGAGTTCGTCGCCATCGTCGGCCCGTCCGGCTCCGGCAAGTCGAGCCTGCTCGCCGTCGCCGGCGCACTCACCACCCCGACGTCGGGCACCGTCACCGTCGGCGGCGTCGACCTGGGCACCGCGTCGAAGAAGGAGCTGACCCGGATCCGCCGTGAGCACATCGGTTTCGTGTTCCAGAGCGGCAACCTGCTCGGCGCCCTGACCGTGGAGGACCAGCTGCGGTTGCCGCTGACGTTCAGCAAGGTCGAGAACCCGCGGTCGCCCGCCGACCTGTTGGCCAGCGTGGGCATGAGCCACAAGGCCAAGCGTCGTCCCCATCAGCTCTCGGGCGGCGAGCGGCAGCGCGTGGGCATCGCCCGGGCGCTCGTGACCAGCCCCGACGTCCTGCTCGTCGACGAGCCCACCGCCGCGCTGGACCGCCGGCGCAGCCACGAGATCGTCGAGCTCCTCGCCCGCGAGGCGCACGAGCACGGCGTCGCCACGATCATGGTGACTCACGACCAGGACGTGCTCGTACACTGTGACAAGGTGTACGAGATGATCGACGGAACGCTGAAAGCGGTGTCGTCCTAGCAGTTTTGACCGATCGAATGAGCTGAGGAGGTGGGCGTTTGCCTCGCATCCAGGCGCCCACCCTCGCCGAGCACCGCCGCCAACAGATGCAGGCGATCCTCGACGGCGCCAAGGCCATCCTCGCCGAGACCGGAAAGGCCCCGAGCCTCGCCGCGGTCGGAGCGCGGGTGGGCCTGGCGCGGTCGAGCGTCTACCAGTACTTCTCCTCGAGCGACGAGTTGCTCGAGGCCGTGGTGGCCGATCTGTTCCCGAGCTGGGGGCGCTTCGTCGGCGACCGCGTGTCCGCGGAGTCCGAGCCGGGACACCGCATCTGGGCGTACATCTGCGCGAACGTCGACCTGTTCGTCGGCTCCGAGCAGGCGGTCGCCAACGCGCTCGCACGCGTCGTCGACCCGAGCGTCCTGCTGGAGCCGATGCAGCGATTCCACGCCGAGTTGCAGGAGCCCCTGGTCGAGGCCCTTGTCGCGCACGGCGAGTCGCACCCGCGGGAGGTCGCCGGGATCATCGACTCGGTGATCCTGCAGGCCTGCCGGTCACTCGGCGCCGAGCACTCCGACGACGAGCACTCTGACGACGAGCACTCTGACGACGAGCACTCTGACGACGAGGAGCCCCGGGAGACCGGCACCGACTCCGCCCCAGCCCCCGCCCCCGCCGCAGACCCGAAGATCGCCGCGGTCCGCGAGGAGATCCTCGCGATGATCCGCCGCCTGCTCGGCGGCTACCTCGGACTCGTCCCCGGCTCGGCGCCGGACCCGGGCAATTCGTGGTCGCCCCAGCGGGATCGGTGATCGACCCGGTGGAATTCGCGGTGGCTCACCGGAATTCGTAATCGCTCAACGGGAACGAGTCCATCTCACGCAGCGTGCGCAGGGTCGACGACGGTCGGAGCAGCGTCGCCTCCCCGTGCTGGTTGAAGTAATAGCTGCGCGAGGTGGCGCAGTTCCCGTTGTAGAACACCGAGGACTGCAGGCGATCGGTCATCTCGTCGAGGAAGGCGTCGTTGGCCGCCTCGGTGACCTCGAAGGTGTCGCGCCCGCGCCGGCGCAGTTCGCCGAAGAGTCGCGTGATGTGCTTCATCTGCCCCTCGATGGTGGTGAAGTACGACAGCCCGCTGTAGGAGTACGGACTGTTCAGGGAGACGAAGTTCGGGAACCTCGGCACCGTCACGCCCTCGTATGCCTGGAAGCGGTTCTCCCGCCAGAACTTCCCGAGCTCACGGCCCTCCCGTCCGGTGATCTCGAAGGCCGGGAAGTTCACGTCCCAGAGGTTGAACCCGGTGGCCAGGACGAGGGTGTCGATCTCGATGCGCGTGCCGTCGGCGGCGAGGATCGCGTCGGGTTCCAGCCGCGCGATGCCGCTGGTCTGGAGGGTGACGTGGGGCTTGGCGAAACTGGCGAAGTAGGTGTTGGAGAAGGTCGGCCGCTTGCACCCGAAGTCGTAGTCCGGGGTCAGCTTGCGCCGTAGCTCCCGGTCGCGGACCTGCACGCGAAGATGTGCCTTGGCCAGCAACTCGGCGAGCTTGTTGCCCGGCTTGAGCTGCTTGTGGTGCAGGACCCCGGCCACCATGAGCAGCTCCAGCATCGAGGTGTTGACCACCCGGGCCGCCTTCTGGGTGAGCGGCACACGCCGGAACATGCGCTGCACCGGCGGCGGGATCGGGAAGTCGACCTTGGGCACCACCCAGATCGGCGTGCGTTGGAAGACGGTGAGCGACTCGGCCGCCTTCGCCGCCTCCGGGATGAGCTGCACCGCCGTCGCGCCGGTGCCGATGACCGCCACCTTCTTGCCGGTGAGGTCGAAGTCGTCCTCCCAGTCCGCGGTGTGCAGGATCTTTCCCCGGAAGTTCTTGAGCCCCGGGAAATCCGGCACGTGCGGCTGGGACAGGAAACCGGTCGCGGTCACCAGGTACCGGGCCGTGCGCTCGGCGCCGTCGGCGGTACGGACCCGCCAGATCCGGGCGTCGTCGTCCCACGCCGCCGAGTCGACCCGGGCGCCGAACTCCATGTGGCGCTTGAGGTCGTACTTGTCGGCGACGTGGTGGGCGTAGCGCTTGAGCTCGGGGCCCGGGGCGAACAGCCGCGACCAGTTCGGGTTGGGCTCGAAGGAGTACGAGTAGGTCACCGACGCGATGTCGACGGCCAGTCCGGGGTAGTGGTTGACGTGCCAGGTCCCGCCGAGGTCGTCCTCGCGTTCGAGAATGGCGATGTCGTCGATGCCGAGGCGTTTGAACGCGATGGCCGCACCCATCCCGCCGAAGCCGGCACCGACGATCAGCACCTCGTGTTCCGGGACCTCGCGACCGGGACCATCGGGACCGGGAAGACCGGGACCTGGGCGTGCGGGTTGCATGACTGACCCCCAATAACTGTTACCAGCAGTTACTGTAATCTAGCACACACCCGCCGCCCATCGCCCATCGCCCATCGGGCCAGGTCACCGGACGTGCTCCCGGCCACCGCCCCGGCGTCAAACGCGATCAGGCGATGGCGGTCCCGTCCCACAGCACGTCGAAGAACTGGGTCGCCATCAGCTCCTCGGCCTTGTTGCGGTCGAGTCCGAGCTCGCGCCGGTAGGCCAGGACATGTTGCAGCGACAGCGCCGAGTAGAGCAGGGGCAGGTGGTCGTGCTTCTGGTCGTAGACACCCGTGGCGCCCTTGGCCGCCTCCAGGTTCTTCCGCAGATGCGACGGATGCTTGATGATGTCGCGGAGCACCGCCGCCTTGATCATCTTCTTGCGTCCGGCGGGCACGACCACCAGCTCGCCCGGATCGAACAGGGCCTTGTCGAACTCCTCCGCGGTGGCGACGGTGCACCCGGCGGTGGGACGCGGGTTGCATTCGACCATGTGGTGCTCGCCGTCCTCGGTGACCAGGTAGTCGAAGCTGATCTGCCCGTGCCAGTTCAGCTCCCGGGCGATCTTCTGGGCGGCCTCGAGCGACTCGGGCGAGTCCACCGACTGGAAGACGATGCCGCCGCGGTCGTCGATCGCCAGCGGGTGCTCGTAGCAGGAGTGCAGCACGATCTCGCCGTGATGGGCGACGCTCCAGCTGCAGCGGTCGACGCCCTTCAGGAACTCCTGCACCAGCCACGGGTCCTCGGCGGTGGGGGTCACGTCGTCGACGGAGGACTCCCCGGCCAGCGGGCCGGTGTTGGTGAGGATGTCGAGGCCGCCACGACCGTATGCGGCGCGGGCGAACCAGTGCGGCCAGCGCCCGGTGGCCTCGCGCAGTTCGTCTCGGCTGGTGACGGTCACCGATTCCGCGGCGGGCAGCCCGAGTTCGCGGCACAGCTCGGTGAAGGTGACCTTGTCGTGCACGCGGGCGAGGGTGTCGAAGTCGGGGAAGAACAGCTCCGTGGCTGGGTGGGCGGCGGCGATCCGGTCCCGGTGCCGTGCGAGATAGAAGACCTCCTCGAACATCGGCAGCAGCCAGTTGACGTCGTACTCGCCGATGGCCTCGATCACCGCGTCGATGAACGCCTCGGTCTGCTGGGTGGGAGCCGGCACCATGATGTGGCGTGTCGCGCCGCGCGAGTGGCTGCCCGGCGCCGAGGCGAACGTGTCGGCGGCCGTGACGTCTCGGCCCGTCTGCCCGAGCTTGTGGATCTCGTCGACGGCGAAGGGCATCCGGGAGGTGGTGACCAGGATTCGGGGGTCGGCAATCGTCATGAGACGAAAGTAGAACATGTGTCCGCGTCGCATCGGACGACGCCGCCGTGACAGCACGGATCCGCGCCCGTCGGCACAAATACGGCCCGGAACGGCCGCGCACAGGGTCTCGGAGTAGTTTGGCCTTCTCATGAATTCCCGAACCGCCGGACCGACCACGCCCTCGGCCACCACGTCGACGACCCGGTCCTTCGTCGCCGCCGTGTACGCCTTCGCGGTCGTCATGCTCGGTACCACCATGCCGACACCGCTGTACGCGATCTACGGCGAGCAGCTCGGTTTCGGGGTCGCGACGACGACGGTGATCTACGCCGTCTACGCGGCCGGTGTCATCGCGGCGCTGATCCTCTTCGGCCGCTGGTCCGACGTCGTCGGGCGTCGGCGCCTGCTCATCGCAGGGGCGGCGTTGTCGGCGGTCAGCGCCGTCGTCTTCCTGACCGCGGGCCCGGTGTGGCAGATGCTGATCGGCCGGGTCATCTCGGGGATGTCCGCCGGCATCTACGCCGGCGCGGCGACCACCGCCATCATCGAACTGGCCCCGCCGTCGTGGCGCGGACGGGCACCGGCGGTCGCCACCGCGGCCAACATCGGCGGACTCGGCCTGGGTCCCCTCATCGCCGGTGTGCTCGCCCAGTACGCCCCCGCCCCGCTGCACACCCCGTTCGCCGTCGACCTCGCGCTGCTGGCGCTCGCCTTCGCCGGGATCTGGCGCCTGACCGAGACCGTCACCGTGAAACCGGGTGCACGACTGGGCATCCAGCGGCTCTCGGTGCCCGCCGACATGCGCACCGTGTTCACCCGTGCCTCGATCGCGGCGTTCGCCGGGTTCGCGGTCACCGGGACGTTCACCGGGGTGGCGCCGACGTTCCTGTCGTCGATCCTCGGCATCGACAACCTCGCCTTCGCCGGGGTGGTGGTGTTCGCGGTGTTCGCGTCGAGTGCCGTCACGCAGATCGTGGTGCGCCGCATGCCGACCGACACGGCGCTGGTCGCGGGGTGCGCGATCCTGATCGGCGGCACGTGCCTGTCCACCGCGGGCCTCGTCACCGCATCGGCGGCGCTGGTCGTCGCCGGGGCCATGGTCTCCGGCATCGGGCAGGGCATGTCGTTCTCCAAGGGCCTGGCCTCGGTGGTGGCGGCCGCCCCGCACGACCGCCGCGCGGAGGTCACCTCCACCTTCTTCGTCGTCGCCTACGTGGGCATCTCGATCCCCATCGTCGGCGAAGGGCTCACCGCCCGCGCCTGGGGGCTGCAGGAGGCGGGCATCGTGTTCAACGCCGGCGCCGCGGTGCTCGCGCTGCTGTCGCTGATCCTGACGGTCGCCGCCGTCCGGCGCGCCGGCTGACGCCTCAGGTCCGCGGCACCCCTGCGGCGGCGAGGGTTTCCGCCAGCGCGCGGAACCGGGCGCTGCTGACCAGGTCCTCGACGAGGACCACCTCACCGTCGGCGTCGGCCAGCGGGATGCACCAGTTCGGGTACTGCCTCGCGTTCGTGCCCGGTTGGTTCTGGATCCGCCGCTCGCCCACCGCATCCACGAGGGCGACGCTCAGCAGCACCGACGGACTGCGGGCGATGAGCGCGTACAGCGCGTCGACGACCTCCGGCGCGGCGAGCGGGGTGTCCCGCGGGAGCAGTCCGCGCTCGTGGGCGAGTTCGAGCACGGCATCGCGCTCGCGCTCGACGCGTTCGCGTTCGGCCTCCTCGCTCGTCTCGAGGATGCCGAGCCGGGCACGCAGGGCGACGTGGTCGCCGGCGAGGTAACCGACGGTCGGCGGGAGATCGTGGGTCGTCACCGAGGTAAGGCAGAGTTCGCGGTAGCGCTCGGGCGGGACGGCTCCGTCGCGGTCCTGCTCGAACCAGAGGATCGAGGTTCCGAGGATTCCGCGCTCGCGCAACGTGTCCTGCACCGTCGGTTCGAAGACGCCGAGGTCCTCGCCGACGACGACCGCGTCGGCCCGTTGTGCCTCGAGCGCGAGGATCCCGATGAGCGCCTCGCTGTCGTAGTGGACGTAGGCGCCCTGCGCGGCGCTCATCCCGTCGGGTATCCACCAGAGTCGGGACAGGCCGAGGATGTGGTCGACCCGCACCCCGCCGGCGTGCCGCAGCACGGTGCGGAGCATGTCGCGGTAGGGCGTGTAACCCGCCTCGGCGAGCCTGCGCGGATGCCAGGGCGGCTGGTCCCAGTTCTGACCCTGCTGGTTGAAGCCGTCGGGCGGCGCGCCGACCGACACCCCGGTGGCGAGGACGTCGCCGAGCGCCCAGGCGTCGGCGCTGTGCCGGCCGACGCCGACGGCGAGGTCGACCATGACGCCGATCGACATCCCCGACGACGAGGCCGCGTGCGCGGCGGCGGCGAGTTGCTGATCGCAGATCCACTGCAGCCAGATGTAGAAGTCGATCCGGCGGGAGAGCTTGCGCCGCTTCTTCTTCACGTAAGCCGGGTCGAGGAACCTGCCCTGCCAGCGCGGGTCGTCGGGATCGTACCGCTCGGCGAGCGCGCACCAGGTCGCGAACCTCTTGAGGCCCTTGCCCTCTCGTTGCCGGAATGCGCGCAACGCGGCCTTGCGTTCGCGACTGAGGGGCACCCCGTAGATCAGTTCCAGGGCCTCCATCTTCGCGCGGTAGGCCTTGTTGCGCCGGATTCTGTCGGCGGCGGTGTTCTCCGCCAGGAAGCCGCGCGCGACCTTCCGCGCCCACTTGCGCTGCGACTTGGTCAGTCCCTCGTACTCGGGGATGTCGGTCACGCGGATGTAGAGCGGGTTGAGGAAGCGCCGGGTGACCGGCAGGTACGGCGAGGCCTCGATCGGCGGCTGCGGTTGCGCCGCGTGCAGGGGGTTGACCTGGACGAAGTCGGCCCCGAACGTGGCACCGGCCGCCTCGCAGATCCCCGTCAGGTCCGCGAGATCGCCGACTCCCCACGAGTCCGCCGACCGGATCGAGTACAGCTGCACCGCCAGCCCCCACCGCTGCCCGCCGAGGAGCCGGTCGGCGGTGTGCAGCCGGCGCGGGGTGACGATCAGCGGCGCCTCGCCCGATGCCGAGGTGGCGAGATCGACGGCGTGGATGCGGTGGTAGCCGGGTTCGAGGGAGTCCGGCACCGCGAAGGTCGCGCGACCGACGAGTCGCCCGTCGACCTCCCGCGGGTCGACCCACACGTCGAGCTGTTCGGGCGCGATGATGCGCCCGTCCTCGGCGACGATCGTCACGGTCACCGGATTCCCGTGCGGGACGTTGACGCAGAATGTGGTGCCCGCCCCCTCGGTCACGACGGTGACGGCGGGAACGAACTCGCGCCAGGGTCGTTCGTCGATCTGCCGGATCGACTCCTCGATCGCCTCGGGCGAATCCGCCGCGACACCGAGCGCGTCGAGGACGGCCACCAGCGTCTCCGGGCTCGCCTCGTGCCGCTCCTCGTCCCAGCCCACGTGATCGGTGGCCACACCGCAACGACGTGCCAGGTCGGTCAAGCGGTCGGGGTTCACGTCAGCCACCTCGCCATGGTCTCAGGATTCGGCCGGGTCCGCCGTGCATGTGTCCGCCCGGCCGCACCCGACGACCCCTACCCGAAGATGACCCCCGGGTTCAGCAGCCACTGCGGGTCGAGCGCCGACTTGATCGCCCGCATCGCGTCCAGGTCGACGTCGGACCGACCGAGATGGGTCCATCGCGCCTTCGCCCGTCCGATGCCGTGCTCGGCGCTGATGGAACCGCCGTGCGCCGAGACGATCCCGAACACCGTGTCGGTGACGTCGCCGGCGCGTTCGACGGGGACGTCGAGGAGATTGACGTGGATGTTGCCGTCGCCGACATGTCCGAAGAGAACCGGACGGCAGTCGAAGTCTCCGGAGTCCCCCACCCCGGCGAGTTCCGCGAACGCCTCGGGCAGGGCGCGGATCGGGACCGAGATGTCGAGCTTGACCACCGGTGTCGCCGACGACCGCGCGATGGACTCGGTGTGGCTCTCGCGGGCGCCCCACAGCGCCCGGGCCGGCGCCGGCTCGAGCACGGCGTCGGCGAGCCCGTCGGTGCCGGAGAGCAGTTCCGCGGTGGCGGCCTCGATGTCGCCCGGCCCGGAGACCTCGAGCAGGACGTAGAAGGGCGCCCGACTCGCGGTGGGGCGCCGCTGCCCGTGCTCGTGGACGAGCGCGATCCCGGCCTCGGTCATGAGTTCGGCGGCCTCGACGGTGAGCCCCTGCGACGACGCGGCGCCGATCAGGTCGATCGCGGTCTGCACGTGGTCGACCGCGGCCACGGCGACCACCGCCGACGCAGGCGGCACCACCAGCCGGAAGAGCACGCGCGTCACCACGGCGAGAGTGCCCTCGCTGCCCGCGAGCAGGCCCGGGAGGTCATACCCGACGTTGTCCTTGATCAGCGACGTCCATCGGCGCAGGACCCGGCCGTCGGCGAGGACGGCCTCGATGCCGAGGACCTGTGAGCGGGTGTTGCCGCGCCGGATCATGCGCGTCCCCCCGGCGTTGGTCGAGACCACCCCGCCGGCGGTGGCCGACTCGCGCGATGCGAGATCGATCGGGAACGCCAGACCGGCCTGCGCGGCGCGCGCGTCGATCGCGGCGACGGTCGCGCCCGCCTGGGCTCCGACGCAGCGGCCGATCACGTCGACCTCGTCGATGTCGGTCATGCGGGACGTCGACAGCAGGATCGTCGGGCGTTCCGGACCACGCCGCGCCGGCGGCACCGACCCGCCGACCAGCCCGGTGTTGCCGCCCTGCACGCAGATCCGCGCCCCGGCGCCGGAGCAGATGCGGACGACCGCGGACACCTCGTCGGTGGTCCGGGGTCGCACGACGGCGTCCGCCTCGCCCCGGTATGCGCCGGTCCAGTCGACGAGGAAGCCCGCCATCGCATCGGGATCGGTCAGGACGTTCGCGTCCCCGACGACCTCGTGCAGGGACGCCTGCAGGGTGTCGGCCGCCCCCATCGCGTCAGGCCCGGGCGACCGCATCGGGGATCGGGGTGTCGCCGTCGTTGAACTCGATGACCTTGTGCACGGTCTCGGGCCTGGCCAGGACCTCCGCGGCGACGGCGGCCACGTTGTCGCGGCTCACCTCGTCACCCGCGGTCCGCGAGCCGCCCACGGAGATCCTGCCCGAGCCGGGTTCGTCGGTGAGCCGGCTCGGGCCGAGGATCGTCCAGTCGAGATCGCTCGCCTTGAGGTGGGAGTCGGCCGCCGCCTTGGCCTCCGCATAGGCGTAGAACGAGTTGTCCTCGGGGACTCCGTGCTCGGGTCCCGCACCGAAGTACGACACCATGACGTAGCGGCGGACGCCGACCTTCGCCGCGGCGTCGATGGAGCGGATGGCGGCGTCCCGGTCGACCGCGTAGGTCCGCGTCGGGTTCCCGCCTCCCGCGCCGGCCGACCAGACCACTGCGTCGTGGTCGGCGATCGCGGTGGCGATCCCTGCGACGTCGAGGGTCTCCACGTCGGCGACGACCGGTTCCGCGCCCGTCTCCGCGACATCGCGCACATGCTCGGGGTTGCGGATGATCGAGGTCACCTGATCCCCCCGATCGGTCAGGATCCTCGCCAGCTTCAACGCGATCTTGCCGTGTCCTCCGATGATGGCCACTCGGGTCATTGACTGCTCACTTTCGGTTGCTCGCTTGCGGACTCGTGGGCGCCTGTCCCAACGTACTCACGCCGAGGCCACGTCGCCCCGGTTCGTCGACGCCTTGGCACGACAACGCCCCGGCACGACAACGCCTCGGCACGACAACGCCCCGGCACGAACGCGGTGCGCGAACGTGCCGGGGCGGGGCGTCGGGGTGTCAGACGCGAGTGCGACGTCCGGTGACGGCCTTGACGATGGCCAGCAGGATGCAGGCTCCCACCAGGCAGGTGATGAAGCTGAAGATCCAGCCGGCGCCCTCCACGTCGACGCCGAAGACTTTCAGCAGGAAGCCGCCGATCACGCCGCCGATCACGCCGACGACGATGTTGAGCAGAATTCCCTGCTGCGCATCGGTCTTCATGATCTTGGAGGCGATCCAGCCTGCGAGTCCGCCGATGATGATCCATGCGATGATGCCGATTCCCAGCATTGTGTGCCTCCTAGTGCCTTGGGTCTGAAGCGTGCGAATCGCCCGGGTCGGACAGATGGTGCGATTCGCGACATGACCGGAGTTACCCACGCGCCGTGGAGCCAAACCTGCGCATGGAGATCCGTGTCCGCTTCGAGACCTCTGCGGAGGCCGTACCGAGACCTCCGGCCGCGGGACGCGTCCAGAGCAGATCACCGGTGAGCTGCAACAAACCCGCGATGGCGGCCGCTCAGGAGGCGGCCGAGCCCGGGACGGATCTACGGACAGGTCACCTTGATCTCGTAGCTCTTCTTGACCGTCTTCGTCGGGTCGGACATGTTGACGCCCGTGGCCTCTCCCTTGATCGTGTAGGTCTTGCCGTCCTTGTCGACCTCGGCGCTGCCTTCGCCGACGCCTCGCTGGTATCCGAGGGTCACCCCGTCCACGGAACCGAGTCCGACGGATTCGACCTGCGGGTCGTCACCGGTGGACACGACGGCACCCACGCCCGACGTCCCGGCGCCGACCCCGATGTTCACCTTGCCCGCGACCTCGGCACATGCGACGGTCTTGTCGCCGAGATCGACCTCCTTGTCGTCGACCTTCACCGTCGCCTCGCTCGACGACCCGGAGTCGTCGGACTTCGCCGTCGCGGTCAACGACCCGGACTCGACCGTCACCGCCGCCCCGCTCGACGACCCGGAATCTCCCGAATCGTCTGAGCCACAGGCGGAAAGGGTCGCGGCCAGCGCCGCCGCGCCGAGAATCGAGGCGATCTGCACCTTGTTCATGAGGGACTCCCTGGGAGATGTGAACGCCCGCCGGGCGGCGAACTAGGTCGAAAATAGCCCGTTGATCAGCACTTTGACCCAGATTTGAAGGGAGTCCCCGCTGCCGACGGGCCGAGTACCCCCGAAACGGCCGGTTCGGAATCGCGACTTGAGTTCCGGCTCGGCCGGCTCCGCGTCTCAGCCGACCGTCACCAGCTTGGCGTCCGCCTCGATCATCACCGCCCGGGTCAGGTCCCGGAACTGTTCGTAGTGGCCGTGATAGCCGTATTTCGCACGCAGACTCGGCCGGCGAGCATACTCGGCGGCGGCGCCGACGGCATTGGACTCGTGGATGCAGGCAGGATGTTCTGGATCGTCGGGTCGCGGCGGAGCCGGTGCACGGTGTCCCGGTGCAGCGTCGACGACGCCCGGTACTTGGTGATCACGACGCCGAGTTCGACGATGCGACGACCGATCTCGTCGGAGAAGTCGGCGACCTGCCGCTGCACGTGCGGGATCGCATACGTGGACAGCACATCCGGGATCGTCGGGATGAGATATCCGTCCGCCATGGCCAGCCCGTTGAGGCTGAACGGGCCGACGTTCGGCGGACAGTCGATGAGCACGTAGTCGTAGCGGGACAGGATCGGTGCCAGCGCCCGACGCAGCACCTCCACCGCTGCCAGATGGTCGTCGAGCGCCACCCGGCGGGCGCTCAACTCCTCCTGTAGGTCGATGAGATCCAGCGACGAGGGGACGAGGTCGATTCCGGTGAGCCCGTCCGTCGCGGAGACGTCACGGCAGACCGTGCGCTCGAGGTCGAACCGCCGTGTGCCGTCGAGGACGTCGGCGAAGAGCGTGGCGACGGTGTGTCCCCGCCGGTTGAGCGCCTCCCAGTGCTGCTCCCCGATCATCATCGTGGTGAGGCTGGTCTGCGCGTCGAGGTCGATCAGCAACACCTTCTTGGCGAAGACCCCGGCCAGGAAGTCGGCGAGGCCTGCGGTGAGCGTGGTCTTGCCGACACCGCCCTTGAGGCTGATGGTCGCGATCACCGTCGGCATGTGCGTCCTCGGCTCTGGTCTCCTCGTGCCACTCGGCGATCAGGTTAACCGAGGTCAGGTGCCCTCACCTGCGATGTCGCCCAATGCCGGGCACCGCGTGCGGCGCGAGCCGGTATCCGACGACGACCCGCGCCTGCGCGCGCACGAGCCTGACGACCGGTCAGCCGGCCCTGCCCAGCGCCTCGACGCGACGGTCGTGACCGGCGAACGTGGGGCCGCGTCCGCCGTCCTTCTCCGCGGCCAGGCGGGTGAACGCGTCGTGCATGACGGCCCAGTAGGTGTCGCCCCGGGCACGGCGTCGGTCGGCCCGCTTCCAGTAGCCGGGGATGCGCCGGTCGAGGTTGGCGAGGTGCACCTGCGCGGTGACGAGCTTCGGGGCCAGGCGGCCGATCCACGTCGGCTCGGGTGTTCCGGTGATGCGCCGGCCGAGGACCTGACCTCCGATGAAGTACAGCCCGTGCAGGGCCTGGTGGATCGCCGATTTCACCCGGGCATCGACGACCGGGACGTGCACCTTGTCCATCAGCGTCTCGAGCATCATCTCCGAGAGGTCGTTGAGCGCATCGGCGTACTC
>Ga0164243_10009858_pt1 | contig 13819 bp, 15 predicted proteins | sample OricompcompostOP_FD_108781 | JGI IMG/M metagenome (GOLD analysis project Ga0164243, IMG submission 108781) | Organic Plus compost microbial communities from Emeryville, California, USA - Original compost - Organic plus compost (OP) | ecosystem: Engineered > Solid waste > Mixed feedstock >... | reverse complement strand
GTCGAGGTCCGAGGCGGAGCGGAACTGGGGCGAGTGCCGCAGCTCTCGCTGTCGGACCTCACGGTGACCGTCGCGCCGTACAGCTCGCCGGAGGAACGCGAAACGCACTTCTTGAACACGGTCGGCAGCGGCTACTGGCATCCTTCCGCGGAGGACGAGGTCCGCTTCGATCCCGATTCCGGGCAGGCGCTCAGCTTCGTCCTGCACATCCCGGAGACGACCGCCCCACCCGCGGACGCTCCGATCGGCAGCGACGCACCGGCAGTGCTCTTGCTCCCCCGCCCTCGTCCGCGCCACTTCGCCATCCCACCGAGCAAGGTCCGACACGTCCCACCCGACGGCAGCTTCCTCACATGCCTGTGGGAAACCGAAAGCCCGGACGACACGATCCGCATCGCCGAGAACTTCACCCTCCTCGCCACCGGCGGAAGGGTCTGCGGATGGCGACTGTCGGATCCCGAGCGGTTCCTCGCCACCGATCCGCCACGACACCAGCCGGAACCACCGGACTCGGAGTTGGGGCGAGCGCTCGGCACGTACTTCCGAACCGTGGATGCCGCTGCAGCGGACAAGCTCGACGATGAAGACCCCGACCTGCGGCGAGAACTGGAATCACTCCGCGACAGCCTCGACCTCGATTCAGGCGCGAGCACACGCCGGAGATCCCTGGTGGCTGCGATCGACGAGCTGATAACGTTCTTCTTCTGACGAACGCCATGTCATCCCACTCCGGACTATTCCAGATGATTCGATGAGCGAATACGCGAAGATCCCGCTGCTCCAAGCTGAGGACGCTTTGCAAGACCTGAACGAGTACGTCGTCTGCCTGGATCGCATCCTCTCCCGAATCGGGGCCGGCGAGGCAGGCGCCGACATCCTGCTCGACTACGTCGTCGACCGAAACGTCCTGCGCAGACTTGCTGAGCTGCGCACCGTCCTCGGCGACTCGCTGAAGGAACAGGTCGGCGAAGACCGAGTCGACAAGATCGCGGAAGGCTCGTACCAATGCGCGCCACGTGGAAGCCGTCCGGCGTGAGGACCGCCCGGCTGAAATCGAGGATCGGTGGCAAATACCGGCTGGCGCACGGCTCGTTCCTGATCGGCGCGACCACCGAGGAAAACGCGGTGTGGCTGATCCACCGACACTTCGGCGGCTGAGACGGGCAGGCCGTAGCCCGGAACGTTCGTCGGGAACTGCGGAAGCCGGCTCGGGAAATCTTCGATCCGGGGCGGATCGCCGCCTTCGCCGAGACCGCGCTCGCCACCGCACCATCCGAGACCGGCCGCATTCGATCGATGCGTCGGCCTCCGGAGGCGTGTTCCGGAAGCGCCGGAACCGGTACCTCCTCGACTTGGCGGGCAACGACGGAGAACAGCGTTCAGGAGAGATGCGACACCGCCGTGCGCTGGGATTCGGCTGTTAGGGTCGGGACCAGGGTGTGCCGGGAAGTCTGGTCGGCGTGGGCAGGAGTGCGTTCGCGACCGGAAGGCCAGCCGATGACGGGACCCGACGACCAGCCGCGCCGCGAAGACCCCGCCGCGGGCCCGCAGCACGAGACCGAGCAGTCCTCCCCCGAAGGCCGCGGCGAGCGGTCCGGGGATATCAGCGGGCCCGGCAGCTCCGAGACCGACCGGCCCGGGACCAGCCCGGGTGATCGGCAAACCGACCGCGCCGGACCCGACACCTCGTCGACCGGCGACAATCCACGCGGCAGCGGCGCACCCACCGGCGGGCCCCGCGGCAGCGGCGAGTCCGGCAACGGCGGCGACACCCGCCCTGGCAGCGTCAGCGATCCCACCGGCGACTCCAGCAGCCCCGACTCCCCCACCGACCCGGCCCACGCCACCGGCGCCGACGCGCCCCGGCCCTCCGACCCCGAGACCGACACCGGAACCGGAGGCGAGACCGCGGGCGAGAACGGCCTCCCCGCCGGCGGCGCTCCCCGTCGGCGGGTCCGGGCGTTCGACTTCGGCGAGTACCTGCGCACCGAGACGGTCGGCGGCCTGGTGCTGCTGGCGGCCACCGCGCTCGCGCTGATCGCGGCGAACTCGCCGATCGGCGCGCTCTACGAGGGCCTGCGCGACTTCACGATCGGCCCGCACGCGCTGCACCTGGACCTCACCGTCGGCGAGTGGGCCAAGGACGGCCTGCTGGCGATCTTCTTCTTCGTCGCGGGCCTGGAGCTCAAGCGGGAGCTGGTGGTCGGCGAGCTCGCCAACATCAAGAGCGCGATCCTGCCGGTCGTGGCCGCGCTGGGCGGGATGGTGGTGCCCGCGGTGCTGGCCTACGCGGTCAGCCACGGCTCGCCGGGCGCGACGGAGGCGTGGGCGATCCCGGTGGCCACCGACATCGCCTTCGCGCTGGGCGTGCTGTCGCTGACCGGCTCGTGGATGCCGACGGCGGCGCGGGTGTTCCTGCTGAGCCTTGCGGTGGTGGACGACCTCGGGGCGATCATCGTGATCGCGGTGCTGTTCACCGACGGGCTGGGGCTGGTGGCGCTGGCCGCGGCGGTGGTGCTGTGCGCGGCCTACTGGTTCGCGCAGCGCAAGCGGATCACCGCGCCGTGGCTGTACGTGCCGCTGGCGGTGGCGACGTGGATCGCGGTGCACTCCAGCGGCATCCACGCCACGATCGCCGGCGTCGCGCTCGGGCTGCTGACCCGCGTCAAGCGCGACCCGGACGAGGAGGCTTCGCCGTCGATGCGGCTGGAGCACCGGCTGCAGCCGTGGTCGTCCGGGCTGGTGGTGCCGGTGTTCGCGTTCTTCGCCGCCGGGGTGCCGGTGAACGCCGAGGCGCTGGGCGAGGTGTTCCACGACCGGGTTTCGCTGGCGGTGATGCTGGGGCTGTTCTTCGGGAAGTTCCTGGGGATCTTCGGGGTGTCGTTCCTGGCGGTGCGGCTGGGGATGGCGGCGAAGCCGACCGGGGTGGCCTGGCGGGACCTGGCGGCGCTGGCGGTGCTCGGCGGGGTCGGGTTCACGGTGAGCCTGCTGATCGCGGAGCTGTCGCTGTCCGGCTCGGCCGCGGAGCGCGCGAAGGCCGCGGTGCTGATCGCCTCCGCGCTGGCCTCGCTGGTGGCCTCGGCGATGCTGGTCCGGCGGGGCCGCCGCGTTCAGCTGAACGGAGCAGAGATCACCCGCGAGTAACGCTGAGCGAGTCTCGCTCGGTCCGCGATCGAGCGTCGTGGCACGATGGCACGCGTGAACAGCGCCCAGAAGAACCAGCAAGGCAGCAGCGACGGCGCCGCGTGGTCGGCCGTCTCGTCCCTCCCGCTGTCCGAGGAGGGCACTGGGGCCGGTGCCGAGCAGTCCATCGGCACGCTCGTGCGGGACGCGACCACCCACCTGTCCACGCTGGTGCGCGCCGAGATCGAGCTGGCCAAGACGGAGATCACCGGCGAGGTCAAGAAGGGCGTCAAGGGCAGCGTCTTCTTCGTGCTGGCGCTGGCCGTGCTGGCGTTCAGCATGTTCTTCCTGTTCTTCACGCTCGCCGAGGGGCTGCACGCGCTCGGCATCTGGCGGTGGGCGTCGTTCGGGATCACGTTCCTGCTGATGCTGCTGGTGGCGGGGGTGTTCGCGCTGCTGGGCTGGCGCCGGGTGCGCAAGATCCGGGCGCCGAAGCGGACGATCGAGACGCTCAAGGACACCAAGCAGCTCACCAAGCGCCGCGGCGGCGAGGAGCAGCCCTCCGGCCAGCACTAGCGATCCGCTTCCCGAACCGCCCGGTCCCCGCGAGGGGCCGGGCGGTTCTGCTGTGCGGGGTCAGCCCGCGGTGCACTCGCCGGTGGAGACCGGGGTGTCCAGGGCCGGGGCCTGGGCGACCTCGTCGGCGACTTCCTGGGCGGTGAGCGCGAAGCCGGTCTCCGGGTCGTCGACCGCGGCGCCGAACACCACGCCGACCACGTCGCCGGCCGGGTCGATCAGCGGGCCGCCGGAGTTCCCGCTCTGCACCTTGCCGCGCACTGTGTAGACGTCGCGGACCACGGTGTTGGCGTCGTAGATGTCCGGGCCGCGCAGGTCGATCCGCTGCCGCACGCGCCCGGGGGAGGCGGTGTAGGGGCCGTCGAGCGGGTAGCCGAGCGCGATGGTGCTGCTGCCCGGCGGGACCTCGGCGGTGTCCAGCCGCAGCACGTCGGCGTCCAGGTCGGGCACGGACAGCACGGCCAGGTCGGTGGCCGGGTCGAACAGCACCACGTCGGCTTCGAACTCGCCGCGGCCGACCTCGATGGCGACCTTGTCGGTGCCGGCGACGACGTGGGCGTTGGTCATCACGCGGTGCGGGGCGACGACGAAGCCGGTGCCTTCGAGCGCCCGCGCGCAGGAGTTGGCGCGGCCGCGGACCTTGACCACGCTGTCCTGGGTGTTGCGCACGACGTCGCTGCCGGCCAGCGCCGGGTCGGGCGGGGCGATCGGGGTGACGGGGGTCTGCGAGAACGGTTCGAGCGCGTCCGGGAAGCCGCTGACGCCGAGCATCCGGCGCAGCTCGTCCGGGAGGGCTTTGACCGCCTGCGGCATCATCGAGTCGACCGTGCTCAGCACCGAGGACCGGGTTATCGCCGCGGCCAGCCCGGGCATCGCCGAGGCCGACGTGAACGGCAGCGCCACCAGCCAGGCCACCACGAACACCGCCACGCACTGCAGCACCGCGCCGAGCACGTTGTCGATGCCGGTGAGCTTCGCGGAGGTGATCCGGTCGCGCAGTTCGCGCCCGGCCCACATGCCGAAGGTCTCGCCGAAGGCCACCAGCAGCACCACGATGCCGACGCCGAACCCGATGCGCGCCGGCTGGTCGTCCAGCCGCTCCAGCAGCAGCGGCGCCACCCGCAGCCCGACGATCGCCCCGACGAACACGCCGAGGAACGAGAACAGGGAGGTCACCAGGCCGTTGCGCGCGCCGGACGCGGCGGCCAGCAGCGCCAGCGCGACCACCAGCAGATCGACCCAGTTCACCGAGCTCCCTTTCCCACGACCGCAGCGGACTCGACGATCAACCACCCACCGGGGGCGGGGCAACCGTCACGAGCCGAATCCGACGTCGGCGGCCTCCTCCGCGGCGCGCCACGCTTCGTCCAATCCCAGCACGTCGACGCCTTCCCAGGGGTGGGACCAGCCGCCGAGTTCGAGCACGCCGGCCAGCAGCGCGCCGGTGAAGCCCCACACGAGCATCCCCGGGACCACGAACGCCGGTCCCAGGTGCCCGCTGGTGAGCCGGATCCGGACGCGGTTGGCGGGGTCGACCAGCCAGGAGATCGGCACTCGGGCGACCGCCCGGGTCTCGCCGGGGTCGACGGGGGCGACCGGGGCGGGTTCGCGCCAGTGCGCGAGCACCGGGGTCACGCGGAAGCCGCTGTGCGGCACGTGCAGCTCGGGCAGGGAGCCGAGCGGGCGCACGCCGCCCGGGCGGACGCCGACCTCCTCCTCGGCTTCGCGCAGCGCGGCTCCGACCGGCCCGTCGTCGTCCGGGTCGATGGAGCCGCCGGGGAAGGCGACCTGACCGGGGTGCGAGTTGAGCCCGTCGGCGCGGCGGATCAGCAGCACGTCGGGCCCGTCGGTGTCGTGGCCGAACAGGACGAGCACCGCGGCCGGGCGGGCGCTGCGGGGCGGGCGGCCGCGGGGCCAGCCGAAGTGGCCCTGGTCGACCTGCGCGCTGCGGTCGGTCAGCGGCCGCAGCCACTCCGGCGCGTCGGCTGCGTCGCTCACGGCTGGCCTCCCAGGGTGCGCTGGACCGCGGCGTCCACCTGCGCGGCGGAGCCGAACACCTCGGGCGGGTCGATGCGGCGCACCTGCCCGTCCGGGGTGATCACGAAGCTGGCGGGCAGCACGTTCGGCACCTGCAGCGCGGCGCGCAGCTGCCCGCTGGGGTCGTGCACCGCGGGGAACCGGACGCCGAGCTGCCGCAGCAGCTCCAGGCCCCCGGCTTCGTCGCTGAGCACCTGCACGCCGAGGACGGGGATCGACCCGGGCCGCTCGGAGTACTGCTGCAGCGCGGGCAGCTCGGTGCGGCAGGGCGCGCACCAGGTGGCCCACACGTTGATCAGCGCGGGTCGCCCGGCGACGGCCTGCGCGAGGTCGACCGGCCGCCCGTCGGCCAGGCAGGTGCCGGTGCGCCCGGCGAGCTGGGCGGGCCCGCCCGGCTGCGGCGGCGGGCAGGGCTGCATCCCGGCGCGCAGCGCGGGGTCGGCGGGTTGCTGCTGCGGTGCCGCGGGGGCCGGGCCGGGCGCCTGCTCGGTGCCGGAGTGGTCCCGGGGCCACAGGGCGATCGCGGCCAGCGCGGCGAGCACCAGCACCACGGCGGTCCACTGGAGCTCGGTGCGGAATTCGCGGACGAAGCCGCTCACGCGTCCGGCTCCTTGGCGGCGGCCTTCTCGATGGTGCGCTCGTCGAGCTCGTCGGCGACCCCGGCCAGCTCCAGCAGCCGCGGCGCCTCCGGCCCGCGGACGAGCTTGGCGGCCGCGCGCGGCTCCTCCGGCCCGGCGCCGAACGCGGGGCAGTCCTTGGCCAGCAGGCACGCCCCGCAGGCGGGTTTGCGGGAGTGGCACACGCGGCGCCCGTGGAAGATCACGTAGTGCGACAGCATGGTCCAGTCCTTGCGCGGGATGAGCTCCCCGATCGCGTGCTCGACCTTGACCGGGTCCTCCTCCGCGGTCCAGCCCCAGCGCCGCACCAGCCGCCCGAAGTGCGTGTCCACGGTGATCCCCGGGACGCCGAAGGCGTTGCCGAGGATGACGTTGGCGGTCTTGCGCCCGATGCCGGGCAGCTTCACCAGGTCCTCGAGCCGGGCGGGCACCTCCCCGCCGTGCTTGTCGACCAGCGCCGCGCCGAGCCCCATCAGCGAGCTCGCCTTGTTCCGGTAGAAGCCGGTGGAGCGGATCATCTCCTCCAGCTCGGCCCGCTCGGCCCCGGCGTAGTCGGCGGCGGTGGGGTACCGGGCGAACAGCGCGGGCGTGACCTCGTTGACGCGCTTGTCGGTGCACTGGGCGGACAGGATGGTGGCCACGGCCAGCTGCAGCGGGTTGTCGAAGTCGAGCTCGCAGTGCGCCTCGGGGTAGGCCTCGGCCAGCGCGCGGTACATGCGGCGGGCGCGGCGCACCAGCCCGGTGCGGGTCTCGGGGCGCTTGGCGCGGGAGCGGCGCGCGGGGGCCTTGGAGGTCCGGCGCGCGGCATCGCTCGAGGTGGCGCGGTCCGGCTCGGCCGCCGCGGCGGGGGTGCTGCGCTGGGGGGCTGGCTCGGGCACGCCCACCAGACTACGGACCCCCCTGCCGGGCGGACCCGTCCCCACCGGCGAGAACCGACCCCCGGTTGCACAGGTCTCGAAGGCATGAGCGAGGATTCGGGGCATCATGACTGCCTGGTTCGTAATCGTCGTGCCGCTCGTGATCATGTTCTTCACGCTGTTCATGGAGCGGGTGGAGGCACGCCTGCGGCACGTCGCGGTGCAGGAGAACGAGGTCGAGGAGCTGCTGGAGAACGCCCGGCCGGACGAGGTCCGGGCGCTGTTCCGGCAGGGAATTGGACGGGCGCTGGAGTTGTTCCAGCTCCGTAGGGTCGGACGCGCCGGCAGGCTGCGTACGCGCCGTTCCCGAGACCAGTCTTAGACTCTGCTGGTAGTGATCGGCGGCACAGCCCGGTGACCGCAAACGGGACGCGGGACCGCATTCAAGAGCCGCCGCGTCTCAACATGGAGGGACGAGGTGGACGAGACCCTTTCCAGGGCCGGGATCTTCCAAGGAGTGGAGCCGGCCGCTGCGGAGGCATTGACCCAGTCGCTGGAACCGTCGGAGTTCCCGCGCGGTCACGTGATCTTCGCCGAGGGCGAGCCGGGTGACCGGCTCTACATCATTCAGAACGGCAAGGTGAAGCTCGGGCGCAAGTCGCCGGACGGCCGCGAGAACCTGCTGGCGATCATGGGGCCGTCGGACATGTTCGGCGAGCTGTCCATCTTCGACCCGGGTCCGCGGACGTCCACGGCCACCACGGTGACCGAGGTGCGCGCGCTGACCATGGACCGCAGCGCGCTGCGGCAGTGGATCGCGACCCGGCCGGAGATCGCCGAGCAGCTGCTGCGGGTGATCGCGCGCCGGCTGCGCCGCACCAACGGCATGCTCGCCGACCTGATCTTCACCGACGTGCCGGGCCGCGTGGCCAAGGCGCTGCTGCAGCTGGCGCAGCGCTTCGGCAGCCAGGAGGCCGGGCTGCTGCGGGTCACCCACGACCTGACGCAGGAGGAGATCGCGCAGTACGTCGGCGCCTCGCGGGAGACCGTGAACAAGGCGCTGGCCGACTTCGCCCACCGCGGCTGGCTGCGGCTGGAGGGCAAGAGCGTGCTGATCCTGGACCCGGAGCGGCTGGCCCGCCGCGCTCGCTGATCGGCGGCGCCGGCCGCGGCCGGTTGGACGGGCACACCCGTCACCGACACCGCCGCGGGGCACATCGCCGCTGGGCACACCGCCACCGGGCACACGTCACGCGCGTCGCCTGAGGGGTTCGCCGGAACTCGGACCCGTCAGTCGGCGCGCGTTTTCGCGTGCACGGGCGGTGCCCAGTGGTGCACGGTGCGCGCCTGCGGGCACGGGGAGCCCGGTGGATCTCGGGTGCGGACGTGCGAAGGGACCGGGCGTTGCCCCCGACGCAACGCTCCGGCCCCTTCGCTTCGCGCGGCTCGTCCCCCGACCAACCACGCTTTTCCCCGAACCTCCGAAGTGTCGGCCCCGAACCCAACACCGGAGGAAGGTCTGTTGTTCGCGGGCTCCCCGACGGGGATTCCCGCTGGGCGGGGTGCACAACCCCTGGACTCAGACGATGGGCGATGCGCGACCGCCCGCTCAAGCCCTTTCACCCTGTAGGACGTTGCCGGTGCGCGGGCGGTTGCATCGCTCGGCGGATTTTTCTGCTCCGACTTCCGCGGGCGCCGCGGGCGCGGGTGCGCAGTGCCGTGGCTCACCGGAAAACGAGTGGTACTGCCGTACCGGACCCGGCAATACTGGTACGCGTGTCCCATTCGATCTCGCTCGCCGACTACCGCGCGGTGCTGCGCACGCCGCGCGCGACCGCTCCCGTGCTGATGTCCCTGCTGGGCCGGCTGCCGATCGCGATGATCGGGCTGGCGCTGCTGCTGTACGTGCAGCGCACCACCGGCAGCTTCGCCGCGGCGGGCCTGGTGTCGGCGGGCGAGCTGGTCGGGGTCGCCTGCGGCTCGGTGGTGCAGAGCCGGGTGATCGACCGGGTCGGGCCGAGCCGGCCGCTGGTGCTCATGTCGGCCGTGCTGGCGGTGCTGGTCGGCGCCGAGATCGCGGCGATCGAGCTGGGCGCGCCGGTCGCGGTGCTGGTGGCGCTGGCCGTGGGTCTCGGGCTGGGGCAGCCGATGGTGGCACCGGCCTCGCGGGCGCTGTGGTCGCAGCTGCTGCCCGCCGGGCGGGTGCGGGACGCGGCCTACTCCTACGAGGCGATCAGCATGGAGGTGTTCTTCCTGCTGGGCCCGGGGCTGGCCGGGTTGCTGGTGGCGCTGCCGTGGCCGGGGACGGGGCTGGTCATCGCGGCCGGGTGCATGGCCGTCGGCAGCCTCGGGTTCGCCGGGACCTCCGCGGCGAGGTCGATGCGGCCGCAGGGGCGGCGGCCGGGCAGCCTGCTCGGGCCGCTGGTGAGCCCGGGGATGCGGACGGTCGCGCTGGCCGCGCTGAGCTTCGGCGTGCTGATCGGGTTCGTGGAGGTCGCGGTGCCCGCCGCGGCCGAGCGGGCCGGGCACCCGAGCGCGGGCGGGCTGCTGCTGAGCGTGCTGTCGGTGAGCTCGGTGCTGGTCGGGGTGCTGTACGGGATGCGGCCGTGGCCGCGGCCGATGCACCTGCGGCTGCCGGCGCTGCTGCTCGGGTTCGCGCTGCTGATCGCGCTGCTGGCGGTGCCGAGCACGCTGCTGGGGCTGTGCGCGGCGCTGCTGCTGGCGGGCAGCCTGATCACGCCGCAGTCCACGGCGCACTCGGTGGCGCTGGACCTGGCCGCGCCGGAGGGCACCGAGACCGAGGCGTTCGGCTGGGTGGTCACCGCGGTGACGCTGGGCTCGGCGGTGGGCCAGTCGGCGAGCGGGCAGCTGGTCGAGCTGTCCGGGCCGCCGGCGTCGTTCCTGGCGGCCGCGGCGGCCGGGCTCGGGCTGGCCGCGCTGCTGTGGCTGCGGCGCTCGACGCTGGCGCCCGCGCCGGTGCAGCGCACGCCCGCGCTGGTGTGAGCTCCTACAGCTCGCCCTGCTCGGCGAGGTAGGTGAGCTGCGCGGCCACCGTCCACTCCGCCGCGGGCCAGACCGACGGGTCCACGTCGGCGTAGACGACCTTCACGACCTCGCAGGCGGTGACCTGCGGGCCGCGCTGCCGCACGACCTCGCGGACCTGGTCGAGCCGCTGCGCCCGGTGCTCCAGGTAGGCGCGGGCGGCCGCGGCCACGTCCGGCAGCTCGGGTCCGTGCCCGGGCAGGCCGGGGGTGCCTGCGGGCAGCTCGGCGAGCGCGCGCAGCGACTCCAGGTAGGAGCCGAGGTGCCCGTCCGGCTGCGCCACCACGGTCGTCCCGCGGCCGAGGATGGTGTCGCCGGTGAGCACCGCCGTCCCGCCCCCGTGCTCCACGCGGAAGCACACCGAGTCCTTGGTGTGGCCGGGGGTGGCCAGCACGGTCAGCCGCACCCCGGCGGCCTCGACGACCTCGCCGTCCCGGAACGGCTCCGCGCCGCGGCACAGCGCCGGGTCCAGCGCGCGCACCACGGCCCCGCTGCGCTCGACGAACTCCTCGACGCCTTCGGTGTGGTCGAAGTGGTGGTGGGTCAGCAGCACCAGCGGCACCTCGGCCTGCTCGGCGACCTGCCGCAGGTGCGCGGACTCGCCCGGGCCCGGGTCGACCACGATCCGCTCGGCCCCGGTGCCGAGCAGCCAGGTGTTGGTGCCGTCCAGGGTCATCGGCCCGGGGTTGTGCGCGAGCAGCACCGCGGCGAACTCGGTCACCTGCCGCAGCTGCCCGGGAGCGGGGTGGCTCACCGTCGGCCCTCCTCGTCGTATCCGTCGTCGCCGGGCAGCAGGACGCGCCAGGCTCCGTCGCGGTGCACCAGCTGCGGCAGCACCTTGCCGAGCGGCCGCTCGACCGCGAGCGCGGCGGCCACGTCGGGGCAGGCGCCGACCTCGGACAGCGTGACCCAGGTCGGCGGGAGGAGTCCGCAGCGGCCCTGCCGCCACTCCTCCAGCGCCTCGGCCGGTCTGCTCCAGTGGGTGTGCGCGGCTTCGCTGGTGCTGCCGTCCGCGCGCTGGCCCGCCGGCATCGCGGCGAGGAAGAACCGGGTGTCGTAGCGCTTCGGCTCGGCCACCGGCGTGATCCACTGCGCCCAGGGCCGCAGCAGGTCGGCGCGCAGCACGAGGCCCGCTTCGGCGAGGAACCCGGCCAGCGAGATCTCCCGGGACACCAGCCGCGGGCGCGCCTCGGCGTAGGGCGCGGTGTCGGCGACGACGGTGTCCGGGTCGGGGCCGGCCAGCAGCACCCCGGATTCCTCGAAGGTCTCCCGCACGGCCGCGCAGACCAGGGCGCGTGCGGTCTCGGCGGAGCACTCGAACCGCTCGGCCCACCAGCTCGGCGGCGGCCCGCTCCAGGCGACGGAGGCGTCCGCGTCGCGCGGGTCGACGCCGCCGCCGGGGAACACGGTCATGCCGCCGGCGAAGGGCATGTTCTCGACCCGCCGCTGGAGGAAGACCTCGGGCCCGTCGGCGCCGTCGCGCAGCAGCACGACGGTCGCGGCGTCCTTCGGGGTCGCGGGGCGGTCCGGAGGAGTCGGGGGGACGAACCCGTCCGGCAGCGTCATGTCCTCCGGCAGTCGCACCATGCGCGCCACCCTAAGCCGAACCGCCCTCGCGTTCACCCCCTTCGCGCGAGATCACGGAGGCCGACCGCGCCCGGAGGGAACAACCGGAGCGGACCGCCTCCGGATGCCCGGACTCCGCGGAACACCCCGAAATCTCCCCCTCGAAACAGTTCGAACGCGAGAAAAACCGCGGAGCACGACACCCGGCCAGAATTGCAAATTTGCCACCCTTGTCCGGATGGAATTCCGCGCGGGGGCGGCCGGAATGCGCACCACCCGGCCGCCCCGCCTCACCGCGACTGGTTCCGGCGCATCCACTGCGCGACCCCGCGCAGCGCGGTGGCGAGCGGCCTGGCCAGCCGGCCGCCCGGCCCGTCCGGATCGGCGAGCTCGCACACCACCACGACCATGTCCAGCACGAACACCGCGCACTCGACGACGCCCGACCCGCGGCCCGGGCCGCGCCCGGGCGAGGTGCCGCTACCGAAGACCGGCATCCACGCTCCTTTCCCCACCGCGATCGGGAATCCGCCGCGGCGCTTCGTCCATCGATGATCGAGAGGCCGGAACACCGCCGCGAGCACCATTCCGTGCTCACGCACCGTCGACCAGGCCGGGCGCGTTGTCGCCTGTTCGAACCAACGGAGTCCCGTGAATGCCAGTTTGCCACAGCGGAATCGCTACGCGCAGCTACCTCTTTCCCGGGTCACCGACAGCCGCACAATTCAGAATTCTTTTCGCATTACGCGTGATCACCCGCGCGCCACCGGCGCTCGCACCGGGCCCGGCGATGGGTAGGGTTCCGCTGCCGAGACGGGGGTCGTCGGACGGGCGCCGAACCGGACTCACCCGAACGGGGACCCCGAGGTCTGCGCAGTGATCCACACGCGAGGAACATGGACGGATGAGCGAACTGCGGGTCGGGATCGTCGGAGCCGGACCGTGGGCCAGGCGGGTCCACGCCCCCGGAGTGCACGCCCACCCCGGGATGCAGCTCAGCGCGGTCTGGGCGCGCCGGCCGGACGCCGCCAAGGAACTCGCCTACCCCTACGGAGCCGACGTCGCCGACGGCTTCGACGCGCTGCTGGACGCCGTGGACGCGGTCGCGTTCGCGGTGCCGCCCGCGGTGCAGGGCGAACTCGCCGCGGCCGCCGCGCGCGCCGGCAAGCACCTGATCCTGGAGAAGCCGCTCGCCGGGGACGTCCCGGGCGCCGAAGAGGTCGTCGCCGCGGTGGAGCGCAGCGGGGTCGCCGCGCTGCTGATGCTCACCCGCCGCTACGCGCCCGAGGTGCGGGAGTGGCTGACCGGCCTCGGCCGCCTCGGCGGCTGGAAGGGCGGCACCGCGCAATGGCTCGGCGGCGGGCTGCTGTCCGGCGACTACGCGACCTCGCCGTGGCGACAGGCGCCCGCCGGGGCGCTGCTCGACGCCGGGCCGCACGCGCTGGACCTGCTCGACGCCGCGCTCGGCAGCATCAACCAGGTGCACCACGCGCAGCGGGACGCTGGCGACCTGTGGCACCTCGTGCTGGGGCACGCCAGCGGCGCCAACAGCACGCTCGCGCTGTCGCTGCGGGTGCCGGTGCAGCCGGCGCTGCAGGAGTTCACCGTCTACGGCGCGCAGGGCAAGTCGCAGCTCACCGGCGGGCGCACGGCCGCGCGGGAGTGCTACGCGCAGATGCTGGACGAGTTCTTCGCGATGATCCGCGCCGGGCGCACGGGGCATCCCTGCGACGTGCGGCGGGGGCTGCACCTGCAGCGGGTGCTGGAGACGGTGCAGCGGGTGCTCGTCGGGGCCTGAGCTCCGTCCACTTCGGACCCTGGAGACCCGGGCTCCGGAGACGACGAGGCGCCGGCGTCGCGTGGACGCCGGCGCCTCGCGGGAACGGCTCAGCGCTGCTTGCCGCGCTCCTGGTTCGCCCCGATCGACGGGAAACCACCGGTCGCGCTGCCCGGCATCGTCGAGGTCCAGCCCTCCTGACCGCCCGCGGCGGCGGGCTTGCC
>Ga0164243_10009857_pt1 | contig 13820 bp, 16 predicted proteins | sample OricompcompostOP_FD_108781 | JGI IMG/M metagenome (GOLD analysis project Ga0164243, IMG submission 108781) | Organic Plus compost microbial communities from Emeryville, California, USA - Original compost - Organic plus compost (OP) | ecosystem: Engineered > Solid waste > Mixed feedstock >... | reverse complement strand
GGTTGGCATTCTAGTGTTAAACATGGCTTGGATTATAATAAGCTGATGCATTACGTTGACTAGCGATTTCTGGGACAAAATCTTCAGGTCCCTACCGTTATCCTTCAACGAGAAGTTTAATTCCGCCCCGGCTTTGATCAGTCAGTTCACACGAGGAACCCAAATGTTGCCATTATCATCCACCACAGCAAGGTCTGGGCCTAAGAGGCCATTATACATCCGCCCCTACGAATTAGCTTGGTCTGCTACTGTTCCGCCCCCGGATTTGTTGTATTTTTATCATTTTCATTGCGTCTACTCTGCTCTCAACAGGACGCACTACAGGAAAGCCTGATGGAACACAACGTTTGACGGTGGAGAGCAAAACACCTTCAAGACCCCCATGGGTGCGGGATTCTCTGTAGGAGAGAGGAGACAACACCGACGAATTATCGATTGCTGCCATTGGCACTTGCTTCTCGATTGGGGTATGCCGAATCTGCGCGCCTGATCCGGTCCTTTGTCCAAGTGTATGCCAAGACCAACGCTCGCACTGGGGACTCGAGAATGACTCTCAGGTTATCAGCGAGCGTAGATGCCCTCTTTGCATTCGTATCTCCAACTCAGAGTGCGCATGAGTTCCGATGAGAGCTTGGGCAAGACAGTATTAATAGAGTCGTGTTCCACTGCTCCAATTTGAAGGAAGTCAAACCAAGCTCCATTGAAGTCAAGGTGCGGGTGACTTTCTCGTTGGAGCTGGAAGAAATGTTGATGACTAATCGTCATCGAGCTCTAGCTCTGTCATCTTCACAATATGACACCTTGCATTGCATTGACCAAGGTCCATTGTCGTCGTATTATCACCCACCTTCGCCAGCCAACCTTTCCTCAAATAGCATTATCGAACCGAGGATGATTCTAACATTTCAACTAAGCAACCACAGTTTCTGCCAGCCATGAGGCGTTCGCTCGTCTTGCTCCGTAAGCTCACGATTCTCCCTTCTGTCGCTTTCGACGCCGACCACAGAGCTCACGCGACGACTACCCGTCAATACCTTTACTGACTTGTTCCCTGGATAGTGCTTTTGCAGGCAGTTGCAGTGCTCGGATCTCACGACCAGCAAGTCTTATCTGAAGAGAGGAGCCCTGAACCAGTTGACCCGACGAGTAACGACCGCCATAACCGGCACGCGCAATCCGAATGGGATGTCGAAGACGCTACTCCGCCGATCCGGCAGCCAGGTACGGGAACTACAAACGGTCGCCCCGAAGCTTACGCTTCAACACCAATGTATCCGCTCACTAACCCCCGTTTCCTCACAGGTGCCGACCTCGTTGATGAAGCTTTAGCCCATCTTAGGAAAATCCCAGATACCCAGCACCGCCGACGACGCCGATCCTCCGGCCTAGTAGGCCAGCTGTTTGACTTCACCATCAAGTCCCTATTTACTTGGAATGTCCCCGCCGCACCCCAAGCCTCACCGATCGTCACGCGCGGCCCTCTCCACGATGCTGTCGAGCTCCTCCAACAAGCCAGTCAGCAAAACAATTCCGACGCCCTCTATATCCTCGCCGAGATGAACTTCTATCGAAACTACTCCCACCCACGCGATCTCAGCACCGCCTTTTCCTATTACGACAAGCTCGCGACCGTTCACGGAAATACCACAGCCCAATTCATGCTCGGGTTCTATTATTCCACTGGTATCGGCAACGTCGTCCCCAGAAACCAGGCCAAGGCGATGCTCTACTACACCTTCGCCGCGGCGCGGGGTGACACGAGAGCCGAGATGGCCCTCGGTTTCCGCCATCATGCTGCCATCGGCACGCCAAAGAACTGCGAACTCGCCGCCAAGTATTACAAGAGGGTCGCCGATAAGGCCGTGGGCTGGTTCCGGTCCGGCCCGCCCGGCGGCATGTCCTGGGTTCAGGAATCGTGGCGGATCGCGGATGACAATGGTGGTGCGTATGGTCGAGGTGCTAGCGCCGCAAGCTCCGGACTCAACGCTATTAAGATCAACCTTCATTCTCATTCGAATGCCGCCATTGACGATGTTATCGAGTATCTCGATCTTCTTTCGCAGAAGGGCGATTCGCAGTCGTCACTCGACTTGGGAAGGATTTACTACGAGGGTCAGAGGCGGCAAGAGCGAAATATGGAACTGGCGAAGAAGTACTTCTTCATAGTCGCTAAGCGTTATTGGAAGAAGGACGGCCGTGTCCTTGAGAATTACAAGGCAGGGAGTGAGAGGATCGTAGCCAGGGCCGCCGGCTACATCGGTCGCATGTACCTACGTGGCGAGGGTCTAGAGCAGAGCTACGAAAAGGCAAAGATGTGGTTTGAGCGCGGTCGAAGTCTTGGGGATGCGTCATCCATGCACGGCCTCGGGCTCATGCTCTTGCACGGTCACGGCGTTCAGAAAAACATTGCCCTAGCTACCGAGCTCTTCAAGGCGGCGGCGGAGGACTACGCCCCGGCGCAGGTGGAACTCGCAGTGTTGTATCTCGACCAGGGTGGTCCTGAGGATGTCCGGGTCGCCAACAACTACTTCGAGCTGGCGGCCCGCTATGGCCTCATCGAAGCTCACTACTACCTTGCCGAGCTGATCTTCCACGGCGTAGGGCGAGATAAGAGCTGCGGGATGGCCCTCCAGTATTACAAGGGCGTAGTCGAGAAGGCTGAACCGTTGGTGTCGTCCTGGGGAGCCGCGAACCTGGCCTACGAGGAAGGCGATTATGAGACTGCGCTTTTGCACTACCTCATAATGGCGGAGCAGGGCTACGAAAGAGCGCAAAACAATGTTGCACATCTGCTAGATCCGGATCAATCACGCCTAGCCCTCGACCAGAGGGTGGCCAAGTCGTTGCACCTTCCCTTACTTGCAGGCCGTCCTTTGTCGTCCTCTCCGCTCATGCAGGACCCGTCCACGGCGCTGATTTATTGGACACGGTCGTCGCGACAGGGCAATGTCGACTCGCTCGTTAAGATGGGCGATTATTACTTCTACGGCATCGGCACCGAGCCTGATTTCAACAAAGCGGTGCAGTGCTACACAGGTGCGGCCGATTATTCGCAGAGTGCCCAAGCGCTCTATAACCTTGGGTGGATGCATGAGAATGGTGTGGGCTTGACGCAGGATTATCACCTTGCAAAGCGATACTATGATCAGGCATTGGAAGTCAACCAGGAGGCTTACCTTCCTGTGACACTCAGCCTCTTGAAACTGCGCTTGAGGAGCGCATGGAACACCTTTACCCATGGGCCCATCCACTCTATTCAAGACGATCCTAGTATGTATTCCTCCTTCCCCCGGTCCCGCCCGAAGCAAGCAAAAAGAAAACGGCAGCTAACTCTAGATTCAGAACCTAAAAAGGATTGGTCACTTGCTGAGTGGATCACCAATTTCATCCAGGACGATACGAACTATTATGAAGACAGCCTCTACGATGACATCTTCGACGACACTATCGGTGATCGCCAACATGGTCTTGACGAAGACAGCGGCCTCGAGCTCCTATTCATCTTTGGAATTTCCATGGCCCTCGTCGGGTTGCTGTACTACCGACAATTTAGACAGCAGCAGAACCGCCGACAGCAGGACGAGGAGCGACGGCGTCAGAACAACGGCGCTGCGGGAGACCAAGGAGAGCTAGATGAAGGGGTGTTTCCGCGAGCGAACGATCCGGAGTTTGCGAATTGGGTTGCCGGCGGGATCGGACATTGAATCCGTTGATAACAGATGCACATAATTGTACATATCATATTGGTTTTGTCATGGGGGGATGGTGTTAGCCCCACCCCGCTGGCTAGATGGGGTCTCGTTTCTTCGTTTTCTTGTATGTTTTGAGTAGCATCAGCGGCGGCGTCTTGGACTTTGGCCTTGTTTTTCATTTCTCCCCCTTTCCCCGAATAGGGTAAGGGAAGATTGGGGGGTTTTCAAAGATGGGACGTGAAGGAGGTAGAGCTTCGTACAATTTTCAAGACCTTAGATTGTCAGGCACGAGACTGCAAACTGTGGACTTGGTGTAAGTGGTGAAGATTAGTCATCGCCCATCCCACCTTTCACAAGCAAACTGAAATTTCCTGCCCCTCCATCATCGCATCGTAAAGTCCAGAACCAAAGGTCAACAAGAATCCCTCATCGTGGGTCAGAAAAGGATTCTCTCTTCTGCAAGAGAATATAAGAGACTTTGGGCCTCCCCATCCGTCTCGAGTTCGATTTCTCAATCACTTGTCAAGAATGTATACCCTCCGCCTAGCCTCCTCATTCTCCTTCCCGCCGGATACCTACGTCCTTGACGTAGCGCACCTCCCCGGCGCCGGAGTAACCTGCATCACGTCCTCCCAGCACCTCGCGCTCCTTCGGCCCGATTTGAGCGGCGAGGCGCGCCCCGCGCTGACCACGGCGCACGGGAACGTTACGGCTTTGAGGGTGGTGGATAGCGGTGCGGCGACGGTGTGTACGGCGGGGGAGGATGGGAGCGTTTCAGTTTGGGATTTGAGGCGGGGGGATGCGCATGTTGCGAGGTTTCAAGGTGGGTAAATTCTCCTTTTTTTTTTCTATATATCTCCAACGTAGGAAAGTTTCTGGGATGTTTGGGGCGACTGAGATCGTAGGATGGGGTGTTGAATTATTAGAGAGGTGGATGGAATGGTTCGTGTTACTTACTCTTCTTCTCTTCTTTGTGGCGGTGCGGATATCTAGCTTCTCAGGCACCTGTTACATCGCTAGCGTGTGATGCCAGATCTCATTCGATTGCTGTTGGCACGGAATTACAAGACCATAATGCGTCTATCGTACTCTGGTGTGTTTCATCTATTCAATCCTTTGTATATGGTCGTAGTCCGCAAGATGAGCGAATGACAGTTCTAACCTAGCCGTGGCCAGGGACGTAAGAGCAAGCCCTTCCCAAAAGAGGCTATACACCGAAGTCCACAGTGACGATATCACTGAAGTAAGACGCTCGCTCTCTCCTAGCCCCTAGGCAAAGCACAAGCCCTCATGCACGTATTTGTGTCTAACGGAGGAACTAGCTCAACTTCCACCCCAAAGACCCAAATATTCTCCTCTCCGGCTCAACGGACGGTCTAGTGAACGTCTGCGACACGCGCATCAGCGACGAGGATGAGGTCGTCGTCCAGACCTTCAACCACGATGCGTCGATCCACCATGCGGGCTTCTTAAACGACACCGACGTCTTTGCCCTTTCCCATGATGAGCGGTTCGCCATTTACTCCATGGCCGAGGAGCAGGAGAAGGGCGTTGCGATCGCCGACTTTGGGGATGTGAGGGAGAAGCTGGGATGCCAGTACGTGGCGAATGTGACGCCCAAGTTGGATGGAAGCGGTGCGATATTAGGCGCAGGAGCTCAAGAGTAGGGGTCCCCGCGCCCTCGTTTTCCTTCCCCCTTTTATTTTTTAACATTTTTCCCGTACCAAAATGCTGACTCTCACGCGTTTTAGCCAACACCTATTCAGTCTAATCCACCTCTCCAAGAACGGGGAGTCGTGGGAGCTCAACTCCAACGCCCGTGTAAACCTACCCGGGTCTCACGGCGAGGAGATCGTCCGCGGGTTCTGCTTCTTCGACGAGGAGCAAGTGGTATATACCTGCGGCGAGGACGGAAAAGTAAACGCCTGGCACCCAGGCAGCTGAAACAAAAAGGAAAGAACCGGTCGGCTAGAAAAAAAGGAATGGAACAATAATACCCCTCCAAAGGCCTTTAAATGGTAAATCCTCCAAATTTAGCTGTACTTGTCGTGCTTGCCCTTGACCTTGAGCTTCAGCAGCTGCTCATGATAATCACCCTCCCTCCTCGCCCTCTTCAGCCTCTTCACCTCGTCTTCCTCCAACCGCCTCCCCACGGCGGTCTCTAATTCCTTCCTAGATATCTTCTCCCTGGCCTTTTCGGCCTTGGACTCTTTGATGCGCGGCTTGAACCGCGCTTGCATCCGTATGCAGACCACGGTGTTGGGGGCGTCTGCGTCGGCGTCGCCGCGTAGTTCGGGATGGGCGTTGGGCTTCGAGGATGTGGGCGGATTGGCGGAGAGGAACGTGTTTCCTAGGGTTTGGATCTGAAATTTGGCGTCTTCTGTCACAGTGAGGATGAAGGATTCGAGAGGCGATACGGCCTCCGTTGTAGCTGACAACATGCCATGCTTATCACAACTCAAGTACCTACCAACGATCAAAAACAAGTCAGTGTCACCTCCCTTATCACCACTGCAAGGTCTAGAGACAGAAAGGAAAGGTTAAAAAAGAAAATGATTAAAACCAACCTCCCATGATGTCCCTTAAACCTAAAATGCTCCGTCCCCACAATCTTATTCGCAACCCACACCTGCCTAACATCATGCGGCTCCGCGCTCGCCGGGTTCCCCTCGACGATATTCTCAATATCGACGGCAAACACCTTACCGTTGGCGTCGCACGACAGCGCCGAAGGGGGGTTCGTAGGTAGCACTATCATCACGGGTCCAGACACGTCGGTCGCCGCCTCCGCCGAGACCCAGCTATCGTCATTTTCGACGTCATCGGTGTGATGGGGACCGGCGGTTGAGGAGGCTGCTGTGTCGGCGTTGGAGTAGTGGTTGCGCTTGCGCTTTTTAGGCCTCTTTTCGCCTTTGAATACTAAGGGCTTCACCATTTTGAGGGGGCGGTGGGTATCGTGTGGTTAGGTTGGGGCTGCAGAAACAGAGCACCAGCTGGATTCGAGCTTCTGCAGCTGTGCAATTGGGAATGGAACATCCAGGTTATCGCGTTGTCGAGTGGCGGAGCTTCAAAGCCGATAAAACCCACTTTTTTCACCGACTTAGTCAGCCGACGAGAACCCCTCCCCCGCTGTCCAAGTTCATTGTGGACCGATTGAGGCAGGTCGATTGTCGCGAGCTTCTCGGTGTTCCCCAGTTTGTGATCTCCTCATTTCACCATCGTCTCAAATTTACCTAGAATTTAGTAAAATGGCTCCTATTGCTCAGGCGGTTACGGTATCCCTTGAGGATCTCCAAAATGGTCTGCCCCCAAGATAAACATTCAGCACTCCTGTCTCACGCAACCTCCACTAACACGCGGTCTACAGGCCAAGTCTCATTCCACACACTTCAAGAGGCCTTCGGGCCACAGTCCCTCGGCATCCTCGTCGTCAAGGACCTGCCAGAAAACTTTGCCCAGTTGAGACTCCAGACGCTTTCATATTCATCGTACTTGGGAAATCTACCCAAGGAAGCACTAGGTACCGCCTCCCGTTTCTCACATGTTCGACTTATACGTGAAAATCGGACAAGCTGTTTCTAACCAAACCCTTACAACAACCGCAGAAAAGCTCGAGAACGCAAAGGCCAAGTACCTCACTGGCTGGTCCCTCGGTAAGGAAACGCTCAAAAACGGTCAAGTTGACACGTTCAAGGGCTCGTACTATGCCAACTGCGCCTTTTACGTCGATGCTTCTCTCGACTGCGCCAAGCCGACGACGGAGTTCTCCGAAGAGACGTTCCCAGAGTATCTCTCTCCCAACATATGGCCAGGCGAGCAGGTTCTTCCAGGATTCAAGTCTAGCCTTGAGGATCTGTGCAGGCTAGTGATTGATGTGGCCGTGTTAGTGGCGCGGGCGTGCGATCAGTTTGCTGAAAAGGAGATTCAGGGGTATCCGAAGGGATACCTCGAGCATGTCGTGAGCATGTCTACCACGACCAAGGCTCGACTATTGCATTACTACCCACAGACAGCAGAGCCTGGAAAAGATAAAGACGGGGACGGAGACGACTGGTGCGCTACGCACCTTGATCACGGGTGTCTTACGGGCCTCACATCAGCCATGTTTATCGACGAGGAGGCGAGCCCACCATTCGTTTCGGGAGGGAAGAGTCCGTTGGACAGCAAGCTTCCTCCACTTCAGGAGCTGGCGGCATCACCCGACCCAGAGGCAGGGCTTTACATCAAGTCCAGGACGGGCGAGACAGTGCAGGTCAAAATCCCCCGCGACTGTCTCGCGTTCCAGACGGGAGAAACGCTGGAGAGGATCACGGCGGGGCGGTTCAAGGCGGTGCCTCACTTTGTGAGAGGAGCGGCGGCATCGGCGAGCGGAGGGAAGATTGCGCGAAATACGCTGGCGGTGTTTACGCAGCCGAACCTGGGGGAGGAGGTGGATATTGAGCAGCATATAACTTTTGGGGAGTTTGCCCGGGGGATTGTTGCGAAGAACACTGTTGCGTAACGGACAAGATCGGAAGCATTGATCTTGTGGGCGTTTTGTGTCTGCACTAGCCTTTTATTTTGAACTGTTGACGTGTTGGCGTATTAGTCGATGTTTAGGGGGGGTGTCCTACATTCTTCAAGTCCAGCTCTCGCTTCGGGAGCCAACTCTAGTAGAGCTTGGACGAGATTTCCCTTAATTGTTAATTGTTTCTTGGTCCAACATCAACCGTCGCAATTGATCATGGACAACGGATTTCGCATGCTCTGCTGTGCTTGCATAAGCGTTTTGTTCAATTCGCCGATTTGAAATCCAATTGCATCATCGAGACGACTTGGAGCTCATCGCCGAGCACTCAATCGCTGGAGCTACTTAAGCTACCCCTCATCGACCACGCTGATTCCGTCCTCCGACCATCGCGACGAGACTGGCAAACACAACCAAGAATCCCAAGAATCATCTCGACAGCTTCAAGCTCCAGAATTCTAATCGATTCTACCCCGATAAAGCTCCAACAAGGCGCCGATCAAATTATCACCACAATGGCTCTCCCGCCCAAATTCGCCGCCCATAGGATCGTCTTCGGCAAGCCCACGGCACCTTATGCTTCCGTACCTCCCGCCGCCCATGTCCTCGAAGTCTTTCTCGACTATACCGTAAGCCATCCAAAGAACCTACAATCTACACTACCAATTCCAAAATGGGAGAAGAAAGAAAAAATCACTAACCTTCACCTCTAGTGCCCCTTCTCAGCCAAATTCTTCAAAACCCTCACCGGCACGGTCTTCCCCCTAATCCGCTCCAACCCCACCTACTCCTCCAACCTCGAAATCATCTTCCGCCAGCAAGTCCAGCCCTGGCACCCGTCAAGTACCCTCCTGCACGAAGCCGCCGTCGTCGTCAACCAGCAATCCCCCGACAAGTTCTGGGCCTTCAGCGAAGCGCTCTTCTCCCGCGCCACGGAATTCTACGACGTCAACGTCGTCAACGAGACGCGCAACCAGACCTACGGCCGCTTGGCCAAGATCGCCGCCAGTGTGGGGCTGGACGAGAACAGCGTGCTCGAGGCGCTGAGGATTCCGTCGGAGCCGGTGGAGGGGCAGCTCAATTCGGGGAATAAGGCTACGGGGGATTTGAAGGTTTTGGTGAAGATGGCGAGGTTGACGGGTGTGCATGTTAGTCCGACGGTGATTTATGATGGGGTTGTGCAGAATGATGTTAGTTCGGGATGGGGAGAGGAGCAGTGGAAGGAGTGGCTGGCTAAGAATGTTGTCTAGTGGAAGAGTTTGGTTGATGTGTTACTTTCACTTGGAACAAACGATTAAACAATCCGACTGGGTGAGCCTATAAATATATGAATTGGCAGCTGCTCCTCTGTTATCTGGACGTGATAGACGCCGAGGAAGGGACAAAATAAGTCCTTCGAGGCTGGTCGTCGTCGATACCCAGGGGCCTGGTTCGGATTACGCCGACGCAGTGATCCGTATCATAACTGTTCCTTACAGAGCGATATCAATTGATATGTACCCCGCTTGATCCCTAGATCTTTGTACTCAGCAAACAATGGAGGCCCCAGTAACACTAATTAGCCCACCCAGAGACCTGGCCGTGCTAGCAAATAATGAAGAAGCGCGGGTCCAGAATTGGTACCGCGTGTTCGGTACCGATGGATGTCTGCTGCGATGTCAGGAGCTCGCCCAGCTCCAGCTACTGGAAAAAACGATCCCTCACGGAGCGGGGCTGTCGCGGGCCGCGCGGAACCGCAAGCTTCGGGAGACCAGGGCCTCACTTGTCGAGTCACGATCCGGACGCTGGTTCTCAAGCACTAAACTTACTACGTCGGCAGAAAATAGATGCGGTTCATGCGCTGTACTCGGGCAGATACTAAACGTCGTCTTTGCAGGCGAAGAGGATGGCTCGGAACGAGTAGTTTACTCCATCTCGGATAAGTTTGTGTGCAGTGTTGGTCGCGCTTCGGACCCAGAGGCCACAGCTCAGCCGGTCCCGCTGTTCCAGCCTCCAGGCGAGTACGACCACCTTTCTGCAAAAAGCGAGCTTTACTAACACTGTCAAGCTGCAGGCCTCCCCATACTTTTCCAAGAAATGCCTAGGGCGAGATTTTTATCGGGTGATACCAGCTCCGACATGTCCTTAAATCGCCTGCGGAGCTGGCTCGATGTATGTACGTCCACCCACCCAGCATGTGCGAGTATCAACGTTAGCGTTCCTTCGCGGCTCGTGGACGTTAACGAGGTTTACAAAAACGGCATTCCTGGCGTAAGACTCGTCGAGACGGTCCCGGGCGAAAAAGGCACATATGCCTGCCTAAGTCATTGCTGGGGCCTGACGCCCATCATGTGCTGCACGACAAGGGCTACGCTGCAAGACAGGCTTGATTTCATCGAGTTCGACTTTCTTCCCAGGAATTTCCGCGACGCCATTGCCTTAGCTAGGGGAATTGGTCTCCGGCTGATCTGGGTCGATTCCTTGTGTATTATCCAGGACGACGGTGCCGATTGGGAGGTGGAGTCCGCCAAGATGGCAGGGATATATCGCAACGCGTACTTAACTATCGCCGCAACCTCGTCGGCGGACTCTACCGGCGGGTGCTTTTCTTCCACGACGCCAGATCTATGTTTTTCAATCGACAGAGGCGACGGCTCATCGTACGTTGTAGGTGCACGCATGTGCGACAAAGCGGCTCGTCTCTCCTGGAATAGGACGGCCGTCAAGGAGCGTCTACCGCTCCTGGAGCGCGGATGGGTTTTCCAAGAGCGACTCCTCTCTAGAAGAGTGCTCCACTGTATGTATGGAGAGCTCGCATTCGAGTGTCTCGAGGGCTCGACGTGCGAATGTGAGGGCCGCTCGCTTCCTCCGCATCCGCCCCCAAAGCTCATGGCTCAACTCGTCATGGCTCTTAAACCGACGCATCACCAGTTAATGGCGAGAGCATCCGGTAGCCAGAACGGTCCGCCTAACAGCACGGATGCCTCGTACCAGTGGCGCCAAATGGTCGTGCGATACATGACGCTGAGTCTAACTAAGAACACCGACATCCTCCCGGCCATCTCAGGCTGCGCGCGAATTGTGCAAGGCTGGACGGGCGACGATTATTGTGCCGGCATGAGGAAGCGCACGCTCCATTACGAACTCCTTTGGTGTATCCAGTCCAAGAATGCACTGGGCAGGACAGAGTGCTGGACCGCACCTTCGTGGTCATGGGCGTCGATTCCGCCTGGACAAAAACTCCACTTCCTTGATTTCGGCTCGACAAACCCGTCTTCATATGTCAATTTCCTTCAGAGTTCGATACGCTCCGTCAAGATCGAGTCTGACAGCCGTAATGATCTCGGAGCTGTGAAGTCGGGACGCCTCGAGATAAGCGCACGGATATTACCATGCTTCATCCGGCGTTACTGCCACGATATGATGGGACACATTTCTGGCAGGGATAGTTCGGCCAGGTACCGGCTCCACGTGCCGTCGTCTTCGCTAGGTCGCCGGGCTCCCGGCCTTGAAGATACGTGCTGCGAGGCGGATGCGTTAGCGACGGAGTCCCGACTTGACCTCCGGGGGGGCGCGATGGAGTTTCTCAACGACGAGCCGCCAGGTGACATTTTCAATTTCGAAAGCCTCACGCAATGCAAGGGCTGCGCACTCGCGAGGGCATGGCTGATGCACGCAGCCCACAAGGAGAGCCAGGGCAGGTGTGTTGATGCCTTTATCGTGCTTGCGGAGGAGCGGCGTGTACGAGGGCCGGGTGGATTCGAGAGGGCTGGGATGGCGCTGTTCACGGGGCATGGAGGTGCCGACCGGAGGCGGTGGTTTGATGACGTCTGGGAAATCGAAGCCTCGCCCGACACTATTGTTACTATTGTGTAAGGCGATGCTTTTGCTGGGTGGAGAAGAGTCAGGATATTTTCTAGTAATACCATGGGTCTTCTGCGCAAATTGGTTAGAGCGCCATTCAGTTGGTCATCTCGGACGACGAAAGCTCCATCTTCATCCAGGACGATGGTCGTCGTAGCCAAATATGCTTTCCCCGGTGGCCAGCCGTGAAAGCGGGTAGTGCAGCCGTCAATTCAACTCGAGCAAAAGACGCTGAATTCTCGCATCGCACTTAATCCGCCGCGACGACCACCGCTGCAGCCCGAGAGGGAATCTTCTCCCCTCTCACATATACATCCACAGGTCCGAGGCTCGCTGCGACCTGGTTCAGTGAAGCTCAAACTTCCTATCCCCCAAATATTTTTTTTTTTCGCACCTCCCAATGAGTACCTATAGTCTCAAGCGCCTCGGAATCTGAGACAGAGTGTCGAGAACGACGGCGCCAATATCTATTACTTAAGAAGAAGGGCTGATGGTAAACCCCTCGACAGCACATCTCCCAAATATACCGTTGAACCACAACCCTTAATTTGAAAAATGTCAACAATTGATGGCTTCCACATCCTCCTCTTTCCCGGCCAACCCCTATCGGTACCAGAGGTTGACGTATGGAGTCTGGAATGCGTTATACGTTTATCAATAGACAGAAATTTAGTTTTCGCCCTTTTCGCATGGCTGTCTGGGCAAACCGTGAAAACCGTACTCCGTATTGTCAGGCGAGAACGTGCGAAGTCTATGTCCGTGAAAGAAGCTGAGGCAATCAGCTAGCTTCCGCAGTCGAGCTATACGATGGCCATGGCTATCCTAGCTATTCCCGTATGACTTTACTTGCTTCGGGAACCTCAAAGACGAGGCTCCTATCTCGCTCAAACTGGCCGTCGCGCCTGTCGAGGGATCTAACAGTATATTTCGCTCGTTCCGAAAACTTGTGAGTTATGATGTTCAATTCAAGAAACTAGAGTGGTCCGTGCACAAGCTCCATCGACTCTGAATCGACAACTTCAGATTTCAATCAAGTACTTCGTAATTCGATTTCACCCTCAAACCTCATCATCGCGGATTGAATCTCATCAGTTCAACCCCCTTCTGCCCAATTATCTCACCCCCAATCGCCGGAATGTCTTGCTGTAGGGTCTTCCTACAGAGGGCGCCTCATTCGGCGATAAGGCCCATCCCATCCCTCTACCGAACACCCTTCCGCACCGCCAACCTCAACCTCACCATCACTCACAAAGTCGTCCTCCTCCGCGCCTACTCTCAGACGACAGGCCGCCCTATAAAACAGACACAGTCTACCACCAGTGCTCCACGGGACCAGAAACCCGCCGCGCAGAGCATCTACACGCGGCCCGAACCAAACAGGAAATATGGTACAGCGTTGATCCTATCTTCCCCCTCAACCCCGCCGGTATCACTGACCAGAGTCCGCTTTTGCCAGTCTTCCCCGAAAGGGTCATAATTTACCACGCAGGAAGCGGCCGAGTCATGTATCTAGCCGTCCTCAAGCTCACAACCATCTTCCTTGCCGTCCTCTTCTGCAGCATCCTCGTCCCCTCCTACCTCGCTGACGGGAAACCCACCTGGCAAACTGCCGGCCGTAAGTTTCCCATTTCGCCCAAGTTTGCTTCCCCCTTATAAACTAACAATTCCCCTTTCCCCTCCCCTCCAGTCGTCCTCTGCGGCGTCATCCCCCTCGCCTTCGTAGCCTACACCACCGCCCCCTTCGTCAGCCACATCGCCATCCACCTCCCCCCTCCAGC
>Ga0164243_10009856_pt1 | contig 13821 bp, 11 predicted proteins | sample OricompcompostOP_FD_108781 | JGI IMG/M metagenome (GOLD analysis project Ga0164243, IMG submission 108781) | Organic Plus compost microbial communities from Emeryville, California, USA - Original compost - Organic plus compost (OP) | ecosystem: Engineered > Solid waste > Mixed feedstock >... | reverse complement strand
TCCAGCCGCCGGGCCAGGCCGTCGAGGCTCGGCACCGCCGCCCCGTCCACCCGGATCCGCTCCCGGTTCGACCGGAAACTCGGCCCCGTGACGGTCACCACCCGCAGCCCCGCGGCCGCCAGGCACGCCGACGCGTACGTGGCCGTCGTCCCTTTGCCCTTCGACCCGACCACGCCGAGCACCGGCACGGACGGCGACGCGATCCCCAGCCGCTCCGCGAGCAGCCGCGCCCGCTCCCGGCTCCGCGTCTCACCGGCCCGCCGCGCGCGCCACTCCCGGAAGAAGATGTCGTCGTTCATCACCGACATCGTGTCAGTAGGCTGGTTCGGTGATCTCAATGCGGGAGGTGGAAGCGGCCATCCGGGGGCGCGGCGTCGAGTGGGACATCGATCCGACGCTGGACCGGATGAGCGCGCTGATGGACATCATGGGCAGCCCGCAGCGGGCGTACCCGGTCATCCACCTCACCGGCACGAACGGGAAGTCGTCCACGGCGCGGATGGTCGAGTCGCTGTTGCGGGCGCGGGGGCTGCGGACGGGGCTGTACACCAGTCCGGAGCTGTCGTCCATGCGGGAGCGCATCCAGATCGACGGGGAGCCGCTGTCGGAGGAGCGGTTCGTGGCGGCGTACTCCGACGTGCTGCCGTACGTCCAGATGGTGGACGACGACCAGCCGGCGCGGCTGTCGTTCTTCGAGACGCTGACGGCGATGGCGTACGCGGCGTTCGCGGACGCGCCGGTGGACGTCGCGATCGTCGAGGTCGGCATGGGCGGGCGGTGGGACGCCACCAACGTCGCCGACGGAGCGGTCGCGGTGGTCACGCCGATCGCGCTGGACCACACGCGGTACCTCGGGGCGACGGCCGAGGAGATCGCCGAGGAGAAGGCCGGGATCATCAAGCCCGGATCGATCGCGGTGGTCGCGCAGCAGCGGGTGCCGGTGGCCGAGGTGCTGATGCGGCATGCCGCCGAGGCGGGCGCGGTGGTGGCCCGTGAGGGGCTGGAGTTCGGCGTGCTGCACCGGGAGGTGGCCGTCGGCGGGCAGCTGGTGAACATCCAGGGGCTGCACGGCGCGTACGAGGACATCTTCCTGCCGCTGTTCGGGCCGCACCAGGCGAGCAACGCGGCCTGCGCGGTCGCCGCCGTGGAAGCGTTCGCGGCGCCGGCCAGCGGCATGGAGGCGCTGGTCGACATCGATCTCGTACGGCAGGGGCTCGGGCAGGTGGCCTCGCCGGGGCGGCTCGAGGTGGTGCGGCGCAGCCCGACGGTGCTGGTCGACGCGGCGCACAACCCGGCCGGCATCGCCGCCACGGTCGAGGCCGTGCAGGAGGCGTTCACGTTCACCCGGCTGGTCGGCCTGGTCGCCGCGATGGCCGACAAGGACGTTGCGGGCATCCTGGAGCCGCTGGAGCCGCTCGTCAGCGAGCTGGTCGTGACGCGGAACTCCTCGCCCCGCTCGATGCCGCCCGAAGAGCTGGCCGAGCTGGCGGCCGGTATCTTCGGTCAGGAGCGCGTGCACGTGGCCGCGCGCATGGACGACGCGGTCGACCAGGCCGTCGCGCTGGCCGAAGAGGAGGACGACATGGGCGGCGCCGGAGTGCTGGCCACCGGCTCGGTGGTGACCGCCGCCGACGTCCGTACCCTCCTCGGGGCGAAGTGATGGACGGCCTCGCGGCTCGGCTGGCCGGCAACAAGGACGTACGGCGGCTGAGCGCCGCCGTGCTGGTGCTCGAGGCCGTGGTGATCGCGCTGGCCATCCCGGTGGCGATCAAGGTGTCCGGTACCGACGCGGCGACCGCCGGCATCGCGGGCGGCGGGCTCGCGGTCGTCTGCCTGCTGCTGTGCGGGCTGCTGCGGTTCGGCTGGGCGTACTACGCGGGCGCGCTGGTGCAGCTCGCGGCCATCGTGGCGGGCGTGCTGGTGCCGCTGATGTACGTGCTGGGCGTGATCTTCGCGGCGCTGTACGTCTGGGCCATCGTGATGCCGCTGCGGCACGAGAGCCGTCAGGCAAATCACGCGAATCACACATCGTAGCTACGCGAACGCGCTAGGTTGTCCCGTGACCGTGAGGTCGGGGGAGGACCTGTGGAACCTGTGGGGGGTGTCCCGGGGCGGTATCTGCCGCAGCACCGGCGTGGTCACGCCACGATGCTGGGCATGCTCATCGCCGCGGTGACCGTCGTGGCCGTGCCGTTGTCCGTGGTGGCCGTGCCGAATCTGGCCGGGTACGCGCTGCCGGCCCTGCTGCGCGATTTCGGCGTCGACACCGACTGGTCGACGGCACTGCTGCGCGCGTACGGGCTCGCGCTGCCCGCGCTGATCGCCGGGGTCGCGGTCGGCGCGCACTGGGCCGCCGGAGGCCGCGCGGCGGCGCCGCTGGTGGCCGGGCTCGCGCTGATCGGCGTGGCCGACGTGGTCGGCTCGCTGCCGCTGTCCCTGGGCGCGATCGAGGTCGCCCGGCTGCTGCACGGCTTCGGCGGCGGCCTGGTCATGGCCGGCACGCTGGGGCTGTGCGCCTGGCGCACCGGCCGTACGCGCACCGCGCTGACCGTGTGGTGGTGCGTCGTGCTGATCGCCGGGCTGGTCGTCGCCGCGCCGCTGGCGCAGGTCGCGCTGGCGCAGACGTCCTGGCGCGCGCCGCTGCGCCCGTACCCCTGGCTCACCGGGATCGGACTGGTGCTGGCCGCGCCGCTGCTGGCCGCGCGGTCCCTGGTCGGCCAGCGGCTTCGGCATGCCGACCGGGCGCTGCTCGCCGCCCCGATGACGCTGGCCGTGGTCACCGGCGTGCTGATGATCGGCGCCACGTACCACTGGCCGCCCGTCTCCCAGACGATCGTCGCGGCCATCTTGACCAGCGGCTACATCGCGCTCGCCGGGGTCGGCTGCGCGATGCTCCCGGCCGGGCGGCGCACCGGCCTGCCGCTGACCGCAGTGGCCACCGGCGTGGCCGTACCGCCCACGCTGGCCGGCGTCCTCGGCGCCCGTACCTTCGCCGCCGACCCCGGCGCGGGCCTGGACGTGGCGGCCCGGGCGGTGGCCGTACCGATGGGCGCGGCGGTGCTGGCCGCCGCGGTGGGCGTGGCGGTCGGCGCGGGACGCCGGTCCGCCGATGACCGGCCGCCGTCCCGTGCGGCCGCGGTCGGGCTGCTGCTCGCGGCCTGCGGGCTGTTCGCCCTCGCGGCGAGCGGCGGCGGGCCGCCCGTGCTGGCCGTGGCCGGATGGGCGGCGCTCGGCGGCGGCCTCGGGCTGGCCTGGGGCACCGGCCTGTGCGCCGCGCCCACGCAGGCCGGGGCGACCGGCGCGCTGCTGGCCGTGCAGCTGCTGTTCCCGGCCATCGGCGCGGGCTTCCTGCTGTACGGCAGCCTGCTGCTGCGCGGCATCGCCGGCGCGACCCGCGACGGCCCGGTCGACGCGGCCATGTTCGGCGACGTCATGGCGTCCGGCGCGCGGCTGTGGACGCCGGTCGCGGGCGGCGTCGTGCTCGTCACGGCGGTCGGCGCGGCGCTGGCCGCCCGGCGTAGCGGTGCGGCCGAGCCCGAGCCGCGGATCCGGCGGGCGGCCGAACCTGCGCCGTTGTCCCGGTAGGCTGCCGTTCACCTGACCCATCCGCTCGTTCCATTCCGAGGAGAGAGTCCGTGTCCGAGCGCACCCTTGTCCTGATCAAGCCGGACGGCGTCCGCCGTGGCATCGTCGGCGACGTCATTTCCCGCATCGAGCGCAAGGGCCTGCGGATCGTCGCGCTGGATCTGCGTACGCTCGACGAGGAGACGGCGAAGACGCACTACGAGGAGCACGCCGCGAAGCCGTTCTTCGGCTCGCTCGTCGAGTTCATCACCTCCGGCCCACTGGTGGCGATGGTCGTCGAGGGCCCGCGGGCGATCGAGGCCTTCCGCGCCCTCGCCGGTGCCACCGACCCGGTGAACGCCGGCCCCGGCACCATCCGCGGTGACAACGCCCTCGAGGTGCAGGAGAACATCGTCCACGGCTCGGACTCCTCGTACTCCGCCGACCGGGAGATCAAGATCTTCTTCCCGGAACTGGGCTGAATTTTTGCCTTCGAGGCCCGCGACCGGCGTGACGCGCCCGGTCGCGGGCCTTTCACGTTCGGTTCCGGATCCTTAACGCGGCTTCATGGCAGCCTGAAGCGGTGATCGTGACAGGCGGTCAGGAAAATTGACGCGGCGTTCTGACGAGGGTTAACCCAGAGGAACCGGGAATACCGCGATTCGTACGAGCGCAAGCGTCGCTACCTCGGGTTACCCTTTTCAGAGGGAGCTCGGCGTTGCTGGCGACCGTTAGTCAGAGCGCTGTCACGTAAGAGAGTAAGCACTACGGCGGGCGTCATCGGGTGGGCGGTGGCGCGCGCGACTGGTGGGAAGGTTCGGCAGACCGCATGGGCAACCAGCTCGCGTTTCTCGGCCGCGACATGGCGGTCGACCTCGGCACCGCCAACACGCTCGTTTACGTGCGCGGACGTGGAATCGTGCTGAACGAGCCGTCCGTGGTGGCGCTGAACACCAGTACCGGCAAGGTCGTCGCGGTCGGCGTCGAGGCCAAGCGCATGATCGGCCGTACGCCCGGCAACATCGTCGCCGTCCGTCCGCTGAAGGACGGCGTGATCGCCGACTTCGACGTCACCGAGCGCATGCTGCGCTACTTCATCCAGAAGATCCACAAGCGCCGGCACTTCGCCAAGCCGCGCATCATCGTCGCGGTGCCCAGCGGCATCACCGGCGTCGAGCAGCGCGCCGTGAAGGAGGCCGGCTACCAGGCGGGCGCCCGCCGGGTCTACATCATCGAGGAGCCGATGGCCGCCGCCATCGGCTCCGGTCTCCCGGTGCACGAGCCCACCGGCAACATGGTGGTCGACATCGGGGGCGGCACCACCGAGGTGGCGGTCATCTCCCTCGGCGGCATCGTCACGTCCCAGTCCATCCGCGTCGGCGGTGACGAGCTGGACCAGGCGATCATCACGCACGCGAAGAAGGAGTACTCCCTCATGCTGGGGGAGCGCACCGCCGAAGAGATCAAGATGGCCATCGGCTCGGCCAACCCGCTGGAGGACGAGCTGCACGCGGAGATCCGCGGGCGCGACCTGGTCAGCGGCCTGCCGAAGACCATCGTGATCTCTGCGGACGAGGTCCGCAAGGCGATCGAGGAGCCGGTCAACGCGATCGTCGACGCGGTGAAGACCACGCTGGACAAGTGCCCCCCCGAGCTGTCCGGGGACATCATGGACCGGGGGATCGCGCTCACCGGCGGCGGCGCCCTGCTGCGCGGCCTGGACGAGCGGCTCCGGCAGGAGACCGGCATGCCGATCCTCGTGGTCGACAACCCGCTGGACTCCGTGGTCCTCGGCTCGGGCAAGTGCGTCGAGGAGTTCGAGGCGCTGCAGCAGGTGCTCGTACCAGAACCGCGGCGATGACGGAGACGCTGGACGCGACGATGCCGCGGAAGGGGGTGCGGTGCGCGAAACGGGGCGGACACGCCTGATCCTGGCTCTCCTGCTCGTCGTGGCCCTCGGCCTGATCACCATCGACTACCGCAGCGGCGACGACTCCCCGCTGAACGGCCTGCGCACCGCGGGCTCCGCGGTCTTCGGCCCGATGGAGCGCGGCACCGCCGCCGTCGCCCGCCCGATCGGCGACACGATCTCCGCGATCAGCGGCGCGCCCGCCGCGCAGCGCCGCATCCGCGCGCTCGAGCAGCAGAACCAGCGGCTGCGCGAGCAGGCGCGCGCCGGCCAGCTGAACAAGGAGCAGGCCAAACAGCTCGACAGCATGCTCCACCTGGCCGGGCTCGGCCGTTATCGAGTCGTTGCGGCACAGGTCATCGCGATGCGCGGGCGCCAGGGGTATGAGGAGACGGTGACCCTCGACGCGGGGAGCCGCGACGGTGTGAAGCCCGGCCAGACCGTGGTCACCGGTGACGGCCTCGTCGGGCGGGTCACCACGACCGGTCCGTCCACCGCCACCGTGCTGCTGCTCACCGACGCCTCCTCGTCGGTCGGCGGCCGGCTTGAGGGGTCCCAGCAGATCGGCGTGGTGCAGGGCACCGGCAACGGCGGCACGTCCGGCCGGCTGCGCTTCGAGGTGCTCGACTCCCAGGCCAAGCTGGAGAAGGGCCAGCGGATCGTCTCGTTCGGCTCGCACGGCGGCAAGCCGTACGTCCCGGGCGTGCCGATCGGCACGGTCGACCGGGTGGAGGCGACGCCCGGCTCGCTGACCCGTACCGCGGTGGTCTCCCCGTTCGTCCGCTTCACCACGCTCGACGTCGTCGGCGTCGTCGTGTCCCCGCCCCGCTCCGACCCGCGGGACGCGGTGCTGCCGCCGAAGCCGTCGCCCAGCGCGACGCCCTCCGGCTCGCCCAGCGCCACGCCGAGCGGGTCGCCCAGCGCGTCTCCCAGCGCGTCGCCGTCCTCACTGGCCGCGTCGCCCGGATCGGGGGGCTGACATGAGACGTCGCCTGTTCGCCGCCATCGTCGTCCTCGTGGCGCTGGTGCTGCAGGTCATCGTGATCAACCGGCTGCCGCTGCCCGGCGGCGTGGTGCCGGACGTCGTGCTGCTGTCCGTCGTGGCGCTCGCGCTCGTGTACGGCCCGCTGCCCGGCCTGGTCACCGGCTTCTGCGCGGGCCTGATCGCCGACGTCGTACCGCCCGCGGACCACACCATCGGCCAGTACGCCTTCGTGTTCTGCCTGGTCGGCTACGCCGCCGGGCTGGCGCAGACCGAGATGGACCGGTCGAGCGTGATGCCGTTCGTCGCGATGGTCGTCGGCGCGGTCGGCGGCTGCGTGCTGTACGCCGTGCTCGGCGGCCTGCTCGGCGACCCGCGGATCACCTGGGCAACCGCCCGCCACCTGGTGCCGCTGACCGCCCTGTACGACGTCCTGCTCAGCCCCTTCGTCCTCTACCTCGTGTTCCGCCTCGGCAGACGCTTCGAGCCGATCGACCACGACACCGTGCTCACGGTCGGCTCGCGGACGCTGGATCGCTACCGAAGCAGATGAGACACTGTGTGACTTTGCCGTTACGGAAAGAGAAAGGGGCCGGTCCACGGTGGGCGCGACGTCGAAGGTCCGTCTGCTGATCCTGCACGTCCTCGTGATGTCCCTGCTGATCAGCCTGGGCGCCCGGCTGTGGTACCTGCAGGTGATGAGCGGCGGGTCCTACGCCAAGGTCGCGGCGGACAACCGGCAGCGCGAGGTCGTGGTCCCGGCCGTGCGCGGCGAGATCCTCGACTCCGTCGGCCGTCCGCTGGTCGACAACCGCAGCGCGCTCGTGGTGTCGGTCGACCCCACGACGCTGGACGCCCAGCCCGACGGCGGCACGGCCGTGCTGAAGCGGCTGGCCAAGACGCTCGGCACGTCGTACGACAGCCTGCGCAAGCAGATCCGCCCGTGCGCCCGCGGCGTGACCCGGCCGTGCTGGCAGGGCTCGCCGTACCAGCCGATCCCGGTCGACACGCACGTCGGCTCCCGGACCGCGCTGCAGATCCTGGAGCGCAAGGAGGAGTTCCCGGGCATCTCCGCGCAGGTCCAGGCGGTGCGCCGGTACCCCTCGCCGGACGGCATGAACGCCGCGCAGGTGCTCGGCTACCTCCAGCCGGTCACCCAGGAGGAGCTCGACAAGCGCAAGGGCCTGCAGAAGCGGTACAGCGGCGTCGACGAGGTGGGCCGCGACGGCCTGGAGGAGACCTACGACCAGGACCTGCGCGGCGTCCCCGGCGTACGGCGCATGACGGTCGACTCCCAGGGCCAGGTCACCGGCACGCCGAGCGAGCAGGCGTCCAAGCCCGGCGACTACCTGGTGACCAGCATCGACGCCAAGGTGCAGGCGGCTGCGGAGAAGGCCATCAAGGAGTCGGTGGACAAGGCGCGGGCCGGCGGCAACCCGGCCAAGTCGGCCGCGGCCGTGGTGCTCGACACCCGGACCGGCCACGTGATCTCGCTGGCCAGCTACCCCTCGTACGACCCGTCGATCTGGACCGGCGGCATCTCGCAGAAGGACTACGACCGGCTGCTGAGCGCCAAGGGCGGCCAGCCGCTGATCTCGCGGGCCACCGAGGGCCAGTTCGCGCCCGGGTCCACGTTCAAGATCTCCTCGCTGGACGCGGCCATCAAGGACGGCTACGACCTGCACGGCACGTACGACTGCCCCGGCTCGTTCCAGGTCGGCAACCGCGCGTTCAAGAACTTCGAGGGCGAGGCGCCGGGCGCGATGAACCTGCACCGCGCGCTGGTCGTCTCCTGCGACACGATCTTCTACCGGTTCGCGTACGAGCAGTGGCAGCGCGACGGCGGCACCGACCCGAAGAAGCACCCGAAGGACCCCATGGTGAACATGGCCCGGTCCTTCGGCTTCGGCAAGCAGACCGGCATCGACCTCCCGAACGAGGCCTCCGGCCGCATCCCGGACCGCAAGTGGAAGTACGACTACTGGAAGGCCACCAAGACCGAGGACTGCAAGCGCGCCAAGACCGGCTACCCCGACGTGGAGAAGACCGACCCGTCGCGCGCCGCGTACCTCAAGGCGCTGGCCTCGGAGAACTGCACGGGTGGCTACGTCTGGCGGCCCGGTGACGCGGCGAACTTCGCCATCGGCCAGGGTGACGTACTGGTCACGCCGCTGCAGCTGGCCAACGCCTACGCCTCGCTGGCCGACGGCGGCACGATCCGCGCGCCGCGGGTCGCCAAGGCGCTGGTCCGGCCGGACGGCACGCTGGTCAGGAACATCACGGCGCCGAAGATCGGCAAGCTGCCCGACCCGCACGGCGTGCTGGCCTACGAGCGCAGCGCGCTGGCCGACGTCACCCGCTCCGGTACGGCCTCGGGCGCGTTCGGCGGCTTCCCGCTGAACCAGATCCCGGTGGCCGGCAAGACCGGTACCGCCGAGGTGTACGGCAAGAAGGACAACTCGTGGTTCGCGTCGTTCGCGCCGGCGAACAACCCGCAGTTCGCGGTGGTCGCCATGGTGTCGGACTCCGGGCAGGGCGCCGAGTACGCCGCCCCCGCCGTACGGAAGATCTACGACGCGATCTACGGCGTGACCTCCGGCGGCAAGATCGACAAGAAGAAGGCGGCGTTCCCGGACGGCTCGCCGCCCAAGAAGCTGCCGGTGATCGACAAGAGCGGCACGATCTCCGCGCCGTCCGGCTTCAGCGCCGCCGCGCTGCCGCTGGGCTCGGCCGGCGGGTCCGGTGACACGCCGCTGGCGGACGCCCGCCAGATCGGCGCGGTGTATCAGGGGAGGCGGCCGTGAGCATCGGCGACAGCGTGCGCGGATCGGTCCTCGGCCCGCAGAGCGCCTCGCTGCTGTCCCGGGTGACGTCCCGGGAGTCGCCGCTGCGCCGGCTGGACTGGCTGCTGGTGGCGGCCGTGCTGGCGCTGTCGGTGCTCGGCTCGCTGCTGGTCTGGTCGGCGACCCGCCCGAAGCTGCTCGACGAGGGCGGCGACCCGCAGAGCTTCCTGAAGAAGCACATCCTGATGCTGGCCATCGGCCTGGTGCTGGGCGCGGCGGTGGCCGCGCTTGACTACCGGGTGCTGCGCGCGTATGCGCCGATCGTGTACATCGTCGCGTGCGCCGGCCTGATCGCCGTGCTGACGCCGCTGGGCGCGACCATCAACGGCTCGCACTCCTGGATCGTCATCGGCGGCGGCTTCCAGGTGCAGCCGTCGGAGTTCGCGAAGGTCGCGCTGGTCCTGATCATCGCGATGGTGCTCGGCGAACCGCGCGACGGCGAGCTGGTGCCGCGCACCAGCGACCTGGCCATCGTGCTCGGCCTCGCCGCGATCCCGATGGCGCTGATCATGCTGCAGCCGGACCTCGGCACCATGCTGGTGTTCTGCGCGGTGATCCTCGGCATGCTGCTGATCTCCGGCTCCCGGCGCCGTTACCTGTTCGGCCTGCTGCTCGGCGGGGTGATCCTGGCGCTCGCCGTGTGGAAGCTCGGCATCCTGCACGAGTACCAGATCAAGCGGTTCACCGCGTTCGCCGACCCGTCCGCCGACCCGCGCGGCTCCGGCTACAACGCCCGCCAGGCGCTGGTCGCGGTGGGCTCCGGCGGCCTGTTCGGCGCCGGGCTGTTCCACGGCGAGCAGACCAACGGGCACTTCGTGCCCGAGCAGCAGACCGACTTCATCTTCACGGTGGCCGGCGAGGAGCTCGGCTTCGTCGGCTCCGCGCTGATCCTCGTGCTGCTCGGCGTCGTCTTGTGGCGCGGCCTGCGCATCGCCCGCCACTGCGAGGACATGTACGGCCGCCTGGTCGCCACCGGCATCGTCTGCTGGCTGGCGTTCCAGACGTTCATCAACGTCGGGATGTGCCTGGGCATCACGCCGATCACCGGCCTGCCGCTGCCGTTCGTGTCCTACGGCGGCTCCTCCACCCTCGCCAATCTCATCGCCGTCGGCCTGCTCCAAGGCGTGCACCTGCGCCGGGACGTCCGCTTCGACTAGCCCGCCCCGTTAGGCTGGGAGGATGCCTGTCGAATCGTTGTTCCCACGGCTGGAGCCGCTGCTGCCGCGGGTGAGCAAGCCGATTCAGTACGTGGGCGGTGAGCTCAACTCGGTCATCAAGGACTGGGACGGCACCGACGTCCGCTGGGCGCTGATGTACCCCGACGCGTACGAGGTCGGGGTGCCGAACCAGGGCGTGCAGATTCTTTATGAGATCCTGAACGACCTCGACCGCACGCTCGCCGAGCGCACGTACGCGGTCTGGCCGGACCTCGAAGAGCTGATGCGCGAGCACGGCCTGCCGCAGTTCACCGTGGACGGCCACCGGCCGGTGCGCGCGTTCGACGTCCTCGGCGTCAGCTTCGCCACCGAGATGGGCTACACCAACCTGCTCACCGCGATCGACCTCGCCGGCATCCCGCTGTACGCCGAGGACCGTACGGACGAGGACCCGATCGTGCTGGCCGGCGGCCACGCGGCGTTCAACCCCGAGCCGATCGCCGACTTCATCGACGCCGCGGTGCTCGGCGACGGCGAGCAGATCGCCATCGCCATCACCGAGGTCATCCGCGAGTGGAAGGACGAGGGCCGCCCGGGCGGGCGCGACGAGCTGCTGATGCGGCTCGCCGAGGGCGGCGGGGTGTACATCCCGAAGTTCTACGACGTCACGTACCACCCGGACGGCCGCATCCAGCGGGTCGCGCCGAACCGCTCCGGGGTGCCGTGGCGGGTGGCCAAGCACACGGTCATGGACCTCGACCAGTGGCCGTACCCGCGCAAGCCGATCGTGCCGATCGCGGAGTCGGTGCACGAGCGGTTCAGCGTGGAGATCTTCCGCGGCTGCACGCGCGGCTGCCGGTTCTGCCAGGCCGGCATGATCACCCGCCCGGTGCGCGAGCGGTCCATCACCACGATCGGCGACATGGTGGAGACCGGGCTGGCGAACACCGGCCTGGAGGAGGTCGGCCTGCTGTCGCTGTCCAGCGCCGACCACAGCGAGATCGGCGACCTCGCCAAGGGCCTGGCCGACCGGTACGAGGGCACCAACACCTCGCTGTCGCTGCCGTCCACCCGGGTGGACGCGTTCAACATCGAGCTGGCCGGCGAGCTGACCCGTAACGGGCGGCGGTCCGGGCTCACGTTCGCGCCCGAGGGCGGCTCGGAGCGGATGCGCAAGGTGATCAACAAGATGGTCACCGAAGAGGACCTCATCCGTACGGTGGCGGCCGCGTACGGCGCGGGCTGGCGGCAGGTGAAGCTGTACTTCATGTGCGGCCTGCCCACCGAGACCGACGACGACGTGCTGGCCATCGCCGACCTCGCCAAGCGGGTCATCAAGACCGGCCGCGAGGTCTCCGGGCGGCGCGACATCCGGTGCACGGTGTCCATCGGCGGGTTCGTGCCCAAGCCGCACACGCCGTTCCAGTGGGCCGCGCAGGACGACTTCGCCACCGTCGACTGGCGGCTGCTGAAGCTGAAGGACGCGCTTCGCAACGACAAGCAGTACGGCAAGGCCATCGGCTACCGCTATCACGACGGCCGTCCGTCGATCATCGAGGGCCTGCTGTCCCGCGGCGACCGGCGGCTCGGCAAGGTGATCAAGGCGGTGTGGGAGGACGGCGCCCGCTTCGACGGCTGGAGCGAGCGGTTCTCGTATCACGCCTGGATGACCGCGGCCGACAAGGCGCTGGCCGACGAACCGGTCGACGTCGCCTGGTACACCACCCGCGAGCGCGACGAGGCCGAGGTGCTCCCCTGGGACCACCTGGACGCCGGCCTGGACCGCGCCTGGCTGTGGCAGGACTGGCGCGCCGCCGTCGATGGCACCGAGGTCGAGGACTGCCGCTGGACCCCCTGCTACGACTGCGGCGTCTGCCCCAGCATGGGCACCGACATCCAGATCGGGCCCACCGGGAAGAAGCTTCTTCCGCTCACCGTTGTCCATGGTTGACGGCGTCCACCGTCCGTGTTCTGGCGAAGACGCAACGCACGGTGCTGCGTACCAGCGCGTACCCTGGTAAGAAGCTAGGGACAGACGTGAGGAGTGGCTACCGGTTCCGGTAGCCGCGACGCAACGCACCGAAAGGAATGAACACCGCTGGTCGCGACACCTTCGGACGCGCCGCCCACCGCGGCCGCCTCCGTTGACGCCCACCCGGCCCCGGCCGCTGACTCCGGGGCCAGCCCCGTCCGGCGGCTCCGCGTGCGTTATGCCAAACGCGGGCGCATGCGGTTCGCGAGTCATCGTGACATCGCGCGGGCGGTCGAGCGGGCACTGCGTCGGGCCCGGGTTCCGATGGCATACTCCGCGGGCTTCTCACCGCGTCCGAAGATCTCGTACGCGGGCGCCGCAGCCACCGGCGTCCTCAGCGAGGCGGAATACCTGGAAATCGCGGTTACGCGGCCCTGTTCCACCGAGGGCGTCCACGCCGACCTGGACGCGGCGCTGCCCACCGGTCTCGACGTCCTGGACGTCGTCGAGGCGGGGCCCGGCGCGCTGGCCGACCGGCTGGACGCCGCGGAGTGGCGGGTACGGCTCGACGGCGTCACCCCCGAAGACGCCGAGCGTGCTGTGCGCGCGTTCAACGAATGTACGGAGATCGAGGTCGAGCGGCTGACCAAGAAGGGGCGGCGTCGGTTCGACGCGCGCGCCGCGGTCGCCATGTGTGAGCTCGACCGGCGTGCCCCGGAATTCTCCGACGCCCATTGTGCGATACTTCGAATGGTTGTACGGAGTACGACACCGGCCGTACGACCTGATGACGTGATGGCCGCGCTGCGTCAGGTGGCCGACCTCGCGCCGCCGTCACCGCCTTTGGTGACCCGGCTGGCGCAGGGGCCGCTCGACACGGTGACCGGCGGCATCGGCGATCCGCTCGCCGCCGACCGCGCACAGGGCGCGGACGGCGCGGCTGGGTCCGGCTGGTCCCGTGGCACATGACGTCATCGGCGCGCACCGCCACCGGGATCGGGGCCGGACGGGCGCACACCACCGACTTCGGCCGGGACCGCGTATCCCGCGGCCCGACCGGCACAGATACGACGTGCTCCCGCGCGGCACGGCGGCTCAGCGATGAGCCCGCCGCGCCCGGGAGCCTGACGGGAGAACACCCGGATGCTCGACAACGAGCCGAACGGCGTCACCAACGGTGACGCCGCAGGCACCGAACAGGAACGATCGTCAGCCGAACAGATGACGGAGGAGCAGAACAGCGCACGCCGCCGCGCGGCCCGCCCGGCCGGCCCCCCACCGGAGCCCGAGGACACCGCGCCGCCCGCCGTCGTGACGACCCCGCCACCGGCCCAGCCCCCGGTAACGACCGGCGAAGCAGAGCCCGCCGCCCGCGTCGCCCGCCCCGCGGGCCC
>Ga0164243_10009854_pt1 | contig 13821 bp, 8 predicted proteins | sample OricompcompostOP_FD_108781 | JGI IMG/M metagenome (GOLD analysis project Ga0164243, IMG submission 108781) | Organic Plus compost microbial communities from Emeryville, California, USA - Original compost - Organic plus compost (OP) | ecosystem: Engineered > Solid waste > Mixed feedstock >... | reverse complement strand
CGCCGGGTCGCGGGTCATCATCCCGGCCAGGACCGGCGCGAGCCGCCCCGCGCGGTCGGTGCGCGGCGGCTCCTCGTGGACGATCCGGTAGAGCGTGGAGAGCACGTTGTCGCCGACCTCGTACGGCGCCCGCCCGGTGAGCGCGAAGAACAGCGTCGCGCCCAGCGACCACACGTCGGTGGCACCGGTGGCGCTCGCGCCGGAGGCCAGCTCGGGCGAGAGGTACGACGGCGAGCCGGTCACCATGCCGGTGCGGGTCAGGGTGAGGTCGCCGCTCACGCCCCGGGCGATGCCGAAGTCGGTGAGCTTCACCCGACCGTCGCGGGCAACCAGGATGTTCGACGGCTTGACGTCGCGGTGCATCACCCCGGCGGCGTGCGCAGCCCGCAGGGCGTCGGCGATCGGGGCCAGCAGCAGGGCTGCGCGCTCGGGCGGGAGCGGCCCGTGCTCGGCGACCAGGCCGCTGAGCGTGGTGCCGTCGACGTACTCCATCACCAGCCAGGGCTGGTCGCCCTCGGTGACCAGGTCGAAGACCGCGACCACGTGCGGGTGGCTGAGCCGGGCGGCCAGCTGCGCCTCGCGCTGGGCACGCACCTGCGGCGCGCCGCCGTCGTGCACCGGGGTCAGCTGCTTGAGGGCCACCTCGCGCCCGAGCACCTCGTCGGTGCCCAGCCACACGGCGCCCATGCCACCTCGGCCCACCTCGCGGACGGGCCGGTATCTCCCAGCGATCAAGCTCGACCTCCTGGCCCATGACGATAACGGCTCACCGGTCGCACTCCCGCTTCGTCGTACGCCGCGCATGGGCCGCTGCGACGCAGGTCACCGGATGGTCCCGGACGCGTTCTCAGGAGGACGTCATGGCACGACATGTACTCATCCACCGCAACCGTCACGACGAGTCCGACAGGCACGACACGGGCTCCGTCTCGGACCACCAGCACACCGGCCACGAGCACGACGACTACGAGGCCGGCTACCGGTCGGGGCAGCAGGACGCCTCGACCAGCGAGCACCACCTCGCCGCCCGCAGCGAGGCCGCGCACGACACCTTCGGCGGGATCAACTGGGGTGCCTGCTTCTTCGGCTGGCTGGTCGCCGTCGGGATGACCGTGCTGCTGGCTGCCATCGCCGGGGCGATCGCCACGGCCGTCGGCTCGAGCCTCGACCTGACCACCTCCGACGCCGAGAGCAACGCCGCCGGCGTCGGCATCGGCACCGCGGTCGCGCTGGCGGTGGTCATGTTCGTCGCCTACTACGCCGGTGGGTACGTCGCCGGCCGCATGTCCCGCTTCCAGGGCGCGCGTCAGGGCATCGGCGTCTGGGTCGTCGCGATCGTCGTCATGATCATCGCGGCCGCGCTGGGCGCGATCTTCGGCTCGCAGTACGACGTGCTCAGCACCGCTGACCTGCCCGCCACCGGCCTCACCGGCGACGAGCTCGGCTGGGGTGCCGCGATCGCCGGTGTGGTGATGCTCGTCGTCATGCTGGTCGGCGCGGTGCTCGGCGGCATCGTCGGCCACCGCTACCACACCAAGGTCGACACCGCCGCGGGCTACCGCACCTGAGGGCTCACCCCGCCACGGCCGGGCGGCGGCGGGCACGCCGCTCGGCCCGGCGCTCCTTGCGCCGCTCGACCACGAGGTAGATCGCGGGGACGACGTACAGCGTCAGCAGGGTCGACGACACCAGACCACCGATCACGACCAGCGCGAGCGGCTGGCTGATGAACGCGCCACCACCGGTCACACCGAGGCCCATCGGCGTGAGCGCCAGGATCGTGGCCAGGGCGGTCATCACGATGGGGCGCAGCCGCTTGCGGGCGCCCTCGCGCACGGCGTCGTCGAGACCACGACCGCGCTCGCGGTACTGGTTGATCAGGTCGATGAGCACGATCGCGTTCGACACCACGATGCCGACGAGCATGAGCACGCCGATGAGCGCCGGCACGCCGAGCGGCGTGCCCGAGACCAGCAGCGCGAGGAGCGCGCCGGTGGAGGCGAACGGCACCGACACCATCAAGATGAGCGGCTGGACCATCGACCTGAAGGTCGCCACCATCACGATGAACACGATCGCGATCGCGGCGAGCAGCGCCAGCCCGAGGTCGGCGAACGCGTCGGCCTGGTCGGCCGCGACACCGCCCACCGTCACCTCGGCGCCGGGCGGCAGGTCGAGCGCGTCGACCTCCGCCGTCAGCGCCGCGGTCAGGGACCCCAGGTCGTCGCCGGACGGCGTCACCGAGACGGTCGCGGTCTGCGCGCCGTCCTCGCGGGTGATGGCGGCCGGGGTCTCCACCTCGACCACGTCGGCGAGCTGGTCGACCGTCATCGGCCCCGTCGCGGTGGGTACGACGAGCTGCTCGATCTCCCGGGCCGTCTCGGGCGCATCGGTGGCGGCGACCACGACGTCGACCGGGCCGGTGCCGAGGTCGACCTGACCGATGGTGGTGTCGTCGGTCTGCCCCGACACGATGCCGGCGACCTCGGACTCGGTGAGGCCGGCCCGCGTCGCGGCCGCGCGGACGACCCGCACCTGCAGCGCGGTCTGGGCGGCCGAGAGGTTGTTGGTCACCTCGGCCACGCCGTCGACGTCGGTGACGGCGCCCTCGACGGCGTTCGCCGCCTCGCGCAGGCTGTCGCCGTCGGGAGCGCTGATGAGCAGGTCGACGCTGCTGGTGCCGAACGAGTCGCCACCGGCCACGTTGATCTCGCCGGGCACCCCGGCCCGCTCTAGCCGCTCGCGTACGTCGTCGCGGACCGCTGAGGCGTCGGCCTCGGTGTCGAGGGTGACGGCGAAGCTGGCCGCCGGCTCCGCCCCGCCGCCGAAGAACGCCGCCTGGGCGGCGTCGCCCTGGCCGCCCGTCACCTGCACGGTGTCGATCGCCTCGACGTCGTCGAGCACCCGCTCGACCCGAGAGGCGCCGCGGCCCTGCGCGTCGAGGGGCGTGCCGGCCTCGAAGGTCTGGGTGACGGTGAGGGTGTTCTGCCCGGAGTCGCCGATGAAGTTGGTCTCCATCCGGGGCACGAGCGCGACGGTGCCGGCGAGGACCAGCACGGCCAGCACGACCGTCGCCCACGGCCGGCGCAGCGCGATGGCCAGCGTCGGCACGTAGGCGCGCTGCCACAGCCCGCGGCGCTCCTTCGCCTCGGCCCGCTCGCGCTGGGCGGCGAGGTCGTCGTGGGCCACCCCGCGCGGCTCCCGGAGGAACCAGTACGCCAGCACCGGGACCACCATCAGCGCCACCACCAGCGAGGACAGCATCGCGATCGCGACGGTCATCGCGAACGGGCGGAACAGCTCGCCGACCATCCCGCTGACGAACGCGATCGGGGCGAAGACCGCCACCGTGCAGATCGTCGACGACGTGATCGCCCCGCCCACCTCGCGCACGGCGGTGAGGATCGCGTCGCGCTTCGGCTCGCCGTACGACAGGTGGCGCTTGATGTTCTCGATGACCACGATGGCGTCGTCGACGACACGGCCGATCGCGATCGTCATCGCGCCCAGGGTGAGGATGTTGAGGGTGTAGCCGGACAGGTTCATCACGATGAACGTCACGGCCAGCGACATCGGGATCGACACCGCCGAGACGAGCGTCGAGCGCAGCGAGGCCAGGAACGCCAAGATCACCACGATCGCGAAGAGCAGGCCCAGCCCGCCCTCGGTGGTGAGCCCGTGGATCGACTCCTCGATGAACGGCGCCTGGTCGAAGACCACGGCCGTGCGTACGCCGCGGTCGGCCAGCACGTCGTCGAGCTCCGCGAGCGCATCGGAGACGGCGTGGGAGACCTCGACGGTGTTGCCCTGCTGGGTCTTGGTGACGGCGATGCCGAGCGAGGGCGTGCCGTCGAGCCGGGCGAAGCTGGTGGCCTCGGCGTTCACCTGCCGCACGGTCGCGACGTCGCCCAGGGTGGGCACGGCGGCCGTCGCCGTGCCCCCGCCCGTGCCCCCGACCGTGCCCCCGACCGTGCCCAGCGGCAGGGCCCGCAGCTGGGCGAGGTCGGTCAGCGGCGAGCCGACCTGGACCGAGAGCTCCTTGCCGCCCTCGAGGACCGTGCCGGCGGGCATCACCACGCCGTTGTCCTGCAGCAGGGTGCCGAGCTGCGCGGTGGTGAGCCCGGCCGCGGCGAGCGCCCGCTGGTCGGGCGTGATCCGGACCTGGGTCACGGCCTGGCCGGAGACGGCGACGGTGCGGACGTCGTCGAGCTCCTCCAGCGCCGGCGTGATGACGTCGTCGACGGTGTCGGCGACCTCGGCCGGCGTGGCGTCGCTGCCGTCGGCCGCCGAGACCGCCAGCTGCACCACCGGCAGGTCGTCGACCGACCCGGTGACCACCTCCGGCTCGACGCCCTCGGGCAGCACGCTGTCGATCCGGGCGGCCGCCCCGCGCAGCTGCGTAGCGGCGGTGTCCATGTCGGTGCCGTACGCCATCTCGACGCTGATCACCGACGTGCCGGTCGACGACGTCGAGCTGACCGCCTCGACCCCGTCGACGGTCTGCAGCACCCCCTCGAGCGGCTCGCTCACCTGGTCGGCGACGACCTCCGGAGCCGCCCCTTCGTACGTCGAGACCACGACCGCCTGAGGGATCTGCAGCGACGGGATCAGCTCCTGCTTGAGCGACCCCATCGACACCACGCCGAGCACGAAGACGGCGACCGTGGCCAGCGCGACGACCGCACGGTTGGCCAGCGACATCCGGGCGAGGAAGGACATGCGACTCCCAGCGAGCAGGTTCGGTGCGTACGCCGGTCGGCGCGCCGGCAAAAGGCTATGCGGCTCGCCCAACCGCGCGCCGCTCCGGGCGACACATCACCGAAACACGACGATCCTATTCTTGTATACAAGAAGCCGAGACGAGAGCGAGCCATGACCACGACACCCACCACGCCGACGGACGCACAGGCGCCCGTCGACCTGCTCATCACCCACGCCATGGTCGCCACCGTCGACGCGCACGACACCGTGCTGCACGACCACGCGGTCGCCGTCGCCGGCGGCATCATCCGCGAGGTCGGCCCGAGCGCCGAGCTCGAGGCACGGCACCCGGCGGCGCCTCGGCTCGACGCCACCGGCCAGCTGCTGACGCCCGGCTTCGTCAACCTCCACGTCCACTCCGCCCTCGCCGTCACCCGCGGCCTGGGCGACGACCTCGGCGGCGCACCGGTCTACCGCCGCGACGTACCCCAGGGCGTCCTGCTCTCCCCCACCGACACCGCGACGCTGTCGCTGCTCGGTGGCCTGCAGGCACTGGCGATGGGCTCGACCACGCTCGTCGAGAACTACCTCCACGCCCGCTCCAACATCGAGGCCCTGGCCACGACCGGCGGCCGGGTGGTCGTGAGCGAGCGGGTGCACGACGCCGACCTGTTCACCGTGCGCGAGGCGACGTACCGCTTCGACGAGGCCGACGGCCGACGACGGCTCGACGACAACGTCGCCCTCATCGAGGAGTGGCACGGGGCGTACGACGGCCGGGTCACCGCGATGGTCGGTCCGCACGGCCCCGACACCGTCAGCGCACCGCTCCTCGAGCGCTGCCTCGAGGTGGCCGAGGCGTACGACGTCGGCGTCTTCATCCACCTCGCCCAGACCGCCGGCGAGGGCGCGCACGTGGCCGCTCGCACCGGCCTCGGCTCGGTACAGCTGCTGAGGAAGCTGGGGCTGCTGGGGCCGCGCCTCCTCGCCGGGCACTGCGCGTTCATCGACGAGGCGGACGCCGAGGCCCTCCTCGAGTCCGGCACCGCGATCTGCTCGCTGCCGACCGTGAACGCCAAGAACGGCTGGATGGCGCCGCTCAACCCGCTGCGTCGCGCCGGCGCCGTGGTCGGGCTGGGCACCGACCACATGGTGCACGACATGGTGACCGCCATGCGGATGGCGGTCTGCGTCAACCGGATCACCGACGGCGGCCCGGGCGCGATCTCGGCGGCCGAGGCGCTGCGGATGGCGACGATCGAGGGCGCGCGGGCACTGGGTCGTGCCGACGAGATCGGCTCCGTCGAGGTGGGCAAGCGGGCCGACCTGCTGCTCGTCGAGACCCGGGGGCTGCACATGACGCCACTGCTCGACCCCGTGGCCAACCTCGTGTACGCCGGCCAGTCGGCCGACGTCCGCACCGTCCTGGTCGACGGCCAGGTGGTGGTCCGCGACGGCGCGCCGCAGCTGGTCGACGCCGAGGCCGCACGCGTCGAGGCCCAGCGGCTCACCCAGCACCTGTGGGAGCGGACCGCCGGCTGGGTGGCGCCCGCGGGGTTCCGGTGCTGAGCGGGTACGCCGCGGCGTACTCCCGCTTCCGCGCCACCGAGGACACCGTCCAGGCGCACCGCGAGTGGCTCGGACCGTCCGCGGGCCCGGGCGTGGGGCCGCTCGCCGGGGTGGTGGTCGGCGTCAAGGAGCTGTACGTGCGTTCCCGTGCGGGCTGGGTCTCGCCCCTCCCCGCGCGGCTGGAGGCGGCCGGTGCCGAGGTGGTGGCGGTCCATCGCGCGCACGAGCTCGGCCTCGGGCTCGACGACCCCGGCACCCGCCACCCGCTGACCGGGCAGCACTACCCCGGTGGGTCGACGGCCGGTGGCGGCGTGGCCGTGGCGGTCGGCGCGTGCGACCTCGCGCTCGGCACCGACGGCGGCGGGTCGGTGCGCAAGCCCGCGGCGCTGTGCGGTGTCGTCGGCCTCAAGCCGACGCACGGCCTCCTCGACGTCACCGGCGCCCAGCCGGTGCTCACCGAGGTCGACCACGCCGGGCTGCTGGCCCGGTCGGTGGCGGAGGTCGCGGCGGCGCTCGCGGTGCTGGCGCCGGATGCCGCGGCTGCCGGTGGCCGGGCGGCCACGCTCGTCGTCGTGCGGGAGGCGTACGCCGGCCTCACCCCGCACGTGGCCGCCGCCGTCGGTGCCGCGCTGACCCGGCTCCGCCACGCGGGCTGGCAGGTGGAGGAGGCCTCCGTGCCGGGGTTCGCCGACCTCGTCACCCACCACGGCACGATCGCGGCGCACGGCTTCGCGGCCGCCTGGTCGACGCTCGCCACGCCGCCGGCCGTGCGCTCGGCCGCCGTCGCGGCGGGCGTACGCCGGATGCTCGCCCAGCCCGGCTCCGCCACGCTCGCCGCTCGTGAGCAGGCGGCGGCCGCGCTCGACCGGCTCACCGCGCTGACGGCCGGGGGTGCCGTCCTCGCGATGCCGACGACCCCGCTGGAGGCCGTGCCGATGAGCGGGTACGACCCCGCCACCCTGCTGCCGAGGTACTGCCGCAACACCGCGCCGTTCAACCTCACCGGCCAGCCAGCGCTCTCCCTGCCCGTGCCGGTTGTCGTGGGTCAGCTGCCCGTCGGTCTCCAGCTGGTCGGCGCGTCCGGGCACGACACGCGCCTGCTGGCCGTGGCGCAGGAGGTGGAGGCTGCTCTGCGGTGAGGCCGGCCGCCGAGAACCTCACGCGAGAACCTCACGGCTCACCCCTGGGACGCCGGGGCGAAGTAGGTCGGCATCCAGCGCAGCAGCACCATCGCTCCCAGCACACCGATCCCACCGATCGCGACCGCCGCGAGGCCCGGCCCCGAGACCGCCGTCGCCGCGGAGATCAGCAGCGGGGCAGCCGCGCTCGCACCGTCGGAGAACAGCCGCCACACACCGAGGAACTGTGACGTCTGACCCCGCGTCGCCGCCAGGTCGGACCCCATCGTCATCATGATGCCGCCGCCCAGGCTGTTCGCCAGGGCGATCACGCCCGTCACGACGTAGAACACCTCGCGGGTGTCGGCCAGTGCCAGGGCTGCCGTGCCGAGAGCCATCCCGGCCGTGACCGGCACGGCGACCCAGATCCGCCCGAAACGGTCCGCGATCATCCCGCCCGAGTAGAACAGGGCGACCTCGAGCAGCCCGCTGACGCCCATGACGACCGAGATGAGCGAGGCGTCCAGCCCGATGGCGAGCCCCCACAGCGGCACGATGATCGGTCGAGCCATCCGGAGCATCATCAAGGTGCTGATGCCGACACCGAGCGTGAGGAAGACGCCCGAGTGGGCGCGGAAGACCTCCACCGAGCTCCCGTGCCCGTGGTCGTGGCCAGCGTTGACCCGGTCGCTCTCCAGATCGGGCGTGCACAGCAGGAACGCCACGACACCGACCGTGGTGACGACCTGGATCCAGTACGCGGCGTACGAGCCGACTACGCCGAGCAGGGCGGCCGTCACGAACGGCCCCACCGCCATTCCCGTACGGACCGTGCCGGCCAGCATCGCCAGGGCGCGACCCCGGTACTGCACCGGCACCACCTCGGTGATGTACGCATGGCGCGCCAGCATGAAGACCGCGGTGGCGACCCCCATGAGCAGACCGGCGACCGTCAGGACGACCAGGTCGTCCACCAGCAGCACCATCGCAGTCGCGACCAGGGTGAGACCGCCGGCCAGCAGCATCGAGACCTTCTCGCCGAACCTGGCGACGAGGGCGCCGCTCGGGGTGTCGCCCAGCAGCCGGCCGAGCAGAGGCATGCCCGCGACGAGACCGGCCAACGACAGCGAGGCGCCCAGCTCGTGCGCCGTGATCGCGAGCATCGGGGTCACAGCTCCGTTGCCGATGGCGTACACCGCGCCCGGCAGGTAGATCGGGACCGCCAGCTGCCCGAGTGGCCGGGCGGATCGGCGTGGCGCCGTGCCGTCGGCGACGTCGGTCATCGGGAGGCGAGCAGGCTGTCGAGGAACTCCTGAGCGTCGATGCTGCCGGGTGCCAGCCGCTCGCGAGCGACCCGCGCGGTGGTGGCCTGGACGTGCTCGTTCACCGGCGTGGGTACGCCGTGCAGCCGGCCGAGCAGGACCACCTCACCGGAGAGGTAGTCGATCTCGACACTACCGACACCACGGGCCACGCTCTGCCAGGTCGAGCTTCCTCCGGACGCCTTCTCGCGGTGGGCACGCCGCACGATGTGCGAGCCGCGACGCTCGAGGTCGGCCTCGGCGCTGACGACCTCGATGCCGGCCGCCTCCAGGACGGCCTCTCCCTCGAGCCGTGCGAGGCGCAGCAGCTCGTCGGCGGCAGCGTTGTCGACGAAGCTCGCGCCGATCCCGTTGCCAAGGTTGGCGATCAGCTTGCGGTGCTTCCACGCCATCACGTCGTCGCGGGCGTCGGAGAGGAACCCGGCAGCACGCAGGTCGGCTGCCATCTGCTCGGCGAGGTCGTCGGTGCCCCGCGGGTAGCAGCCCACCTCCAGGATGCCGGGCACGGTCGCGGAGTCCTGGACCACGATCCCGGGCTCGAGGTGGCTGGCGGGCAGCACCACGCAGATGGAGTAGACCCGCGGGAAGCAGCGCAGGAGCGCGGCCTCGTTCGCGACGCCGTTCTGCGCGGCCACCACCGGGGTCGTCGCAGGCGCATGTGCCCGGAGGTCCTCCAGCGCCGCAGCGGTCTGCTGGCCCTTCACGCACAGCAGGACGACCGAGTCGTCCCTCCACCCGACCTCGCTCGCGTCCGCAGCCACCGGGATCTCCAGGCGGAGCGGCCCCTCGGCCGTGTCGAGGGTCAGCCCGTCCCGTCGCATGGCCGCCAGGTGCTCACCGCGGGCGACGAGGGTGGTGTCGACTCCTGCCTTGTGCAGGTTGCCTCCGATGACGCCGCCGACGGCGCCTGCTCCATAGATGACGTAGTGCATGCCGCGACGGTACGGCGGCACCGTTGCACCGGAATTACGCCACCTGACGTACGTCGCGACGGCGGCGAGTCACTCTGCAACGCGGCCCGCACCCGGACGAAACACAGCCTCGGCAAACTGGCGTCACTTCACCGCTGAAGGCCGCGAACCATCCCCGTGTCCCCAGGAGTGACGCCGTGTCCATGAGCATCTCCGACCCCGAGGCCGAGCGTCGAGCAGCACACAAGCGGGCCGCCCGCGAGCGCGCCCGTCACTCCCAGGAGGTACGTCTCGCCTCCGTCGTCGGTGCTCACGGCGCCTTGTTCACCAGCCTCCGTCGCGGCGCCCTCCAAGCTCAGGACCGGCTGGAGGAGGAGGAGCTCATCCCGATGTTCTCCGCCAGCCGCAACTCCGTCCGTGGTGCGCTGAAGCTGCTCGCCGCCGAGGGGCTGGTCACCCGCGCACCACGGCGCGGCACGCAGGTCGTCGCCCGGCCGCTCGACGTGCCCCTCGACATCGGCGCCGGCTGGGGACCCGGACCGGAGCCGACCGACGACAGCCGTCGCATCGTCGTCACCGACCAGCGCTGGGTCGCCTCCACACCGGTGTCGCGGTGGTGCCTGCGGACCGACGAGCCCCAGGTCTTCCAGTCCGCGGTCACCGAGATCCACCGCGGGCGACCGGTGATGCTCTACACCCGCTTCACCCTGACCGAGGGGGCCGACCGTCCGCTCATCGTCGGCAACGACGACGGTGACTTCGCCACGCTGTTCCAGCGCACGTACGCCTCGCCGCTCAGCCGGGTCGAGTGCTGGCTCGACGCGAAGGCAGCCGACAAGCACGCGGCCGCGCGTCTCGAGGTCCCCGTGGGCACCCCGCTCATCGTGAAGTCCCGCGTGCTCACCGACGCTCACGGCCGCCGGCGGGAGTACAGCATCAGCCACTATCTCGCCGCGCAGGTGACGATGTCATCCCAGGCCCTCGACGAGATGGGCGGGCGCGAGCCTGTCACTGAGCTCGCCAGCGACGCCTCCGTGGTAGGCGACCCCGACCCGCTGCCCGCACGCGACGACCTGCTGCGCCGGTCCGCCACCGACCTCCACACCGAGCTGCGGACGGCGATCCGCACCGGCATGCTCGACCGCGGCGGTCGTCTCGACGAGGAGAGGCTCGCCCGCGCCTTCGGCGCGAGCCCGACGACGGTCCGGGCTGCGCTGGCGCGGCTGCAGCGCGAGGGCGTCGTCGCCCGCGACCGCGACGGTGTGGTCCTGGCGGCACCCATCAGCAGCTTCAGTCTCCACTCCGGCCGACCGTACGCCGCGGCCGACCAGCCGCACTTCCGCAGCGAGCGGTTGACGTCGTCACTGGTGCAGGTTCCGCCGTTCCTGCGGGGCATGCTGGAGAGCCCCTCGGGCCGACTGCACCGCGACGAGCACGTCAGCCGCCGCGACGGCCGACCCCTGATGATCTTCATCCGCTACTCCGACGGCGGCATGGCCCAGCCGCGCCCGCTCACCTCCGAGGCAGGCGAGGACGACTTCGCGGGCCTGTTCCGCGCTGCGTACGGCAAGCTCCCTGGCAGGATCGACTCCTGGGTGCACGCCATCCGGGCCGACGAGCAGATCGCGCGGCGCCTCGACGTCGCCCCGGGGACGGTGCTGCTCCTCCTGGAGCGACTCACCCATGACGTCGACGGTGTCGCCCGGGAGCTGAGCCACAGCTACATCCTGGCGGGGGTGGTCTCCCTCGGGATCCGGCAGGACGTCCGGCCGGAGGCGAGCCGCCGCTGAGCGGCGCCCTCAGTCGGCGTACGCCGTGCGGCCGCGGCAGGTGAGGACCGCCGCGGCCACGGCGAAGAGCGCCAGCAGCCCGGTCGCGACGGTGAACGCGGTGCGGGCGCCCGCGGAGGAGCCGCCGTCGATGACGTGCTCACCGGCGACCACCGCGATGGCGGCGATCACCATCGCGGTCGAGAGCGCATTGGAGCCGTTCATGATGGTCGCCCGCAGCCCTTGGGCCACTCCGCGCCGGTTTGCGGGCACGCCGACGAGAAGACGCGCCGAGAGTGATGCCTGGTAGAGACCCTGGGCGAGACCGCTGGCCACGAGAGTGACGACGAGACACCACGTCGGTAGGTCGACGGCGACGACGCCGGTGACCGCCGCGGTCGCAACGCCCAGCCCCAGCGCGCCGGCCGTGTTCGCCGCGCGGGAGGACACCCAGCGCTGGACGACGCCCGCAGCCAGCGAGCCGACCAGCATCGCCGCCCCCATCGGCAGAAGCATCAGCCCGGCGACCGCGGCCGAGGTGCCCCTCATGACCTGGAGGTAGAGCGTGGTCACGACGATCAGCCCCGTGGTGGGCATCGCGGCGCAGAAGGCGGCGACGTAGACCTGTCCACGGCCACCCGCGACGATGCCGGGATCGACCAGCGGGTGGGGGTGGCGTCGCTCGACCGCGGCGAAGCCGAGCAGCAGGAACACCGCGGCCACGGCTGCCGCGACGACCCATCGGCGGGAGATGCCGTCGTCCCCGAAGAGCTGCACCGCGAGGATGAGAGCGGCGATCCCAGCAGCGGAGGTCACGGTCCCGACGAGGTCGAGCCGGAATGCTGTGACCGGTGGCGCATGCACGTGCTTGAGGGCGTCCCAACCGACCGCCACTGCGCCCGTGCCGACCACCACCGCCATCCAGAAGATGGACCTCCACCCGTACGCATCGATGAGCAGGCCGCCGACGAGAGGCCCGACCAGGGTGGCCACACCGGCGAGCGCCATGAAGACGCCCAGGGCCATCGGCAGACGCCGAGGCGGGAAGACATCGGAGATGACCGCAGAGGAGGTCGACATCGAGCAGGCAGAGGCCAGGCCCTGCAGGACGCGCAGCACGACCAGGACGACGTCATCGGTGACCACGGCACACGCGAGTGAGGACAGCGTGAAGACGAGGATCCCGCCGAAGTAGAACCAGCGCCTCCCCCACTCGTCGCTGAGCTTGGCGAAGAGGATCGTGGTGGCTGAGTTCGCCAGCAGGAAGCCCAGCAGGATCCACGACGCCGTCGAGACGCCACCCGCCAGGTCGCGCGACATCGCTGGGAGCGCCACGTTGAGCGCCGAGAACGTCCCGAAGATCAAGAAGTTGTTGAGTGCGCAGGTCGCGAGGATCCCGATCTCGGCGCGGGCGCCGGCCGCGCGTACGCCGACCTCCCCCGGGCCCGGGGAGAGCGCCGGCAGCCGGCTCGTCACGTGTTCTCCTGTCGTCGGGCGGACAACCGCCGCGGAGGCCGGTGGCACCGGCCTCCGCGACGGGTCAGGCGATGCTGAAGTTGCCGAAGTCGTTCTGGTTCTCGGACCGGTACGCCCAGCCCGAGAGGCTCTTGGAGAAGACCTGCGTCGGCTGGATCGCGCACACGAAGATCTCCGCGGCCGCGCTCACCAGGATCTGCTGGGCCTTGTTCCAGTGCGTGCCGGCCTCGTCGCTGAGCTGGTCCGGCAGCGCGCGGGCGGCGTTGACCTCGACCCAGAACTCCTTGTTGAGCTGGTCCTCCCAGCGCGACGGGCTCGACGGGTCGTCACCCGGCTTGAAGAAGGTGATGCAGGCGTACTCCGGGGTCTGCACCTGCGCCCGGTTGCGGTAGATGATGGCTTGCTTCGTTGCCTCCGACCGGGCCGTGCCGAAGTCGGCGGCGGAGAGCTGCTCGACCTCGACGCGGAAGCCCGCGTCCGCGGCGTACGACTTGATCATCAGAGAGAGGTTGACCAGGTCCTGGTTGGCCGTCGAGACGCTCAGGGTGAAGTCGACCGACTGCATCCCGGCTCCCGCGAGCAGTTCCTTGGCCTTGTCGACGTCGTAGGTCATCTCAGGGATGCCGTCGGTGGTGTAGCCCTTGGTCGAGGGGTTGATGTTCCCGACGATCGGCACCGCACGGCCGGCGTAGATCTCCTCCATGATCTTGTCGTACGGGATGGCGTACTGGAACGCCTGGCGCACGGCGACGTTGTTGAACGGCGGCTTGTTGCACACGAGCGTGACGTCGACGTACTCGATCGGGTTCTCGACCTCCGGCACGACCAGGTTGGCGTCGGCAGAGAGCGTCTTCTGGTCGTTGGGGAGCACGTCCTCGGCGAGGATGACGTCACCGGACTTCACCAGGCTGGCGCGGGTGCCTGCGTCGGAGACCACCCGGAGAGTGACCTTCTT
>Ga0164243_10009853_pt1 | contig 13821 bp, 13 predicted proteins | sample OricompcompostOP_FD_108781 | JGI IMG/M metagenome (GOLD analysis project Ga0164243, IMG submission 108781) | Organic Plus compost microbial communities from Emeryville, California, USA - Original compost - Organic plus compost (OP) | ecosystem: Engineered > Solid waste > Mixed feedstock >... | reverse complement strand
CGGCGGCGGCCAGCCCCATCTGCCCGAGCAGCTGACCGCCGAAGACGACCGGACGGTGGTCTGACGGGACGTTGGTCGCGCGGAAGTGGCCCGCCGGTCCCGGTGCGAGAGAGAACGCGCGCAGCAGCGGGCTCATGAAGCCAGCAGCGCTTCCGCGAACCGCGCCCGGTGGTGGTCCTCGTCGCCGAGGTCGAGCTCCCAGTGCCGCAGCCGCCGGGTGAACAGCTGGATGTCGGCCTCCATCATGAACGCGAACCCGGCGTGCACCTCGTGTGCCTTCTCGGCCGCGACCCGTGCCGCGGCGCTGGCGCGCGCCTTCGCTTCGGAGACCTCCTGGACAGCCGGCTCGCCGAGGTCGAGCAGGGCCGCGGCCCGCAGCGTGGCGAGTGACGCCAGGTGGGTGGCGATCGCGATGTCCGTGCACAGGTACTGCACCGCCTGGTAGGACCCGATCGCCTTGCCGAACTGGGAGCGGGTCTGCGCGTACGCGACGGACAGGTCGAGCAGCCGCTCGGCCGCGCCGACGATCTGTGCCGACCGGAGGACCGTGGCCCGGTCGAGCACCGGCGCGAGGACCGCCCACCCGCCGTCGACCCGGTCCGCGGACACGCCGTCGAAGCGCAGCGTGAAGAGGGGCGCGCCAGCGATGTTGGGGCTGCGCTCGACCGTGAGACCCGAGGCAGTCGGGTCGACGAGCGCGAGCACCACGCCTTCCGTGCCCCGGCTCGCGACGAGCAACCGGGTGGCGTTGTCCACATAGGGCACCAGCACCTTGGTGCCGGTGAGGCGGGCGCCGTCCCAGGCCAGCTCGATGCCCTCGGGCGGGTATGTGCCGGACGGCTCCATCAGCGCCGGGACCACCACCGAGGTGCCGTCGAGGATGCCCGCCAGGAGTGCCGGGTGGCCGCCGGTCGCGACGAGGACGCCGCCAGCGACGACCACCGACTCGAGGTGGGGGCTGGCGTAAAGGCTGCGTCCCATCTCCTGGTAGAGCATCGCGAGGTCGAGCACCCCGCCACCTACGCCACCGATCGACTCGGCATGACCGAGCCGCGTCCACTCCAACCGGGCCATCGCTCGCCAGGTCGCGGCGTCATACCCCGTACCCTCGTCTTCGAGACGCCGCACCACCGGCAACGGCGACTTCTCGGCGAAGAAGTCCGCGACGACCTTGCGGAGTGCCAACCGGTCGTCATCGAGCGTGAAATCCATCGTCGTCCCCTCTCAACGTGGCAGGCCGAGCCCGCGCGTGGCGAGCACCATCCGCTTGACCTGTGACGTGCCGCCCGCGTGGTTGCGGAACGCCTGGCGATACCAGGCCTCCGGCCCGCCGTCGACGGGGGCGAACGGCGCGCCCTCACTGAGCTGGCCGAGCGGCCCGACGATGAGATTGGTCAGCTCGGCGAAGCGCGGCATGCCCTCCTTCTGTACGACCACGCCCAGCGCGCCGGCGTAGGGCTGCTGCCGGCCGGCGCGCATGTCCCCCAGCGAGCGGTAGGTCAGCAAGCGGTCGGCCTCCACGATGAGCGCCATCTCCGCCAGCCTGTCGCGGGTGATCGGGTCGTCGATCAGCGGCCGGCCGTGGCGGATCGTGGTGCGGCACCACGCGACCAGCTTGTCGAGCATCCGCTGGTGCTCCATGTACGGCGCGTACGCCGACCCGCCGTAGAAGGCGTTCATGATGAGGTTCCAGCCCTGGTCGACCTCGCCGATCAGCGCGTCGCCGGGCACCTCTACGTTGTCGAAGAACGTGTGGTTCTGCCGCCCGCCGCCCAGGTTGTAGAGCGGGGTCAGCGTCACCCCGGCGGCCCTGAGGTCGAGGCAGAAGATGCTGATCCCCCGGTGCCGGGAGCCGACGGGACCGGTGCGTGCGGCCAGGAACATGACGTCGGCATGGCTGCCCCAGGTGGTAAACGTCTTCTGCCCGTTGACCAGCCAACCGTCACCGTGCCGCTCGGCCCGGGTGGTGAGGGAGGCGAGGTCGGAGCCGGCGCCCGGCTCGGTGAAGCCCTCGGCCCAGAACACCTCACTGCGGGCGATCGGCGGCAGGAACCGTAGTTTTTGCTCCTCGGTCCCGCCGGCCAGCAGTGCGCCGGCGGCGAGGCCCCAGCCGAGGCTGTTGACGAGGGGTGCGTCTCGGTAGGTGAACTCCTCGGCCATGATCAGCCGGTCGATCACCGGGCGCGCGAGACCGCCGTACTCCGTCGGCCAGGTCAGGCCGACCCAGCCCCGCTCCGACACCTTGCGAGTGAACGCGAAGGCGAACTTCCAGAACTCCTCGTCTTCGTAGAACTCGCTGTTGCGCTCCCACCGGGCCGGAAGCTCCGCGTCGAGGAAAGCACGCACCTCGGCGCGCCACTCGTCCTGCGCGGGCGTGAACCTCGGATCCATCAGGCTCTCCTCATCTCGGCTGGCTCCGGCTCCTCGTCGCCCTTGTGGCCGAGGTAGGAGTCGAGCATCGCCTCGCGGTCGCCCAGGTCGTCGGCCGTCCCCGACATGGCCACATCGCCGGAGAGCAACACGTAACCCCGGTCGCACAGGCTCAACGCGACGGTCGCGTTCTGCTCGACGAGCAGGATCGGTAGCTCCGCCTTCACCTTGGCGAGCGCTGCGTAGACCGCGCTGACCACGATCGGCGCCAAGCCCAGCGACGGCTCGTCGAGCATCAGCAGGCGGGGTGCCGACATGAGCGCCCGCCCGATCGCGACCATCTGCTGCTCGCCACCGGACAGCGCCCAGCCGAGCCGCTTGCGCAGCGGCTTGAGCGCGGGAAAGAGGTCGTAGACGTCGTCGAGGTCGAAGACCGGCGTGCGGCCCGAGCGCGCGGTCTGCCCGACCAGGAGGTTCTCGTGGACGGTGAGCGCGGAGAACACGTGTCGGCCCTCGGGCACGTGGATCAGCCCGCGGGAGGCGAGCGTCTCCGGCTGCACTTTGGCGACGTCGTCGCCGTCGAAGAGGATGGACCCTTCGCTCGGGATGAGCCGCGAGATGGCCCGCAGCGTCGACGTCTTCCCGGCACCGTTGGCCCCCAGCAGCGCGGTCGCCTGACCGGCCGGCACATCGAGGTCGATCCTGTCGACCGCAACCGTCGACCCGTAGGTCACCCGGAGCCCGCGTAGCTCAAGCATCGACGACCACCGTTCCCAAGTAGGCGTTTGCGACTTTGGGATCGGCCCAGACCGCGGCCGGCTCGCCGGACGCGATGACCTTGCCGAGCTCCAGGACGACCATCCGGTGGCAGAGCTCCTCCAGAAAGTCGATCTTGTGTTCGACCACGAGGAGAGCCGGGCCGTCGTTGTCGCGCCACTGCCGCAGCAGCGTGACGAGGCCGGTCGTCTCCACATGGTTGAGCCCCGCGGCCGGCTCGTCGAGCAGGAGGGTGGTCGGGCGGCCGGCATAGGCTCGGGCCAGCTCGAGGCGGCGTCGCTCGCCGTACGACAACGACCCGGCCGGCGCCTGCGCGCGTTCGCTGAGGCCGACGAAGTCGAGTGCCCGGAGGGCCTCGTCCCACCGGCGGCGCTCGGCTTTCAACAACGCCCGCCGGCGCAGCCAGGCCGCGCCGATCGACCGCAGCGACCGGTCGGGGAGACCCAGCAGGACGTTCTCCAGACAAGTCAGCTCGTCGTGCACCTGCGGCGTCTGGAACGTGCGGAGCACCCGGGAAGCGGACACGGCACCGGGCCGGCCGAGCGGGACCGGGCGGCCGTCGACCGTCATCGACCCGCTCGCCGGCACCAGGCCGGTCACCGCGTTGATGAACGTCGACTTGCCTGACCCGTTGGGGCCGATCAGCCCGAGCACCTCGCCGTCGGCGACGCTCACGGAGATGGAGTCGACGGCGAGGACGCCGCCGAACCGCACGGTGATGTCACGTGCGTCGAGCACGGCGGACCAACCTTTCCGCGGTGTACCGGAGGCCGGCGATACCGCTCGGGAAAGCCACGATGATGACCAGGATCGCGAGCGCGTAGATGATCTCGGCGTACTTCGACGCGTCGCGCAGGAACTCGGGCAGGTAGACGAGGATGACCGCGCCGATGACCGCTCCGTACATGGAGACCATGCCGCCGAGCAGGAGCATGAGCAGCACCAGCAGCGAAAGGTCTATGTTGAACGCCTCGACGCTGAAGAAGCCGGCGCCGTGTGCGTAGAGCGAGCCGGCGATGCCTTGGATTCCGGAGCCGACCGCGAAGCCCATCAGTTGCAGCCGCAGCGGCTTCAGGCCGGTGACGGCGGCGACCGGGCCTTTGTCGCGGGCGAACGCCAGGTCCCGCGCGACCGGTGACCGGAAGAACAGGACGGTCGCGACGAGCAGGAGCGCCAGGATCGCCAGGCCCAGGTAGTAGCGGGACTGGCCGGTAGCCAGCTCGTAGCCGAAGATCGACGGCAGCGGGATGTCGCCCAGGCCCTCGTACCCGCCGCTGAAGCTGGTCCACTCGCGGAACAGGATGACGATCAGGCTTCCGAGCGCCATCGTCGCGATCGCGAAGTAGATCTCCGAGCAGCGGGCGAACGCGAGCTTCGTGAGCGCCCCGACGGCAGCGGTGATGACGACGGCCGCGATCAGCCCCGACCAGAAGCCGCCGAAGTGCTTGGCGAACCAGACCGAGGTGTAAGCGCCGATGGCGTACATGCCGAAGACCGCGAACGTGAACTGGCCCGCCAGCGCGAAGCACCAGTAGAAGCCGAGGGTCAGCAGCGCGTAGATCAGCGCGTTGTTGAGCAGGCCGAGGTCGTAGGGGTTGGTTCGCAACAGCGGCGGGAAGATCGCGAGGAAGACCAGCACCGCGAGCAGCGGGAACTGCTTTCCTTGGAACGCGGGCGGTGCGACGGCCACGCGCTGTCGCACCATCTCAGTAACGGACACCGGTCACGCTCCTGACCAGTCCTTGCGGTCGGACCGCGAGCACCAGGATGAGGATGAGGAAGGGGTACGCGTCGACGAGATCGGGGGAGACGTAGCCGGCCGCGAGGGCCTGCACGACAGCCACGAACATCGCCGCGAACGCGACGCCGGCCAGCCGTTCGCTGCCGCCGAGGATGACGGCCGCGAACGAGTTGAGCAGCAGCCCGAAGCCGAGCCCGGGCGACACCGAGAGGATCGGCGCGACGAGCACGCCGGCGAGGCCGGCGAGCGCGGCCGACAGGCCGAACGTGAGCGGCGAAAGGCGCCGCACTTTGATGCCCATGAGTAGCGCGGTCTCCCGGTCGACGGCGAGCGCGCGCACCTGGCGGCCCACCGCCGTCTTCTGGAAGAGCAGGTAGACGCCGACACCGACCAGCGCGAGGACGCCGACGATCAGCAGCGACTGCAGCGGGATCCGGGCGCCGAAGAGCTCGAACGTCCCGCCGAACGGCGCGGGCAGGTCGCGCGGCGTGGTGCCCTGCCAGAGCACCAGTGCCGCGCGTATGCCCAGGCCCAGTGCGAACGTGGATATGACGATGACGAGCGGACTTCGTCCGCGTAGCGGCGCGTAGCCGATCCGTTCGAGACCGATGCCGGCCGCGAAGAGCAACAGGATCACGAGCGCGAACATGACCGGCTGTGGCAGTCCCTCGTCCACCAGCAACCAGAAACCGGCGAACGCTCCGAGTGTGAGCAGGTCGCCCTGTGCGAAGTTGATGACGCCGGTGGCCTTCTGCAGCAGCACGATCCCCAGCGCGACCAGCGCATAGATCGACCCGTTGGCGATGCCACTGGCCAGGAGCGATACGAAGCGTTCCACCACGCCTCCCAAACCTGTGTGGGGATTGACGGTAGTTCGAAGAGTTCGACCGGTCAACAATTTTCGAAGTATCGTCGACACCCAGATCTTGGCAGACTGTGACTCGGGTCTCAAGTTCATCTCGACGTTTGTTTTAGAAGTATCAAACTATTGACGCGTGCGGCGCGAGCAGCCTAGATTCCGGCCCAGCGCCTCCCGTGACACCAGGTCCGGGTATGAGCCCGAGGAGGTCTGACGTGCCAAACAGACTCGGCAAGCTGACGATCGGCCTGGCGGCGACGCTGCTGGCCGCGGCGTGTAGCAGCTCAGGCGGATCCGGTGGTGGGGTCGGAGCCGGCGAGCCGATCCGCATCGCCTACATGGACATCCTGCAAGGCCCCAATGCCGTCGAGGGCGGCGACCGAGCCCTCCAGCTCGCCGTCGACGAGATCAACGCCGCCGGTGGCATCGCCGGTCACCAACTCGAGGTGAAGGCCTACAACACCGACATCACCCCGTCGGGGGCGGCCACCGCGACCAACCTCGCGCTGCGGGACAATCCGACGATCATGATCGGGTACGGCGTCTCCGCCGGCCTGAAGGCGTCGATCCCCGCGATCAACCAAGCAGGGGTCCCCGTCCTGCACCGCACGCTCGCCTCGCTCACGTCGCCGTCGTCGCTGGGCTCCAAGCTCACCTTCCGCATCGGCCCCACGACGGACATGTATGCGAAGGCCGGCGACGGTCATCTCTTCGACGCCTACAGCGCGAAGAAGCTCCTCGTCCTGCACACCTCGGACGCCGCGCCGACCGAGGGTGCCGCGTCGATCAAGAAGGACGCCGAAGCGGCGGGGGTGCAGGTCATCGAGCGTGCCGTCCCACCGACCGTCACCGACCTGACCGAGGCCGTGCTCGCCGCCAAGGACGTCGACGCGGTCTGGGAGTGGGGGTACGCGACCACGGACGCGCTGTTCGTCAAGCAAATGCAGCAGAATGGGGTCGACAAGCCGATCAACACGTTCAGCGTGCACACGGCCGCCCGCAGCGGCCTGATTCCGCAGAACCTCCTGACTGACAAGATCTCCTACGTCTCCGCGTGCGGCGCCGACGTCCTCGAGACACCCGAGGCACAGAAGTTCCGGGACGCGTTCGTCGCGAAGTACGGGCCGGGCGCGACCGAGCCCTTCCAGCCGACCTACTACGACGCGGTCTACCTGTTGAAGGCGGCCGTCGAGAAGGCCGGCTCCACCGAGCCCTCGGCGGTCGCGAAGGCCCTCGAGACCATCGAATACGAGGGCGCGTGCGGCAGCCTCAAGGCCGACGCGAACCACAACATGATCCACAACGTGCCGGTCGTCAACTTCGTCGGCGGCAACCCGGCACTCGTGAAGAACTACGAGAACCTGGAGTCGGCGTTCTAGACCAGGTCGCGCCACGTCGAAGCGGCCGCCACCCGGATGCGGGTGGCGGCCGCTTCATGCGCCCTAGCGGGTGACGCCGGTCATGTCCGTGTAGCGGTCACCCGCCGCAGCGCCGAGGGGCGCGGCCTGGTCGATGGTCCCGAGATCCGTGGGGTCGAGGAACAGGGTCGTCGCCTCGACGTTCTCGTGGAGATAGTCGACGCGCTTGGTGCCGGGGATCGGCACGACGTCGACTCCGCGGTGGAGCACCCACGCGAGGGCCAACTGCGCCGGCGTGCAGCCGCGCTCCTTGGCGATCGCGGCGAGCCGGTCGACGAGCGCGAGGTTGGTGGTCAGGTTGCCGCCGGCGAACCGCGGGTTGGCCCGGCGGAAGTCGCCGGCCGACAGTTCGTTCACATCCCGGATCTGTCCGGACAGGAAGCCGCGGCCGAGCGGGGAGTAAGCGACCAGCCCGATCCCGAGCTCCCGGCACGTGTCGAGGACACCGTCGGTCTCGGGGTCACGGGTCCAGAGCGAGTATTCGGCCTGGACGGCGGTGACCGGGTGGACCGCGTCGGCCCGCCGGATCGTCGCCGGCGCCGCCTCGGAGATGCCGAGGTGGCGCACCTTGCCGGCGACGACGAGCTCAGCCAGCGCGCCCCAGGTCTCTTCGACCGGCGTGTCCGGGTCGATCCGGTGCTGGTAGTAGAGGTCGATGACGTCGACGCCGAGCCGGCGGAGGGACGCGTCGCAGGCCGCCCGGACATACTCCGGGCGGCCGTTGATCCGCGCCCGCGACCCGTCGGGCCGGCGCTCGACGCCGAACTTCGTGGCCACGACCACGCCGTTGCGGCGGCCGGCGATCGCCTTGCCGACGAGGCGTTCGTTGGTGAAGGGTCCGTACATGTCGGCCGTGTCGAGCATGGTGATGCCCAGATCGAGGGCGCGGTGGATGGTCGCGATCGCGGCGCGTGCGTCAGGCACGCCGTAGAACTCGCTCATCCCCATGCAGCCGAGGCCGATGGCGGAGACGGACAGCCCGCGCAGACGACGCAGCCGCATCATCCCGCCAGGTCGTGTTCCGAGCCCGCGACGGCGCCGAAGACGACCGTCGCCGTGCCCGGCGTCATCTTGTTGCCGTGTTGGTCGTCGGTCCAGACCTCGAGGTCGACCCAGAGCTCGCCGTCGTGCTCGCGGGTCGCGGTAACCCTGCCGTGCGCGGTCACGGTCAGCCCCTTGGTGGTCGGGGAACGGAACTGGCAGGCCACCTTCACCACGCGCCCGCGGTCGCCGACCCAGCTCTCCAGCAGGCTGTGCAGGTAGGCCCATTGCAGGTTGCCCATGCCGAAGGCCGACCCGTAGCCGGCCGCACGGCCGGCCTCGTCGTCCATGTGGATCGGCACGAACTCGTCGTTGACGGCGGCGTAGCGGTTCCAGTGGTGGAAGCCGGGCTGCCACTGGAGCGTGGGCAGCTCGCTGCCAGGAGTGATCGTCACGGTCTGCCCTTCAGTAGCGGATGAGTGTGACCTGCTGTTTCTTGACGACCTCGCCGCGCTGGTTGGTCCACGTGTCCTCGGTCGTGCTCATCAGCATCAGCCCGAGCCGGCCGTTGCGTTCCGTGTAGCCGGCCAGCCGGGAGACCGAGGTGATGACGTCGCCGGGGCGCATACGTACGCCGTACTCCACCGACATGCCCCCGTTGAGCTGGAATTTCAGCCCGGGCCCGGCGATGCCGAGCGTCTTCTCGGTCCGGTCGGGGTCATTGGCATCGAGGTCGTCGTCCGCGCCGGCGTAGCCGGGCTCCTTCGTCAGCCAGGCGAACGGGTTGAAGTCGAGCGGCGCCACGATGCCCTTGTGGCCGGCGTCCCGTGCCGCCTCCTCGTCCCAGTACAGCGCCGGCGGGCGTTGCGGGTAGTGGACCGCGATCGCCCACCGGCGGATGTCGGAGTCGGTGACCGGGTAGGAGACTCGGCTGGCGAGCTCTTGGCCGACCGCGGCCCGCATGGCGTCGGAGATGTGGGTCTGCTCGTCGGGCATGCCGACCTCCTCTCGTGTCTTCCGTAGATGTTTAGTGAAGTCTCAACCGATCGGACTCTACGCCCTTGACGCGGTGACGGTCAAAACTGTTAGATGAACATAGAACCATCGACGGGTACGGAGGCGGAATGGCTGATGTCGGCCCTCTCACCGGACGCCGTGTCCTCGACCTGTCGGGGGAGATGGGCGCCTACGGCACCCGGCTGCTCGCCGAGCTCGGTGCCGAGGTGGTGCTGGTCGAGCCGCCGGGCGGGCTGCGCCTGCGGTCGCGACCGCCGCTGCGTGCCGGGGTCTCGGGCCCCGAGGCGAGCCTGGTGTTCGCCTACTACCAGTCGTCGAAGCGGGGCGTGACGCTCGACGCGTCGCGCGCGGCCGCGCTCCCGTTGCTGGCAGCGCTCGCGGCGACATGTGACGCGGTGGTGTTCGCGCCGTCGCGCCGGGCGCCGGTGGTGGGCTTCGACGCCCGGGCGCGGGCGCTGTCGTGGGCGCCGGACGACGCGGTCGTCGTGTGCCTGACACCGTTCGGTCTCGACGGGCCCTACCGCGACCTGCGCGCCACGCACTTCACCTCGTACGCGATGGGTGGGTTGATGAAGCGGATGGGATCGCCGGACGGCCCGCCGCTCGCCGTGCCCTACCAGCAGATGCACGACCAGCTCGCGCTGCACGCGGCGTTCGCGGTGCTCGCCGGCTGGCGCGACCGGCCGGTGGTCGGCGGCCAGTTCGTCGAGCTGTCGTTGCACGAGCTCATCGGCGGCCAGGACGACCAGCTCGACCGCTATGCGGCGGTGTTCGACATCGCCAGGCGGGTGGCCGCGGTCCAGCCGCCGCCGACCGGGGTCTGGACGTGCGCGGACGGCTCCGTCGAGCTGCTCGTACACAACCCTCCACACTGGAGGGGATTCGTCAAGCTGCTCGACTCGCCGCCCGCGCTCGCGGATCCGGCGCTCGACCAGCGGGCCACCCGGCTGGAGCGCCGGGACACGGTGGCGCCGCTGGTGGCGGCCCGGCTGGCGGCGCTGCCGGTCGACGTCGTGGTCGCGCGTGGACAGGAGCTGGGTGTCCCCTGTGCGGCGGTCAATCCGCCATCGGGGTTCGTCGACGACCCGCAGCCTCTCGTGCGCGGCTACTGGCGGTCGTACTCCCATCCGGTCCTGGGGGCGTTGCGCACGCCCGGCGATCCCTTCCGCTCGTCGCCCCCGATGCTGGCCCACCGCTCGCCGGCGCCGCCGCTCGGCGCGGACAACGTAGCGGTGTGGTGCGACGAGCTGGGCTTCCCGGCCGCCGCGTTGGCGGCCTGGAAGGAGGACGACCTTGTCTGACGGTGTCGCCGGGCTGCGGGTGCTGTCGTTCGGCACGGCGATCGCGGGCAACGTCACCGCGATGATGCTCGCCGAGCTCGGTGCCGACGTGGTGAAGGTCGAGTCGCCGGCGCGACCCGACCCGCTGCGGGTGCGGATCTACCCCGACCTGCCGCGGGTCGTAGAGCCGGGCGGGGCCGAGACCAACATCATGTTCGCGGGCTTCTCACGCAGCGTGCGCGACGCCGCGCTGGACATGAAGTCTCCCGACGACCTCGCGCGGTTCTCCGCGCTGCTGGCCGTCGCCGATGTGCTGATCGACAACTACGCGACCGGTGTCATGGAGCGCTGGGGGCTCGACCCGGCCCGGCTCGCGGAGGTCAACCCGCGGTTGGTGCACGTCTCGGTGTCCGGCTACGGTCGGACCGGGCCGAAGGCGCACTACATGGCCTACGGTTCCAATATCAACGCGTACCTCGGCCTGAGCCGGGTGTGGGCGTCGCACGGGACGCAGTTCGACTACACAGCCGTGGGCCACGCGCTCGTCGCGGTGTTCGCCGGTCTGGAGGAGCGCGACCGCACCGGCCGGGGGGTGACGGTCGACCTGGCCCAGACCGAGGCGGGCGGGGCGGTCATGGCCCCTCTCTACCTTGACTACCTGGTCAACGGCGGGTCCGCCAGTCCAGGCCCAAACGAGGTGCCCGGCGCGGTGCTCAGCGGCGTCTTCCCGTGTCGCGGCCACGACGAGTGGCTCGCGGTCGAGCTGGAAGACGCCAGCGACTGGGCGGCGGCCTGCACGCTCCTGGACCGTCCGGACCTCGCTGGCCATGCGGACGCGGCCGGGGAGATGCGGGCGGCGCTGACCGCCTGGTGCGCCGGCCTGACGCCGCACCAGGCGATGTTCCGCGCGCAGCGGGCCGGCCTCGCGGCCGGCGTGGTGAAGGACGCCGAGGACCTGTTCCTCGACCCGCAGCACCGCGCCCGCGGCTTCGCGGTGACGGTGAACCACCCCGACCTCGGCCCCCTCGACTACGGAGCCCCGCTCCACCGCTTCGGCCGCACAGCCGTCGGCATCCGCAACCCCAGCCCGCGCGTCGGCGAGCACACAGCCGACGTCTTCGCGGACTGGCTCACCCCCAGCGGTGAGATCGCGGCCTCAACCCTTTCGGAGGCTCACCGTCGAGAGGCGTAGCACCACCACGGCGGTCAGCGCGCACGCCACCAGCGCCAGGTAGCCGCCCGTGTATCCGGCGCCGGAATCGTGGACCAGCGACACCAGCAGCGGTCCCGAACCCAGACCCAGGGAGCTGAGCAGCTGGAACAGTGAGGCTATCTTCGCGTAGTCCTTGACGCCGAAGGCCTCGACCAGCGTGAGCGGCTGCACCACGGGGGTGTGGCCGATCGCGATGCCCAGGAGCACGCCGCCCCCCGCGATCCAGCCGACCGTATGCGACAGGCCGAGGGTCAGGTTGGCCAGCGCCTCGATCGCGAACACGGCGCCGACCACGGTCCAGAGCGAGACGCGGGGGAGGACGACGCTCGCGACGAGGCGGCCGATCAGAGCGGCGAGGGTGACGACCGGCAGCAGCCAGGTGCCGGCGTCGATACCGCGGTCGGTGGCCATCCGGACGATGTGGGTGGTGGCCCCGATCTGGGCGGCGGAGAACAGCACGAACGCGCCGACCAACAGCCATAGGACGTTGGAGCGGGCGGCGTCGGCGAAGGACACCTCCCGCGGTGGCACCGTGTCTTCTGGCACGATGTCGACCGGCGGGACCGCGCCGGACGTCCTGGGCATCAGGAACGCGACGACCACGACGGTCGACAACCCGTAGAATGCGCCGAGGAGGCCCATGGCGAGGCCCAGGCCGACGCGGTCGAGGAGCACGCTGGAAACCGGCGTGACGACGAAACCCCCTGCTGACAGGCCGATCGACGACACCGCCAGGACGTGGGCACGCCGGTCGGCCACCGTCAGCCGGAGGACCGCCGTCGAGCCGGGCAGATAGCCGCCGGCGGTGAACGCCGCGCCCATCCCCGCGTAACAGACGTAGGCGGTGCCGAGGGAGTGGGCCTGGCCGAGGAACGCCAGCGCGATGCCGCCGAGCGCGCCGCCGGCGAGCATGACCGTGCGCGGCTCGACGCGGACGAGCACCCGGCCCATCGGGGCCGCCGCGACCGCCCCGGCGATGAAGAAGACCGACGTGCCGGCCGAGACGCCGGCCAGCGGCAGGCCCCGCTCGCCCGTCAGGTGCTCGAGGTAGAGCGGGAGGCCATAGTTGGTGCAGCCGGCGTGGACGGTCAGCGTGACGAGAAGGGCGACCACGATCCGGTTCATGGTCAGGCGCGCACGGACAGGCCGACCAGCTTGGTGTCGAGATACTCCTCGATGCCGGCCGGGCCGCCCTCACGCCCGAGCCCGCTGTCCTTGACTCCGCCGAACGGCGCGGCGGCCGCGGTCGGGTTGATGTCGTTGACGCCGACGATCCCGAAGCGCAGCGCCTCGGCCATCCGGAACGCCCGGTCGAGGTCGCGGGTGTATACATAGGACGCGAGACCGTAGGGCGTGTCGTTGGCGAGCTCGACGACCTCCTCCTCGGTGTCGAACGCGATGACCGGCGCGATCGGCCCGAACGTCTCCTCGCGATAGATGTCCATCGTGTCTGTCACGCCGGTGAGCACGGACGGGGCGAAGAAGTGCCCGGGTGAGTCGATGCGACCCCCACCGGTCAACACCGTCGCGCCCTTGGCGAGCGCGTCGGCGACCTGCCGTTCCATCTTGGCCAGCGCGTCCTTGTCGATCAGCGGCCCGACCGCCACCCCGTCGTCGAGCCCGTTGCCAACCCGCATCGAGCGGACGCGCGCCACCAGCGCGTCGAGAAACGCCGGCAGCACACCCCGCTGCACGTAGATCCGGTTGGGGCAGATGCAGGCCTGGCCGGCGTTGAGGAGCTTGACCAGCGCGGCGCCGCGGGCCGCGTGCACGGGGTCGGCGTCGTCGAAGACGACGAACGGGGCGTGCCCGCCGAGCTCCAGCGACACGCGCTTCGTCGTGGCGGCCGCCCGTCCGGCGAGCATGCGCCCGACGGACGTCGAGCCGGTGAAGGTGAGCTTGCGCACCCGGTGGTCGTCGAGCCACACGTCGGCGACCGGTGCCGGAGACGACGTGGTGACCAGGCTGGCCACGCCCTCGGGCACGCCCGCGTCGCGGAGGACGTCGAACGTGGCGAGCGCGCACAGCGGGGTCTGCTCGGCCGGCTTGACCACGATCGTGCACCCGGCCGCCAGGGCTGGCGCCACCTTCCGGGTGATCATCGAGATCGGGTAGTTCCACGGCGTGATCGCGGCGACCACGCCGACCGGCTGCTTCAGCACGAT
>Ga0164243_10009852_pt1 | contig 13824 bp, 9 predicted proteins | sample OricompcompostOP_FD_108781 | JGI IMG/M metagenome (GOLD analysis project Ga0164243, IMG submission 108781) | Organic Plus compost microbial communities from Emeryville, California, USA - Original compost - Organic plus compost (OP) | ecosystem: Engineered > Solid waste > Mixed feedstock >... | reverse complement strand
CTGGCCGATTGTCGAGGAGCGCAAGAACCGTGAGCATGTCTATTGCTGCGGTCCGCGCGGGCTGATGGAAGCGGTGCGTGCCGCCACCGGCCACTGGACCCCGACATCGATTCATTTCGAGGCCTTCAGTGAAGCGGATGCACGACGCCCGGACGATCAGCCTTTCAAGGTCAAGCTCGCATCCAGCGGCAAGGTCATCGACGTGCCGGCCGGCACGACCATTCTCGAAGCGATGCGGGCGGAGGGCATCGACGTGCCAAGCTCGTGCGAGAGCGGCACTTGCGGCACCTGCCGCACCAAGCTGCTCGAAGGCGAGGCCGATCATCGCGATCTCGTGCTGACCGAGAATGAACGCGACAGTCAGATCATGATCTGCGTGTCGCGCGCCAAGACGCCGGAAATCACGATAGACCGTTGACGGGCTTGCTCCATGGCCGAACGCAAAATCCGTCTTGGAATTGCCGGCCTTGGGCGCGCCTTCACATTGATGCTGCCGACCTTCACGGCCGATCCCCGGATTGCGCTTGTGGCGGCGAGCGACTTGCGCGACGAGGCGCGACAGCGTTTCGAAAGCGATTTTCACGCACGCACTTACGGCACCATCGAGGAGCTATGTGCCGATCCTGAGGTGGAGGCGATCTACATCGCCACGCCGCACCAGATGCACGCGCAGCATGTCGCCATCGCCGCGCAACATGGAAAGCACGCGCTGGTCGAGAAGCCGATGGCCATCGCCCTCGATCAATGCCAGGCGATGATCGATGCTGCGAAGAAAGCCGGCATTGTGCTTGTGATCGGCCACAGCCACAGCTTCAATGCGCCGATCCTGCACACACGCAAGCTGATCGACGGCGGCGCCTATGGTGATGTGCGCATGATCCATGCGCTGAACTACACCGACTATATGGTGCGACCGCGCCGGCCCGAGGAAATGGATACGACGCAAGGCGGCGGCGTGCTGTTCAGCCAGGGCGCGCACCAGATCGATATCGTGCGGCTGCTTGGCGGCGGCCGCGTGCGTTCAGTGCGCGCGATGACCGGCAACTGGGACAAGGCGCGGCCGACTGAAGGCGCCTATTCCGCGCTGCTGTCCTTCGAGAACGGCGCCTTCGCCTCCTGCACCTATAGCGGCTATGCGCATTTCGATTCCGACGAGTTTCAGGGCTGGATCGGCGAGATGGGCTTGCCGAAAGATCCGTCGCGCTATGGTGCCGGCCGTGCGGCGCTGCAGGCGGCATCGAATGCGGACGAGGAAGCCGCGTTGAAAGCGGCACGCAATTACGGCGGCAGGAACTACGCGCCGTCAACGAATGCCGTATCGCCGGATCGGCAGCATCAGCATTTCGGCACCATCGTCGTGTCGTGCGAACGCGCCGACCTCCGCCCGATGGCCAACGGCGTCATGATCTATGGCGACAAGGAAGCCCGGCTCGATCCGGTGCCGGTGCCGACCGTGCCGCGTGCCGAAGTGATCGACGAATTCTACGATGCGATCGTTCACGGCAAACCGCCACTGCATGACGGGCCGTGGTCGATGGCGACGCTGGAAATCTGTCTCGCCATCCTGCAATCGGCGAAGACGCAAAACGAGGTCCCGACCAATCACCAGATCGGGGTCCGCACATGACAGAACGCAAGCCCGCCAAAGGCAAAGCAAAGGTCAGCACTGACGCGCAGACCATCCTGAAACATTGGCGCGAAGCTGTTCCCGACGATCGTCTTGCGCACCTTGTCAAGGACGCAACACGCGCACTTCTACGAGCCTTGCAGATGCGTCTGACGGCGCACGACGTCTCGCTCGGTCACTGGACCTTTCTGCGCATCCTCTGGGAAAAAGACGGCCTCACACAGCGAGAACTGAGCGAACAAGCCGGTGTGATGGAGCCGACCACCTTCTCGGCTCTGAACGCGATGGAGAAGCTCGGCTATGTCGTGCGCCGGCAATTGCCGGATAACCGCCGCAAGGTCTATGTCTATCTGACGCCCAAGGGCCGGTTGTTAAAGGCGAAACTTGTCCCGCTGGCGGAAGACGTCAATCGCGTCGCGGTCGGCGACGTGGCCGCCGAGCATATTGCCATCACGCGGCAAACGTTGCTCACCGTTCTTGAAAATCTGGCCCGCGACGAAATCGCCGCCAGCGATCCGCAGCGCCGCATTCCTTCGACCCGCGAACTCGCCTCACGCGTCGCCGACAAGGCGAAATCGAGCCGCAAACGCCTTTGAACAGTGATTTGCCTAAACGGCTCGGATCGCTGCAGGCCGCGACGACGACAGCCCGGCGGCTTCAGCAATGAGTTCGATCGAGCGCAGGCGCAAGGCGTGATCATAAACGTCTGAAACGATGATCAATTCGTCCGCCTCGGTTTCGGCAATCAAGCCCTCCATCCCGGCCCGCACTGTCTCGCGTGAGCCGACAATCGAGCGGGCCAGCATCCGTGCGACCTGCGCCTTCTCTACCGGCGACCAATAGGTTTCGATATCGTCGATCGGTGGCTGGCTGAGGCCGCGCGCGCCACGGAAAATGCCGGTAAAGGACATCTGCTGCGTCGTCGCCAGCCGCTTCGCCTCGGCGTCCGTCTCGGCGGCGATCACGTTCACACCGATCATCGCATAGGGCTTGTCGAGTTGCTCGGATGGCTTGAAGCGGCTGCGATAGATCGCCAGCGCTTCGATCAGATGATCGGGTGCGAAATGGGACGCGAAAGCATAAGGCAGCCCGAGCTCGGCTGCGAGCATGGCACCGAAATGGCTGGAGCCAAGAATCCAGAGCGGCACCTCAGTGCCCGCCGCCGGCACTGCTTCGATGCGCTGTCCGGGACCCGCCGGCGCAAGAAAGGCCTGCAATTCGAGAATGTCCTGCGGGAAGTTGTCGGCTGCTTCCGGTGTCCGGCGTAAGGCGCGCAATGTCAATTGATCGGTTCCCGGCGCACGCCCAAGACCGAGATCGATCCGCCCCGGAAAAAGCTGGGCCAATGTGCCGAATTGTTCGGCAATGACATAGGGCGAGTGATTGGGCAGCATGATGCCACCGGCACCGACGCGGATTGTCTTGGTGCCTTCGGCAATATGGGCCAACACCACCGAGGTCGCCGCACTGGCAATGCCGCGCATATTGTGATGTTCGGCCACCCATACGCGATTGTAGCCCAGCTGCTCGGCATGCGCGGTCAGATCACGCGCGTTGTTAAGCGCACCCCGCGCGTCGACAGCTTCGGTCACACGGACGAGTTCAAGGATGGAAAGCGGGGTCATGCAGGGAGGTCCTGAATGGCATCTTGGCCGATGATGCAGGCACGTAATGCGGTCCAACGAATTTGCGAGAGGCCGAGGAGGTCGCCTGCGATAAAGGCATGGCTACGCGCCGGTGGCGGCGCCGATCAGAGAATCGACACCCTCTAACCGATTGAAATATTGGTGTAATTTTTAGATTTCACACCCGACTGATCGTATCAGCCGCGCATCGAGACCCACATCCATTTTCGCAAACGCTATCGCATCCAAATTAGAGGAGGCTCCAACTCATTTCCCTTTTGAGCCGGGATGCAAACGTCACGAGCATATGACGCGCCCCGCGGATGGCGTCCTGTTCCACCAACCACCACCCAATGCCTGAAAGAGCGCAGCAGTATTGCTCAATCGAGAGGCCTGCGCATCGATCAGCGCCAAAGAAGCCTGCAAGTAGACCTGTTGAGCCGAGAGCAAAGCGTTGGCATCGACTTGCCCCTGCTCGACCTGTCGGCGAATGAGATCGATGTGCTGCCGACCAAACCGTTCAGCCGCAGACGCTGCATCGATGGCACGGGCATCGGCCTGTAACGCACGCAGGACGTCGGCAACGTTCTGGAACGATGCCAGAACAACGCTGCGATACTGGGCCAAGGCTTGATTTGTGGCTTCCTCCGCAGCCCATTGCTTGCTCTCGAGCGTTCCCGCATCGAAAACTGTGTGAGCAACACTGCCCGCAATCGTCCAGAAGCCGGTCCCCGGTGTGAATAATTGCGCCACTTGCCCTGCGACACTTCCCACATTGCCGGTCAAGGATATTTTTGGAAGCCGATTGGCGATCGCTACGCCGATTTGGGCATTTGACGCGCGCAAATTGGCAGCCGCCGCGCGGATATCCGGTCTTTGCCATACGAGATCGGCTGGCAAGCTGAGCGGGAGCTTTCGCGGCAGCGTAAACGAATTGATCCGGAATTTTGCAAGAACCGCCTCGCTCGGAAAACGGCCCGTGAGAAAGGCAAGCAAATGGCGCTGCTGAGCGAGCTGCTTTTGTAGCGGCGCCAGCAGCAGCCGCGATTGCGCGACCGAGCTTTGCTGCACAACGACACTTTCTGACGATATCTGCCCTTGCTCGTTCTGCCGCTTCAGGCTTTCCAGAATCTCATTTTGCAGATCGACGATCCTTTGCGTTTCGGCGATCTGGCCCCGCAAGCGAGCCTCCTCGATCGCAGTCAGCACGATCTTGGATGTCAGAGTGAGATAAACGCCTTCGCACTGAAAGACCTGCATCTCCAGTTGTGCATCCGCTGCCTCGATCTGACGACGCGTTTCTCCCCACACATCGGGAACAAAGCCGACAGTGAGCTGCCCGGTATGAAGGCTGTACAGACTCGCATCGGACGTCACGTCGGATGTCAGCGTGCGCGAGGCAATCTGCTGACGGCTTGCATCAAAGCCAGCGCCGATGACAGGAAAGAGCGCACCGCGCTCAGCCCGGACATTTGCCTGAGACACGCGCACCGCCGCTTCCGCCGCGATAAGGTCAGGGCTGTTTGAAAGCCCCTCCTCAATGAGAGACCTCAACGGACGCGAGCCGAACGTATCCCACCATTGCGCCGTGATATCGGCTCCCCGAACGACGAGCCTGCCGGGCACGGAATCGTTGCTGGCTCGGCGCGAGCCGCTGGCTGGCAAAAAGGTCGAAACTTCGGGCGGTGCCGGCGTCTGATAATCCGGCCCGACCGTACAACCCGCCAGAAAGACAACGGCAGCAACGCTGGCAAACCTCAACACAGCAAACACGTTCACCCCGTCTCTTTACCGAGCCTGTGTTAGATGCCGCTCGAAGACGGCGCGGTTTCAGATTGCTCGTTCGTACCAAGCACGCCACCTTCGACCGCTTGGGCACTCGACGGGCGTGAGAACAAGGCAATCAAGGCCGGAAGAGCGACGAGAATGATGATGGGCGCCAGCATCATGCCGCCCACGACAACAACCGCCAAAGGCTTCTGAACCTGCGAACCAATGCCAGTGGACATCGCAGCAGGCATGAGGCCTACGCCCGCGATCACGCACGTCATAAGCACGGGTCGGAGTTGTGTTTCGCTGGCTTGAATCACGGCGCTGACGCGCTCCATTCCACTCTCCAGCAGGCGATTGTACTGGCTGATGATGAGGATCCCGTCCATGACGGAAATGCCGAACAGCGCAATGAATCCGATCGCCGCAGAGACACTGAAGGGCAGTTGCGTGATGAAAAGCGCAAAGACACCGCCGACGATGGCCATTGGAATGACGCTCAACGCCAGAAGCGTGTCGCGAACCGACGAAAAGTTCAACCACAGCAAAAGGCCGATCAATGCAATGCTGATCGGAACGACGATCTGCAACCGGCTGATGGCGTCCCGCAGATTGCGGAATTCGCCGACCCATTCGAGGCGCGATCCCGGCGGAAGCTGAACATGCTCTGCAATTTTCTGCTGCGCCTCCTGAATAGCGCTGCCAAGATCGCGCTCGCGAACGCTGAACTTGATCGGCAGGTAACGCTCCTGCTGTTCTCGATAGATATAGGACGCACCTGAGATCAGGCTGATCGTCGACACTTCCCGGAGCGGGATTTGGGAAAGGCCGTTGGCACCCTGGACAGCGATGCGCAGATTCCTGATCGCCTCTGCATTTTGCCGATATTCCGGGGCCAGCCTGACCACGATCGGGAAATGCCGATCGCTACCCGGTTCGTAGACCGATCCGGCCGTCTCGCCGCCGATCGCCACCCGTATGGTCGAATTGATGTCACCGGGCGACAAGCCGTAGCGTGCGGCACGTGCGCGATCGATATCGATCTGGATCGTTGGCTGGCCAAGTGATGTAAACACGGACAAATCGGTCACGCCCTGGACCGTCGCGAGCACCGCCTTAATCTTGTTGGCGGTGTCCGTCAGAACATTGAGATCGCTGCCAAACACCTTGATGGAGTTCTCGCCCTTCACACCGGAAACCTGCTCGGCGACGTTGTCCTGCAGGTATTGCGAGAAATTGAACTCGACTCCCGGAAACTGTTTCTCAAGCGCGGTCTGGATTTCGTTGGTCAGGGCTTCCTTGTGGACGCCCGGCCGCCACTTCTCAACCGGCTTGAGCGGCGCAAACAGCTCGACGTTGAAGAAACCTGCCGCGTCCGTGCCGTCATCAGGACGACCGTGCTGCGAGACTACGGAATCAACTTCAGGGAAGCCTCGTACCAGTTCCCGCATGCGGTTTGCATAGCGATTGCCCTCCTCCAGCGAGATTGTCGATGGCATCGTGCCACGTATCCAGAGATTGCCCTCCTCAAGCTTTGGCATGAATTCGAGACCGAGAGATCGCGCCATCACGCCGGTCGCCAGAAGAAGCGCGACTACGCCAATCGCGACAATTATCCGGTTCGCAACCACAAACCTCAGAACTGGCGAGTAAATGCGGTGCAGGATTCGGACGAGCCACGTCTCCGTCTCATTGACGTGGTCCGGCAACAGGAACGCACTCAATACGGGCGTCACCGTAAACGTCGCGATGAGTCCTCCCGCCAAGGCATACGCGTAGGTCTTGGCCATTGGGCCGAAAATATGCCCCTCAACACCACTCAGGGTGAAGAGCGGCAGAAAGCCCGCAATGATGATGGCAGACGCGAACAGAATTGACCGTTGAACCGCCGTTCCGGCCTGAAAGATCTTAAGGATCTTGCCTTGAAGACCAGCCGGCCCCACCACTGGGCCATGTATACCAGCGCCGCCTGGATGCGCGCTCAATTGGCGGAATATTCGCTCGACCATGATGACAGTCGCATCGACGATCAAACCGAAGTCAATCGCACCAACCGAGAGAAGATTCGCGGATTCCCCACGCAAAACCATCACCCCGACCGCGAAGAACAGCGCGAACGGGATTGTGGCGGCAACAATCAAAGCCGAACGAAGATTACCGAGAAACAACCACTGTAAAACGATAATCAGCAGGATGCCGACCACCATGTTGTGCAACACGGTGTGGGTCGTCAGATTTATAAGCTCCTGCCGGTCATAGATGCGCTCAATCTGAACACCGGGCGGCAGAATGCCTGAGCTATTGATACGGTCGACTTCGGCCTTGACCCGCTCGATTGTCGGCGTGCTCTGCTGCCCACGCCGCATCAGCACGATTCCCTGAACGATGTCGTCGTCAAAATCCTTCCCGGCAATACCGAGCCTCGGCGCGTTGCCCACGATCACCGACGCGACATCACGAACCAGCACAGGGTTTCCGCCGACCTGTGCGAGCATTGTATTTTCAAGATCGTCCGTTGACCGGATCAGGCCAACGCCGCGGACCACAGCCGACTGCGTTCCGAGGCTGACCGTGTTGCCGCCGACATTGATATTGCTGTTGGTAATCGTCTGAACGACTTGAGGCAGCGTGAGCGAGTAGGCGCCGAGTTTATTCAGATCGACCTGAAGCTCGAAAGTCTTGGTTTTTCCGCCCCAACCGACGACATCAATCACGCCGGGAACAGCGCGGAACCGTCGTTGCAGCACCCAATCCTGCAATGTCTTGAGATCGAGAACGCTGTAACCCGGAGGACCTTTCAGCCGATAGCGATAGATTTCGCCAATAGGGCTGACCGGACTGATCTGAGGCTGCGCGCCATTTGGCAAATCGGAGAGTTGCGAGAGCCTGTTCAAGACCTGCTGCAGCGCCTCATCGTAGCTATAGTCGAATGTGAATTGCAGCTTGACGTCGGATAGCCCGTAGAGGGACAGCGTCCGCAACACCCGCGTATTAGGCAAGCCGGCAATCTGCGTCTCGATTGGTATGGTGATGTATCGCTCGACCTCTTCGGCGGAAAGACCAGGGCTTTGCGTGATGACATTGACGAGCGGAGGAACTGGATCCGGATAAGCTTCAATATTGAGCTGACGAAACGCCGCCGTGCCGCCAACCAAGGCCATGATGAAGAGGATGACGACAAGAAGCCGGTGTTTCAGCGCCAGGGCAATAATTGAGTCCATGATTCAGCCGCTTTCAGATCACGACCGTGAAACCGATGCGAGCCTGTCAATGAAAAGACTGCCTCTGCAGATAATTTTTTGCCCCGCTTCAACGCCGTCGAGCACCTGGACCGCGCGTCCGTCAGTGAAGCCGAGCTTTACCGGACGAAGCTCGATCGAATGATCGTCATTGACGATCCAGACACGCGCAGACCCGTTCTCATAAATAATCGCCTCGCGGGGGATCGAGGCCGTTGCGCCTTCCTCCGAGACGAAGATTCTGACCGTCGCAAACATTTCCGGCGCAAAAGCGCCCTCCGGATTCGTAACAGTGGCACGCACCATTCGCCGGCGGCTGGTTGGATCTATCGAAGGCGATACATAATCTATCCTTGCCTCAAAGGACCGGCCGGGATGAGCCAGCACCGAAAAGCGGATCGGTTGCCCCACTTTGACCTTTCCTGCGTCCGACTCGCGTACGAAAGCCACAAGCCAGACCGACGACAAATCTCCGACAACAAAGATCGGCTCGTTTGAACCCGACGAGACATATTGGCCCGGACCGATCTTGCGTTGAATCACTGTCCCGGACAGGGGTGCGAACAAGGTCGTATCAGGCGATATCGCGCCCTGTTGCTGGAGCGCATCGATCTCGGCGTCCGTTTTTCCGACAATCTTCAAACGATTTCGCGCAGCCTCGAAAGCCGTTTTCGCACCTTGATGATCGTTTTGAGCGGCTGTCAGATCCGCTTGCGCCTGTTGTAACTCCCTCAATGCGACAGCTTTGATGTCATAGAGGCTGCGGAGCCGCCTCTCGACAATCTCTGACAGGTCGACACGCGAGCGTGCTTTGTTTGCAGCCGTTGAGGCGCTGATAAAGTCGTTCTGGGCCTGTACAGTATCGTTTGCTTCAAGAACAAGAAGCGGCTGTCCGGTCTCGACACGATCCCCTGGCATCGCCAACAGACGCGTCACGCGCCCGGAATAGGGGGAAAAGACCGAGGTAGAATGACCCTCATCGATTGCGATCTTCCCCTCGGTGATCAGCTCCTCCCGGAAGGTGCGCGGGACCACCGGCTCGACGGTCAGGGACGCCCACTGTGCCTCCGTCAAATGAAACCGGTTATGTGTCTCTGAGGATGTGTCTGCCACCTTGGTATTGGCCGAAGCAGCGCTTTCAGCTCGCTTGAAAGTGAGCGAAAAAATCCCGGCTCCGACAACGACAGCAACAACAGCCACCGCCACGATGAGCCGCCGGCGCGGTTGGTCTCCAGTCTTTTCCGAGGCCTCATTGTCGCCCATTTCCAACCAATTCCTCACTTACAGACAACAACGAAGGCAGTACCACTTGGCCGCGAGCCAAGCCCGCCGGACACCTTCTTTCCTGTAATGAGCGACGCTTACAGCAGGCTTACAGCCCCCCACACTGCACCGACATTTTGCTTACACGAAACTTACAAGCCCCTTGGAAGACTAGGCCTGGGAACCTATCGTCGCGTAGAACGGCCGTCCTTCTTTCGCCGAAGACCGCGGACCCGGCATGAGACTGCTTGTTGTTGAGGACAATGAAGAGCTCGCAAACCTGATCGCCAAGGGTCTGCGAGCCAACGGCTATACCGTCGATACACTTGCCAGAGCCGACGATGCCAAGGCCATTATCGCCTCGACTGAATTTTCAGCCATTATCCTGGACCTGGGACTTCCTGATGGAGACGGGCTAAGTGTCATACAGGACGTACGGGCCGCCAAAAACTCCACGCCTATTCTCGTTTTGACGGCGAGAGGAGGCATCCACGATCGCGTCACCGGCCTTCGCAGCGGTGCCGACGACTATCTGGTCAAGCCGTTCTCGTTCGATGAACTTGTCGCCCGCATAGAGGCACTTTTGCGTCGCCCGGGACAAATGCTCAGCAATTCGCTGCAATTGGCCAATCTGACCTTCGACACGCATAGCCGTCAGGCCTTCATCAACGACAAACCGCATCCGATCTCCGCCCGGGAGGCAGCTGTCCTCGAACTCCTGATGCGACGGGCGGGCAATGTCGTCCCAAAACGTCTCGTCGAGGATCAGATGTTCGGGCTCGAGGATATCACATCGAATGCCATCGAAGTCTACATTCATCGCCTCCGCAAGCAGCTTCTGACCGGCGGCGCGAAGGTCAAGATCATCAATATGCGCGGCGTTGGCTATGTATTGATGGAAGACAATTGACGTGTTCCGGATCAGGTCGATCACCTTTCGAATTATCGCGCTGCATGTTGTGGCGATCGCCGCCACAGCGATCATTATGCCCGTCGTGCTCAGCCTGTTCATGGGCTCCGTTGTCCGCAGCCTCCATTTCGGTGCAATTCGCGATCAGGCCGAATGGCTCGCCGGACATCTGCAACAACGCCCGAATGGCGAGCTGGGCCTTGATTTGCCATCGGGCCTGCGCGGTCTTTTTTCAGCAGATTACGGCCGTTACACATACGCCATTCTGGATGACGCCGGGCGCGTTCGGTTTTCCTCTGATCCCGACCGCCGTCCGGTATTTCCGGAGAAAGATCGATCAACGGACGATGAGCAGGAGTCGTACAACGTTCAATTACGAACCGTTCAACGCGGCAACAGAACCATTGAGGGAGCGAGCATCCGCAAAAATATCAATGGGATGCATGTCTGGATACAACTGGGGGAGGATCTCGCCCATCGCGATGTCGTTCTCGACGATGTGACAGCTCAATTCCTGCAGAAAGTCGCATTCGTCACCATTCCGATACTCCTTATTCTATTGCTGGCTGATGTTGCGATCGTCCGTCACGCGATGGCGTCACTATTGCGCGCATCCACACACGCAAAGGAGATCAGCCCACTGAGAACCGACGTTCGACTGCCGACGAGCGACACGCCTGAGGAAATCCTGCCTCTCGTGAGAGCAGTCAATCAGGCGCTGGATCGGCTGGACAAGGGTTTTAGCAAGCAGCGCGAATTTACCGCAGATGCGGCGCATGAGTTGCGAACGCCGCTGGCTGTACTCCGTACACGGATCGAAACCCTACCTGATCGTACCGTCGCCAAAGCCCTCCATCGCGACCTTGAGATCATGAGTCGCGTGGTCAGTCAGCTGTTGGAGTCAGCAGAGGTCGAAGCTCTCGTTGTCGATCCGGGCGAAACGTCGGACCTCAACGAGGTCTGCCTTGATGTCGCCGAGTTTGTCGCGACCCTCGCGCTCAACCAGAACAAATCGATTACGTTGAAGGGCACGGAAGAGCCCGTCCTGGTCAGGGGCAATCCGGAGACACTGAACCGCGCTATTCGAAACCTGGTTGAAAATGCCATACGGCATACGGCCGACGGGACCGCTGTCGAGATTGTCACCAAACCGGACGGCTCGGTTACCGTTCTCGACCGGGGGAGAGGCATCAATGCAGCGCAACGCGATGTCATCTTCAGGCGTTTTGGATCGCGCGACCAGCAACGCACAGGCGGCGCAGGCCTTGGCCTGTCAATCGTCAAAAGTATCGTTGAAAGCTATGGCGGCAAAATCACGGTCGAAAACCGGACAAGCGGCGGCGCCAAATTCAGGCTCGATTTTCAACTCGCTCAAGCGAGCGCTGCTCAGGATAAAGTCTAGTCCCTGGAGCAAAAACACTGACTCTTTGCTCAGCCTTTAGAGTTTGGGAATGTGATGGTCACACTCACGCCTCCGAGCTCCGATCGACCGAGCTGAAACTCGCCCGCGATAGATATCGACAAGATCGACTGCACCGCCCGCCGGCTAGTCGAGCTGCAAATTAAACTTCTCGATCATGGGACTGATGCCCTTGAGCGATTCGTCGATCACGAGCTGTGTCTCAGCCTGCGTTGTCGCCGCCGGTATAGAACCTGATCGCTCGATCAGTGCCAGATATTCCGGAGACTTCAAGATCGGCATCAGCTTGGAGTTCAGATAATCGACGACGGGTTGCGGCGTCCCTGCCCCGGCGCACAGACCGATCCATCCGAATGCATCGATGGGGATACCGCTCTCCATAAGGGTCGGCACCTCCGGCGCGGACGACAGACGGTTCTTGCCGCTGACGGCGATCAGACGAAGCTGTTTCCCCTGATATTGGGGCATGACCACGACGGGTGGACCGAAAAACAGATCCAGCCTCCCGGCGATGATATCGCGGAGAGCGTCGGCAGCACCTTTATAGGGAACACCGCTCATGCTGACATTGGCCGCAGCCTCTATCTGCTTAGCCAGCAGATTCTGTGTTGAACCAAGGCCGAGGTGCCCGTAATTGATCTTGCCCGGATTCTCTTTGGCGAATTTGACAAGATCGGCAACGGACTTGATCGGGCTATTCGATGGAACAGTGATGGCGTAGTCATATTTTGCCATCAGCGTTATCGGCAGAATATCGGATGCCTTATAGCCGGCATGCTTGAAGAGCTTGGTATTCACCGGGTCAAAATAGGTGCAGGACAACAGCGTGTAGCCGTCGCGGGCCTGCGCCAGCATTTCCCGGATCGCTAACATGGAGGCCGCGCCCGGCTTGTTCTCAACGACGACCGGCTGTCCGATCGCATGACTCAACTTGTTGGCAATGTACCTCACAGGAACATCGGTCGGACCGCCGGCCGTAAAGCCAACGATAATGCGCACCGGCCGTTCGGGATAGTTAGCCGCGCGGACGTCCGGGGCCATCGAGATCAGCATCACACCTGCTACCGACAACGATGCCAGCAGGCACGTCGTTGTCCGAAAGATCCTTCGCTGCTTCCACCGTGACACAACATCCTCCCGTAAGTTTTTTTATTACGTATCGTTGCGGTGCGACTTTCTCCTCAGGGAAGAAAGTCGCGCAAATTCACCGACTCGAAATTCGGCGGCAGTGCCATGTCAAATCGTGCGCGCTCGCGCGGAAGCGTGACCGCCGGCTTTGTTGCGTCGATTGCCCATTTCGTACCAACGCGCTGAAACGCCTCGACGCCGGGAACGACGGGAGATGAATTGTCCAATCCCCACACCTTGACGTTCGGCATCATCATCACATCGCGATCCGCCCTCACACGTGTCGCCATGGACCACATGATCTGGCGAAGATCGGAGGCATCGATATCCTCATCGATCGCGATCGCCATCTTGGGCTGCTGATAGGGCCCCGATAGCGCTGCCATAAGCGCGATCTTCGCCTGTCCTTCGACGCGCGGCCGCAACTTGATGACGAGCGTCATCAGACCGGAAACGGTCAGGACGCGCACATCGAGGAGGTCAAGACCGCCATCGACATTGCGGAGGTGCTCGATCGTCGCGAGCTCGATCCCCATTCCGGTTGTCGATTGGGTGTCGGTGGTCGGGAAGCCACAATGCAGGGCGTAGTAGATGGCATCGCGGCGGCGCGTGATGGCCTTCAGTTTAAAGACATGCGCCTGGCCCGGATCGGGATATGTTCCTGTCACCTCGCCGAATGGCCCTTCTGGCTCGAGATGGTCGTTCGGCACCAGCTCGCCTTCCAAAACGATCTCCGCTTCGGCCGGGACATCGATATCAACCGTCTCGCATTTGACGGTGCGAACAGGACGCCCCAGCAACCCACCCGCAAGCCCAAGCTCATCGACGCCCGGTCCTGTTGT
>Ga0164243_10009851_pt1 | contig 13825 bp, 13 predicted proteins | sample OricompcompostOP_FD_108781 | JGI IMG/M metagenome (GOLD analysis project Ga0164243, IMG submission 108781) | Organic Plus compost microbial communities from Emeryville, California, USA - Original compost - Organic plus compost (OP) | ecosystem: Engineered > Solid waste > Mixed feedstock >... | reverse complement strand
GCCGACGGCGGCGGCCAGCGCCTGGTCGTCCGGCGCGGCGAGGGCGGTGCCGTCCTCGGTGATGACCAGCGGCAGCCGGGCCGGGTCGGCGCCGGACGCGGCGGCCAGCTCGGCGCCCTCGGGGGAGTCGATGTTGAACCAGCGGTACGAGCGCTGGTTACGGGCCAGGAAGTCGCGCACCTCATACGACCGCGCGGACCAGCGGTGGCCCACCACGCGCAGCGTGGCGACCTCGTGCCGGTCGGTGCGCTGCCAGGCGTCGAGCTGGGCGTCGACCACCGGGTACAGCTTCTCCTCCGGCGGGTCCCACGGCTTCAGCAGGTAGTGGTCGAGGTCGACGACGTTGATCGCCTGGATCGCGGCGTCGGTGTCGGCGTACGCGGTGAGCAGCACGCGGCGGGCGTACGGGTACACGTCCATCGCCTGCTCGAGGAACTCGGTGCCGCTCATCTCCGGCATGCGCTGGTCGGCGAGCAGCAGCGCCACGTCGTCACCGCGCAGCCGCATCTCGCGCACGGCCTCAAGCGCCTCGCGGCCGGAGGTGGCGCGGACGATGCGGTACTGCTCCCCGTAGTTGCGCCGCAGGTCACGCGCGATCGCGCGGGACACCCCGGGATCGTCGTCCACGGTCACGATCGCCGGTCTGGCCATGCTTTGCCCCTCGTCCCCCGGTATGCGGAGACACCAGTTTCATCGAGGTCAACCCAACCGGCAAGCGAGAAAATCCGGGTTGTGGATAAGTGGTCAGCCGGCCACTTGGCGTGGCCGGTAGATGGCCACGTGCTTGGCCCACATCGCCGGCCCGTCGTCGCACGAGACGACCACGTCGAGGGCCACGAACTGGTGCCCGCGATGCTCGTACCGGGACGCCACCCGGGCCCGCGTGCGTACGGTCTGCCCGATCATCACCGGCCGCAGGTACCGCGCCCGGCTCTCCACATGGATCCACGGCCCGAGCAGGACGTTGGTCTTGAGCACGTCGTTGGCGCCGCGCAGCAGCCAGCCGGGATGCGCGAACCCGGCGGTGCGGAACAGCCAGAGCCGGTCGTCGATCTCGTCGAGGTACGCCTCGGCGGCACCGCGCGTGTGCCGGTGCTCGATGCCGCCGAGCACGGTGCCCTCCGCGAGGCTCTCCTCGTCGGCCGGCGGGCGCGACGACGGCGGCTCGACGGCCGGGATGTCCGGCGGCGCGTCGGTCAGCGGTACGCGCCCGGGCAGCGACGCGGTGCCGGTCACGCAGACGTGCCCGGTCGCGTCGGTCAGCGTCAGCATGCCGCTCTCCGACATGGTGGCGGTCACCCGCGTGCCGTCGTAGACCGGTGACATGAACCGCGCGTCCATGCGGCCGCCGCGCATCCACCGCTCGCCCCACGCCTCCACGACCGGACGGGCCAGGTACGCGTACAGCGTCACGCCCGGCACCAGGCCGCCCTCGAAGCCGAACCGGCGCGCGACGGTGTCGTCGTGGATCTTGTTCTCCGACGTCGTGGCGTGGTTGCGGGCGACTACGACATGGCTCGGATGACTCGGCATCGGCGCGGGAACCTCCATGGCGCGGGGGATCTCATGTTCGCATGGCCGACATTTCCCTCCTAGATCCCGCCCGGCAATTGAATTCAACGTACGTTGAGTTTACGCTGTGATGGCGACGAGCGAGCGTGGAGGTGAACGGCATGAGCCGTACGCGGGTGGCCGGCCTGGTGGTGACCCTGGCCGAGCTGGACGACGACGCGCTCGCGCGGGCGGGCGGCAAGGCGCTGAACCTCGGCGTGCTGGAGCGCGCGGGCTTCCCGGTGCCGCCCGGCTTCTGCGTCACGACGGAGGCGTACGCGCAGGCCACGGCCGATCCCGGGGTGCGCGCCGCGATCGACGCGCTGGTCGCCGCACCGTCCGGCGACCGTACGGACCGGGCCGCGCGGGTCCGCGACGCGCTGGTCGCCGCGCCCCTCCCGGAGCCGGTGCGCGACGCCGTCACCGCCGCGTACCGCGACCTCGGCGGCGCCGTGGTGGCCGTGCGCTCGTCGGCCACCGCCGAGGACCTCCCGTACGCCAGCTTCGCCGGCCAGCAGGACACCTACCTCGGCATCACCGGCGAGGACGCCGTGCTGGACGCGGTACGCCGCTGCTGGGCGTCGCTGTGGACGGACCGCGCGGTCGCCTACCGCGACGCCAACGGCATCGACCACCGGAGCGTACGGCTGGCCGTGGTCGTGCAGGTCCTGGTGGACGCCGCGGTCGCGGGCGTGCTGTTCACCGCCGACCCGCTCACCGGCCGCCGTGGCCGCGCGGTGATCGACGCCAGCCCGGGCCTCGGCGAGGCGGTGGTGTCCGGCGCGGTCAACCCCGACCACTTCGCCGTCGACGCACGCACCGGCGCGGTGCTGGAGCGGACGCCGGGCGACAAGCGCGTCCGCATCCGGCCGTCCGCGGGCGGCACCGAGCGCGTCGAGACGGCCGCGGACGACACGGCATGCCTCACCGACGCGCAGCTCGCCGAGCTGGCCCGCCTGGGGCGGAAGGTCGAGGACCACTACGGTGCGCCGCAGGACATCGAGTTCGCCTTCGGCCCGGACGGCATGCTGTGGCTGACGCAGGCGCGCCCGATCACCACGCTGTACCCGCTGCCGGACGGCGCGCCGCCGCCGGACGGCGCCGTACGCGTGTACTGGTCGGCGAACGTCGCGCAGGGCGTGCTCGGGCCGCTGACCCCGATGGGCCTGTCGGTGTTCCGGGTGGTCGGCTCGATCGCGGCGGACCTGTTCGGACGCCCGGTCGCCGACACGTACGCGGGCCCGCCGGTGTTCGTCGTGGCCGGTCAGCGCATGTTCCTCGACGCCACGACGGCGGTGCGCAGCCGCATCGGCCGCGCGGTGCTGCCGAAGGTGCTCGGCGCCATGGAGAGCCGGTCGGCGCCGATCGTCCACAGCCTGTTCGACGACCCGCGGCTGTCCGTGCGGTATCGCTCGCCGTGGCCGGTGGTGCGCGCCCTCCTCCCGGTCTTCCGGCGGCTGCACGCGCCCTCCCGGATCCTGGCCACCGTGCGCCGCCCGGAGTCGATCCGGGCGCTGATGGCCACCGTGGCGGAGGACAACCGCGCGGCGATCGCGCTCCCGCCGGACGCCACCGCGCACGCCCGGCTCGCGGCCGTCGAGACCGCGATCCGCAGCCGCTTCATGCCCACCCTCCCGGGCGCGCTCGTCGGGCTGATGCTGCCGTTCGTCGGCATGCAGGCGCTGGCCCGCCGCCTGCTGCGCCGGGTGGCCACGCCGGAGGAGCTCCAGACGACGGTGCGCGGCCTGCCGTACAACCCGACCACGGAAATGGACCTGGCGCTCTGGCGCATGGCCGCCGACCTGGGGCGCGACGCGGAGATCCGGCGGCTGTTCGCCGAGGTGCCCGCGGCCGAGCTGACCCGCCGGTACGGCACGCCCGACGGCCTGCCCGCGAAGGTGCGCGCGGCGATGGACGCGTTCCTGGCGGCGTACGGCCACCGCGGCGTCGCGGAGATCGACGTGGGCGTGCCGCGCTGGTCCGAAGAACCCCTGCACATCTTCAACGTCGTGGCCGGTTACCTGCGGCTCGACGACCCCGACCTGGCCCCCGACGTGGTGTTCGCCCGGGCGGCCGCCGAGGCGGACGCGATGGTGGACACGCTGGCGCGCCGCGCGGGCGGCCTGCGCGGGCGGGCCGCGCGGTTCCTGCTCGGCCGGGTCCGGGAGATCGCGGGCCTGCGGGAGCGGCCGAAGTTCAACATCGTGATGCTGCTCGCCGCCATCCGGGAGCAGCTGCTGCTGGTGGGCGGGGAGCTGGCCCGGCAGGGGCGGCTCGACGCGGCCGGCGACGTCTTCTACGTGGGGCTGCGCGAGGCGGCCGCCGGGCTCGACGGCCGCGACCTGCGCGACCTGGCGCGGCAACGCCGCGCCGCGTACGAGGCGGAGACCCGGCGCCGGCACATACCGCGCGTCCTGCTGTCCGACGGTACGGAGCCGGGCGCCGGCCCGGCCGCGGAGGCCGCGGACGGCGCGCTGACCGGCAGCCCGGCCTCGGCCGGCACGGTGACCGCGCCCGTACGGGTGGTGCTCGACCCGGCCGGGGCGGAGCTCGAGCCGGGGGAGATCCTCGTCGCGCCGTCCACCGATCCGGGCTGGACGCCGCTGTTCCTCACCGCGGGCGGCCTGGTGATGGAGATGGGCGGCGCGATGTCGCACGGCGCGGTGGTCGCCCGCGAGTACGGGATCCCCGCCGTCGTGGGCGTCGCGGACGCCACCACCCGGCTGGCCACCGGCGCCCGGGTGACCGTCGACGGCTCCGCCGGCACCGTCGTTCCGGAGGGCTGAAAACCACCTATTGACGCCGAGTCCAATAGCGGTCTACCTTCGGAGAAAGGCAAGCACGCGGAAGGGGACCGGCATGGCCGGCACCACTGGCAAGGTCGTCACCCGGGAAGAGGGCGCCCAGCGGCTGCTCAACGGCTCGGTGAAGCGGTCCTACGAGCCCGCGATCGATGTGGACTGGGACGCTCCCCTCGAACCGGACCGCTTCTTCCTGCCCCCGAAGCTGGTCTCGCTGTACGGCACGCCGATGTGGCGGACGATGAGCCGCGAGCAGCGGATCGAGCTGTCCCGGCAGGAGCTGGCGAACGTGATGAGCGTCGGCATCTGGTTCGAGAACGTGCTCAACCAGATGCTGCTGCGGCTCACCTACGACGCCGACCCGACGTCGAAGTTCACCCACTACGCGCTCACCGAGATGGGCGACGAGTGCCGGCACATGATCATGTTCGGCAAGCTCATCGACCGGGTCGGCGGCAAGGGCTACCGGCGCGGTTTCTGGTACCACAACATCGGCCGGCTCTTCCCGATCGTGCTGCGCGGCAGCGCGGTGTGGGTGGCCACGCTGATGGGCGAGGAGATCTTCGACGCGCTCCAGCGCGAGACCATGCGCGACCCGGAGCTGCAGCCGCTCGTGCACCAGGTCATGCGCATCCACGTGACCGAGGAGGCGCGGCACATCCGGTACGCGCGCGACGACCTGGCCCGGTCGATGGGCGACACCAACCGCGTCGAGCGTGAGGCGACCCGCTTCGTCGCCGCCCAGGCCGGGCTGATCCTCGTCACCTCGCTGACCAACCAGGCGATGTACGCGCGGGCCGGGCTGGACGCCAAGGAGGCGCAGCGCCAGGCGCGCGCCAACCCGCACGCGCGGCAGGTGGCCTACGACGGCTTCGGCAAGCTGCGCGACTTCCTGTACGAGCAGGACCTCATCGGCGGCCCGACGGTGAAGATCTGGCGCCGCTGCGGGCTGGTCAAGTGACCCGCGGAGGGGGCTGGGCCCTCGCCGCGGCCGCGGCGGGGGCCCTCACCGCCGGGGTGGCGGCGGTCCGCCGGGCGCGGGGGCGCGGGCCGGACCGCTACCACTACCGGCCGGCCACCGAGCTGTCCGGCGCCTGGGACGAGGACGACTACCAGGGCGAGGCCACGCTGGTCGCCGACGGCAAGGAGCTGCCCGTACGGATCCACCTCGGCGGCCACATCCAGCCGCTGGACGGCAGCTACCAGTGGTACGGCCGCATCACCCGCGACGAGGCCGTCACCGCGCTGCACACCGCGGGCGTCCGTAACGTGGCGGTCCGCGTGCCGGGCGGCGCGGACACCCCCGGCAAGCTCACCGAGATCGACCCGCACGGCAACGCCCGCGTCACCGGCACCGGCCGGCCACCGCACCCCCTCGACGATCCCCTGGCGGAGGAGGCCGAGGAGGCCGCCCGCTAGGCGTCGGGCGCGGACCGGGCGGCGAGCAGCAGTTCGGTGCGCATCGTCCAGTCGCGGACGGCGTCCCAGTCGCGCAGGTCGCGGCGCGGCGTACGGCGCGGTGGGTCCACGCCGCCGAAGACCGTGACGGACACCGGGTCCAGCCACGGGTACCGGGCCAGCGCGCGGTCCAGCTGGGCGCGCGAACGGGCCCAGGACTCGGGCCGGTCCTCGCGCGGGCCCATGCCGAACACGGCCACCGGCACGGTGGCCAGCTCACGGCGGTGCCGCTTGAGGAACCGGCGGGCCGCGCGATGCCAGCGCCCGTTGTACAGCGCACCGCCGACCACCACCAGGTCCTGGTCGGTGACCGCGCCGCGCGCGTCCGCCGCGGCCGCCAGCTCCACCGTCGTCCCGGATCCGCGCAGCACCCCGGCCACCGCCTCCGCCACCTGACGCGTCGAACCGTTCTTCGTGGCGTACACGACGAGCATTCGAGTCATGGCCGTACCTCCCATCGGCCTCCCCTTCCAGCCTGGCCACGGACGCTGCGGCCGGCGAGGGGCGAAGCACCCGACGAAGGTCCTGATACGTACATGGCCTTTGGGGAAGACCCCCGTCGTGACACCGATAGGGGGAGTTACCCGATGACGATGACCTCGGCCGATGAGACGACGGTCGGCGGTGAGCCGCTCTCACTGGAGGACGCGCGGCTGATCGACGCGTACTGGCGGGCGGCGAACTACCTGTCCGTGGGGCAGATCTATCTGCTCGGCAACCCGCTGCTGCGCGAACCGCTGCGCCCGGAGCACATCAAGCCGCGGCTGCTCGGCCACTGGGGCACCACGCCCGGCCTGAACTTCTGCTACGCGCACCTGAACCGCGTGATCAAGGCCCGCGACCTCGACATGATCTACATCATGGGCCCCGGCCACGGCGGCCCGGCGGCGGTCGCCAACGCCTGGCTCGAAGGCACGTACAGCGAGGTCTACCCGGCCGTGTCGCGGGACGAGGCCGGCATGCGGCGGCTGTTCCGGCAGTTCTCCTTCCCGGGCGGCATCCCCAGCCACGTGGCCCCGGAGACGCCCGGCTCGATCCACGAGGGCGGCGAGCTCGGCTACTCGCTGGCGCACGCGTTCGGCGCGGTGGCCGACAACCCCGGGCTGGTGGTGGCGTGCATCGTCGGCGACGGCGAGGCGGAGACCGGCCCGCTGGCCACCAGCTGGCACGCCAACAAGTTCTGCGACCCGGTACGCGACGGCGCGGTGCTGCCGATCCTGCACCTCAACGGGTACAAGATCGCCAACCCGACGGTGCTGGCGCGCATCGGCGACGAGGAGCTCATCGCGCTGCTGCGCGGCTACGGCTACCGCCCGTACGTGGTGTCCGGCGACGACCCGGCGACGATGCACCAGACCATGGCGGCGACGCTGGACCGCGCGCTCGGCGACATCGCCGCCATCCAGTACGACGCCCGCGACGGCGGCGTGCGCGAGCGGCCGCGCTGGCCGATGATCGTACTGCGCACCCCGAAGGGCTGGACCGGCCCGCGCGAGGTGGACGGCGTGCCGGTGGAGGGCACGTGGCGGGCGCACCAGGTGCCGCTGGCCGCCGTACGCGAGAACGAGACGCACCGCGCGCAGCTCGAACAGTGGATGCGGTCCTACCGGCCGGCGGAGCTGTTCGACGACGACGGCGTGCCCGCGGCCGAGCTGCGCGACCTGCCGCCGGCGGGGGAGCGGCGGATGAGCGCCAACCCGCACGCCAACGGCGGCCTGCTGCTGAAGGACCTCGCGCTGCCCGACTTCCGCGAGTACGGCCGCGAGGTGCCGTCGCCCGGCGAGACCTCCTCCGAGGCCACCCGGGTGCTCGGCGAGTTCCTGCGCGACGTCGTGGCGGCCAACCGCGACCGCTTCCGCATCATGGGCCCGGACGAGACCGCGTCCAACCGGCTCGACCCGGTGTACGGCGCCACGGCGAAGGTGTGGCAGGCCGAGACGCTGCCCACCGACGAGCACCTGGACCGGCACGGCCAGGTCATGGAGATCCTCAGCGAGCACGTCTGCCAGGGCTGGCTCGAGGGCTACCTGCTGACCGGCCGGCACGGTCTGTTCAGCTGCTACGAGGCGTTCATCCACATCGTCGACGCCATGTTCAACCAGCACGCCAAGTGGCTGGACGTGACCCGCGAGCTGCCCTGGCGGCGGCCCATCGCGTCGCTGAACTACCTGCTCAGCTCGCACGTCTGGCGGCAGGACCACAACGGCTTCACCCACCAGGACCCGGGCTTCCTCGACGTCGTGATGAACAAGAAGCCCGAGGTCGTACGGGTGTACCTGCCGCCGGACGCGAACACGCTGCTGTCCGTCGGCGACCACTGCCTGCGGTCCCGGGACTACGTCAACGTGATCACCGCGGGCAAGCAGCCGCAGCCGAACTGGCTGTCCATGGACGAGGCCGTGCTGCACTGCACGCGCGGCATCGGCATCTGGCCGTGGGCCAGCACCGACGGCGGCGACGACCCGGACGTGGTGCTGGCGTGCGCCGGCGACGTGCCTACGCTGGAGACGCTGGCCGCCGTCGACCTGCTGCGCCGCCACCTGCCGGACGTACGGGTACGGGTGGTCAACGTGGTCGACCTGATGCGGCTGATGCCGGAGACCGAGCACCCGCACGGCATGAACGACCGCGAGTACGACGCGCTGTTCACCACCGACAAGCCGGTGATCTTCGCCTTCCACGGCTACCCGTACCTGGTGCACCGGCTGACGTACCGGCGCAGCGGCCACGACAACCTGCACGTGCGCGGCTACAAGGAGGAGGGCACCACGACCACGCCGTTCGACATGGTGATGCTCAACGACCTGGACCGCTTCCACCTGGTCATGGACGTCATCGACCGGCTGCCGCACCTGCGCGGCCGGGCCGGCGGGCTGCGCCAGCGGATGGCCGACGAGCGGCTCGCCGCCCGCGCCTACACCCGCGAGCACGGCGAGGACCGGCCGGACATCGCGAACTGGCAGTGGCCGTACGGACGCGGGGAGGCCTGATCCGGTGCGGGTGCTCGTGGTCAACACCGGATCGAGCAGCCTGAAACTGTCCGTGCTCGACGACGCCGGCGGCGAATGGACGGTCGCCGGCGACGAGCGGGCGCCGGTCCACCGCGGTGAGCTGGACCGCGACGAGGTCGCCACGGCGCTGCGCGACCTGCCGGAGCCGGACGCGGTGGGCCACCGGGTGGTGCACGGCGGCGCGGAGTTCGCCGCGCCCGTACGGCTCGACGCGGACGTACGGCGGCGCATCGCCGGCCTCACCGACCTGGCGCCGCTGCACCAGCCGAAGTCGCTGGCCGGCATCGCGGCGATCGACGAGGCGCTGCCCGGGGTGCCGGCCGTGGCCTGCTTCGACACGGCGTTCCACACGACGCTGCCGCCGGAGGCGGCCACGTACCCGGTCCCGGAGTCGTGGCGGCGCACGTACGCCATCCGCCGGTACGGCTTCCACGGCCTGTCGCACGCCTACGCGGCCCGCCGTACGGCCGCGTGGCTGGGCGCGGAGCGGTCGCGCCGGCTGGTCACCGCGCACCTGGGCGCGGGCGCGTCGCTGACCGCCGTCCTCGCGGGCCGCTCGGTGGAGACCACCATGGGGTTCACGCCGCTTGAGGGCCTGGCGATGGCCACCCGGTCCGGCAGTGTGGACCCCGGCCTGGTGCTGTGGCTGACCGGCCAGGCGGGCCTGGCGCCCGACGAGGTGGCGCACGCGCTCGAGCACGAGTCCGGGCTCACCGCGCTGGCCGGCACCGCCGACATGAAGGAGGTCGTGGACCGGGAGGCCGGCGGCGACCCGGACGCCGGCCTGGCGCTCGACGTGTACGTGCACCGGCTGCGCGCCGGGATCGCGTCGATGGCCGCCGCGCTCGGCGGCCTGGACGCGCTGGTGTTCACCGGCGGGGTGGGCGAGCACGCACCCGTCGTACGCGCGCGGTGCGCGGCGGGCCTGGGGTTCCTTGGCGTCGCGCTGGACGAGGACGCGAACCGGAGCGCCTTGGCGGACGCCGACGTGACCGCCGCGGGGGCCGCCGCCGCCACGCTCGTGCTGACCGCGCGGGAAGACCTTGAGATCGCCGAAGGAGTCCGCACCGTTCTATGTCAGATGACATAGACGGCGGGCCCGCACCGGGAGGCACACTGCCGTAGTTGGCAGTCGGAGGTGGGGGCGGTGGCGGAAGGCGATCTTCAGCCGGTCGAGGACCTGGTGTCCGGAATGGCCTGTGACCTGGACGGATTCGCGCAGGTCTCCGCGCAGGTGCGGGCGTTCTACGACATGGAGATGCTGCTCGTCGTACACGGGGCGCGGCGCGGCCGCGAGGCCGAGGAGCGGCGCCTTGAGCTGCTGAAGGTCATCGACCGCTACCTGACCGACGACCGGCCCGGGCTGCTCACCCGGGCGCCGACCCATCTGATCGCGGTGCTCGGCGGCGCGGCGCCCGGGGCGGTCGTCGACCAGATCGCCGCGCACGCCCGCGACCTCAACCCCGGCACCTGGGTGATCATTGGCTGACGTCCGCGGTCTCCCGCCGCGGCTCGGCCAGGTGGCCGTACCGGTGCGCCCACCACTCGAACGGCCAGGTGGCCAGCGGCACGACGCTGGCCGCGAGCCCGATCAGGCCGATCAGCGGGTGCCAGCGCATCCGCGCCCAGACGGCCAGGGTGAGCACCACGTACGCGATGAACGCCGCGCCATGCAGCCGGCCGAACACCCACACGCCGATCTCGGTGTGCACCACCACGTACTTCAGCAGCATGCCGGTGAGCAGGCCGAGCCACGTGATGCCCTCGGCGATGGCGGCGAAGCGGAACCAGCCGGCCAGCGTGGTGGGCAGCGGGACGGGGATGGCCCGGCCGCCGCCGGGCGCGGTGTGCCGCAGCCACAGCAGGCCGATGACCGGCAGGATCAGCGGGATGAAGACGTACCCCTGGCCGTAGCCGGACCAGACGGTGTCGTCGGGGAAGGCGGCCGGGTCGGTCAGCGTGAACGTGCCGACGGCCAGCACGCCGGCGAGCTCGGTGGTGCAGGCGATGGTGGCGATCCGCCGCGAGCCGCGGCCGCCGAGCGCCAGCGTCACGGTGGCCACGTCGTACACGATCGCCGCGAACGCGGACAGCGCGTACGCCAGCGGCGCCTCGTGGAACTGCAGCGCGATCTGCACGGCGGCGCGTGAGGTGGCGCCGATGGCGAAGACGCCGTAGACGGCGACGAGCAGCCGCCCGGGCCCGCTGCCGGTGTGCGTCTCAGGCACGCGTGCCCTGCCAGATCTGCAGCATGCGGACGAACATGAACGCGACCGCCAGGCACGCCACGATGATCACCGCCGGACCCCAGCGGGAGCGCTCGACCAGGCCCCACGCGGCCGCGGCGACCGGGATGACCACCACGCCGATCAGGTACGCGACGAACGTGACCGTACCGCCGTGCGGCATGCCGGTGGCCGCGAGCTGGACGATCGCGTACACCACCCCGCCGATCACCGTCAGCTCGACCACGCCGAGCCCGATCACATGGGGCACCAGCATCGGCTTGTTCTGGACCACCGTGACCAGGCTCCATATGCCCATCGCCAGCGTCACCGCGGCGACGATGGCGACCACCGTCCCGTTCACGCCCCGCACTCTACTACGAGCGGTAGTGAACACGTTCGGTGAGATGCGTGAGCGATCGATCACGGAACGTGGCATAGTTGCGGTCCATGTCCCACCGGAAGAAGTTGCTCATCGGCCTGGCGCTCGGCATCGCCGCGTCCGCGCTCGCCACCCCGGCGCACGCCGACTCCCGGCAGGCCGTGAAGCTGTACACCGCGCACGCGCGGCTCAGCCGGGCCAGCGGCATGGAGACGCTGCAGGCGTACCTGACCGATGGCGCCGGGCACTACCTGCACGGCAAGCGCATCGCGTTCACCTCCCGGCACGGCTACGCGCTGTGCGCCGGCACCACCGACGACACCGGCGTGGCCGTGTGCAAGGCCGACCCGCGGAAGACGCAGGCCGACCCGGACGAGATGATGAACGGCGTCCGCGCCACCTTCGCCGGCGACCGCGCGTACCGCCCGGCGACCGGCACGGCGCCCACCGATGTGATCTTCCCCTGACCCCGGAGCGGCGGGGCGGGTACGCGGATCCGCCTATGCTGCGGGGCATGGACGAGCGGGCGCCGGCGCGGGACAAGTCCCGGCTGCACGAGGACATCCGGCGGCGCCGGCGCGCCGTGCTGATCGTCAACGTGCGCTCCCGGAGGGGCGCCCGCAACTTCCGTACGGCCCGGCGGCTGCTGGACCAGGCCGGGTTCACGGTGTCCTCGGCGCACGCGGTCATGCGGCCCGGGCGGCTGGCCGACCGGATCCGCAAGGCGCTGAGCAGCCGCCCGGACCTGATCGTCGTCGGCGGCGGCGACGGCACCATCGCCACCGCGGCCGGGCTGCTCGCGCACGCCGACGCCGCGCTCGGCGTGCTCCCGCTCGGCACCACGAACAACTTCGCGCGCAGCCTCGGCCTGCCGATGGACCTGGCCGGGGCGATCGCCGTGCTGCGCGACGGCAAGGTCGCCGACGTGGACCTCGGCGAGGCGGGCGGCGCGGTGTTCGCCAACATGCTCAGCATGGGGCTGTCCGTCGAGGTCGCCGGCAAGGTGCCGCACCGGCTCAAGCGGATCATCGGCCGGCCCGCGTACCCGATCGCCGCGCTGTTCGCACTGCCCAAGCACCGGCCGTTCCGCGCCCGGCTGACGTACGGGGACGAGACCGTCGAGGCGGACACCCACCAGCTGAACGTGGCCAACGGCGCGTACCACCACGGCCGGCGCATCGCCCGCGACGCGACGGTGGACGACCGGCTGCTGACCGTGTACCGGCTGGGGGACGCCGGGCGGCTGCGGGTCACCGCGGCGACGGTGCGGCACGCGCTGCGAGGGCCGTGGCTGTCGCAGTACGCGGAGCCGTTCGTGACCACGGGACGGGTGCGGATCGAGACGGAGCCGCCGGTGCGGGTGTCCATCGACGGGGAGATCCGGGCGCGGACGCCGCTGGACGTGGCGGTGGCGCCCAACGCGCTGTACGCGATGGTGCCCGATGGATTCACGGACGACTGACCACGCGCACCCCAATTATGGCGAAGGATTTTCCGGGCCATGGCCCGGAAAATCCTTCGCCATAATTGGGGTGTGGTGAGTTCCGAGGTGCCGCTGGTGGCGCACCTGCGGCGTGCGCGTGACCTGATCGACCGGCGGTACGCCGAGCCGCTCGACCTCGACGCCATGGCCCGGGCCGCCGGGTACTCCCGGTTCCACTTCGCGCGCGCCTTCCGGGCCGCGTACGGGGAGACGCCCCGCGCGTACCTCACCCGCCGGCGGATCGAGCGCGCGCAGGACCTTCTACGGTCGGCCAACCTCACCGTCACCGAGATCTGCCACCTCACCGGGTTCTCCAGCCTCGGCTCGTTCAGCGCCCGGTTCGCCGAGCTGGTCGGCATGCCGCCCACCGAGTACCGGCGGCGGTACACCGAGATCGGCGGGCCGCCGCCGATCCCGGGCTGCTTCCTCATGCGGTGGAGCGGGCCGAAGCCGGGGAGCGCAATCGGGAAGAAGCCCGGCGGCGATCACGCCCCGTAGCCTGACGGCGGAACCGATCCACCGGAGGTAACGATGATCGACAAGGTCGCCAAGATGGGCGTCTGGGTACTGGACCAGGACCGCGCCAAGAAGTTCTACACCGAGACGCTCGGCTTCGAGGAGCGCTTCGACGTGTCGATGGGCGCGGAGTTCGAGGGCTGCGGCGAGGGGTTCCGCTGGCTCACCGTCGGCCCGCCGAACCAGCCGGACGTGGAGCTGATCCTCGCCGACCCGCGCATGGGCAACGACGAGGAGACCGCGCAGCAGATCCGCGAGCTGGTCGGCAAGGGCGTCCTCGGCTCCGGCGTGATGACCACCGAGGACTGCCGGAAGACGTATGAGGAGCTGTCCGCCAAGGGCGTCACGTTCCTCTCCGAGCCGGCCGAGCGCCCGTACGGCATCGAGGCCGTCTTCCG
>Ga0164243_10009850_pt1 | contig 13825 bp, 9 predicted proteins | sample OricompcompostOP_FD_108781 | JGI IMG/M metagenome (GOLD analysis project Ga0164243, IMG submission 108781) | Organic Plus compost microbial communities from Emeryville, California, USA - Original compost - Organic plus compost (OP) | ecosystem: Engineered > Solid waste > Mixed feedstock >... | reverse complement strand
TCCCTAACCGATCCAGACGGTCTTGATGTTGACGAACTCACGGATACCGTAATGGGAGAGCTCGCGGCCGTAGCCGCTCTCCTTGACGCCTCCGAACGGGAGGCGAGGGTCGCTCTTGACCATACCGTTCACGAAGGCACTGCCCACCTCGAGTCGCAGGGCAACCTCCTCACCTTTGGCACGGTCTTCGGTAAAGACGGCGCCTCCGAGACCGAAGGTGGTCTGGTTCGCCAGTTCCACGGCATGGTCTACATCGCGGGCAACACTGATGGAGGCGACAGGGCCGAAGATTTCTTCCTCGAAGGCGACCATGCCGGGCTGGATACCGCCCAGTACGGTTGGGGCATAGAAGAAGCCCTTGCCCTCCAGCTTGCGGCCGCCGGTTAGGAGCTGCGCACCTTGTTTCAGGCTGCGTTCGACCTGGTCATGGACATCGTCGCGCAGGTCGGCACGGGCGAGCGGACCGACGTCAGTAGCTTCATCCATCGGATCGCCAACGGTGAGCGATTCCATCTTTTCCACAAAACGGCGGGTGAATTCCTCTGCGATGGGGGCTTCTACGATGAACCGCTTAGCAGCGATACAACTCTGGGAGTTGTTCTGCATGCGGCTCTGCACGCCCGTGGCGACGGCTTTATCCAGGTCGGCGTCGGCGAGAACGATGAAGGGGTCGGAGCCGCCGAGTTCGAGGACACTGGGCTTGATTCTGTTGCCTGCTTCGCTGCCAACAGAACGCCCGGCACCGGTGCTGCCGGTCAGAGTAACGGCCTTCACGCGAGGATCGTCGATGATGCCCTGCACGGCTCGGGAGGAAACGACGAGCGTCTGGAACTCATCATTATCGAAGCCGGCCCGGCGGAACACGTCTTCCAGAGCGAGGGCGCATCCGGTGACGCTTGAAGCATGCTTGAGCAGGGCGACATTGCCGGCCATGAGGGCCGGCGCGGCGAACCGGATGACCTGCCAGAACGGGAAATTCCAGGGCATCACGGCGAGAATGGGACCGAGCGGCTGGAACGCGACGTAGCTCTTGTGGGCATCGGTCTGTACGAGTTCCGGCATGAGAAAACCCTCGGCATGCTCGGCGTAGTACCTGCAGCCCGTCGCACATTTTCTTGCTTCCCCTTCGGCCTGGCGGATCGGCTTGCCCATCTCCCGGGTCATGATCTCGCCAAGCGTTCGGGCTTCAGTCTCCAGGATTTCAGCAACCCGGGTCATCTTCCGACTCCGTTCGGAGAAGGAAGTCATCCGATGCCTGTTGAAGGATGCGACCGCACGATCCAGGCGAAGATCGATCTCGTCTTGCGAGAATTCCTGATACCGTTCCAGTTCTTCGCCGGTGGCCGGGTTGACAGTAACGATGCTCATGAGCGTGTGGGTGGTTATTCAGGTGAACGAGTACCACAGAGACGATACAGGTGCGGGTCGGAGTTCCTGCCGGGGACCTGATGCTGCGCCCCGGTGCCGTTTACTGGAAGCCTGACATTGGATCTTTCAAATCGAACCGGAATCCGCCCTGCGCCGGGCCGTATTGGCCTGCATACGATCTTCGCACGGTTTCGCGTTGATCCGCTTCGTATCTTTCAGAAACGTTCACAGCCGATCATCGTGCCCGAGGTTCTGTTTTACACCGCGTGAGTAACTCGTTGCTCCAATCTCTACGCAAGCTATTCCGTTCAAGCGGAGAGGACGGTGCGTCTCGTGTAGAATCGGATCGATCGTTAGATACCGATCGGGTGCTTGAGGACGACAACAACACCGGCGAACTTTCGCTCCGCGCCGAGATCGAGCGCCTCGTCGATGCATCGGTGCACGACTTCTCGCTTTACGAGCGCGCGCTGACGCACCGCTCGGTGCTCCGGGGACAGGCCGATAGTCATCTCTTCTCGAACGAGCGTCTGGAGTTTTTGGGTGATGCCGTGCTCGGGTTTGTCGTGGCGGAAGACCTCTACGCACGCTTTCCGGACAAGAACGAGGGCTTCCTGACACGTCTTCGCGCGAAACTCGTAAACGGATCTGCGCTGGCTGGTTATGCGCTGAACATCGGTCTCGACCGGCTCGTTCTCATGAGCGGCAATATGGAGCAGACGGGAGGCCGCCGGAACGAGACGATCCTGGCAGATGCGTTCGAGGCTGTAATCGGTGCGATCTATCTGGATCTGGGGCTGGAAACTGCTCGCCGGTTTATCCACCGCACGATGCTGGAGGTGGTAGACCTGACTGATCTCGCCTCGCGCCGGGACAATTTCAAGAGCCTTCTTCTGGAATACGCGCAGGCGCACGGTCAGCCGCAGCCAACCTACCGTGTCGTGGCAGAGGAGGGGCCGAGCCACGAAAAAGTATTCACCGTAGAGGTGTTGATAGGTGGAGTCTCATATGGCACGGGCTCGGCATCCAGTAAGAAGACGGCGGAACAGAATGCCGCACGCAAGGCGCTCCGGGAACTTCAGAACCCTGAGGAGAGCGCGGGATAGTGAATGAGAGGTAAGAACTGTTTACCCTGAGAACCGCCATTCAAAGAACGGGTATCAGGGCGCGAGTGAAACAAATTGAGTACAACCGCAACAGATTGTTACGGTTGTACCTCGTGTTACGTTGTTGACTTAGGAAACCGACGCAGCGTTGCCTGAGCAGTGGAGGTAGCAAGCTCTTTCGTAGATAGACTCGCTGATACACCACTCCTTCAGCGAGCCCGTATGCCGGGTTTGCTCCTGCGATTAGAAACCATTCTTCTTGCTGTTGTACATGCCCATTGACCTCAATCCCACGGACCGATTCGTTGACCGGCATATCGGCCCCTCCGATGATGAGATCCGGCAGATGCTGGACGTACTCGGTCTTGCGTCGCTCGATGAATTGACGAACCAGACCATCCCGGAATCAATCCGGTTGGAGCGGCCACTGAACTTACCTCCGGCGCGTTCGGAGCATGAACTGCTGGAACTGGTACGGGAGATCGGCGCGCGCAATGGGCAGTACCGTTCGTTCATCGGGATGGGGTATGCCGACACGATTACGCCGCCGGTGATTCTTCGAAACGTGCTGGAGAATCCGAACTGGTACACCCAGTACACGCCCTACCAGGCTGAGATCTCCCAGGGTCGTCTGGAGATGCTCCTGACCTACCAGACGATGGTGATCGATCTGACAGGGATGGAGATCGCGAATGCGTCGCTGCTTGACGAGGGCACGGCAGCGGCGGAGGCGATGATGATGTTCCAGCGGGTTGCCCGGAAAGGCGATCGGACGAAGTTCTTCGTTGCGCAGGACTGCCACCCGCAGACCATAGAGGTCGTGAAAGCGCGGGCCCTCCCGATCGGTGTGGAAGTTGTGGTAGGTGATCCCGCGACGTTTTCGTTCACGGAAGCGTTCTTCGGCGCACTGCTCCAGTACCCGGCGACCGACGGGGCGATCTACGACTACAGTGATTTCTGTGCGGCGGCTCACGAGGCAGGCGCGCTCGTCGTGGTTGCAGCGGATCTTTTGAGTCTCACCCTGCTTACCCCGCCCGGTGAGTTCGGAGCGGATGTGGCCGTGGGAAGCACGCAGCGGTTCGGAGTGCCCATGGGCTACGGCGGACCGCACGCAGGTTACTTCGCCACGAAGGACGCATTCAAACGGCAGGTCCCGGGCCGGATCATCGGCGTATCGGTGGATGCCGATGGTAACCCGGCGCTCCGGATGGCGTTGCAGACACGTGAGCAGCACATCCGCCGGGATAAGGCGACCTCCAATATCTGTACGGCGCAGGTGCTTCTGGCGATCATGGCGGCCGGCTATGCCGTCTACCACGGCCCGAAGGGGCTGCGCGCCATTGCGGAGCGTGTCCACAACCTGACGAAAGTTCTCGCCAGCGGCCTGCAGAAGCTCGGCCATTCGATTCGCTATCAGGACTTCTTCGATACGCTACGTGTGGATCTCGGAAACCGCTCTGCCCAGGATATCCTGGAAGCGGCCGATGCGAACCGGGTCAACCTGCGCCTGTTCGACGACAACTCCATTGGCATCGCGCTTGATGAGACGGTAAGTGCGGATGATCTAGACACCCTCCTGGCCATCTTCGAGCCTCCAGAGGGATTCGACTTTACGGCAGAGGATATCGCGGAGGAGTTGGAGCCCGGATATAAGGGGCCGCTGGCGCGCACGTCGGAGTATCTGGAGCACCCGGTATTCAACACGTATCACTCCGAGACGGAGATGATGCGGTACTTGCAGAAACTGGCGGCAAAGGACCTCTCGCTGACCACCAGCATGATTCCGCTCGGCTCTTGCACGATGAAGCTGAACGCGGTAGCGGAACTCATGCCGATCACCATGCCGGCCTTTTCGCGCCTGCATCCGTTCGTGCCTGCCGAACAGGCTGAAGGGTATCGCATCGTGATCGAACAGCTTCAGGACTGGCTTGCCGAGATCACCGGGTTCGAGGCTGTCTCGCTTCAGCCCAACTCCGGCGCCTCGGGCGAGTACGCCGGTTTGCTCGTCATCCGCGCATACCATGAGAGCCGGGGAGAGGGGCACCGGAATGTCTGCCTCGTTCCAGCCTCGGCGCATGGCACTAACCCGGCGAGCGCTATCATGGCCGGGATGGATGTCGTAGTCGTTGCGACGGCTCCCAATGGCAACGTGGACGTGGACGACCTTCGGGCGAAGGCCGAGCAATACAAAGACCGGCTCGCCGCGCTCATGATCACGTATCCTTCCACACACGGCATCTTCGAGGAGAGCATCCGGGATATCTGCCAGATCGTGCATGAGCACGGCGGGCAGGTGTATATGGACGGCGCGAACATGAATGCACAGGTCGGACTATGCCGTCCGGGTGACATCGGCGCGGATGTCTGCCACTTGAACCTGCACAAAACGTTCAGCATCCCGCACGGCGGTGGCGGTCCCGGTATGGGGCCGATCGCTATGGCAGCGCACCTGAAACCGTTCTTGCCGGGGCACCCGATCGTGCGCACGGGCGGAGAACAGGCCATCGGGCCGGTGGCCTCGGCTCCGTATGGTAGTGCGAGCATCTTGCTCATTTCGTGGGCCTATATTGCCATGATGGGTGGGGACGGGCTGAAGAAAGCCTCGCAGGTTGCTATTCTGAATGCAAACTACCTGGCAAAGCGCCTCGAAGGGCACTACGACCTCGTGTATCGCGGCCTGAATGGACGGGTAGCACATGAGTTCATCATGGATCTCCGCCCGTTCAAGCAGACGGCCGGCATAACGGAGGTGGACGCGGCGAAGCGTCTCATGGACTACGGCTTCCATGCGCCGACGATGTCCTGGCCGGTGGCGGGTACGATGATGGTGGAGCCGACAGAGAGTGAAAGCAAGGCCGAACTGGATCGCCTGGCCGACGCGCTCATCTCGATCCGCTCGGAGATTCAGGAGATAGAACTCGGCGTAGCTGACCGGGCGCAGAACGTCCTCAAGCAGGCGCCTCACACCGCGTCATTCGTACTGTCTGATAACTGGCAGATGCCCTACGGGCGAGAGAAGGCGGCTTTCCCGGCACCCTGGACGCGTGTACACAAGTACTGGCCGACCGTACGGCGCGTGGACGATGCTTACGGCGACCGAAACCTTGTGTGTGCGTGTCCACCCGTCGAAGCCTACGCGATGTAGATCGTGTTTGAGGATTGGGACGGGTAATCCGGATATATGTGCGTGTAAGAAAGGGGATGGGTTCACCGGCTCGTCCCCTTTCTTAATGCTGGAGCAGAAGCGTCTATGTCTTATCCCTATGTTATCGGGGCGCTTTTGGGGAGCAGGCCATGCAGCTTCCCCGGGAGGCGTTTTTCCAGGAAAGCCTCGATTCGCCGTGCAGCTTCTGCAACCAGGGCGATGTCGATTCCTGTCTCTACGCCCATTTGCTCCAGCATGGAGGCGGTGTCCTCGGTCGCAATATTTCCTGTGGCTCCCGGGATGAAGGGGCAGCCGCCGAGACCGCCGAGGGAGGTGTCGAAGCGGGTGACTCCGGCTTCGAGGGCGGCGTAGACGTTGGCGAGACCGAGGCCGCGGGTGTCGTGAAGGTGGAGGACGAGGGGAGTATCGCCAATGACGGCCTGCACGGCTTGCACGCGTTCCTGGATCATGACGGGGTTGGCCATGCCAGTGGAGTCGGCGAGGGAGATCGACTCGACACCCATATCTGAGAAGCGGTGGGCAAGATCCACGATTTGTTGTAGGGAAGTGTCGCCGGGCGACGCATAGCCAAAGACGGTCTGGAAGCCCATCTGGGGCTGCATGCCATACTGGTGGGCGAAGCGGACCATCTCTTCCGCCTGGGCGATGCTCTCATCCACCGTCATGTTGACGTTGTCGCGGCTGTGCTGCTCATTTGTAGCGATGGAGAGGTCCACATACCGCACTCCAGCCTCGAGCGCGCGCTCGAGGCCTCGGGTGTTGAGGACGAGAGCGCTATAGATGATACCATCCACGGCGGGTAGGCGCCGGAAAACCTCCTCGGCATCGGCCATCTGCGGCACCCACTTCGGGTGGACGAAGGAAGTGACCTGGATGCGCGGTAACCCGGCCTCTATAAGGGCCGTGATGATCTCGACTTTGAGATCGGTCGGGATCGGTTTTGCTTCAAACTGGAAACCGTCGCGAGGACCGACTTCACAGAGGAGGACGCGGTCCGGTAGAATCGCCATGCCTGTGCCGCAGCGTGAGGTTTGTCATTCTCCTACGGGCACATACACCGGTTCCGGGGGAAGGATTCCGATGCACCGCAACTGACTCGTACATCCGGCTACGATGGCCGGATGTCTGAGAGCAGGTCGGTAAGCTCGTCCCGTTTTGGGATACGGACCGCATCGGAACCGACTTCGAAGAGGGCATCGTTGTAAAAGCGGGCAAACGCTTCGCGTTCCTCGGGGGTGGCGTCTGCGGCATCGAGTGCGTCCATGAATGCACTCCAGGATGTATCGGTAATCTGCCCCGCTACGTAACGGAGGAGCAGGTGGGGAAGGGGGGACGGAGATGCGTCGTGGAGGATTGTGGTCGTCAGCATACGTGCCTCAGAACGATTGGTTGAACGGTAATGGCGTTCCTTCAGTACGGCAACGCTGTGGCGGTATGTGCGCCAGCACGAAAGCGGGCCGATCTACATCCTGCACGGAAATGGAAGGTTGCAAACGGCGGGCCAAATGGACGGAGCACAGGGCAGGGCCGAAAGGTATTCGGCGTGGAAGGAAATGTGCGATCACTGTGCAGCTGTGTTCGGCCGCTTTTTCAGCAGAAATAGGAGGGTTTCAGCAGGGTAAAAAAGGTAGGGACGCGGTGACCACCGCGTCCCTACCCAAACTTTCTCATGTCCAAATGTCGCTATGAAAGGACGATCTCCTTACGGAGGCGAGCGACCGGAACACCAAGTTGCTCACGATATTTGGTAACCGTGCGGCGGGCAATCTGGAAGCCGCGCTTCTCGAGCATCTTGGCAATCTTCTGATCGGAGAGCGGGCGCTTTTTGTCCTCCTGAGCGATGATTGTCTCGATAATGGCCTTGACCTCCTTGTTCGATACCTCTTCTCCGCTATCGGTCGAGAGACCCTCGGAGAAGAAGTACTTCAACTCATAGACACCGAACTCGGTCTGAACATACTTGCCGTTGACGACACGGCTGATGGTCGAGATGTCCATGTTGATGCGCTCGGCCACGTCTTTCAGGATCATGGGCCGGAGGTGGCCTTCGCCGTACTTGAAGAAGTCTTGCTGGAGCTCCACGATAGCGTGCATCACTTTCATCATGGTGTGGCGTCGCTGGTTGATGGAGTTGATGAACCAGCGCGCAGACTCCATTTTATTCTTCAGGAAAGCCTTCGCCTCGTTATCGATGCCGTTGTGAGAGGTTGATGGGCGGCCGCGCTTTTGATCGTCGGAGAGCTGCTGAAGCATCTGCAGATACTGCCGCGAAATGCGGAGTTGCGGTGCATTCCGCCCGTTCAGGGTAATGACGAACTCGTTCTCGACGAACTGGACGGTAAAGTCGGGTGTGACGTAGTTCTGCTGTGCGGAGAACTCGCCCTCTCCCGGCTTAGGATTGAGCCGTTGGATGACATCGAAGGCCTCCTTCAATTCCTCACTCGAGACATCCAGTTTCTTCTGGATGGCTTCGAAGTGTTTCATGGTAAAGGCCTTGTACGTCTCTTCCAGCATGCGGATGGCGACATCGACCCCGGGGGTGCCTTCCGGAAAGTTGTAGAGCTGTACGAGCAGGCACTCCTGCAGGTCACGCGAAGCAATACCTACGGGATCGAGGGTTTGAACACGTTTGAGCACGCGCTCGACATCCGCTTCGCTGACGATAACGCCCATGTTGAACATGACGTCATCGATGATCGACTCCAGAGGACGTCGGAGGTAACCGTCATCATCGATCGAGCCGATGATCTGTTCGGCCACCATCCGCTCCGTTTCATCGAGGTCGAGGAACGCGAGCTGATCGTAGAGGTGCTCGGTCATGCTGACACTGGCGGGGAGGGGCAGTTCACGCCGGTCATCATCGTCGCTCTGGTCGACCCGAGCCTTATGGCCGTACAGGTCTTCGGCGTTGTTCAGGTACTCATCCCAGTCGTAATCCTCCTCCTTGCGCTCCTCTTCACGGATTTCCGCTTCGGGAGTCTCGTCAACCTCAGGTTCCTCGTGAATTTCTTCTTCGGTTGATAATTCCTCCAGTTCATCCCCCTCTTCGAGCAGCGGGTTGGCTTCGAGTTCCGCTTTGATCCGCTGTTCGAGGGCGAGCGTAGGCAACTGCAGCAGCTTGATATACTGGATTTGCTGCGGCGAGAGTTTCTGCTGGAGAGATTGTCTTTGCTGAAGGTTTAACATGGCGTCGATCCGCTACTATCCCTGCCCACCAGACGTACGGACGCCCTGGGTTTGGGGGGTGATTCCGAGGGTCGCTCGGCGCTCGTCGACGGTTTCCCGGAACTTCTCGTACCAGGCCTCGCCGTACTTCCGAACCAGAGGCTCGCGCAGATAATCCACGGCCTGTATTCCGCTGCGGCACCCTTGCTTGCGAGCGGGGTTACAGAGCGGAATCTGGTCGTAATTGAGCGTGTCGAACTCACCGACCTTCTGGATCCGGATCGGGTATAGATGACACGAGATGGGCTTTGGGAAATCGACCCGGCCTTCGGCGTATGCCTTCTGAATGGCACACTTCGCTACGCGTCCCTCGTAGGTGACGAATACGCACTCGGCGTTATCGACGCAGGTAATGGCGTAGCGACCCGGTTGCGTCTCTTCCCACAGGCCGTTCTCTTCAATGACGCGGAGCGCCTCCGGGCGGAGGTACTTTTTGACTCTGGGGAACACACGCTCCAGGTCGGCGCGTTCGTCCGGCTCCAACGGCGCACCGGCGTCACCCTGGACGCAACACGCGCCGAGGCACGCCCCCAGATTGCACGCGAAGGGCGCGTCGAGAAATTCGTCTGAAACTAAGATATTGTCTACCGCAAACATAGTGCCTTAAACCTAGTGTTCGGCTTCAAGTTTGTCAACCTGTTGCGAATTATTCAGATGTGAATTGTTTTGAGCCCTCTTTGAGGGCTTTTCGGGGGTGAGGACAGGCCTCCATCCCATGTGGTGAAGGCACCGGAGTTTGGCTGGCGGTAGTGTATTGGAAGATTGAAAGTGTTAGTGTAAGGTGTGTGACACGGCCCCGTCACACAGCTATGCGTATTTTGCACAGCATCATTGTCTTGAGATGAACATGGAAAGCCATGAGGAATACGGAAGGGATTGTTAGTCCGCGTAAAACGGGACAGGAGGAGGACCTCGAGCGCGCGTTGCGCCCGGCGGCGTTGGATGATTTTATCGGACAGGAGAAGATCAAGGATAACCTCCGGGTCTTCCTCACGGCGGCGCTCCAGCGTGGAGAAACGCTGGATCATGTACTGCTATCCGGGCCACCGGGACTCGGGAAGACAACGCTGGCCTACATCATTGCCGAGGAGATGGGGGCGAGCATCAAGACGACGAGCGGTCCCGTGCTCGACAAACCGGCCAGTATTGCCGGTATCCTCACCAACCTGAACGAGGGAGACGTGCTGTTCATAGACGAGATTCACCGGCTCAGTCCGGTGGTTGAGGAATACCTCTACTCGGCTATGGAGGACTACCATATAGATATCGTCATTGACTCGGGGCCGAACGCGCGGAGTATCAAGATTACGTTGCCGCCGTTCACGCTCATCGGGGCAACGACGCGGAAGGGCCTGCTCACGGCTCCATTGCGCGCCCGCTTCGGGATCGATTTTCGCTACGATTACTATACGGCGGACCTGCTTCAGCGAATTGTGCTCCGGTCGGCAGGTCTGCTCGGAATCGAGATCACGGAGGAGGGCGCTTTTGAGATTGCACGCCGAAGCCGGGGGACACCGCGCATCGCAAACCGGCTGCTCCGTCGTACACGCGACTTCGCAGAGGTCGAAGGTGACGGGCGTATTACGCTGGCCATCGCGGACCGGGCGTTGAATGCGTTGGATGTCGATGAGCAGGGCTTGGACGATATGGATGCTCGGATCCTGATGACGCTCATCGAGAAGTTCGGAGGAGGTCCTACAGGGCTCAGCAACCTGTCGGTTTCGGTCGGGGAGGACGCAGGCACCATCGAGGAGGTGTACGAACCTTATCTAATCCAGGAGGGCTTTCTGGAGCGTACCCCGCGCGGTCGCGTTGCTACACCCCGGGCGTATGCACACTTCGGCCTGGAACCTCCTACGCGTACGGGCGAGCTGTTCCCGATCTGAACCCTGGTGGTCGATTGTGGCGTGTGTACTGGCGGATGGTTGCGAGAGGCTGAAATTGAAAAGGGGTGAGGGTGCTTGCAAGCACCCTCACCCCTTCATGGTCTGATTGAAGTACCCGTCAGCTTAGAGGCCGCAGGGACCCGGAATGCTATCGGCGCGCTGGTTCTGGGCGCCACCCTCTTTCTTCGAGGTAGTTCCGGCGACACGTCCCATGCCTACCGTGGTGATGCGCGAGGCGGGGATACCATGCCGCTGGTAGTAATCTCCGATGACGCGGGCACGGTCTTCCGAGAGAGACTGCGGGTTACGCTCGCCCGGAGCGGCCCATCCTTCGATCCGCACGCAGAGATCCTGGCATGCACGGAGCAGCTCGATATTCTCATCGAGTGAGACGCGGCCCTCGCTGGTAAGCGTGCTGGAGTTGCGCTGGAAGAACACCGAGTTCAGCTCGGAGATGTTTTCGCATTCCGCATCACACTCTTCCACGTAGATGGACGTGGTTCGAGTGGCAGAGGGACCGGTCGGAGCCGTTACCGTCAGCGTGATGGTGTAGGTGCCGGGTTCGGTATAGGTGTGCGTAGCATTCGGGCCGGTTCCCGTCGTGCCGTCGCCGAAGTTCCAGGCATAGGTGAGCGGCTCGTCGCCGGTCACGTTTGCGTTGAAGCTTACGGTCGTTGGCTCGCATGCGGTGAACCGGGCGGGATTTGCCGTCAGGCTGCTGATGCTGGCCGGGACCGGGGCTCGGGCCACATTCACCACGCACGTTTGGGTATCGTCACCGGCTTCGTTCATGGTCGTGAACGATACGGTGTAGGTGCCGGGCCGGGAGTAGGTGTGGGTCGCCGTGAGTCCGGTGCCCGTTGCACCACCATCTCCGAAATCCCACCGGTACTCGACGGGCTTTGTTGCATCTGCGACGATGGCGGCCCGGAAGGTGGACGCTTCGCCGGCAGTCAGCCCTACGGGGCAGTCCAGGCTGGTAATCTCAGGGGCCACGGTGGCGCTCCGGAAGCTGTATTTGACACCGAGGTTCAGGAAGTTCAGCAGATCAAACGAGGGGGTGTTGTCGTCCGCGTCCAATCCATCGATGCCGTTATCGGGAAATGCGAAGAGGTTCTGGAGCCCGAGCATGACCGAAACACGATCCGTGGCCGCATAATCCAGACCGATACCGAGGAGTGGGCCGTACGACGTGCGCTCATTACCCGGGTCCATTTCGTCGTCCTCGACGGCTCCCGAGATGAATCCACCGAACTCGACGAACGGAGCCAGGCGGTAGGTGTTGCCGCCGAAGAGGTAACGGCCCATGAGTTTGGCGTGATACGTATACCACTCATTGTCCTCGTTTGGCGCGACGGCGGTCGGATAGGCACCATAGAAACCCTCGACGCCGATCATGAACGAAGGAGTGTACTGGTAGCCGAACTCGAGGCCGGCGCCCCAGGGGAAACCATCATCACCGAAATCCCCGCTGAACAAATCGGGGTCGCGGTCACCGGTGTATTGGGTGAGGCCGAGTTTGGGGTAGAGGTAAAATGAGTCGCCGGGGCGAACGCCCTGTGCCTGCGTCGTGTTGGTGAGGGGGAAAGCAGCCAGGCACGCTAGCAGGAATAGCGGCCTGAGGTGAGTACGTACATCTTTCACCTTGGTAGATCTTTGCATGAGCATCCGGTGGTTGGATGATTTAGTGGGTGTTGAGAGCCGCGTTCCAGTGGAACGCAGTATGGGTTGCTGCACGATTTGCGCTATCCAGGTGTGAGTTTCACACCTCTTCGGGCGCGCCAGAGCAGCATTCCGGCTTTCCGTTGTGGAATAGCCGGGTGGTGCAGGTGGCCTTGCCGGTTGCAGTCATTGCGTCTGCGCACAAAGCCGCCTGACCGGCGTGGTGGCCGGCGTTGTTGCGTACACAGATGGCGTGCCGAAGCAGCATACAGGCAGCGGGCTGCGAGTTTGCTGGCCGAATATACATGTTGGAGTATAAAAAACGAGCGGGGCTGCCAACTGGCAGCCCCGCTCGTTCTTACGGTGCAGTTAACTGAGCCTTACCGGTTCAGCGTATTGCACGGGACAGGGATCACGTCCGCACGCTGGTTCTGAGCACCACCTTCCTTCTTGGTGGTCGTGCCCGGGACGAGGCCCATGCCTACCGCGGCCATGCGCGATGCGGCGATGCCGTTGTCCTGGAAGTACTGCGCGACGGCGCGAGCACGATCCTCGGAGAGCTGCTGTGCGTTGCGTTCGCCCGGAGCAGCCCATCCTTCGATCCGCACGCAGATGTCGGGGCACTCACGGAGCACTTCAAGGTTCTCGGCGAGAGCCGCACGGCCTTCCGCAGTGAGCGTGCTGGAGTTGCGCGGGAAGTATACCGAGTTCAGTTCGGTGATATCATCGCACTCATCCTCGCACTCTTCGACGACGACCGTCGTTGTGCGGGTAGCCGCCGGACCGGTCGGAGCCGTTACCGTCAGCGTGACGGTGTAGGTGCCGGGCTCGGAGTAGGTGTGCGTAGCATTCGGGCCGCCGGTACCCGTCGTGCCGTCGCCGAAGTTCCAGGCATAGGTGAGCGGCTCGTCGCCAGACACGTTTGCGTTGAAGGTTACGGTCGTCGGCTCGCAAGCCTGGAACCGGGACGGATTCGCCGTCAGGCTGCTGATGCTGGCCGGGATCGGACGACGCTCGACGGTGACGACACAGGTTTCTGTAGCCTCGCCACCCCGGTTCATGGCGGTCACGGAGACGGTGTACGTGCCCGGGTTGGCGAACGTATAGCTCGTCGTCATGCCCGTGCCCGTCGCGCCAGCGGCGCCGAAGTCCCAGCGGACTTCGACCGGCTGGGTGACGTTCTCGTTGAGGGTGACGCTGAAGTTGGCCATGTCATCCTCCATCACCGTCGTCGGGCAGTCGATGCTGGTGATGACCGGAGCGACAACGGCGCTCTTGAAGTTGTACTTCAGGCCGAGGGTCAGGGTATTCAGCAGGTCGAATGATGCGAATCCATCATCCTCGTCGGGTGCCCCGCCGTCTTCGTTATCCCTTACACCGTCAAAGGCGTTGTCAGGGAACGAGAACAGCCC
>Ga0164243_10009849_pt1 | contig 13827 bp, 11 predicted proteins | sample OricompcompostOP_FD_108781 | JGI IMG/M metagenome (GOLD analysis project Ga0164243, IMG submission 108781) | Organic Plus compost microbial communities from Emeryville, California, USA - Original compost - Organic plus compost (OP) | ecosystem: Engineered > Solid waste > Mixed feedstock >... | reverse complement strand
TCGGGCCGCCGGTCCCCTTCGACTTGAGCCCGAGTTCGGCATTTTCAAAGACGCGCTCATAGTGATAGACGCCGTTTTCGTCGGGCGCAGTCATGTTCAGGACGCCCTTCGGCCCGTCCTCATTCTCATAGAAACGTATCGCCTGATCGGTCAGCGGCTTCGAGCCCAGTTGCACCATGCGGTTCGAGGCGTAAATGAGCGGCGACTTCCAGTGAATGAGAACGTGGCCGGGGTCGAAGCCGTTCTCACAGGCCAGCCGCCAGTTCGCGTTGCCGGAACGCCGAATGCCAAGCGTGATGACATTGTCGTCCGTAATATTGGAGCAGTAGTAGGGATAGTCCTTTGGGAGCGGCTCGGGCAGATCCTGCTCCAGCGGAGGAACCGGCTGATAATCCTTGTCGCCAACGAAGACAAAGATGATGCCGTACTTTTCCGAGACGGGGTAAGTATCGATCTTGAGGTTGCCGATGAGCGGATCGTCCGGGGCCGCGACAATCGTCTTGAGTTCGCCGTCGGCGAGCCCATAGGTGAACCCGTGATACCAGCAGGTGACCGTGCCCTTCTTGAAGCAGTGCGGCTTGATCGACATTTTCACGCCGCGATGGGCGCATCGATCCTCGATCGCGTAAACCTTGTCGTCCTCCCGCCGCAGCAGGATCGGAACGCCGCAGATCGTGACGTTCATGAAGGCGTCGTTGGCCAGTTCATAACTGTAGAGAGCGGGATACCAGTGATTTTTCAGTCCCCATTTTGCATCGACATAGGGCTGATAGAGCTTTCGCGAGAGGGAGTTGATGCCCTTGCCCCGCGCAACGATGTCGTCCATTGACTGTGCTCCCGCGGTCAGTCCGGAATTACCGGCTGAAGCCCGTGGAAGCCTACGGTGCCCGATCGAGCAGTGGGAATGCGCCGGGCAAGCCTAGCAGTTATGCCGCGCCGAAGAGAGCCGAACACACTCGAGCCCGACTGTAGCTGGTCAGCATAACTGATAGAGCACGGCGAAGCATGGCGATGCGTATGTCGCCGGGCGTAGCGTTTCGGTATCCCGCAGGCGCAAAGTTTCCTCTGATCAGTGCTTCGGGACAGCCACGCACCGTAACGATCACGAGGCACAGCCGTGAAACTGGAAGAGTATAAGGGCGATATCGCGCCAGGCGGATCATCGGAAACTTCAAAGTGGCTCTCCGCGAGCCTGGCGCAAATCAGCCGCGACCGGCTCTGCGAACTCGCCATGGCCATCACGGCCATTCCCAGCCCGACCGGCAACGAGCGGCCGCTAGCGGAATTTCTCGTCGACACCATGAACAAGGCCGGTCTCGAAGCGGCCTACCAGTCGATCGACCCGGATCAGGGCAACGCCATCGCGCGCTACCGCGGCACCGGTGACGGACCGGACCTCATGCTGTACGCGCCGATCGATACGCATATTGCCGGCACCGTGGAAGAAGACGTGCCCTGGATCGGCCCGGAAATCCGCCCCGATCTCAAACCGGAACCGTTTGTCGAGAACGGCATGGTAATCGGGTTATGCTCGGATAATCCCAAGGGCCATGCCGCCTGCTGCATTGCCGCCGCCGAAGCCATCAAGCGCGCCGGCGTTCCGCTCAAGGGCGATCTGATGATCGGGCTTGGTGCCGGCGGCATGCCGACCAACAAGCGGCCCGCGATCGACCGCTTCAATGCCGGCCAGGGTAACGGCGCCTCGTTCATGATCGAGCAGGGCTTTATCAGCGACTTCGCCATCATCACCAAGCCTGGCTGGACCGTCGCCTATGAAGAAGTCGGCCTGAGCTGGTTCAAGATCACGCTCAACGGCTATTTCGGATATGCCGGATCGCGTCACCGGGTGAAACACAAGAATCCGATCATCGACGCCGCGAAAGTAATCGAGGGCCTCGAGGAGTGGTTCCCCGAGTACACCGTGCGCAACACCTCCGGGCTCGTCGCCCCGCAGGGCAGCATCGGCGCGATCGAAGGCGGGTACACTTATAAGCCGTCCTTCATCCCCTCCGCCTGCAATATCTATCTCGATCTGCGGCTGAGCCCGCGCACCGATCCGCGCGACGCCCGCCAGCAGCTTCTCGCCGGCCTTGAGAAAATCCGCGCGAAACATCCCGACCTCGATATGACCTGCGAAATGGTTCTCGCCATCCCGGGCACCAGCACCCCGCAAGATAACTGGATCATCCAGTCCGGCGTCCGTGCATGGGAAGCGGTCGAGGGAGCACCACACGAGTTCAAGCCCGGCACCAGCGGCGCCACCGACGCGAACATCCTGCGCGCTCGCGGCATCCCGACGGCCCGCATCGGCATGCCGCCGATTGCAAAGCCAAACCCCTACACCAGCAAGTTCTCCATGGGCGTCACCGACCTCGGCGAGATGGAACGGCTGACCCAGACCCTGATCCGCGTCGCCCTCGATACCTGTACCAAGACCCGCGCTGAAGTCGGGCTGACATCGTACTGATCGGAGAGCGATATGAACCAGCACGTTCAGGTCACGGGCCTCAAGCCGGGCGTCACCCGCTATCCGCGCTACGATGGAGCCGCGCTCGGCTTCGAGCACTATTGGTATCCCGTAATGCGATCGCGGCAGCTCAAGCCAAACAAGCCCGTGGCGATGACGCTGTTCGGCGAAAAGATCATGTTCTACCGCGATCAGGGCAAAGCTTATGCCTTGCACGATCGTTGCCCGCACCGCGGCATCAAGATCTCCATCGGCAAGCAGGAATTTCCGGGCACCTTTACCTGCCGCTATCACGGCTGGACGTTTGATCTCAAAAGCGGGACGGTCGTCGCAGCCCTGACCGACGGCCCCGATTCAAAGGTGTGTGGGCACACGGGCGTGCGGACCTATCCGGTCGAGGAACGCGCGGGCTTTGTCTGGATCTACAACGGCACCGATACGCCACCGCCGGTCGAAGCCGATATCCCGAGCGAGTTTCTGCGGGCCGATGCCGTGATGGAAAGCCGCATCACCGAACGCCCCGGCGATTGGCGTCATGCCGCCGAAAATGGCTACGACGAAGGCCACGGCAAATATCTCCATCGTTTCTCGTGGTGGGTCTACCCGACCGTCGCGCCGGCATGGGTGCACTCGACCGCAGCCGATGCCGGCGAGGGCTGGATTTATCGCAAGCGCTCCGACGGCGCCTACCAAAGTGAATATCCGGGACTTGGCGTTTGGCCGAAACAGAAAGCCAGCCAAACCAAACGGCCGTTTGGCCACGTGTCCATTCGGCTGCCGGGCGTGCTGCGCACCAAGCAACGCGGGGGATGGATGCATTTCGAGTGGTATGTGCCGACGACCGTCGGCCACCACCGCTATATCCAGGTCGTCGTGAAGAACACCAGTTTCCTCGACGGACTGAAATTCCGCCTGCAGTACTGGACGTATATCCGCTGGTTGTTCCATGTCGCCTTCAACAACGAGGACGCTCTCGTTGTTGAAATGATGGAAACCCCGCCGGAACTGCTCTATCGGCCCGATCTCACGATTATCGGCTGGCGAAAGATGTGCGAAGGCGCGCGCATGTCCGGAGCTGAAGCGGCCGATATGCAGGGCGCCATTGAGACCGCCGTCGACGACTTTTCAAACGCCGCGGCCGTCCCAGCACAATCATAACGGTCAGCCAACGCAAGGGGGGGCGCAAATGAATCAGCACGTGCAGGTCACCGGTCTCAAGCCGGGCGTAACGCGTTATCCGCGCTACGACGGCGCGGGGCTTGGCTTCGAGCACTACTGGTATCCGGTCATGCGATCGAGCCAGCTCAAGCCGAACAAGCCGGTGGCGCTCACGTTGTTCGGCGAAAAGATCATGTTCTACCGTGATCAGGGCAAAGTCTACGCGCTGCACGACCGCTGCCCGCATCGCGGGATCAAGATTTCCATCGGCAAGCAGGAATTTCCCGGCACCTTCACCTGCCGCTATCATGGCTGGACCTTCGATCTTAAAAGCGGGTCGGTCGTCGCCGCGCTGACCGACGGCCCCGATTCAAAGGTATGCGGCCACACCGGTGTGCGGACCTATCCGGTCGAGGAGCGCGTCGGATTTGTCTGGATCTACAACGGTACTGATACGCCGCCGCCGGTCGAAGACGATATCCCGAGCGAGTTTCTGGCCGACAACGCCGTGATCGAAAGCCGCATCACCGAACGGCCGGGCGATTGGCGCCACGCCGCCGAAAACGGTTACGACGAAGGCCACGGCAAATATCTTCACCGCGACTCCTGGTGGGTCACGTTCCGGCACCCACCGGCGTGGGTTCACTCCGACGTCGAGAAGGAAGCGGCCGAGGGATGGATCACCCGCAAGGGAACAGCGCATGCCTTCCAGAGCGAATACCCCGGCCTCGGCGTCTGGCCGAAAAAACAACCCTGGACGTCAGCGCGCATTCTCGCGAAAGCGTCGATCAAGTTACCGGGCGTGTTGCGCATTCACTTCGGCGAGTGGATCCACTTCGAATGGTACGTGCCGACAACGGTCGGGCATCACCGCTATATCCAGGTGGTTCTCAAACATACAAGCGGCCTGAGCGCGCTGATGTTCCACCTGCGCTACTGGCTTTATATCCGCTGGCTCTTCCACGTGGAGTTCAACAACCAGGATGCGCGTGTCGTTGAGATGATGGAGACGCCGCCTGAGCGGCTGTACCGGCCGGACCTTACGATCATTGGCTGGCGTCGCATGGGCGAAAATGCCCGCGGACTGCCGCCTGAAGGCCGGGAACACGAAACCATTATTGACGACTTTTCCGTCCCCATACGCAGCGCGGCGCACGGCGCCTAACGCATTCTTCGCGAACAAGGCCACTTCATTGCAGGCGGGCCTTGTTGCCGATTCCGCTTACGGCTTCGGCAGGAAATTCAGCACAACGGAATTGTATTCGTCCGCGCACTCGGTCTGCAGATGGTGTGCGCCGTGCGGCATGACGTAAAGCCGCGCGTTCTTGAACTGATTGACCATCAGCATCGGCATATCGATGCCGCCAAACCAGTCATACAGGCCATGGACACACAAGGCCGGGGATTCGACCTTGCTGAACTCGCCGATCAGGCTTTCGGGCGTACCGCGGGCATTGGGCTTGGCGAGAACATCGACAAGTTTTGGATCGTGCGCCTGCGCGTAGCGGGCGTCCACATTGTAATCGGTGACTTTGGTCTTGTCGAAGAACTCCATGTTTTCGATAATCCAGCGAAGCTTCTCCTTGGTCGGTCCGCCTTCACCGAAGAAATAGTGATGGACCGCGGGCCGCCCCGACCGCATGGGTTCGGCGAAGCAATTGAACACCGGCTGTCCTCCGGTGAGCACAAGATGCCCAAACCTCTCTGGCGCCAGTGTCGCCGATTTAATCGCGATGCCGCTTCCGAAGGACTGATTGACGACATGTGCCTTCTGAATGCCCAGAGCATCCATGAAGCCCAGAAACTTCTCTGCGTGCCAACTGAAGGTCGGCCCCTCCGTTACAACTCTCGCGGACTGGCCGAAGAGCGGCGCCTCATAGAAGTAGCAGACATAACGTTGCGCAAAAGCGGCCGCGTTATAAAGAAAGTTGTTCCAGCCGGTCGATCCAGGTCCGCCACCATGGGTGAAGATGACGGGAATGCCCCCGCCACCGACCCGATCGATCTTGTGATAGTGAAGCGCGAGACCCTGCACGTCGACAAAGTCGTCCGTCCCAGTTGGATCGATCGGTTCTGACATGGGTATCCTTTTTTGCGTGGCGCCTTGAACTCTCTCAACCACCAAACGACCGCCAAAGCCCGAATGGCCGGTGGCGCGACTTATCAAGCAGCACTCGCCGATGATTTCCTCGGCATGCTGCGGCAAGCGTCGAAAAATGCGGCCACATTTTTCAGCAGGGTAAGCGTAGTTGATCCTCCTGCGCATGCGTAGTTAACGCATCGCGCTAACAGTTATGCCGAAGACTATCACCCCGGAAACGTTCGGCTTTTCACATCGTCGCTCATCGCAACAAACACTTGTAAGTGGCTTCAAAATATATTTGGCGTTTTCCAAATAAGTACCGATCTAATGTGGCCGCGGACTTGCATAGTGCCCATGGGGCTTGTGGCACCCACTGTGAGGAGTTCATGGAACTTCGGCAGCTTCAGTACTTCCGCACGATCGCGGCAGCAGGAAGCTTTTCGAGAGCGTCGGCGCAGCTCGGAATTGGTCAACCAGCACTAAGCAGGCAAATCCGCTATCTTGAAGATGAACTTGGCGTCCGCCTGCTCTATCGTAACGGTCGCGGCGTATTTCTCACCGACGCAGGTTCTCGTTTCCTCGAGCGGCTGCAGGAAATTCTGCTCGACCTTGATCATTTGGCGGCTCGCACGAAAGACGAAGCGGGCCACAGCACGGGGGTCGTCACGATTGGCATGCCCCCGGCATTGACGGCGCTTATAGCCGGATCGCTGACGACACGCGTCAAGAAGATCATGCCCGACGTTCAAATCCGCGTGGCAACCGGATTGTCCGGGCATCTGAATGAATGGCTGCTTGAAAAGCGACTCGATATGGCGGTGGTCTATCGCGGCCGGCTTTCACCCGGCATCGTCGCAGAAGACCTGCTCGCGGAATCCCTGTTCCTGGTTGGGTCACGCAACCGCGGACAGAACGCGAAATGCCTGAGCTCGGATACTTTCTCCATGACCGAAGCGGAGAAAGTACCAATGGTGCTTCCGACGCTGCAACACGCTCTCCGGCGCGAAGTAGAGCGCGGCGTAGCCCAGGCTGGTTCAAAGCTGTCGCTGCTCTATGAGATCGACAGTATGCCGGGCATCATTTCAGTCGTCGCCTCGGGGCAGGCCTATTCCGTCGTCCCCTTTAGCGGGGTGCACTACTATGTCTTTGCCGACCAACTGAAGGTATGGCGGCTCGTCGACCCCGAGATATCAAACCAGATGATGCTTGCAATCCGCGGCGACAAGCTCTCCGGTGGCACTATGCGTGATTTGCGTATCGCAATCCGAGAGGAGATTACCGACCAAGTCGCGGCCGGCCGCCTCGTCGGGCGGCTCAACGGGCACGCTGCGCCGTCGGTCGCTTTTCAGGCTCTAACCCAGCCACACTAAATAGTGCTATGGGCAAGCGACGCCGCCGGCGTGAAGCGTTCGTAGAAGATACTTTCGGTCGGAAGGCCGGCCGCAATGAGCCGCTCCGTCGCAGCGGCAATCATTCCCGGCGGGCCACAGAGATAACACGTCGTCCCTTCGTCCAGTTGTGTTTCGCTTAAAAGGTCCGTCACGCGGCCTACCGGACCGCTCCACCGGGGATCGGCCTGCTCAACAATGATGTGATAGTCGAGGCGCGGCATCATCTCACGCCGCAGCCCGAGTTCTTCAAGATAGAAGAGATCGCCGTAGGTCCGCACCCCAAAATAGACCGAGATTCCAGCGCGATGGCGTCGCGCCTCGCGCAGTGAATCCAGCATCGAGATGATCGGTGCCAGTCCCGTTCCGCCCGCAACCATAACCAGCGGCTTGGTTGTTTCTCGAAGGATGAAATCCCCGTAGGGGCCCTCGATCTCGACGAAATCTCCAGTCTGACAGGTTTCCGCGAGATAGCCGGACATCACTCCGCCGGGAAGATAGCGGATGAGAAACCGCATTTCCGGAAGATCGCTCGGAATAGATGCGATCGAATAAGGCCGGCTCTCTTCGGTTCCGGGAACCTTGATCAGGAAATATGCCCCGGGCTGAAACCCCGGAGCCATGCCCTCATCGACCAGGTCGAGGCGCACACGCAGTTCGAAGGCTGTCTCGGAGAGACGATCGCAGCCTGTAACCTCGGCGAGGTACTGTTGCGATCCGGCCCGATCGAGCAATGCGCTCTCGTAAGGAAATTCCACGACAGCGTCGGAACGCACACGGGTCAAACAGCTCAGTACCTTTCCTTCCGCGACCTCGCGCGGCAGCAGCGCGATGCTCGTGCCGGTATCCATTTCAAGCCGGCCCTCGACCGTCTGGCAGATGCAGCTGCTGCAGCTCCCCGCCTGGCACTGATGGATCAGGTTGACATCTTCGGCGAGGGCCGCATGCAGCAACGTCTCGTCTTCCGAAACAGAAAAACTCCGTTCCTCACCGTCGCTGAAGCGGGCTGTGACGCGGTAGGTCGTCATTCAAAAACTCCGCAAGGCATTTCTAGCGACGCCGTCCAAGTTCCTTCGGCGGTCCTTGTATCCCTCTTGCGTGCCGTGACACCAGCTTGCGCCAATTGACGATTACAGCATCCATGGTGCCGAGCTTTTCTTCGTCAAAGCCAACGCCGTTTTCGTAGAACGGCTGCATGGCATCGCGAGCCCATAGATCGTCGTTGTTGAATCCAAAAAAAACAGCTTCCTTGTAGTAATTCTCGAACCGGTCGATCGCTTCCGCTTTTTCTTCCTCGTTGGAATACGGGAATGAAATCAGCTCCCAGTACTCGTATTTGTCCTCCGTGGTTGGGACGTACCATTCGTAGAGATTAAGTCCCTGCTTCGGGAAATTTTCCACGCGCAACACGCCAGGAAGCCACATAGAGGTGTTCGGCGCCGGGCGCTCGATGGCGCCCTTGGATTTCAGGCCAAGCTCCTTGTTCTCATAAACTCGCTCATAGTGCACATCGCCGTTTTCATCCGGACCGAGAACATTCATGACGCCTTTCGGAGAATTCGGTTCTTCAAAAAAGCGCAGGGCACGATCAGAAATCGGCTTGGAGCCAAGCTGAACCTTGAAGTTCGAGGCATAGACGTAAGGCGATTTCATGTGGATCAGGACGTGGCCCGGGTCAAAGCCGTTTTCGACCGCCAGCCGCCAGTTGGCATCGCCCGGCCGGCGAATACCGAGATTGATGACGTTGTCGTCGGTGAGGTTCGGCGCGTAGTAGCGATAGTCTTTCGAAAGAGGCTTCGGCAGATCCTCTTCCAGAGGCGGCGTTGGATAATCCGCATCGCCAACAAAGACAAATATCATCCCGTATTTTTCGGCAACGGGGTAAACCTTGATCGAGACGGTTCCGATGAGGGGATCATCAGGCGCCGCGACGATCGTCTTGAGCTGCCCATCGTCAAGGCCATACGTGAACCCGTGATACCAGCAGGTGACCGTGCCCTTCTTGAAGCAGTGCGGCTTGATTGACATCTTGACGCCGCGGTGAAGACAGCGATCCTCTACCGCATAGACCTTACCATCCTCACGGCGTATCAAGATCGGCTCAGCGCAGATCGTTGTCGCCTTGAATTCGCCTTCCGCGAATTCATTGCTGAAAAACGCCGGATACCAGTGATTTTTCAGACCCCATTTCGCATCAATGTAGGGCTGATAGAGTTTTTTGCCCAAGGTGCCCGAGCGGCTCTCGGCAATCGGCTTCTGCATAATATTCATGACGGTCTCCTGGGCAGACGCCGCGCCCCAGGACGCAGCGCATGGGTGGGTTGGACGTTCTACTTGGTGGCGCGACCGCTCCAGAAGCAAAGACGCCTTTCAATGGCTTTGATCGTGGTGCTAAGGATCACGCCGGTGATTGCAAGAAGGACGATGAGCGAAAAGGCGACATCAAGCGCCAGTTCAAAGTTGGCTTTCAGGATCAGGACACCGATCCCGACTTTCGCCCCGACGAATTCTCCGACAATCGCGCCGATGATGGCGAGTACAACGGCAGTGTTGATGCCTGCCATGATATAGGGCGCAGCGCTCGGTAACTGCACGTAGCGCAGGATCTGCCAGCGGGAGCCGCGCATCGCACGAATGAGATTGATGCGGTCGGAGTCTGTCGCGCGCAGGCCGGCGATCGTGTTGATCAGGCACGGGAACAGGCACATCACCGTAACCATGAATATCTTGGACTGGAGGCCAAATCCGAACCAGATGATCATCAGCGGCGCGATCGCGACCTTGGGCACGGTCTGTAGCGCAACAATACACGGGTAGAGAAAGCGCTCGAGAAGGGAGACATTGACCATCGCGACGCCGAGCGAAATGCCCAGCAGCGCGCCCAAGGCGAGCCCGCCGAGGATTTCCGTCATCGTCACCGCGAGGGCCGAAAGATATGATCCGTCGATCAATCCTCGCCAAAGTGCGCGACCGATTGCGGATGGCGCCGGAAAGATATAGGGCTCGACTCCGGCAAGAACGATAAAGGCTTCAAGCGCGACAATCACCAGAATAAAAAAAGCGGCGAGTTCACCGCCCCGCCGCAACGCCGCAAAAGCTTTGCCGTTCCAGGTCATCCGGATGTCATCCGATATTCCGCGAACATCCGGCGTAGAAGGATTGGCGATAGCCATGGCCTCAGTGCCTCCCGGAAAGATCGAGAATACGGCGGATGCCGTCACATAGAGCCGCGGCCTCCGCGGAATTGAGGTCGGCAAACGTACGTGGGCGCGGGGATGGGTTCTGGACGATCTCGATGATCTGACCCGGCCGGGCCGACATCACAACAATGCGGTCGGACAACAGGACAGCTTCGGGAATTGAGTGCGTGATAAACACCACCGTCTTGCGGCTTTCCATCCAGATGCGCTGCAATTCAAGAGTCAGCAGCTCTCGGTTCATGGCGTCGAGCGCGGCAAACGGTTCATCCATCAGCAAAAGCCGTGGATCGTGAACAAGCGCACGCACGATGCCGGCACGCTGCTGCATGCCGCCCGACAGCTCGTAGGGATAGCGCCCGCCAAAATCCCCGAGACCGGCCATCGTCAGCAGTGCACGGGCGCGGGGAATTGCAGCTTTGCGATCGAGCTTCATCACATCGACCGGAAGCAGCACATTTTCCTCGATAGTCCGCCATGGGAGCAGAACGGGCGATTGGTACACCGCCCCTACCCCATGTGATGGCCCGTCAATTACTTCTCCGTCGAGTGCAATCTTCCCTTTCGTCGCCCGATCAAGCCCGAGGATGAGCTTGAGCAAGCTGCTTTTGCCGCAACCGCTCGGGCCGAGGATCGAGACGAATTCTCCTTCGGAAACGTCCAGCGAAACGCCGCGCAGCGCCTCCACGGGGCCTTCCGCCGTGGAATAGGTCAGGCCGACATTCGACACGCGGAGCGTTTGAGGTTGCGCACTTGTCCGCGCCACAACAGCGCCCGAGGGAATGTCGATGACGGCCGCTGCCATGCTCATTGAGCCAGTGCCGATTTTACAGCCGCGGTTGCGGTAGACATGTCAATTTTGTTGATCTCGGCGAGAAGCGATGAATCGAAGAAAATTTCCATCTTCGAATCCTTAGTGAGGCCGCTGGACGCGCCAGCAAATGCAACGAGGTCGTTCCACTCCTTGGGTGTCAATTCGCCCCAGGGCCGCGTTTCATTGAGTTGCCGGAACGCGGCCATGTTGCGCTTCGTAATGTGCGTGTTGTCTGCGACAGCCTTGGCGAAATCACCGGGAGGATTGCCATACTTCTTGTAGAAGGCACGCACGCTCGCTTCCGGGCTCTCAAGCTGGAAGGCGGTGGCCAAGGCAACGCCCTGCATGGCCTTCACCACAAGGTCACGGTTCTTGGCGAGGAAGCCGTCGCTTACCAGAAAGCCGGTTGAGGGAATTTGCGGCGCAAAGAAACGGAACTTGAGGCCGAGATTTTCCATCACCCCGATCGTACCGATGTGATAGTTGATCGCGTCAACCTGCCCGGAGCGCAGCGCCGCCATCGCTCCTGCCTCGGGACCGGTCGGAAGCAACGTCACGCTTGCGGGATCTACGCCGGCCAAGGCGAGCTGCGATCTGGTCGACCAGACAGATCCAGAGGCAAGACTTAGCACGCCGACGGATTTACCTTTGAGGTCAGCAATCGTCTGTATCTTGCTGTCAGCCGGTACGGCCGTGACATAGGCCGACGTGTAGTCCTGGCAATAAATCAGGCGGGCGGGAAGCGTCGGCTGCTTTAGCTTGGCAAAGATGAAATCCAGCATGCCGAGGTGCGCGATATCTCCTTCGCCCGCGAGCACGAGTTGGACGGCCGCCGAAGAGCCCTGAACGCCGTTGAAATCCGTGGTAATTCCCAGAGACTTGTTGAACCCGAGAATTTCGCCGCCATACACATAGGTGAGATAGGGACGCATGGTCGCGCCCGGCATAATGAAGCGCACCTTCGGCAGCTCTTGCGCGTGCAACGCGAACGGCGGAATGGCAGCGGCGGCGGCCACGGTACCCAGAAAATGTCGGCGGCTGATTGTCATCACACGTTCCCAATGATGGCCACACGTTGTGTGTCAACGGCGGCGGTCCAACTAACCGCTCCTTTCACGTCGACTCCCTGACATAGAGTGAAGCGCCATCCTGCTTCACGTCATAGACCTTGATCTTGCGGCCGGGGCAATTCATGCCCTTTCCATCCTTCAGCCGGAAGGTGTAACCGTGCAGCACACAGCGCAGCATCGTGCCATTTGCGACGACCTGCCCTTCCGTCATCGGCAAATTTTGATGCGGACAGAGCTTCTGCACCGCACGAAACCCGTCACCGACACGAAAGATCAGAACTTCTTCCTCGCCGACCTCAGCTTCCAGCGGGAAACTTTCGGTCCCGACATTCAGTCCATCCAGTAACTGCCATGACTGCTCGACGATCTGATCCATGCCGTTACTGTGCCCCGTCACGCGGCAATCGCGCGGCTATCGGCGACATCGCGCAGGCGCTGCGTGATGAATTCCTTTTCAAGATGAACCAGCATCATGCCAATCTGAATTGTGAAGGGGCTCGCGAGGAAGCAGTCCATAGCCGCCATCAACGCCTCGGGCAGCGCCATGTCCTGACCGGCGCGCGCACGATGGAAGGCCGCCTGCAGTTGGTGAGCCTTGTCGAAATTGTATGGCGAGGCCTCCCATTCGAGGCTGCGAATTTCCTTTTCCAGCGCACCGACAAAAACCTTTTGACGGTCGGACAGTGCAAGCGACCGCGCGGGCGGCGCTTCGTCGGCAATCTGCATCAGCCAATTGCGTTCGTCCTGGCAGCGCTCCACATCACAATCGAATCGGGCGCCGCGCTTGAAAGCCATGTGCGGCACGACTTTGCGATGTGTCGTGCGGTCGGTGCGGAAGCCATCGCGAACCTGATATTCACCGGCTTCGACAGAGAATACCGTAATGTCAGCTGGCATGCCCGGACGCAAACTGCCGGCGCGATCATCCAGCCTGAGGTGCTTTGCGGGTGCGACAGTGACTCGCTCGATGATTTCATTCATCGAAAGTCCAAGGTGCAGGAACACGCCGAGCACGTTGGCCAGCGAATAAACAGGACCCGCGACGTTGAACTGCTGAAGGTCCGAACTAATGATGTGCGGGCAAATTCCCTGGGCGTAAGCTTTTTCGCTCAAATCCCACGAGAAGTTGTAGGCGCCGAATCCGATATCGAACAGAACGCCACGGCGCTCCGCGTCACGGACGATCGGCAACACCTTGCCGTCTTCATCGAGAATGCGGCCCAGATTGTTGTGGTAGATATGGGTTATGATGTCGCCGGACTGCGAAACGTCGAAGATTTCGATTGCGCCCTTGGTCTGGTCAACGGCATTCAATTCGCCGACGTGCGAATACATCGGCAGCCCGACGGTCTCGGCCAAACCCTTGCCGAGTTTCAGCGGCCCGGTGCCGTAATTTTCGAACGCGCCGATCTTGAGATAACGCAGGAGGTCGCGGTGTTCCGCAACAGTGTCCAGCCACTGGCTGATGGGGATCGATCCCAGCGTGCGAACGTCACCCTCAATGAAGCCAAGCGCGATAATGCCCATCGGCCGGATGTAGGGACCGCAATAAAGCGAGGTTTTCGTGCGGTCTTCGAGTTGGCCAACGAACTCGTCGATGGTGGAAACGCCGGCTCCGCCCGCATCGACGAAAGTCGTCACACCCTGATA
>Ga0164243_10009846_pt1 | contig 13828 bp, 9 predicted proteins | sample OricompcompostOP_FD_108781 | JGI IMG/M metagenome (GOLD analysis project Ga0164243, IMG submission 108781) | Organic Plus compost microbial communities from Emeryville, California, USA - Original compost - Organic plus compost (OP) | ecosystem: Engineered > Solid waste > Mixed feedstock >... | reverse complement strand
CCTTCTTTCGGGAGGTACTTGGGGTCCCCAAGCCCGTCGCCGATTGAAAGAGGCTGTTCCGGCTCATGCCGTCCTCCTCAACCAGAGAGCGAAGCCCGAGAGACCGGCATGCCGGCTCACGGAATGAAAAAAAACGCCGCCCCGACAGCCCACGTAAAACAAACGGACTGATCCAAGCGGCTGTCGGGAAATAGTCAGTTCGGCCCAGGGTATCAAGCGATTTCTTCTGGAACAAACGACGCGGGGCGGCGCTCGGCCCACCCCTTGCCGAAAGAGGCCCGGATCAGGCCTTGCGCGCTATTGCGGCTTGATATCCGCGTCCGAAATGATTTTTTTATATTTCGCATTCTCCGCATCGAGAAAGGCCTTGAAATCCGCTCCCGACAATTTCCAGATGGCGATGGACTGGCTGGCCAGCTTTGCCTTCAAGCTCGCATCGTCCAGGACCGCCAATGTCGTCGTTTGGAGTTTCGAAACCACGTTCGGCGGCAATTTCGCCGGTCCAAAAAGACCGATCCAAAGCTCCAGGCTGAAACTTTGCAATTCAGGCATTTCCGACAATGCCGGAATGGCCGGAGCGAATTCGGTTCTTCCGATTGAACTGACCGCGTAGGCACGCGCCCGTCCGTCCTGGATGAATGGCAAGGCCGTGGCCAAAGAGGAGAGGCCGAGATCAACATGGCCGGCGATCACATCCGTCATGACGGGCGCTGCGCCCTTGTAAGGCACATGTGTGACATTGGCTTTCGTCCTGAACTTGAAAGCCTCGCCGACGAGATGCATGAACGTGCCGTATCCGGCACTGCCATAGTTCAAACCGTTCGGCTGCCCCTTTGATAGAGTAACGATCCCAGCCAGATCGGCGGCTTTGAGGTCCGGCTTTCCAACCAGGACCATCGGCCCGGCGCCGATCAGTGAAATCGGCGTAAACCCGCGAAGTGGGTCTGCCACCGGCGTTGGCTGGATCAGATTGCGAATGAGCAATTCGGAGCCGGCCCCAATCAGCAAGGTGTAGCCATCGGGATCGGCACTTGCGGCCCGCATCGCACCCGTATAGCCGCCGGCTCCGCCGACATTCTCAACGACCACAGGCTGCCCCAGCGCCTTTTCAAACGGCTCGGCAAAACTGCGGGCCACGATGTCGGACGATCCTCCCGCCGGATAGGGCACGATCAATCGAATGGGCCTGTCCGGATACTCGGCCCGACTGACATCGGAGAACAGCGTCAGGGCAGCGAAGAAGGCCGCCATCGCCGAGAAGGCATTCCACTTTCTGAACATCGTCATTCTTGATTCCACTCCTTGTTTCCTCTGGGACGCTTCGCTCTATCCGTTGAGTGAGCGAAAAAAGTCATCCAAATGCTGCGTCACGGTTTCTGGCGCCGTGATCGTCATCATGTGCCGTTCGTTTGGTAAGATGGTGCATCGCCCGTTCGGCGTGTCGGCGGCCATGGCCCGGGACATATCGGGCGTGGAATGAGCATCGTGCTCGGCCGTCATGAAAAGAGCGGGAGGGACAAGGCGCGACAATCGCCCGTGATGCCGCCGGTCGGAATCGGCAAACAATCTGTACGTGCGACGATATCCAACCGGATTGACCGAAAGCAGCATTGAACGCGCCGTTGCCGCGGCCTCACGCCAGTCCGGCGAAATCGGATCGCCAAACCAGCGGGTGAGTGTTTCCTCGGGCGGTGTCATTCCATCCGCCTCTTCCAGCATCCGCGCCCGCTGCTCGACAGCACGTTTCAGCGCATCGTTTCGACAATAGACGCCGTTCAATGGAGAAACACTGCGGACGCGATCCGGATGAGCAAGTGCAAATTCGAGGCTGATCAGCGCGCCCATCGAATGACCGGCGATATGCGCAGTCCCGATATCGAGCGCATCCATCACCGAAAGGAGCTGGTCGGAATAGTCGGACAGTGCCGCTGGCTCGGGCGGCAAAGTGGATTCACCGTGCCCCAACATATCGAAGGTGACGACGTCATAGTCGTTCTTCAGCAAATCGACCTGCGGCTGCCAGATGGAATGCTTCATTCCAAGGCCGTGCAGAAGGATCACCGTATCGCCACGACCGGTGCGACTGAAACGGGTCGAGCCATGCAAGCCGTCACGCAGCGTATGGGGGACAACCGCGCTCTCAGGCATCGTTGCCACCCAGTTCCTTGATGTCCTGATAGCGGTCACCGATGCGGTGATGCGGCCGGCCGCCGATGGAGCCGCCGAGCGCGACGACAATTTCGTCGGGTGCGGGCGCATCCATGATCGAAAACTGAATCGTCAGGTAATGGGACCGCATCCCCTCGTCGTGCTTGTGCATCAGCGGCACGACGATCGGGCAGCCCGCACCACCCCGCGTGTTGGTGAAACTGAGATAGCTCTTGGCGCCGACGGCCTTGCGAAAATGATTGCCGAAGCGAAGGGTGTGGATCAGCGCGGAGGCGTGTTCGATTTCGCCTGATGTGCCGACGACGGCCGCCTTGCCGTACCCCTCGACCGCCTCGCCCGATCCCATCTGCGCGAGCAGTCGTTCGGTCAGGATCTGCCCCAGCATCGGCGCCGATTCCCGGATTTCCGGGCCTAGATCCTCGACAAATCCCCGTCCCGCCCACGGATTGCGCACCACGGCAGCGACCGCGAACAGGCGCATCGGCTTGGGCGCAGCACGCCCGCCCTCGATCAAGGTTTCATCGACAAAAGTCACCAGCTTCCGAATTTCCGCCACGCCACCCTCTCGTATTATGGTATACCATAATACGAGATAGCATCATGTTCATAAGGCATCAAGCGTCGGTCGAGGCAGGTCGACCAAGCATCAAACCGGATAAAAGGAGCCGAAGGAGGCCTCCATGGATATGACGATGCGCGTGGACCGCAGCTCCAAGACGCTGCGGGAGCGCACACTCGACAAGTTGCGGGAAGCGATCGTGAGCCAGCATTTCCGCCCTGGCGACCGGCTGGTCGAGCGGGAGCTTTGCGATCAGCTCGGTGTCAGCCGAACGCTGGTGCGGGAAGCCTTGCGCTACCTGGAAGCGGAAGGACTGGTCGAAACACTCGGGCACAGAGGCCCGGTCGTCGCCAAGCTGACGATTGAAGAGACACGTCAGATTTACGAAATCCGCATCGCTCTTGAGAGCCTTGCAGCACGTGCCTGCGCCAGAAAAGGAAGTCCCGAGACGGTTGCGCGCCTGGAACAGGCCCTGGCCAATATGAAAAATGCTTACAAGAAGAACCAGCCTTCTGCCGTCCTCGCGGAGGCCACGACCTTTTATGCAACCCTGTTCGAAGAAGCGGACAAAGCGGTCGCGTGGAACATCATCAGCTCACTTCATTCCCGCATCAATCATCTGCGCGCGCTGACGATTACAACGCCCGGCCGATCGGAAGAAGGTCCCGCGCAGATGCAGAAAATCATTGATGCCATCCGCATCGGCGACGAGGATGCTGCCGCCCGCGCCTGCTTCGATCACGTCAATCGGGCCGCCATGCTCGCCGATCAGATCATTCGCGGCTGGGAGAACGCTGAGTAGCGTTTGAGGCCGATCGGGCTCAGGACCGCGCGACCGCGCTTTGCGCTTCGACCACGGCCAGCGCCGTCATATTGATCACACCGCGCGCCGTCACCGACGGCGTCAGGATATGCGCCGGCATCGCCGCGCCGATCAGGATCGGCCCCACAGCCAGCGCGTCGGCCAGCACCTTCGTCATCTGATAGGCAATATTGGCGGCGTCGAGATTGGGCATGATCAGCACATTGGCCTCGCCTTTCAGTCGCGAATTCGGGAACACCCGCTCGCGGATGGTCGGGCTCAACGCAGTGTCGCCGTTCATTTCGCCTTCGATTTCGAGGTCGGGATAATTGTCCCGGACGCGTGCCAAGGCCGCCCGCATCTTGGAGGCCGACGCGCTGTCGAACGAGCCGAAATCCGAATGCGAGAGCAGCGCGATTTTTGGCTGCAGGCCGAAGCGTCGCACATGTGCCGCCGCAAGCACCGCCATGTCGGCGATGGCATCGGCGCTCGGCTCCGGCGTCACTTGCGTGTCAGCGAGGAAATACGCGCCCTTCTTGGTGATGACCAGCGAGAGCGCCGCGAATTCGCGCACGCCCGGCGCAAGGCCGATGACATCGCGGATATTCTTCAGATGCGCCATGTAGCGGCCTTCGAGACCGCAGATCATCGCATCGGCCAGTTTCAGCCGCACAGCGAGCGAAGCAATGACGGTCGCATTGGTACGAACGACCGTACGTGCTGCATCCGGCGTGATGCCGCGCCGTCCTGCCGCTTCGACATAGGCATGGACATATTCGCGATAGCGCGGATCGTCCTCGGGATTGATCAGCGTAAAATCGCGGCCGGGCCGGATCGACAGACCATAACGTTCGAGCCGCGTTTCGACGACCGCCGGACGGCCGATCAGCAGCGGCTGGGCCAGCCCCTCCTCGACGATCACCTGTGTCGCGCGCAACACGCGCTCATCTTCGCCCTCGGCGTAGATCACACGCTTGGGCTCCTGCTTCGCCCGCGTAAAGACCGGCTTCATGATGAAGCCGGAGCGGAAGACAAAGCGGTTCAGCCGCTCCCCATACGCATCGAAATCGGTGAAAGGCCGCGTCGCCGCACCGGATTCGATCGCAGCCTTCGCCACCGCGGGCGCGATGCGCAGGATCAGGCGCGGATCGAATGGATTGGGGATGAGCGAGCCGGTGCCGAATGTGCGGGCCTCGCCGCCATAGGCCATCGCCGCAACATCTGAAGGCGCTTCACGCGCCAGCGCAGCGATCGCCTCAACCGCTGCGCGCTTCATCTCTTCGTTGATGGTGATGGCGCCGACATCCAGCGCACCACGGAAGATGTAAGGGAAGCAGAGAACGTTGTTGACCTGGTTCGGATAATCCGAGCGCCCGGTGCAGATCATCGCGTCCGGCCGCACCATGACCGCCTCTTCCGGCATGATTTCTGGGGTCGGATTGGCGAGCGCCATGATCAGCGGGCGATCGGCCATGCGCTTGACCATGTCCGGTTTCAGCACGCCGCCGGCGGACACGCCGAGGAAAACATCGGCACCATCGATGATCTCGCCGAGTTTGCGCGCCTTGGTGTCCTGCGCGTAAACCTCCTTCCAGCGATCCATCAGCGTGTTGCGGCCGCGATAGACCACGCCTTCGATGTCGGAAACGAAAATGTTTTCGCGCTTCGCACCGAGTTCGACGAGGAGGTTGAGGCAGGCCAGCGCAGCCGCCCCCGCACCCGACGTCACGATCTTCACCTCGCCGATTTTCTTGCCGGTGAGGTAGAGCGCATTCTGCACCGCGGCGGCGACGATGATGGCGGTGCCATGCTGGTCGTCATGAAAGACCGGAATTTTCATCCGCTCTTTCAACTGCGCCTCGACGTCGAAGCATTCGGGCGCCTTGATGTCTTCGAGATTGATTCCGCCGAAGGTCGGCTCCAGCGCCGACACGACATCGACCATGCGCTTCACGTCGGGCGCATCGATCTCGATGTCGAACACATCGATGCCGGCGAATTTCTTGAACAGAACCGCCTTGCCTTCCATCACCGGCTTGGAAGCCAGCGGACCGATATTGCCAAGGCCGAGCACCGCGCTGCCATTGGAGACGACGGCGACGAGATTCTGGCGGCTGGTGAGTTCAGCCGCTTCGCTTGGATCGGCGGCAATCGCCTCGCAGGCGGCCGCGACACCGGGGGAATAAGCGAGCGCCAGATCGTGCTGCGTGCCGAGCGGCTTGGTGGCGGCAATTTCGAGCTTCCCGGGCTTCGGAAAGCGATGATAGGCGAGCGCCTGTGTTTTAAGATCGTCGGACAGATTGGACATAACGGATGGCATCCAGGGATTCTCCCGACGTCCAGCTTAGGAAAGGTTGGCGCAGGACCGAAAGACTTATCACTTCTGCGGCAGGTTGAGCCGGATATGCAGTTCCTTGAGCTGCTTGGGTGTGACCTCCGACGGCGCACCCATGAGCAGATCTTCGGCGCGCTGGTTCATCGGGAACAGCACAACCTCGCGCAGATTCTCTTCTTCGCACAGCAGCATGACAATGCGGTCAACGCCTGGCGCAATGCCGCCATGCGGCGGTGCGCCGAGTGACAGCGCGCGCAGCATGCCGCCGAACTTCGCTTCCAGCACGTCCTCGCCGTAACCGGCGATAGCGAAGGCCTTCTTCATCACGTCGGGCCGATGATTCCGGATCGCGCCGGAGGACAATTCGACGCCGTTGCAGACGATATCGTACTGGAACGCCTTGATGCCGAGAATCTTCTCCGTCTCGCCCGGATCGAGCGCGAGGAATTCCTCGACCGGCATGTTCGGCATCGAGAATGGATTGTGCGAGAAGTCGATCTTCTTCTCTTCCTCGCTCCATTCATACATCGGGAAGTCGACGATCCAGCAGAACTCGAAGCGATCCGTGTCGATCAGCTTCAACTCTTCGCCGACGCGCGTGCGCGCAAGACCTGCGAACTTCACGAAATCCTTCGGCTTGCCGGCAACGAAGAACACCGCATCGCCGACGCCAAGGCCGAGCTGATCGGCGATCTGCTTGGTCCGCTCCGGCCCGATATTCTTGGCGAGCGGGCCAGCGCCGCCCTCCTCGCCTTCGCGCCAGAAGATATAGCCAAGACCCGGCTGGCCTTCGCCTTGCGCCCAGGAATTCATCCGGTCGCAGAAAGCGCGGTTTCCGCCGGTCGGTGCCGGGATCGCCCAGACCTCAACCGTTGGATCATTGGCGATCATGTTGGCGAAGATCTTAAAGCCCGAACCACGGAAGGCCTCTGTGACATTGGCCATCTTGATCGGATTGCGCAGGTCCGGTTTGTCGCTGCCGTAAAGGCGCATTGCATCCGCATAGGCAATGTGCGGGAATTTCTGCGTGACCGGCTTGCCGTTCGCAAATTCCTCGAACACGCCGCGCAGCACCGGCTCGACTGCATTGAACACGTCTTCCTGCGTGACGAAGCTCATCTCGATATCGAGCTGATAGAATTCGCCCGGCGAACGGTCGGCGCGTGCGTCCTCATCGCGGAAACAGGGCGCGATCTGGAAATAGCGATCGAAGCCCGACACCATGATCAGCTGCTTGAATTGCTGCGGCGCCTGCGGCAACGCGTAGAACTTGCCCGGATGGATGCGCGACGGCACGAGATAGTCGCGCGCGCCTTCCGGCGAGGATGCGGTCAGGATCGGCGTCTGGAATTCGAAGAAGCCGCCCTCCTTCATGCGGCGGCGGATCGAATCGATGATCGCACCGCGCTTCATGATGTTGTTGTGCAGCCGCTCGCGCCGCAGATCGAGGAAGCGGTAACGCAACCGGATGTCTTCCGGATATTCCTGATCGCCGAACACCGGCATCGGCAGTTCGCCGGCCGGGCCCAGCACTTCGATATCAGTGGCGAAAACCTCAATCATGCCCGTTGGCAGGTCCGGATTCTCGGTGCCTGCAGGACGATTCCGCACCTTTCCGTCGATCTTGACCACCCATTCCGCGCGCAGTTTCTCGGCATCCTTGAAGGCCGGGCTGTCGGGATCCGCGACCACCTGGGTCAGGCCATAATGGTCGCGCAGGTCGATAAACAGGACGCCACCATGATCGCGGACGCGATGCACCCAGCCGGAGATCCGGACCGCAGAGCCAATGTCGGTCTCACGGAGTGCGCCGCAGGTGTGGGTGCGATAACGGTGCATGAAAATCAGGTCTCGCGGTCGATTCGGTACGAAAATCAGGGTGATTGGAGGCGCGGGAAAAGCGCATGGGGGTGCTGCTTTGTCAAGGCAAGCTGCGGCCTCGACAGCGCCGCCCCGATCTGCATTCTGAGGGGCGTAAAGGGATCCCCCAAGGAATCATGACACAGACCAGCACGAAGCCGGCCCCAAGCCCGGCCAGTTCCCCAAATTCCGGCCCCGTGGCCCGGATGACCACCGGTCAGGCGGTGGTGTCCTCGCTGCTGGCTCATGGCATCGACACGATCTATGCCCTGCCCGGCGTCCACAATGACCACTTTTTCGACGCCCTGTACGGCGCCGGGAACCGCGTCCGGGTGCTCCATACCCGCCACGAGCAGGGCTGCGCTTATATGGCGCTCGGGGCGGCGCTGGCGACCGGCAAGCCGCAGGCCTATTGCGTGGTCCCCGGCCCCGGCCTCCTCAATACCGGCGCGGCGCTGTTGAATGCCTACAGCATGAACGCCCCGGTGCTGGCCCTGATCGGCCAGATCCCGCAGAGCGCCATCGGCCGCGACCTCGGCCATCTCCACGAAATCCGCGACCAGGCCGGCATCATCGCCCGGCTGGTCGACCATTCTGCCCGGATCCCCCGCCCGGCCGATGCGCCGCGGATGGTCGCGGCGGCGGTCCAATCCATGTTCACCGACCGGCCAGGCCCGGCCGCCCTCGAATGCGGCATGGATGTCTGGGGCCGGATCGAGCCGGTCGCCGAAATGGCTCCGCTCGCCGTTTTCCAGCCGCCGATCGACGAAGACGCCGTGACGGCCGCCGCCAAGCTGCTCGGTGCGGCCAAGAATCCGATGATCGTCTGCGGCGGCGGTGCGCAGGATGCGTCGCCGGAGGTGACGGAACTCTCGGCGATGCTGCAAGCCCCGGTCGCCGGCTATCGGCGCGGCCGCGGCGTGCTCGACAGCCGCAATCCGCTCAGCATCACCCTCCCGCTCTGCCACGCGATGTGGCCTGAGGTGGATGTCGTCATCAGCGTTGGCTCTCGCCTGCAGCAGCAGCTCACGGTCTGGGGCACCGACAAGAACCTCAAAGTCATCCGTATCGATGCCGACCCCGATGAGCCTGAGCGCGCCGGCAAGCCCGACGTCGCGCTGATCGGCGACGCCGCGCCGATCCTGCGGAGCCTGCTCAAGGCCCTCCCTGCGCACAATGCCAAGCGCGCCTCGCGCAAGGAGGAGATGGAAGAGCGGCAGGCGAAGATGCGCAAACGCCTCGAGGTGCTGGTGCCGCAGATGGCCATCCTTGAAGCCATCCGGGCCGAATTGCCGGAAAACGGCATCTTCGTCGATGAAGTGACGCAGATCGGCTTTGCCGCGCGCCTCAGCATGCCCATCTACAAGCCGCGCACCTTCATCTCGCCGGGCTATCAGGACAATCTCGGCTGGGGTTTTGCAACCGCCCTCGGCGTGCAGGATGCGCGGCGCGATGTGCCGGTGCTGTCGATCTCCGGCGATGGCGGCTTCCTCTACACCGCAAGCGAACTTGCGTCCGCTGTGCGCCATAAGATCCCGTTGGTCACTGTGGTGTTCAACAACAATGCTTACGGCAACGTGAAGCTGATCCAGCAGGAATGGTATGGCGGGCGCACGATTGCGAGCGACCTGACCAATCCGGATTTCGTGAAATTCGCCGACAGCTTCGGCGCTGCTGCCGAGCGCGTCGAAAATCCTGACGAGCTTCGCGCTGCCCTGCGGCGCGGCTTCAATCGCCGGAGCGGCCCGACCCTCATCGAGATGCCGGTCGGACCGATGCCTTCACCCTGGGACTTCATCATGATGCCGCGCGTGCGCGGGTGACTTCGAGACATTATGGAACTGATTACGACCACAAGCGAACTTGCTGCTGCCTGCGAACGTATGGCGAAGTATGCCTTCGTCACTGTCGACACCGAATTCCTGCGTGAATCCACCTATTATCCGCAATTGTGCGTCGCGCAGCTTGCGAGTAGCGATGAGGCCGTTGTCGTTGATGCGCTCGCAGAAGACATCGACCTCAAGCCGTTCTTCGATCTGATGGCGAACGAGAACGTGGTGAAGGTTTTCCATGCCGCCCGCCAGGACATCGAAATCGTCTGGCACCGGGCTAACCTGATTCCGCATCCGGTCTTCGACACGCAGATCGCCGCCATGGTTCTTGGCTATGGCGATTCCGTTTCTTACGACCAACTCGTTCAGCGCATCACCGGCGATGCGCTCGACAAGTCATCCCGCTTCACCGACTGGACGCGCCGCCCCTTAAGCAAGGCACAGATCGAATACGCGATCTCCGACGTGACGCATCTGCGCGATGTCTATCGCAAGCTGAAGGCCGATCTCGAAAAGCGGGGCCGCACCGACTGGCTGAGCGAGGAGATGGATATCCTCACCTCGCCCGACACCTATCGCATGGATCCGGACAATGCCTGGCAGCGCTTGCGCACGCGCGTGCGCAAGCCGAAAGAACTGGCGGTCCTGATGGAAATTGCGGCATGGCGCGAACGCGAAGCGAAAGCGCGAGATGTGCCGCGTGGTCGCGTGCTCAAGGACGATCTTGTCGCCGACATCGCCATCCAGGCCCCGACAACGATCGAGCGGCTCTCTTCGCTGCGTTCATTGCCCAAGGGATTCGAGCGCTCGAAATGGGGCATGGAAATTCCCGATGTCGTCAAGGCAGGCCTCGCGCGCGATCCGAAATCACTGCCGACCATCGAACGCAACAAGCCGGTGCAGAACGGCTCCGCCATTGTCGAACTGCTGAAGGTTCTTCTGCGCATGACAGCGGAGAAACATGCCGTTGCCGCGAAGGTGATCGCAACCGTGGACGACCTCGAGCGGCTTGCCGGCGACGATAATGCCGATGTGCCGGCACTCAAGGGGTGGCGGCGCGAATTGTTCGGCGAAAAGGCACTGGCGCTGAAGGCCGGCCGGCTGGCTCTGGCGATCGAAAAAGGCCGTGTCTCGGCAATCGAACGCGGCTGATCAGAACCCAAAGCAAGGCACGCATGTCCGATCATTCGTTGAAAGCCCCGACCGCCAAGCGCGTCCCGCACAGCTTCACACAGCATGGCGTGACGATCGAGGATCCCTATGCGTGGCTGCGCGATCCAGGCTATCCGAATGTCACCGATGCCGATGTGCTGGCCTATCTCAATGCCGAGAATGCCTATTTCGAAGCCGAGATGAAGCCGCATCAGCAACTGATCGACACGATCTTTGCCGAGATGAAGGGCCGCATCAAGGACGACGAGTCGAGCGTCCCGCAAAAGGACGGCGATTACGTCTATTGGTCGGCCTTCGATGCCGGCGCGCAATATCCGAAATGGTTTCGTCGTCCGGCCAAAGGCGGCGCCGATGTCGTCATTCTCGACGAACCGGAGATGGCGAAAGATCTCGACTATTTCCGCCTCGGCGGTCATGCCGTCAGCCCGGACGGCCGCCTGCTCGCCTATGCGGTCGATACCAATGGCTCCGAACGCTATGTGCTGAAGGTTCGCGATCTCGACACCGGAAAGGACCTGTCCGACGTGATCGAGAATTGGCGTTATGGTCTCGTGTGGGCCGCCGACTCAAAGAGCTTCCTCTACACCGATGCGGACGAGAACTGGCGTTCCAAGACCGTCTGGCATCATAAGCTCGGTGACCCGCAATCCGCCGACCGCATCGTCTATCAGGAAAAAGAACTTGAATTCAGCGTGTCGGTCGGGCTCACGCAATCGCGCGCCTATGCGGCAATCAGCTCAGGCGACAGCGACTCCAGTGAAGTGCGCATCCTGCCGACCAGCGATTTCACGGCCGAGCCGGTCCTGATATCGCCGCGCAAGCCGGAGCGGCTCTACGACGTCGACGAGCGCGAGGGCACGCTCTATATCCGCACCAACGACACCCATGTGAATTTCCGCATCGTCACGGCGCCCGTCTCCTCACCTGGCACATGGACCGAGCTAATTGCCGGCGACGAGCATCACTACATCCTGTCGCTGACCAGCTTCGAAAATCTTCTGGTGATCGAGGAGCGTGTCGACGGTCTCTCGCAGATTCGTCTGCGTGACTACGAGACCGGCGCCGACCGCTACATCTCGTTCAAGGAAGCGAGTTATGTCGCAGGCCTCGGCAACAACCCGGAATACAAGGTCGATCGCCTCCGCCTCTCCTATCAGTCGATGGTCACGCCGAGCACGGTGTACGACTATCACCTCGCCGATGCGCGGCTGGAGACGTTGAAGGTCCGCGAAATCCCGAGCGGCTATGATCCCTCGCAATATGTGACCGAGCGGCTGATGGCGCCGGCCCGCGACGGCGTCATGGTCCCGATCTCGATCGTCTACCGCAAGGATTTCAAGAAGGACGGTTCTGGCCTTCTGCACATCTATGCCTATGGCGCTTACGGCTTTGCCTATCCGCCGAATTTCTCGACCAACCGCCTGTCGCTGCTCGACCGCGGCTTTGCCTGCGCGATCGCGCATATCCGCGGCGGTGACGATCTTGGCTATCGTTGGTATCTCGACGGCAAGCTCGACAAGCGCACGAACACGTTCAACGATTTCGTCGATGTTACGCGCTTCCTCATCGATCAGGGCTATGCCAAGGCCGGCCATGTCACCGCAGCCGGCGGCTCGGCTGGTGGCGAATTGATGGGCGCTGTCGTCAATCAGGCGCCATCGCTCTACGGCGCGGTGGCGGCGCATGTGCCTTTCGTCGATGTGCTGAACACGATGCTTGACGAAACGCTGCCGCTGACGCCCGGCGAATGGTCGCAATGGGGTAATCCGATCACCGACAAGAAAGCGTTCGACTATATCCGCAGCTACAGCCCCTACGACAATGTCACGGCGCAGAATTACCCGGCGCTGCTCATCACCGGCGGCCTGAACGACCCGCGCGTGACCTATTGGGAGCCGGCCAAATGGGCGGCGAAGCTGCGCGCGACCAAGACCGACAGCAATGCCCTACTGATGAAAATCAACATGGGTGCCGGCCACGGTGGCAAATCGGGCCGCTACACCTCGTTGCAGGAATCTGCCGAGGAATACGCGTTCATGCTGACGCAAATGAAGCAGCGCCGATCCGCCTGAGAGCGGCCTTCAGGTTACGACCTCAAATTCGCGACCGATCAGGCGCGACAGTGTGCGCATCCGGTTGTTGACGCGCTCGCCATTCAGCGCCGCAAAGCGATCCGGCAGATGCAGTGTCAGCTTGCCGCGCCGTACTTTCAGTGGCGTCTTCGGCAGCACACCCGGCATCGACGCTGAGACCATATAAGCGACGCGCATGGCCGCGCCGAGCACACGCGCCCGGTCAAGGATGCGCGTTGACGCGAGCTCGCGCAGACGCGGCGACAATTCATCGTCATGCGTGATGCCGACATGACGGAAATAGACCGCGAGTGCGAGATAGGCACGCCCGGCATGGTCCAGCGCCACGAAGTCCGCATGCGAGATCAGATTGAGCGATTGCTCGCCGCGATAATCGGGATGTGTGCGCCAGCCGATATCCGCCACGAGACACGCCGCATGACGCAGCCGCCGCTCCGTCACTGTCTCGTTGATGCCGGTCGAGTCCATGAGCTGATCGGTCCAGGCCACCAGCTCCTCGCCATGTTGCGGCGAGCGCGAGCGCAGCAGGTTGAGATTGCGCGCAGCGTCGATCAGCGGATCTTCCTTCTGCTCCTTGTCGCTCAGCAGCGAGAACAGCAGGCCCTCGCGCACACCGAGCGCCGAGATGACGACACTCTCAGGCTTCATACGCCGGATCAGTTGACCGAGAACGACGGCCGCATAGCCAAGCAACGGACGGCGGGCGACGGAAACGACTTCGATCTGCGACAGTGTTTCCGGATCGACCCGCTGCACGAGCTCGCAGAATTCGAGCGCCTCTCGCGCCCGCAGCGTATAACCATGCATCACATGCAGCGGGTAACCCGTCTGGGCCATGTGAAGGCCCGCCAGCGCGCGCCATGCACCACCGACAGCGTAGAGCTTGCGGCCCTTGCCCGCCTTCAACGACGACACCTTGGCCAAAGCGTCTTCGGCGATCTTCTCGGCGCGCTTCAGCGATTGGCCGGATGCATCCTTCAGCATCAAGCCGCCGAGCGGCAGCGT
>Ga0164243_10009843_pt1 | contig 13828 bp, 11 predicted proteins | sample OricompcompostOP_FD_108781 | JGI IMG/M metagenome (GOLD analysis project Ga0164243, IMG submission 108781) | Organic Plus compost microbial communities from Emeryville, California, USA - Original compost - Organic plus compost (OP) | ecosystem: Engineered > Solid waste > Mixed feedstock >... | reverse complement strand
TCGTCCCGGCGATGCGCAAGCTCGCCGAGTGGATCGATGATCCCTCGAACAAGCACGTGCACGTCATCGAGAAGGTGGCGACGCTGCACTCGAAGTTCATGGCGATCTTCCCGTGGGCGAAGGAGAGCGGGCGCACGATCCGCGTCGCCTCGAACCTCCTGCTCCAGGAGGCGGGCTATCCGATCGCGATCATCCACTCGATCGACCGGCAGCGGTACTACGAGTCGCTGCGCGGCGATCACGTCGGCCTGACCTCGTTGTACCTCGAGGCGGTTCAGACCACGGCCGAGACCGAGATGCGCGTCTACGACGAGGCCCAGAAGGGCTCGGCGAAGAAGCGCACGAAGAAGCCCGGCGCGGCCTGAGCCCCGCCGCGCTCGCGGCGTGCTCGGCGCGTCCGCTCAGCGCAGGAAGTCGAGCAGCGCGCGCCCGTAGGCGTCGAACGCCTCGACCTGAGGCAGGTGACCGATGCCCGCCAGCGCGACGAGCTTCGCGCCGGGGATGCGCGCGGCGGTGCGGCGCCCGAGCTCGGGGTAGTTGCCGAGCATCGCGGCGACCTCCTTCGGTGCGCGGTCCTTGCCGAGCGCGGTGCGGTCACGCTGGCCGATGACGAGCAGCGTCGGCACCGTGATCCGCCGGAAGTCGTGGACCACGGGCTGCGTGTAGATCATGTCCGCGGTCAGCGCCGCGTTCCACGCGACGCGGGCGTACTCGGGGTGCCGCGTCCAGCCGGCGAGGATCTCGACGAGCGGCTCGTACGAGCTCCGCCACTGACCCGCGAAGTACGCGTTCGTCATGTACTCGCGGATCGACTGCGGCGTGGCGCGGAGCTCCTGCGCGTAGAGCTCGTCGATCGTCGCCGCCGGCACGTGTTCCCGGTAGTCCTCGAGCCCGATCGGGTTCACGAGCACGAGCCGCTCGGTGCGCTCCGGCATCATCAGCGCGAACCGTGTCGCGAGCATGCCGCCCATCGAGTGCCCGACGACGCTGACGCGCTGGACGCCGAGCGCGTCGAGCAGCGAGCGCGTGTTCGCCACGAGCGCCTCGAACGAGAACTGGTAGCGATCGGGCTTGTCGGACTTGCCGAACCCGATCTGATCGGGCGCGATGACGCGGAAGCCCGCCTTACCGAGGAGCTGGATCGTCATCGCCCAGTACGCGGCGGAGAAGTTCTTGCCGTGGAGGAGCAGCACGGTGCGCCCGTTCGGCGGGCCGGTGGGCGCGACGTCGAGGTAGGCCATGCGCAGCGTCTGCTGTTGCGACGCGATCTCGTGGAACGCGACCGGGTACGGGTACGCGTACGTCGTCAGCAGCGGGTCGAGCGCGCCCGCGGGCACCACCGGGGTCGGTGGCGCGGGCGGTGCTGCCGGCGGTGGCTCCTGCGAGCGTGCGCAGGCCATGGCGGCAGCGAGCGCGAGCGCGAGCACGGACCGCATACGAGGAGGCTTCCACACGCGCCTTGCCCGAGGTCGCTCGGCGAGGCGCCTCGAACGATCGGGCGGGATGATGCTCGACGGCGGGCGCGTGCAGACGCCGCGTGCGTGCGTGCGTGCGTGTCGGAGCGCTTCGCAGCGCGGAGCCACGACGACGGCGCGGCGTGCGCGCAGCCGCGGCCTGCGCGTACACGCGGTGCCGCTTTTCGCAGGGCACCTGCGCGCACCTCTCATTCACTGCCCGAACGCACGCGACCCGCGGTACGTTGGGACCGCTGTGCCTGACCTCGTGATCACGCCGTGGCTGACCATTCCGGCGGCGGAGCTCTCGCTCTCGTTCGCGCGGTCCGGTGGTGCGGGCGGTCAGAACGTCAACAAGGTCTCGAGCAAGGTCGACCTGCGCTGGAACATCGCGACCTCGTCTGCCCTTCGCGAGACCGATCGCGCGTGGCTGCTCCAGAAGCTCCGCTCGCGGCTCACCGGCGACGGCACGCTGATCGTGACCTCGACCCGCACCCGCGATCAGCTGAAGAACCGCGACGACGCCGAGACCAAGCTCGCCGAGCTCGTCCGCGCGGCCCTCGTCCGCCCCAAGGTCCGCCGCCCGACCAAGCCCTCGAAGTCGAGCCAGCGCCGACGCGTCGCCGACAAGCGCCACCACGCCGAGATCAAGAAGCAGCGCCGCGCCCCGGACTAGGGACGCTTTCAAGTTAGGCAAGTTGAGGTCTGCAAGCTCTTGAGATCATTGGGGGGTGGTGGGACGCTTTCAAGTTTCACTCCGGCTGGAAACGTCCGGTGTGTCTGAAACTTGAAAGCGTCCCAGCACCTTCTGTGATTCCCGGTGGTTACAGACCGCAACTTGCCCAAGTTGAAAGCGTCCCCGTCTCCGGGCGGACCCAGCGGGCGCGGGAAGCTGGGTCGGAGCGAACCCAGGCCGACGGAGGCGGCGACGCGAATTCGCGGAGTTCGGCGCGGCCTGGGCCTTGCTGAATGCGCAAGGCATGAAGGCAACCAAGATCGTCATGGCCGTGGCCGCCGCGCTCGGCATCCTCGCAGTGTTCGCGCTCCCCTACGTCAGCGTCGGTGAGTTCTCGATCAAGTACTGGGACATCCGCAAGGATCCAAACGTCGGCGCGCAGGTGTACATCGCGCTGTTCGGGTTCGCGGTCGTGCTCGCGATGGGCGCGGTGTCGATCGCGAAGAAGGGGCTCGCGCGGTGGTCCGGCATCGTCGGCATCGTCGGCAGCTTGATCGCGATCCTGCCGAGCGGTGTCCGGCGCGGCCTCACCGGGGAGGAGGGCATGAGCACGGCGTTCGGCGGCAAGCTCCTGTTCCTCGCCGCGGTCGCCTGCCTGATCGCGTCGATCCTCGGCACGATCAAGCCGGACAAGGCGAAGACCTGAGCTCGTCACAGCCCGAGCTCGTCACAGAGCTCGACGTAGCGTTCGAGGTAGTCGGGATTGCGGCGATAGCTCGCCAGCCCGATCGTGTCCCACGCGTCACGCCAGAAGCGCGGGGTCACCCCGAGCATCACGAGCGCGTCGTTGACCGATGCGCCTGGGTTCGTGATCCGGTGCTCTCCTTCGAAGCCGACGGCCCACTGCTGCCCATGCCCGCCAGAGTCGTCGGTCAGGATCAGCGCGAAGCGAGGATCGACCTTGTCAGTGATCGCGCGCGCGAGCTCGAGAACGACCGCGTCGTTCGGAGACCTCGCTGGAAGCCCGTCGGGGACCGTGAGCTGTCCACGGCAGCCGAGGCGAGCTGCACAGTACGCCGTGAAGTATCGATCGGGAACACCACGATCGGCGGGTGCTCGATGCGCGGGTGCAGGTCGAAGTCGAGCGCGCGCCGCTCGTCGAACGACCCCTCGATCACCAGCGCGCAGATGTGATGCCCCACCCGCCCGAGTACGCACCGCCGCGACCGGGGCACATCCGGCGTGATCGATGCGCCGAGGGAGGTCTCGCGAGCGTTTTCTCACGTGCCGGGCGCGCGGCGTTTCGGGCGCTACGGTTCGCTCGTGCGCAAGGTCGAGCTGTACTACTGGTCGGGCATCCAGGGGCGCGGCGAGTTCGTGCGGCTAGTCCTCGAGGATCTCGGCCTGCCGTATCGTGACGTCGCGCGCGAGTCCGACGACGGCGACGAGGCGATCGAGAAGGCGCTCGCGGGCGTGCTCGCCCCGTACGCGTTCGCGGTCCCGGCGCTGCGCGACGGCGAGCTGATCATCCCGCAGACGGTCGCGATCACGCGCTACCTCGGCGAGCGCCACGGGCTCGCACCCGCCGACGAGCGAGGCCGGCTGCTCGCGCACGCGGTCGCGCTCACGATCGCCGACCTCGTGGCCGAGGTCCACGACACGCACCACCCGCTCTCCGTCGTCGACTACTTCGAGGATCAGAAGCCCGCGGCGCGCGCCCGCGCGAAGGCGTTCCGCGAGCACCGGCTGCCGAAGTTCCTCGCCTACCTCGAGGGTATGCTCGGCCGCGATCCGTTCCTGTTCGGCGATCGCGCGAGCTACGCCGACCTCGCCGCGTTCCAGGTCGTCGAGGGGCTGACGTTCGCGTTCCCGCGCGCGATGGCGCGCCATCGCGACGACATCCCGCGGCTGCTCGCCTTGCGCGATCGCATCGCCGAGCGGCCGCGGCTCGCCACGTATCTCGCGTCAGCGCGCCGGCTGCCGTTCAACGAGTGGGGCATCTTCCGGCACTACCCCGAGCTCGATCGCTAGAACCTCCACCACTCGTACCACCGTCGCTGCCGGTTCATCACGTGCACGTCGAGCCGGTTGTAGTAGAGCCAGGCCCACAGCAGCACGAGGTACAGCGGCCCGAGCACGCCGCCGATGCCGAGGCCGATGAGACCACCGGTGCGCGGATCACGGCCCGTGTGCTGGTGCATGGCCGCGGTCCCGAACGCACCGACGAGCGCCCACACGAGAGACCACCAGGAGAGCCACATCGCCTCCGCAGCATGAACGAAAGGCCCCGGCGCGCCACCGGGGCCTTCGTCTCACGGCGGGAGCTCCGCGCGTACGTGACTAGTAGCGGTAGTGGTCGGGCTTGAACGGACCGTCGACCGCCACGCCGAGGTACTCCGCCTGCTCCTTCGAGAGCTGCGTGAGCTTGACGCCGACCTTCTTGAGGTGCAGCCGCGCGACCTTCTCGTCGAGCTTCTTCGGGAGCACGTAGACCTTGCCGGTCTCGAACGTCATCCCCGTCATGTCGTCCTTGCCGTGGTTCGCGTTCGCCCACAGCGCCATCTGCGCGATGGTCTGGTTCGAGAACGAGTTCGACATCACGAACGACGGGTGGCCGGTGGCGCACCCGAGGTTCACGAGGCGGCCGCGCGCGAGCAGCGTGATCCGCTTGCCGTTCGGGAAGATGAACTGATCGACCTGCGGCTTGATGTTCTCTTCCTTGATCTCGTTGTTGTTCTCGAGCCACGCGACCTGGATCTCGCTGTCGAAGTGGCCGATGTTGGCGAGGATCGCCTCGTCCTTCATCGCCTGGAAGTGCTCGGCGCGGATCACGTCGCAGCAGCCCGTCGCGGTGACGAAGATGTCGGCGATCGGCGCCGCCTCCTCCATCGTGACGACCTCGTAGCCCTCCATCGCGGCCTGCAGCGCGCAGATCGGATCGATCTCCGTGATCAGCACGCGGGCGCCGAGCCCACGCGCGGCGTGCGCGCAGCCCTTGCCGACGTCACCGTAGCCCGCGACGACGACGATCTTGCCCGCGATCATGACGTCGGTCGCGCGCTTGATGCCGTCGAACAGCGACTCGCGGCAGCCATAGAGGTTGTCGAACTTGCTCTTGGTCACCGAGTCGTTGACGTTGATCGCGGGGAACAGCAGCGTGCCGGCCTTCGCCATGTCGTACAGGCGGTGGACGCCGGTCGTGGTCTCCTCGGAGACGCCCTTGATCTCGGCCGCGATCTTCGTGAACCGCTGCTTGTCCTTCGCGAGCGACGCCGAGAGCACGCTGTAGATCACGCGCATCTCGTCGTTCGTCGCGGTCTTCGGATCGGGCGCCTTGCCGGCCTTCTCGGCCTCGGCGCCCTTGTGCACGAGCAGCGTGAGGTCGCCGCCGTCGTCGAGGATCAGGTTCGGGCCCTTGCCACCCTTGAACGCGGTGAGCTGGAGCTCGATGTTCTGCCAGTACTCCTCGAGCGTCTCGCCCTTCCACGCGAACACCGGCACGCCCGTCGCCGCGATCGCCGCCGCGGCCTCGTCCTGCGTCGAGTAGATGTTGCACGACGTCCACGTGACCTCGGCGCCGAGCGCGACGAGCGTCTCGATCAGGACGGCGGTCTCGATCGTCATGTGCAGGCAGCCGGCGACGCGCGCGCCCTGGAGCGGCTTCTTCGCGCCGAACTCCTCGCGGAGCGCCATCAGCCCGGGCATCTCCTTCTCGGCCATGCGGATCTTCTTGCGGCCGAGCTCGGCCAGGCTCATGTCCTTGATCTTGTACGCGGGGAACTCGGTACGGGTCTCCATGGTGCTCTCCAGTCGGGGTTGGTGCCGGGTCAGTGAACGCGCCGGGGCTTCTTGCCGGTCGCGAGCTGTAGCGCAGGGCGGTGGGGGATCGATAGGGGGCCGGCGCTCACGTCGACGAGCGCGGCGGACTCGAGCCAGCTGCGGAGCTTGCCGGGCTCGAATCCGAGCCACACGTCGCCTTGCTCCCGCATGCTCTCCTCGTCGTGCGGCAGGTAATCGACGAGCACGAGCTGGCCATCGGCGCGCAGGAGGCGCGCGGCCGCCGCGATCGACTCGCGCGGGCGCGCGGCGTGATGGAGGACGCGCGCCATGACGACGAGATCCGCGCCGCCGCGCGACGTGATCTCCTCGGCGATGCTCGCCTCCTCGACGTCGCCTTCGCGCAGCCGCACGTTCGGCAGCCCCCAGCTCGCGATGCGCGCGGCACACCGCGCGAGCCGCGCAGGGCTCCGATCGATCGCGATCACGCGCTCGTACAGCGCCGACAGCAGCGGCAGCAGCGTGCCCTCGCCGGTGCCGACGTCGACGGCGAGCGCGCGCCCGGGGAGCAGCGGGGACAGCACCGGCAGCCACGCAAGCAGCGCGACCTCGCCGTTGACCGGCGCCGCCGGCTCGGCGGGAGCCTGGTCGAAGAATCGCCGCGACAGCTCCTCGCGGGCCGCGAGGATCGTCGCGATCTTCGCGAGGCTGCCATCCTTGCTGCACAGCAGCCGACCCTCCTCGAGCGCCGCCGCCATCACCGCGTCGGGAGCCTCGTCGTGCTCGAGCTGCGTCCTCAGCAGGGTCCGCGTCCCGTCGCGCCGGGCGAGCAGCAGGCCGGCCTCGCGCAGCGGCTGCGACTTCTTGGTGACCTGCGGCTGGCTCTCGCCGAGCAACGATGCGAGCTCGCCGACGGTCAGCTCTTCCTCCGCACACAGCGCGAGCAGACGCAGCCGGTCCTCGTCCCCGAGGAGACGGAACAGATCCGCGCGCGACGAGTGCATCACCGCGGCTGTATATTCCACTATTCGCATGAAGGCAATAGGGCGAAGAACGCGAGTGTTGAAAGGTGGTTGAGCGAGCCCTCCCGCTCAGGTTTCCGCGCAGCTTGGTTTGACTCGCGTCGGGCGGACACCTACCATCGGTCGGGAGACCCCCATGTCGACGGGTTCGGGCGGCAAGCCACCGAGTGCTAGCCAGCCGGGGCGGCCGGTGGCCGAGACCCCGCAGCGCCTCGTCGTACGCTCGCACGACGCCGCGAACGACTCCGCGATCATGGGCAGCGACACCGCCGTGGCCGTGGCGACCAAGCCCAGCGGCGAGGGCCCCCGCCCGGCCCTCGACGAGACGTCCTCGACGGGGGAGGGCGGCACCAGCCCCGTGGCCACGCCGGCTGGCGGCACGCCGTCGCTCACCGAGCTCGTCGGGACGACGCTGTCGGGCCGCTATCTCGTCACGCGCAAGGTCGGCCAGGGCGGCATGGGCGCGGTCTACGAGGCCACGCACACGCTGATCGGCAAGCGCGTCGCGGTCAAGGTCCTGCTCGAGAAGTACGCGCAGCGCGAGGCGATCGTCCGCCGGCTCAAGCAAGAGGCGCAGCTCGCGTCCTCGATCGGCAACGAGCACATCATCGACATCACCGACATCGGCCAGACCGACGACGGCCGCACGTTCGTGGTGATGGAGTTCCTCGAGGGCGAGTCGCTCGCGGAGTGCCTCGCGCGCGAGACGAAGCTCCCCGAGCAGCGGATCCTGCACATCATGTCGCAGGCCGCCGGCGCGCTCGCCGCCGCGCACGACAAGGGCATCGTCCACCGCGACATCAAGCCCGAGAACCTGTTCCTGCTCCGCCGCAAGGACACCGACTTCGTCAAGGTCGTGGACTTCGGGATCTCGAAGTCGCTGCGCGCGACGGGCGAGGAGGAGGAGACCACCCGGCTCACGCAGACGGGCATGGTGCTCGGCACGCCGCTGTACATGTCGCCCGAGCAAGCGCGTGGCGACGAGCAGCTCGATCACCGCGTCGACATCTACGCGCTCGGCGTGATCATGTACGAGGCGGCGACCGGCCGCGTGCCGTTCGTCGGCAGCAACTACCTGAGCGTGATCTCGCAGGTGCTCAACGAGGAGCCGCAGCCGCTGCGCGAGCAGCGCCCCGAGCTCTCGGAGGAGTTCGAGGCCATCGTGATGAAGGCGATGGCCAAGGACGTGAACGAGCGCTACGCGAGCGCCAACGCCATGCTCGCGGATCTCAGCGCGCTGCTCGACGATCCGACGCACTCGACGGAGCGCGCGCGGATCACCGGGCCGCGGCGGCGGCTCGTGCGCAAGGCGGCCGCGTCGTCGCGCTACGTCGTGTGGGCCGCCGGCATCGCCGTGGTGATCGCAGCGGTCGTGGTCAGCGTCACGCAGATGCTCGGCGGCTCGACGAAGAACGCCGACGCGAGCGCCGGGTCGGGCAACGCGAACGTCGTGGCGCCGCCGCCACCTCCCGACGCCGCGGTCGCCGCCGTGCCTGTCGACGCGGCGCCCTCCGAGCCCGAGCCGGAGTACGTGAACATCATGATCTACTCGACGCCGCCGGGCGCCTCCGTGCTGCTCGATGGCGTCGACAAGGGCAGGACGCCGCTGCCGGTCCGCGTGCTCCGGCGCTCGAAGGAGATCGAGGGCTGGGTGCAGCTCGAGGGCTACGACGCGCAGAAGTTCAACCTGAACCCGCTCGAGTACGAGGAGGGTGGCGAGCTCAAGCTGGCGCCGCTGAAGAAGCCGCCCAAGGGGCGTCCGGTGCAGCGCGCGACCGTGAAGTCCGACACGAAGGCCGCACCGGTGGCGCCCCGCGACAAGACAGGTGGCGACTTCAGTGGCAACCCGTTCAAGGCCGGCGGTAACGTTCCCTCGACCAAGTGAGGGTTGGGCTCGCGCTGTGGATTCTCGTCGTGGCGGCCGCGCACGCGTTCGCGCAGCCGTCCGATCCGCCGCCGCGCGACACCGGGTACATCGGTCGCCCCACGCCGCGGCTCGAGATCGACGACTGTCGCCAGCACGACCCGTCACTGACGGCCCAGCAGCTGTCCGACATCGGCTCCGAGCACTACCAGCGCGGCGAGACCCTCTACATCCAGGGTGACTACGAGGGTGCTGTCCACGAGCTCGTCGCCGCGTACTGCCTGATCCCCTACTACACGATCCTCAAGGACATCGGGCAGGCGTACGAGCGCAGCCTCGAGTACGAGAAGGCGATCGCGTACCTCGAGCGCTACATCTCCGCGATCCCGCCCGACGCGAAGCGCGCCGATCCGTGCAAGCCCGATCCGCAGGAGGACAAGGCCAACGTCGCGCGCCGCGTGATGGTGCTGCGGAACCTCGAGGCGAAGATCTTCGTCGAGACCACGCCGGCCGACGCGCAGATCACGCTGTCGAGCGACGCGGGCACCGCCTCGCGCGCGCGCTCGCGTCAGGAGATCAGCGTGATCGGCGGCCGGTACGAGATGCTCGTCGAGCGCGACGGGTACGAACCGTACACGCAGACGATCGAGGTCAAGATCGGGCGCCCGTACACCTACTACGTGCGGCTCGAGCCGCAGAAGGGCACGCTGTCGGTCCAGGTCACGCCCCCCGACGCGCGGATCTTCGTCGGCGACCGGCTGGTCGGGATCGGGCGCTACGAGGAGACCGTCGCGAGCGGACGCTACCGGCTCAGCTTCGAGGCGCCGGGCCGCGTGGGCGCCGTGCGCGAGGTGGAGGTCCTCCCGGGCCGGCGCAGCCGCGAGCTCGTCGAGATGGCGCCGGTGCCGCAGAGCGGGCGCAGGTCGTTCATCCTCGCGTCGGCGGTCGGCGGCATGGTCGCCGGCGGCGGGCTGCTCGGCGCGTTCGATCGCACGTCGGTGACGACCGCGGGCATCGTGCTCGGCGGCGCCGGGGGGCTGGTCGGGACGTACCTGCTCGCGCCGGCCGATCTTCCGCTCGGGACGACGAACCTCGCGATCACGACGGGCGCCGCTGGCGGCATCGCGGGGTTCGCGGCCGCGGCGACGTTCACCGATCGCGCGAACGTCCAGCAGCCGCTGATGGGCGCGGGCGTGGTCCTCGGTGCGGTCTCCGGCTATTACGTCGGCAGCCGCTTCGGCGTGAGCGTGGGAGACGCCGCGCTGTTCAACAGCGCCGCGCTGTGGGGCACGACGGCGGGGCTGTTGTTCCAGACGTCGTTCGACCCGCCGTCGAACGTCGGCGCGGGCCTCGTGCTCAGCGGGCTGGGCATGGGCACGGTCGGTGGCGTCATGCTCGCCCGCTACTTCGAGATCAGCCGCACCCACGCGGCGCTGATCGACATCGGTGGCGTGATCGGCATGGTGGGTGGGCTCGCGGTCAAGGGCGTCGCGTATCCGAACACCGAGGGGGACGCGAACACCGAGCGGCTCGCGAACTTCGCGCTCGGCGGGCTCGCGGTCGGGCTGCTCGGCGCGGCGATCCTGACCCGCAACCTCGACGCGCCGAAGCTGCCGGTGCAGCCCACGATGGGGACGGTGGCGGCACGTGACGGCACGCACGCGCCGACGTTCGGCGTTGTCGGTGCGTGGTGACTGCGTGATAGTTCGCGCATGGAACAGCGCTCGACGGCGTGTCCACTCGACTGCCCTGATCTGTGCGGGCTGACCGTCACGGTCGAGGGCGAGCGTCTCGTGCGCGTCGACGGAGATCGGCGTGGACCGCTCACCGAGGGGTTCGTGTGCGGCAAGGTCCGCAAGATCGCCGATCACGTGTACGGCGAGCACCGGGTCCGCGCGCCGAAGCTGCGCGTCGGTCCCAAGGGCAGCGGGCAGTGGCGCGAGGTGACGTGGGACGAGGCGCTCGGCCTCGTCGTGGACCGGCTCGCGACGATCCGCGCGCGCTCCGGCGGCGAGGCGATCCTGCCGTACCACTACGACGGCTCGAACGGCTGGATCACGGGCTACGGGCTCGCGCGGCGGTTCTTCCGCCGGCTCGGCGCGTCGAACCTGGCGACGACGTTCTGTGCGGCGGCGGCGACCCGGGCCACGCACGGTCTGTACGGCGTGATGCCGGGCGTCGCGCTCGAGGACTTCGCGCACGCGAAGCTGATCGTGCTGTGGGGCGTGAACCCGTCGGCGACCGGCATCCACCTCGTGCCCGTGATCGAGCGCGCGCGAGAGGCCGGCGCGAAGCTCGTCGTCGTCGATCCGCGCCGCACGCCGCTCGCCCGCCGCGCTGACCTCCACCTCGCGCTGCGTCCCGGGACGGATCTGCCGGTCGCGCTCGCGGTGATCCACGCGCTGTTCACGCGCGGCCACGCGGATCGCGCGTTCCTCGCCGAGCACGCCGTGGACGTCGACGAGCTCGCGCGGCGCGCGTCGGCGTGGACGCTCGAGGCCGCGGCCCACGAGGCGGGCGTCGACCCCGCGCTGCTCGACCAGTTCGTGGAGCTCTATGCGGCGAGCTCGCCGGCGGTGATCCGCGCCGGCTGGGGCATGGAGCGCAATCGCAACGGCGGCAGCGCGATCGCGGCGGTGCTCGCGGTGCCCGCGGTCGCCGGCAAGTTCGGCGTGCGCGGCGGCGGTTACACGATGTCCAACGGCGACGCGCGCTGGGGCGTGAGCCCGGAGCCGGGGATCGGCGAGCCCGCGCCGGCGACGCGCACCGTCAACATGAGCCAGCTGTCGACGGCGTTGCGCACGCTGCGCGATCCGCGGATCGAGTGCCTGTTCGTCTACAACTGCAACCCGGCCGCGACCGCGCCCGACCAGCGCGCGCTGATCGAGGAGCTGCGCCGCGAGGACCTGTTCGTCGTCGTCCACGAGCAGGTGATGACCGACACGTGCGAGCTCGCCGACGTCGTCCTGCCCGCGACCACGTTCCTCGAGCACCGCGAGCTGCGCCGCGGCTACGGCACGATGCGGCTGTTCGACAGCCCGCCGGTGATCGCGCCGGTCGGTGAAGCGCGCACCAACACCGAGCTGTTCGCGGCGCTGCTCGAGCGCATGGGCCTGGTGCGTGACGGCGACGCGATGACCGATGACGCGGTCGTCTCGAAGATCCTCGCCGGCGCGCCGGAGGGCGCGAGCCTGCGCACCCAGCTCGCCGAGCACGCCGTCGCGAGCCCGGCGCATGGCCCGCGTCCCGTCCCGTTCGTCGACGTGTTCCCCGGGACGCCCGATCGCAAGATCCACCTCGTCCCCGAGGCGCTCGACCGCGAGGCGGCGGAGCAGGTGCCCGGCGGCGGCCTCTACTCGTACCGCCCGGACCCGCGCACCGACGAGTTCCCGCTCGCGCTGATCTCGCCCTCGCTCGCCACCCAGATCTCCTCGACCTTCGGCCAGCTGCGCACCGCACCCGCCGAGCTCGAGCTGTCCCGGGCCGACGCCGCGGCGCGCGGCATCTCGACCGGCGACCCCGTCCGCGTGTGGAACCAGCACGGCGAGGTCCACTGCCTCGCGAAGGTGTCGACCGACCTGCGCGAGGGCGTGTGCCTCCTGCCGAAGGGCCTGTGGCGCAAGCACGCGCACAACGGCTACACCGCCAACGCGCTGATCCCGCCGGCGGTCGCCGATCTCGGCGGCCAGGCCACGTACAACGACGCGCGCGTCCAGGTCGCGAAGCGCTAGGGACGGAGTCTCCTTTGCCGCCTTTTCGGACACTCCGGACGCGCGGCTGTCCGGGGCGTCCGAAAAGGCGACAAAAGCGACTCCGTCCCTAGAGCGTGTTCAGGAACGCGAGCAGGGCTTCGCGATCGGCGCGCCGTGCGGTGCGGAACGCCTCGCGCGCGGCCATCGCCTCGCCGCCGTGCCAGAGGATCGCCTCCGCGAGCGTGCGCGCGCGGCCGTCGTGCAGGAAGGTCGTGCCCGGCTGCACGGTCTGCGCGAGGCCGATGCCCCACAAGGGCGGCGTGCGCCACTCGACGCCGGTCGCGAGGAAGTCGGTGCGCGCGTCGGTGAGGAGGTCGCCGACGTCGTGCAGCAGCAGATCGGTGTACGGCTGGATCCACTGGTGCGCGAGCGCGGCGATCGGGTGGTCGCCGGTGATGAGCGACGGCGTGTGGCACGCGGCGCACTGGAAGTCGTCGAACAGGCGCCGCCCGCGCTCGGCCTCGACGTCGCGCGGCGCGGAGGCGGGCACCGCCAGCGTCGAGACGAAGAACGTCGTGTTCGCGAGCTGATCCTCGGTGAGGTCGCGCATCCCGTCGGGCTCGGGGTGCAGCGGGTTCGACAGCCCGATGTCGTCGGCGAACGCCGCCGCCGTCTGCTGGCGGAGCGTCGGCAGCGTGGCCTTGTGACCGAACCGGCCGACGCGCGTGAGCTCCCGCTCGGGATCCCACACCTCGTTCACGCGGCCGGAGATACCGTCACCATCGGCGTCGTCCGGATCGGCGAGCGCGCGCAGCGCATCGTCGGGGATCGCCTCGAGCAAGCCGAGCCCGAAGATCGGCGGCGCCTGGCGGTACGAGATCGTCATTCCCGGCGGCAGCGGATCGCCGTTAGCCTGGCGGATCGTCAGGAACGGGAACCGCATCGGCTGGACCTCGCCGTCCGCGTAGGTCTCGACGGTCTCCCTCCACTCGAGCTCGATGTAGACCTCGGGGAGCCCGACGGTGGCGTGGTCCTGGAGCTGCTGGCCGAAGCCGGGCACGGACACGTTGCCGCCGGGCACGTCGGGCGTGCCGGTGCCGAGGCTCGTGCGCACGAGCGCCTGCGAGCCGAACGGGCCGCGGTCGATCATCGACAGCCCGCGCCCGTTCCCGCCGTGGCAGGCGAGGCACGCGTCGTGGTTGAACAGGCGCCCGAGCTGCGGCGGCGCCCACACGAAGTTGAACACGCTGCGCCCGAGCTGGTGCTGGTAGCGCGCCTCGTCGTCGAGGTTCGGCGCCGGGTGCGAGAACGCCTCGCGCGTTCGATCGTCGACGGTCGTGTCG
>Ga0164243_10009842_pt1 | contig 13830 bp, 8 predicted proteins | sample OricompcompostOP_FD_108781 | JGI IMG/M metagenome (GOLD analysis project Ga0164243, IMG submission 108781) | Organic Plus compost microbial communities from Emeryville, California, USA - Original compost - Organic plus compost (OP) | ecosystem: Engineered > Solid waste > Mixed feedstock >... | reverse complement strand
GGTCACCGCGAACTTCAAGGAGCGGCAGATGCGCGACATCCGGGTCGGAAATCGCGCGGAACTGGCGGTCGACGCCTTAGGCGATCGCGTGTTGACCGGCCGCGTCGAGCGCATCTCTCCCGCGACCGGGTCCGAGTTCAGCGTCGTGCGGCCGGACAACGCCACCGGCAACTTCACCAAGGTCGCTCAACGGGTGCCGGTCAGGATCGAGTTGGATCCAGGCCAAGGGGAGCTAAGTCGACTGAATCCCGGCATGAGCGTCGTTGCGCGGGTCGATACAAAGCAGCGCTAAGACCCGATCCCGCTCGCTCGCCCGGCCCCCTCTTCCCGGCGCTTCGCAGCTTCCGCTCTGAGGCTAGAGCCAGCTAAAGCGCGCCAGACCCGGAAGTTCGCGACTGCTCCGGCATTGGCGGAGTGAATGCCGGCCTTTTCCTCGTTCCGAGCGCCGGCTTGCAGGAGTGGGCGAACTGCCGCTCACGACCCTTGCGGAACTTGGATGCGAGCGTCGGGCCCGAACGCATCTGAAGGGCGGGATTTGGTGATGACTACCGAGAGCCGGCGAACGCCGGGGACCGCAACAGGGCCCAGGTAGTTACTGGGGCGAAATTCCCAGCTTGTTGGGCCGTTCAACCGATTTGCCGCCCCCAACCCGGACGCAACTTTGCCGACCTGGATCGTCAGCAGAAATCTCGCCGACGGGAGGCGCAGATGGAGCAGGTCAAGGCCGTGCCTCCCGACACCTCCCGCAGGTCGCGACACCCGCGCTGCCGCCTTTGCGCCGCGTGTCTCATCTCCTCTCTTGCGACAGCCTGCTCATTCGCGCCCCAGTATGTACGGCCCGCCCTGCCGACGCCCGGCCAATTCGCCGTTGCATCCACCGCTGGCCCGTCGATCGCTCGCCTCGACTGGCAGGATTTCTTTCGCGATCCGCAGCTGCGCTCGCTGATCGCTCAGGCGCTGGCGAACAATCGCGACGTCCGCATCGCCGGCGCACGGGTGGCTCAAGCGCGGGGTGCGTGGCGAATCGAGGGGGCGCCGCTCTATCCGCAGTTGGATGCGGTGGGCGCCGGAACGCGCGGACGAACGCTCGCCAGTCTGCCCGGCGTCGGCGAGCAATTTGCGGACGTGCGGCAGATCACGGCCCAGCTGAGCGCAAGTTGGGAAATCGACTTCTGGGGTCGCCTCCGCAACCTGAACGACGCCGCCCGAAACCAATTTCTGGCGACTGAGGAGGCGCGCCGCGCGGTCGCCACCGACCTCGTGGCGCAGGTGGCCACCGGCTATCTGCTGGAGCGGGAGTACGAGGAAAGGGCCGTGCTGGCCGAGCGATCCCTCACCACGCGCAAGGATTCGTTCCGGATCATGCGGCGACGCTTCGAGGTCGGCTCCGGCTCCAAGCTCGACATGGACCAGGCGCAGGTCCTTCTGTCGCAAGCCGAGATCACCTTGCAGGGGCTGGAGCAAGATCGCGTCGTGAACCGCAACACACTGGCGCTGCTGGTCGGCCAGCCGGTGGATATGCCGCCGGGCGAGCTCCGCCTCGCGGGCGAAAGCCCGGGCGTCTCCCTGCCCGCCGGCCTCCCGTCCGAGCTGCTCGTCAACCGGCCGGATATCGTCGCGGCCGAGTATGAATTGCGCGCGGCCAACGCCAACATCGGCGCCGCCCGCGCGGCCTTTTTCCCCAACATCCAGCTGACCGGCGCCTACGGCGCCTCCAGCACCGCCCTCGGCAGCCTGTTCAGCAATGGCGAAACCTGGAGCTTCACGCCCGTCATCACGCTGCCCCTGTTCAACGGCGGACGGCTCAGGGGCAATCTCGACGTCGCGAAAGCCCAACGCGACGAGGCGGTGTCGCAGTACGAACGCACGATCCAAGCGGCCTTCCGCGACGTGTCGGACGCCCTGATCCGTCACCGACAGCTTGGTCAGCAGGTCGCGAGCACGCGCGTGCTGCTGGACGCTCTGCGCGAACGGGCGCGCCTGGCGCAACTGCGCTTCGACACCGGACGCTCCGCCTATCTCGAGGTGCTCGACGCCCAGCGAGACCTGTTCGACGCCGAGCAGACGCTGGTGCAGCTCCGCCGCGCGGAGCTGGGGAGTGTCGTGGCGCTCTACGCGGCGCTGGGCGGCGGGTTCGCCGCAGGACAGGCCTTCGCCGCGTCGGCCGATCACGACAGAGGAATGCCGACCCCATGAAGAAATGGCTCGTCAGAGGGTTGATCGCTGCGCTCGTCGTGCTCGCCGGATACGGGACCTGGACGCTGCTCCGGCCTGGCGGCCTTCCCGAGGGCATCGTCGGCGGCAATGGCCGGCTGGAGGCGACGGAAATCGACATCTCGGCCAGGACGGCGGGCCGGATCCGCGACATCCTCGTGGACGAAGGCCAGATGGTCAAAGCCGGCGACGTCATCGCCCACATGGACACCGAGGTGCTGCAGGCGCAGCTCGCCGAGGCGCAGAACGCGGTGGAGATCGCCGAGAAGCAGATCGCCCAGCGCCGCAGCGAGCGGGCGACGGCGCAGGCCGTGGTGCGCCAGCGTGAGGCGGAGCTGGATGCGTCCCGCCGGCGATTCGGCCGGTCCGACGCCCTCGCTCGCGAGGGCGCCACGCCCGCTCAGGAGCGCGACGACGATCAGGCGCAGGTCCGGGGCGCCTCGGCCGCCCTCGAGGCGGCGCGAGCCCAGCTCGCCGCGGCCGACGTCGCCCTGGCCGCAGCCTCCAGCCAGGTGGTCGGGTCTCGTTCGCGGGTGCAGGCGACTGAAGCGACGATTCAGCGGGTCGAGGCCGACATCACCGACAACGTCCTGCGTTCCCCGCGTGACGGGCGCGTCCAGTTTCGCGTCGCCCAGCCGGGCGAGGTGGTCGCCGCCGGCGGTCGGGTGGTCAGCCTTGTCGACCTCACGGACGTCACCATGACCTTCTTCCTGCCGGCAGCCGCCGCAGGTCGTCTCGCGATCGGCAGTGAGGCGCGCATCGTCCTCGACGCCATTCCGCAATATCCGATCCCGGCGACGATCAGCTTCGTCTCCGACGTCGCGCAGTTCACCCCGCGGACTATCGAGACGCAGAGCGAGCGCGAGAAGATGATGTTCCGCGTCAGGGCGCGGATCGCGCCGGCCCTGCTGCGCCAATACATCACCCACGTGAAGACCGGATTGCCAGGCATGGCCTATGTGCGGCTCGATCCCAAGGTCGCCTGGCCGGCCAAGCTGCAGCCAAGGAGCCGGGGGGCGCAGCCGTGACAGCGACGCCCGCCCCGCGCGAGCCAGAAGAGCTGGCGGTTCGCCTGTCCGCGGTCGGCGTGCGCTACGGCAAGACCGAGGCGCTGCGGGGGGTGGACCTCGACGTCCCGCCGGGCCGGATGGTCGGGCTGATCGGCCCGGACGGGGTCGGCAAATCCAGTCTGCTCTCTCTGGTCGCCGGGGCGCGGGTGATCCAGGACGGGGCGGTCGAGGTGCTCGGCGGCGACATGAGAAGCCGGCGTCACCGCGACGAGGTCTGTCCGCGCATCGCCTACATGCCCCAGGGTCTCGGCAGGAACCTGTATCCCACGCTGTCCGTCGAGGAGAATCTGCAGTTCTTCGGCCGGCTGTTCGGCCACGAGGCGGCCGAGCGCCGTCGCCGCATCGACGAACTGACCCGCAGCACGGGCCTGGATCGGTTCCTCGCCCGTCCCGCGGGGAAGCTGTCGGGCGGGATGAAGCAGAAGCTGGGGCTATGCTGCGCCCTGATCCACGATCCGGACCTGCTGATCCTGGATGAACCCACCACTGGCGTCGATCCGCTCGCGCGCTCGCAGTTCTGGGACCTCATCGCGCGGATCAGGCGCACGCAGCCGTCGATGAGCGTGCTGGTGGCCACCGCCTACATGGACGAGGCGCAGCGCTTCGACTGGCTGGTGGCGATGGACGACGGCCGCATCCTGGCGACCGGAACTCCGGCCGAGCTGATGGCCCGCACCGGCGCGGATTCGCTCGAGGCCGCGTTCATCGCACTGCTACCTGAGGAGAAGAAACAGGGTTACGCGCCGGTCGTCATCCCGCCGCTCGAGGCGCGCGACGACGACATCGCCATCGAGGCCCAGGGCCTGACGATGCGTTTTGGCGACTTCACCGCCGTCGACCACGTCAGCTTCCGTATCCGCCGGGGCGAGATCTTCGGTTTTCTCGGCTCCAACGGCTGCGGCAAGACCACGACGATGAAAATGCTCACCGGTCTGCTCCCCGCGACCGAAGGACAAGCATGGTTGCTCGGCAGCGCGGTTGATCCGAATGACATCACCAACCGTCGGCGGGTTGGCTATATGAGCCAGGCCTTCTCGCTCTACGGCGAGCTGACGGTACGTCAGAATCTCGAGCTGCATGCCCGACTGTTCCACGTCGCGGCCGCCGAGATCCCAGCACGCGTCGCCGAGTTGGTCGATCGCTTCGGGCTCGAGCCCGTGCTGAGCGACCTGCCCGAAAAGCTGCCGCTCGGCATCCGCCAGCGCCTCAGCCTGGCGGTGGCGATTGTCCACAAGCCGGATCTCCTGATCCTGGACGAGCCCACATCCGGCGTCGACCCAGTGGCGCGTGACGCTTTCTGGCGTCTCCTCATCGAACTGTCGCGCCGCGACATGGTGACGATCTTCATCTCCACCCATTTCATGAACGAGGCCGCGCGCTGCGACCGCATGTCCATGATGCATGCGGGCAAGGTGCTGGACAGCGACGCACCTGCCCGGCTCGTCGAGAAGCGCGGGGCGCCGGACCTCGAGGCGGCGTTCATCGGCTATCTGCTGGAGGCCGAAGAGGGCGGCGCCGCGAGCGACGATGACGGGGAGCCCGCATCCGCCCCGGCCCCGGCGCGCCCCCATTCGGCGTCCGCCTCGGGTTTCAGCATCCAGCGGGCATTGAGCTACGCCTGGCGCGAGACGCTGGAGCTGCAACGCGATCCGGTGCGCGCAACGCTGGCGTTCGCCGGATCCGTCATCCTTCTGCTCGTCATGGGCTTCGGCATGACCACCGACGTCAACCAGCTGAGCTACGCGATCCTCGACCGCGATCAGACGGTGCTCAGCCAGAGCTATAACCTCGACATCTCCGGCTCGACCTACTTCGTCGAGCACGCGCCGATCCTCGACTATGACGATCTCGACCGCCGCTTGCGAAGCGGCGAGCTCGCTGTGGGCTTGGAAATCCCGCCCGGCTTCGGCCGTGACTTGCGCGCCGGCCGCCAGGTCGCGATCGCCGCCTGGATCGACGGGGCGATGCCCCAGCGCGCGGAGACCGTGCAGGGCTACATTCAGGGGCTCCACCAGCACTGGCTGACCGAGCAAGCCAGCCGACAGTCGACCCTGGCGCCGACCTCGGGCGTGTCGGTCGAAAACCGCTTCCGCTACAACCCGGAGGTCAGAAGCCTGCCGGCCATGGTGCCGACGGTCATCCCGCTGCTGCTGCTGATGCTGCCGGCCATGCTCGCCGCCCTTGCCGTCGTGCGGGAAAAGGAGACCGGCTCGATCGTCAATCTCTACGTCACCCCCGCCACCCGCAGCGAATTCATGCTGGGCAAGCAGGCGCCTTACGTCGGGTTGGCGATGGCGAACTTCGCCCTCATGGTGCTGATGGCGGTCTTCATCTTCGACGTGCCGGTGAAGGGCAGCTTCCTGGCTCTGGCGATCGCAGCCCTGCTCTTCTGCGTCGCGTCGACCGGCCTGGGCCTGCTGGCGTCGGCGGTCACCAAGAGCCAGATCGCCGCGCTGTTCCTCGCTTTGATCGGCACGATGATTCCCGCGACCGTCTTCGGCGGCATGACCGACCCGGTCTCGTCCCTCGAGGGCGCCGGCCGCGTGATCGGACAAATCTACCCGGCGAGCCACATGTTCACGATCAGCCGGGGCGTGTTCAACAAGGCTCTGGGCTTCCGCGAGCTCGGCGGCTCGTTCCTGCCGCTGGCGGTGTCGGCGCCGGTGATCGTCGGAGCCGCTATAGCGTTGCTCCGCAAACAGGAGCGGTAGCATGCAGCGCACGCTCTCGAACATCTTCCGCCTGGGCGTCAAGGAGCTGTGGAGCCTGTGGCGGGATCGGGCGATGATGGTGTTGATCGTCTTCGCCTTCACCTTCTCGGTCTACGCGAGCGCCAACTCGATGCCCGAGACGCTGCATCGGGCTCCCCTTGCGATCGTCGATGAGGACGGCTCGGCGGTGTCACAGCGCATCGCCTCGGCCTTCTACCCGCCCCAGTTCCTGCCGCCGCAGATGATCGCTCCGGCCCAGATCGACCCTGGCATGGACGCCGGCGTCTACACCTTCGTGCTGCACATTCCATCGGGCTTCCAGCGCGACGTCCTGGCCGGCAGGCGCGCCGAAATCCAACTCAACACCGACGCCACCCGCATGAGCCAGGCCTTCATCGGCAGCGGCTACATCCAGCAGATCGTGCTCGGCGAGGTGAGCGAGTTTCTGAACCGCTATCGCAGCCAGGCAAGGTCGCCGGTTGATCTCGAGATGCGTGCGCGATTCAACCCGACGCTCGACAGGTCGTGGTTCGGCGCGTTGGCGGCGGTCATCAACCAGATCACGACGCTATCGATCATCCTGACCGGCGCCGCGCTGATCCGCGAACGCGAGCGCGGCACGATCGAGCATCTGCTGGCCATGCCGGTGACGCCCTTCCAGATCATGGTTGCGAAAGTCTGGTCGATGGGTTTGGTCGTGCTCGTCGCCTCGAGCATCTCGCTCATTTACGTCGTCCGCGGGCTGCTGGGCGTTCCAGTCGCCGGCTCGCTGCCGCTGTTCTTCGCTGGCGCGGCGCTGGTCCTGTTTTCGACGACGTCGCTGGGGATCTTTTTGGCCACGCTCGCGCGGAACATGCCCCAGTTCGGCATGCTCATCATTCTCGTGCTGTTGCCGTTGCAGATGCTCTCCGGGGGGAACACGCCACGCGAGAGCATGCCCGAGGCCGTGCAGAACATCATGCTCCTGGCGCCGACGACGCATTTCGTCTCGCTGGGGCAGGCGATCCTGTTCCGCGGGGCCGGATTTGACGTCGTCTGGCCCCAGTTCCTGGCGGCCGCAGTCATCGGCGCCGCCTTCTTCGCAATCGCGCTGGCGCGGTTCCGCAAGACCATCGCGACCATGGCCTAGGACCCGCTCCGGCGCCGAGGCGCGCTCTCGGACCCGGAGCTGATCGAGACCCGCGATGACACGGGGCTCAGCAAACAAATCCGATAGCCATGAGGGGCTGCCGTGAGAACATATGGCCGAACGCAGCGGCTGCGCTCGCGCTTACGGGTCGCCGATTGCGCGACGTCAGCGCGCCGTCAGACTAGGTCGCTAGGCTTGGGCCTTTAGATGCGAGCTGTGAATGAGCAGATTGCCCCGTCATCCCGAACGTCACGCCGTGGCGCGCATCGGCTGGCTGCGGGCGGCCGTGCTCGGAGCCAACGACGGGATTGTCTCCACGGCCAGCCTGATCGTCGGTGTGGCCGCTTCCGGCGCCGACAGGTCCGCCATCCTGGTCGCGGGCGCGGCGGCGCTGGTCGCCGGGGCGATGTCGATGGCCGCCGGCGAATATGTCTCGGTCAGTTCGCAGTCCGACACGGAAAAGGCGGACCTCGCCAGGGAAAGACGGGAATTGGCCGGGCAACCGGTCTCCGAACATGCCGAACTGGCCGGCATCTACATGGCGCGAGGGCTGGATGAAGACCTCGCCCGGCGGGTCGCGGACCAACTCATGGCTAGAGACGCGCTTGGCGCTCATGCCCGTGACGAACTCGGCATATCGGAAGTCACGACGGCGCGCCCTCTGCAAGCCGCCCTCACCTCCGCCGCAACCTTCAGCGCCGGCGCCGTCGCGCCGCTGGCGCTCGTCGCCATCTCGCCGCGCCCCTTGCTGATACCGCTGGAGATCGCCGGCTCGCTGCTATGCCTGGCGGCGCTGGGTGCGATCGGCGCCAGGACCGGGGGAGCGCCAGTCCTGCGATCTGTGATGCGGGTCACCTTCTGGGGCGCGCTGGCGATGGCCCTGACGGCGGGCATCGGGCGGCTGTTCGGGACGTCCGTCTGAAGGACGCCATGCGCATTCTTGTCGTCGAGGATAACGACCGGCTTGCCCGACTGGTCGCCGATGGCCTGCAGCGTCGAGGCTATTCGTGCGACATCGCGCTGCGCCTCGACGAGGCCGACGAGGCCATGCGCGGCGCAATCTATGACGCGATCGTCCTCGATCTCGGCCTCCCTGACGGCGATGGGGTGGCCTGGCTCGTCGCGAGGCGCAAGTCGCGGGAGGCGCCGCCGGCCATCATCCTGACCGCGCGCGGCGGACTGGAGGACCGCGTGACCGGACTTGACGCCGGGGCCGACGATTATGTCGTAAAGCCCGTCGAGATCGACGAGCTGGCGGCCCGGCTGCGCGCCCTGTTGCGGCGCCCGGGGCCTCGCAGCCAGACCGTGATCGAGGTGGGCCGGCTCCGGTTCGATACGGCGAGCAGAACGGCGCGTGTCGGCGAGGCCGAGATAGACTTGTCCCGTCGCGAAGCCGATCTGCTCGAATTGCTCATGCGCCGGGCTGGAACCGTCGTGCACCGCGAGGTGATCGAAAACGCGCTCTACAATTTCAGCGAGCCGGTCACGCCCAACGCGGTGGAGGCCGCGGTCTCGCGGTTGCGCCGCAAGCTGGAAGACGCCGGCATGGGCGGCAAGCTCCACACCATCAGGGGCGTCGGCTACATGCTCAAGGACAACGGGGAATGACGCGGCGCAGCTCGATTTCGCGTCGGCTGATGCGCGGCCTCACGATCGTCGGCCTCGCCGGCGCCGTCCTGTTGTTCGCCGCGGCCTTCTTTTTCTACCATTTCTCCATCATCGACTTGCGGACATGCGTCGATTACCGGCTGGCGATCCGGGAGACGCTGGAGCACGTCGTCCTTCCGGTCGCGATTCTGATGGGTCCGGTCGCGTTCGTCGTGTTCAGGGTCATCAAGCAGGCCTTCGTTCCGCTGGAGGCGGCCGCCCGGGAGATCGAGGCCGTCCATGGCCATGAGCACGGCTTTCGTATCGACACCTCGCGGATGCCGACCGAGGCGGTGGCGTTCACTGATGCGGTCAACGACCTCCTTGCGCGCCTCGACGAGGCGGCGCTTCGCCAGGAAGCCTTCGCCGCCGACGTGGCGCACGAATTGCGCACGCCGCTTGCGCTTCTCTCGCTCGAGCTCGACCGGTTCGACCATGCCGACGCGGCGCGATTGAAGGACGACGTCATGGCGATGCGCCGGCTGATCGACCAGCTCATGCTGCTTGCCCAGATCGACGCGTCGGCCGCGGCCCACATCGCGCTCGAGCCGGTGCCGCTGGCGGCGGTGGCGAAAGACGTGGTCAGCCTGATGGCGCCGGCGATCATCACGGCGGGCCGGACCATCGATCTCGACACCGACAAGGATGCGGCCGTCGTACGCGGTCGGCGCGAAGCCATCGCGGCCGCCTTGCGCAACCTCATCGAGAACGCCGCCCGCGCCACGCCGGCCGGCGGCGCCATTCACGTGCAGGTCGGACCGGGCGCGATGATGACGGTGTCCGACGAGGGCCCCGGCCTGTCGCCGAATCGGCTTCGCGACCTCGCAAGGCGGCACAGCCGGGCCGATCACGCGAGCAAGGAGGGCGCGGGCCTCGGCCTTGCGATCGTCGACCGGATTATGGCCGCGCATGGCGGACGGCTCCTGACCGATCCGGACCGGCGCGGAATCTCGCTGCGCTTCGCCGATAGCTGAGGCGCGTCCTCCCCGTCAGGTATCCGTCAGTATCGCCGGCTACCGGATGGCGCATGTTCAACCGGAACCATGTCCTTGCCGGCGTCGGCGCAGTCGGGCTGACGCTTGTCGGTCTTTGGTGGATCACCACCCGGGCCGGCACGGCGCCGCCCGCCCCCAATCCGTCTCCCCCTGCTGCCGGACGGATGGCGGCGCCGGGCATTCTTCCGGTGAGCGCCGAGCAGACGGCTAAGCTCGGCATCCGCCTGGCGTCCGCGGACGCCGCCGACGAGGCGCCGCTCGCCACCGTTCCTGCGGTGATCGCGCCGCCGGCCAATGCGCGTGTGGCCGTGGCGGCGACCTTTCCCGGCGTGGTGATGCGCACGCTGGTGGTGGAAGGCGACGCGGTCCGGCAAGGCCAGCCGCTCGCGATCATCTCGAGCCGCGAGGTGCTGGCGATGGGCGCCGACCTTACCCGTGCGAACGCCCGGCTGGGCGTTGCGCAGTCGAGCGCCGCGCGACTTTCGCAGCTCGCCCGCGAAGGCGTCATCGCCGGGGCGCGCGCGGATGAAGCCAACGCCCTCGCCGCGGAGGCCCATGCCGACGTGTCGGAGAAGGCGCGCATCCTCGAAATGGTCAACGGCCGGGGCGGAAGCGGAACCTACACGCTGACGGCGCCGATCGCCGGCCGAGTGACGCGCGCCGACATCCAGGCGGGAAATCCCGTCGACGGCGCGAGCGCGCCTTATGTGATCGATGCGGCCGACCGCTACGAAGTCGTCGGCCAGTTGCCCGAGAGGCTGGCGGGCGCGGTCACCCCGGGCATGAGCGTTCGCGTCGATCCAGGCGTCGTCGGCCGCATCGTCGCCGTGGGCTCGACCATCGATCCGGCGACCCGCTCGGTGTCCCTCAAGGCCGAGTTGCCGGCAGGCGCCGACGTGATCGCGGGGCGCGCGACCCATGTGACCGTGTTCGGCCAGGCCCCCGAGGGCGCAGTAACCGTGCCGGCGAGCGCTGTTTCGACGATCGACGGCAAGGCCGCCGTCTTTGTGGCCTCGCGCGGCGGCTTCGCCCTGCGCCAGGTGGTTACGGGCGCGGCCGCCGCGGGCCGCATGGTGCTGCTGTCCGGCGTGCGACCCGGCGAGCAGGTGGTGATCCAGGGCACGAGCGCGCTCAAGGCGCTCGCCCTGTCACGCTAGGACGTCCCATGCTGCGTTCGCTGCTCGCCGCCGCCCTCTCCTATCGCCTGCTCGTTCTCGCCCTGGCCGCAACCGTCGCGGGGCTCGGGGTGTGGGCGTTCGTGGGCCTGCCGGTCGACGCCTATCCCAACATCGCGCAGACGCAGGTCAAGCTCATCCTCAAGGCGCCGGGAATGACGCCGGAGGAGGTGGAAAGCCGCGTCATCACCCCGATCGAGATGGAGATGCTCGGCATACCCAGCCAGGCGATCCTGCGCTCGACCGCCAAATACGCGATCGCCGACATCACCATCGACTTCAAGGACGGAACCGACATCTACTGGGCCCGCCAGCAGGTCGCCGAGCGCCTGTCCGGGGTGATGGGCGACCTGCCGGCTTCGGTGAGCGGCGGCCTCGCGCCGATCTCGACGCCGCTCTCCGACGTCTACATGTTCACCATAGAGGGGCCGCTCAGCCTGCAGCAGAAGCGCGAGCTGCTCGACTGGACCATACGCCCGGCTCTGCGCACGGTGCCCGGCGTCGCCGACGTCAACGCGCTGGGCGGCCATGTGCGGACGTTCGAGGTCAAACCGGACCCGATCGCGCTCGCCGGCGCGAAACTCTCCATCGCCGATCTGCGCGCCGCGATCGAGAGCGGCAACCGCAACGACGGCGCGGGACGGCTGACATCGGGCGAAGAAGCCCTGATCGTCCGCGCGGTGGGCGCGATCCGTTCGGCCGAGGATCTCCAGTCCCTGGTGATCGCCAGCCGGGACGGCCGCATCGTCCGGCTCGGCGACGTGGCGACCGTCGGAACCGGCAGCCTCACCCGCTACGGCGCGGTCACCAAGAACGGCCAGGGCGAAGCGGTCGAAGGGCTGGTGATCGCGCTGCGCGGCGCCGACGCCCGCCAGGTCGTGAACGGGGTCCGCGACCGGCTCGCCGAAGTCGGCAAGAGCCTGCCTGCGGGCGTCCACGTCGATGTCTTCTACGATCGCTCCGACCTGATCGGGCGCGCGGTAGGCACGGTCGAGGAAGCGCTCCTGGAAGCCACCATTCTGGTGGTGGTGCTTCTGATCCTGTTCCTGGGCGACTGGCGCGCGGCGGCCATCGTCGCGGTGACGCTGCCGATGGCGGCGCTGATCACCTTCCTGTTCATGCGGGGCATGGGCCTTTCCGCCAACCTCATGAGCCTGGGCGGACTTGCGATCGCGATCGGGATGCTCGTGGACGGGGCGGTCGTCGTCGTCGAGAACATCGTCGAGCGGTTGGGCCGCGCGCACGACGAGGGCCGTCCGCGCCTCAACATCGTCTTTCAGGCGGCGAGCGAGGTGATCGTGCCGGTGTCGGCCGGCATCCTCATCATCGCGCTTGTGTTCCTGCCGCTGCTGTCGCTGCAGGGGCTCGAGGGCAAGCTGTTCGCGCCGGTCGCGCTCACCATCGTCTTCGCGCTCGCAGGCTCGCTGCTGCTCGCGCTCACCCTCGTCCCGGTGCTGTCCTCCTTCGGGCTCAAGAGCGGCCATCATGGCGAGCCTTGGATCATGCGGCAGCTCTCGCCGCGCTATCGGCGGCTGCTGGACGCCGCCTTCGCGCACAAGATGCTGGTCTATGGCCTCTCGGCGGGCGGCCTCGTCATCGCCGGCGTCGCCTACGGCGCGGTCGGCAAGACCTTCATGCCGACCATGGACGAGGGCTCGGTGATCGTTCAGCTCACCAAGCTTCCCTCGATCAGACTTGACGAGTCGGTCCGCGGCGACATGGCCGTGCAACGCGCCCTGCGTTCGGTTCCCGAGGTCCAGGATGTGATCGCCCGCGTCGGCTCCGACGAGATCGGCCTCGACCCGATGGGGCTAAACGAGACCGATAGCTTTGTCAGGCTGAAGCCGCGTTCCGAGTGGCGGGGCGACAAGGACTTCGTGGTCGGCGAGTTGCGCGCCGCCCTGGACCAGCTGCCTGGCGTTCAATCGAGCTTCACCCAGCCGATCGAGATGCGCGTGTCCGAAATGCTGACCGGCGCACGCGGGGACCTCGCCGTGAAGATCTTCGGGCCGGACCTGGCGACGCTCGCCGATCTGGCCGGCCAGGTGCAGCAGACCCTGTCGGACGTCCGTGGGGCGTCCGAAGTGATGACGGTCGCCAATGACAGCGTGGATTATCTCCAGCTGGACATCGACCGCGCCGCGGCCGGGCGCTTCGGCATGCCCGTCGACCAGATGCAGGACGCCCTGCGCGCCCAGGTCGAGGGCGTGCGCGCCGGCGTCGTCGCCGAGGGGCAGAAGCGCACGCCCATCGTCATTCGGGGGGACGAGAGTCTGCGGGCGGACCCTGCCCGCTTCGCCGACCTGCAGCTGCGCACGCCGGACGGGATCCTGGCCCGGGTCAGCGACATGGCTCGGGTCGAGCGGACCCAGGGACCGGTGAAGCTCGATCACGAGAACGGCTCGCGTTTCGCGCTGGTGCAGGCGTTCGTCTCTGGCCGCGACCTCGTCGGCTATGTCGACGAGGCCAAGGCGGCCGTGGCCGCGAAGGTCGAGCTTCCGCCCGGCTATCGCATCGTCTGGGGTGGTCAGTTCGAGAACCAGCAGCGCGCGTCGGCCCGTCTGATGATGGTGATCCCGGCGGCCTTGCTGCTGATCTTCTTCGTGCTGCTCGCCACCCTGCGGTCGCTGCGCGCCTCCGTCCTGATCCTGCTCAATATCCCCTTCGCGATGGTGGGCGGCATCGCCTCGCTCTGGGCGTCCGGGGAATATCTGTCCGTGCCGGCCTCTGTCGGATTCATCGCCCTGCTCGGGATCGCCGTGCTCAACGGCCTCGTGCTGGTCGCCTATTTCCGCCAGCTCCGCGCCGAGGGCCTCAGCATGGCCGAGACGGTGCGATTGGGCGCGGAGCGCCGCCTGCGCCCGGTGCTGATGACCGCGAGCATCACCG
>Ga0164243_10009841_pt1 | contig 13831 bp, 13 predicted proteins | sample OricompcompostOP_FD_108781 | JGI IMG/M metagenome (GOLD analysis project Ga0164243, IMG submission 108781) | Organic Plus compost microbial communities from Emeryville, California, USA - Original compost - Organic plus compost (OP) | ecosystem: Engineered > Solid waste > Mixed feedstock >... | reverse complement strand
CTCGGAGGAAAATACTACATCATTCCGATTTGGACCGTCTTCGCCTATGCCTGGTGGGCCACTGTAAATTATTTTACCTGTAAACTGAGTCTGCAACTGTACCCCAACCCGGACGAGCGGTGGCGGTATTACCTGGAGTTCGTGACAGAAAATGGCATCGCGGGAATGTTCAGGTTGCCTAATTTGGATGTTTTTGTTTTCGATTTCATCTTTATGGTTTACCTGCCAATCGGGCCCAAACTGATGAAGTCACTGATGGAAAGCGGATACAAAAATGCGCTATTGGAAAATGCGAACCTCTCACTGGAAGTGAAATTCCTCAAGTCTCAGATCACGCCGCATTTCCTGTTCAACACGCTGAATAATATCTACATCATGGCCAAGCGGTTCGACCAGGAAACACCCGAAATGATTTTAAAGCTCTCCGGTTTGATGCGGTACATTTTATACGAATCCGACAGTAATCGGATCGCCCTTTCCCGGGAAACGGCTTTCCTGTCAGACTATGTGCAATTGAACCGGCTCAAATACGGTGATACGATCCGCATAGACTACGATGTCGAAAACGTGGACAAGCCCTATAAAATCGCCCCGCTTATCCTAGTCCCATTTGTGGAAAATGCATTCAAGCACGGGCCGGAAGTGCACCCGGATAATAACTGGATTCAAATCAAGGCCTGGATGGAAAACAATGTCTTTCATATGGAAATCTTGAACGCTGCAATTATACCGGAACCCGACGAAAACGGAGGGCGAATTTTCGGTGGTGTAGGGCTTGAAAACGCTACTAAGCGTCTCAAATACTATTATCCCGAAAAACATGAAATAACCACGTGGAGGGAAAACGGGAGTTACCACGTCAAACTCAAAATCGATCTAAAATGAACCAAAGCACAATTAGTTGCATCGTTGTTGAAGATGACCCATTGCCGAGAGCCGACATCGTAGGGCATATCCATAGAACACCGATTCTCAGGCTTGAGGGAGTTTTCAAGGATGCCATGTCCGCTTTTAACCACATCGGGCAGGGAAAGGGAATACAGCTCGTTTTTTCCGATATCCTGATGCCTGGGATTTCGGGGATGGAATTACTGAAGAGTCTGGCCAGTCCGCCGTTATTTATCTTTGTGACCGCATCCCATGAATATGCCGTGGAAAGCTTCGAATACAATGTAGCAGATTATTTGGTTAAACCCTACGATTACCCAAGGTTCCTGAAAGCTGTCGACAAAGCACGGTTGCAGCTTGGAAAAGCCGGTATTCAAGAGACGAAAAGCTTTATCACAGTGAAATCGGGATATAGCAACCTGATCGTAAAACATGACGACATATTTTTTATCAAAGCAGACCGGGTATATGTCGAGATAGAAACCCTGAATAAAACACACATCGTGCAGGAATCTCTGACCAATATGCTGGAAAAGCTGCCTCCGGATAGATTCATGCGCGTACATAGGTCGTACATTGTCAACCTGGATTATGTTGAGAAGTTGACACCCCGGGAGATCATCATGCAGGGAAGCATAGGTAATATTCCTTTGGGATCATCGTTTAAAGAAGCTGTCTTCCAAAAGCTGGGTATCGGGTAACCAAACGCTTATCAGAAAGCTGCTACCCTCGGTTCTGGAAGAACGGAGGGTGTTTTCTGATCCAAAAAGCGCTCGTATTTCTTGGAAACCGTCAGGTAATATTTGGCAAGCAAATGATAGACAACGAGCTCATTCTCCCGTTGGTTGCTGTAGAACATTCTGTTTAGGTTCATATGGGACAAACTGAACAACAGATTGGTCGTTGCATTGCGGCCCGATATTGACCAGTCTTTGCCAAAGGCAAGTTTTATACCATTGGCAAAGGATACGATCGAGCTCCGCAGGTCTCCATGAACCGGTGGATAGATCCCTCCCCTTTCCATATAGTCCGTAAGATTACTTTTCACCTCACGGTAACGGACGTCAAGTTTCCGTTTGAGTTCGTCCGGTTTGGCGTATTCCGTAAGCATGGCCGAACGCCAGGCGGATACCAAATCGAGTTTTCCCGGGTTGGAAATTGCGAATGCGTCCAGCAGCTGATCCACCCCTTTCATCGCAAGCATCCATCTTCCTTGTCCCAGTTCCGGTTTAAGGAACATCGGAGCAATCCGCAGCACAAATTCGCTGTGTTGATGGAAAATCGCTTCGCAGAGTTCGATACTTTTACCTCCGTACCGTTCTACCTCCCGGATATAGGTGTCATACTGGATGCTATGGACGGTTCTGCTTTCGATCAATTTTCCGAACTTGTTGTTTAATAAGGTCATCAGTTTCGGAGCATTGCCGGCATCTTCAAGATGAAACCGCACCCGCAGGTGATGGTCCGTATCCCGGTAACGGATGAAATACCATTTTTTCAGGGGGATTTCTTTGGCAATACCGGCCAGAAAGGGAGAAAGGTGATTGGCAATAATCCGGTCAGTTTCCTTTTGACCGCAATACAGTTTCAGGTAAACCCACTCACTGCCCGGAGGGAAAACACGTTGCACGGAAGAATTCCTGTTTACCGTCCGTTTTCGGGCCATGGAAGAATTCCCGCGCAGAAAGAAAGGAATGATGATTTCGTTGTGGTAAGGTCTTCCCCGTTCATCAACCACCGGTGAAAAAAATTCGGGATACAATGGCTCATAAAGCCGCACATTCCCTGCCTTCAATGCGTGGAGAAAGATACGTTCCGATAGCCCGTTGGTAAGCTTCAGCGGAATTTCATTGTCACCATCGGCAAGAACAACGTCCTCGGGTATCCCGTAACGATGCCGGACAGTGTCTATAGCCCGATTTTTGGCAAGATTCTTTATCTCCCTGTAAACATGTGACGGAATGTTCCATTGTGCCCTGTGCAGGATCAGGTGTTTGTAGCACACCCTGGGGAGGAATGTGTGGTATCTGGGCGAATCGCCCCAATCCCAGAACAGCCGGTATGCATGCTGTTCCTGAACGTCGCAAAGGAAACGGTACACGTTCATGCCAGACTGGTAATTGTGTGCAGAGCTCAGCCTTGGCCTGATGATTTTGTCAAGCCGTTTCGAACGCAATACCACTTCACCGGCTGTGACCGACACCAGGATGTCCGATAGGCCGATTTGGTATTCCATGGGTAAGGTGCTCCGTCCCAGCACGGGTATTTCATAGGGATGCAATGACGGGCGTAGCAGAATGTTGCCGATCCGTTTACCCGGCATATGCACGATTTCGGCGATAACTTCATCGGGATAGAGTTGTTGTTCGGCTGCGGCACTATCTTTCAGGCTTTCCAGCAAACGGCTATCGAGGTGTGCAAACCGGGTCATCAACGGAATAGACGACGGTCCCCCACAGGCCAGCAGGTGAAAGCGGAAGTTTTGGGGATCGGGTTGTTTGCCGGGATTTGTAGTCAGTAGGTTTCCTAGGGCATAGCATCCCTGATCGGGAAGAATCGGGATGCCCCCGCCTTGCTGCAGACCGGCTAAATCCTCCGGTTCCAATTTCAGAATGCGCTGTCCACGTTCCGGAACGGTAGACAGGTATTTACGAAAGATTTTTTCGGAAGCATCTCCGGTTCGGGCATTTGCTGCGTGAGCGAAGCTGAGTCCGTCAAGCAAGGGGTTTTCGTGAAAATATTGGGCCGTAGGGTTGCCGTAACCGACTCCCCGGTCCAGATCAAGGGCCTCAAGCAGCGGTACTTCCTGCTCTCCATACCGCTCAGAAAAGCGGTCGCGGAATTCACATAGTTGTTTGGGAATCGGATTTTGGTAAAGCGGATGCAGCTCGGCAATTTCACGTGTAATCGTGTCCGTAAGGCTTTTGCCGAGTTTGCAGGTATGCGTGTGTGTAAGTGAATCGGTCTGGAAGATGGTAACGGGCATCGGGGCAGCTAGTCTTGCCAATCTGCCATTCTGCTTGTTTACCCGGCTCAAAAGCTTCCAGAGCTTCAAATACCCGGAGTACTTTGACGGCACATTACCGGTCCCTGTTACTTTTCCAAGCAGGGACTGAATGGCCGATAATTGGGTATCTCCGGATATTGTAGGCTCCAGGTCTGTGTGCAGCAATTGCTCATGGGTTAACCGGATGATGAAATCCTTTCCCCGCTCCTGGGGGATGTGAAAAGCGGCGGCAGTTTCGAGCAGGGCGGCGAAGGTGGCGCCGGTCTGTGCCCGTTGCAGGATAGCCTCGATCAGTGGGTTTTTTGCCACGCGGATCCAATGACATTCCTGCCTGCCGTCGCGATTGCGGTAGATGAAAAAGCGGTAGTGGTCTTCCTGTATATGTATTGAGCTGTTGGGAAAGAATGTAAGAAAAGGATAACATGCTTGGTCCAACAGGAGGGTGTCGCGCATGGATTCGAACAACTCCATGTCGATGCGGGTATGCGGGGCGATGTTACCGGTCAACCGGATATCGGTTTGGGCCGGCTCGACCGTGCCATGGGCTATGGAAGAGAACAAGCCAAAAGGGGTCGCCCGGCTTGACATCCGCAGCAGGTATTTATAGGCGGTAACAGCGAGTTTTTCAGGAAATTGCAGGTTATTGTCAAGATGGTGTTTGATTTCATCATGAAGCATCCTACTGGCAAGGAACAGCGCATCCTCGACCCGCGGGTCGAGGGTTCTTAGCACCTTGAGAAACGTTGAGACCGTAGCAGGGTCAGTCCGGTGAATTCCGTTCAATGCCTTTAACGGCAGTCTCGGTGTACGGACAACAAAATAATCGCCTGATTCCCCTTTTATCGGCATGCTTCCCTCTTCCTTTCTTTTATGACCCTTTCCACGCAATTGTTGAAACTTTCGTGGGATACGGGTTTGGGCAATTCGATCGGATTTTTAAGCAGGTGCTTTTTGTCATACAAGGCCAGCGGAATACCCGAAACGACGACAACGGTTGCATGGTCCGGTAACATGCCATAATCGAAATCCCTGTATCCGCCGGAGGGGATAATCAGGTCCAAAAAAATGATCTCCGGCTTGAGTTTAATGGTCAGGTGCCTCAATTCAGCAAGCGTTTGTGCTGTCCCCAGCAACAGGAGATTTTCATGGGTATGGATGTATTCCTGCATCATCTCGATGGCTAAATATTCATTTTCCACCAAAATGCAACCAAACACGTTTGCTCCGCTACGTCCTTGCGTTAAGCCCGCCGTGTCAAGTGGCCTTTGAAAACGTTTCGCTTTTTTAATAAGCACCGGTGGTTGTCTTGTTCGAGGTGGTGGTACCGGTGACCGTCATACTGCTCACGGTATCTATCAAATCCCAGAATGAGGCGGAGTTGCTTGGGAAGTAATCCGCGGAACCTATGAATTCCTTTTCGATTCGGAGGTAATTCTCAACGTTGTTTTCAAGTGGCTTTTCCATAATTAGTTTGTTTTAATTAGTATGGAAAATTGCATTGTCGGGAGTGTATTTAAAAATTTAATTTGCGAACGCGGGATTTAATATAACGAAACGCCGTTTCGTACGTACGAACTGTTTTTACCATTGGCTGTTTTCCTATATTTATAATTTGCTAACTTAACTTTGGTTGTTTAATTTTGAAGGTGATTAACTCATTTAAAAATGCTTGATATGAAAATATCGGAACTTGACGTGATAGAATTCCTGACCGAACGGAGGGAAAAACTGGCAGCCGAATTAAGGAGTATCGATACCACAATTGCCGGATTGAAGTCAGAAACCGATATGACGGTCGGTCCGGGTTTTGATGTGGACAAATCAAAGCGGTTACAAAGCCGGACTGACAGCGGGAAAGCCGAACGTGAGATGAACAGGCAGCTGAAAATTAACGTCCCGTCGGAATACAATGTCTCCGATAGTGTGGATAAGCGGATCCTGTTTGTGATTAAAACCCTGGGAAAAGGGAACCGGGATGAGATCCTGGATGAGATCAAGACCAAGTATGAACCGAACGGTAATTTTGAACGGTTAGAGGCTAACGTGAAAGTGCGGCTGTCCTTTTTACTCAAACAAGGAGCGATCAAAGGCGAGAAGAAGGGGAGATTCTATCAATATTCCTTAAATTAAGTTATTGCATATAATCAAGTATTCACCACAGGCTTTGGCCAATGCTTGGTTAGCAATGGGACTAATATGCTTAATCAGCTGAGCGAAAGACGAGGCTCGAACTCGCGACCCTCAGCTTGGGAAGCTGATGCTCTACCAACTGAGCTACTTCGTTATCAGTTACTTACGGTTTTATTTCTTCTCGTGAGACAAGAAATGAGACACAGTGTTCATCTACAATATTAAAATATCTTCTCCCGAAGATTCATCAAAAAGAGCATTTATCGCGATAACTATAGACGGCCAACGTTACAAGGAATACAATGGAAATCGCATTAATGTTGCCATCAAACCGAACAATGCCAAGACCCAAAAGGAACGAACTCGACTACTTAAGCAGTTAGAATATGAATTCCGAAAGCGTCTGGATGACGGTACATATCAGCGATTAGTTGACAAATCCTACGAGGTCAATCGTCAGGTGAAAGACCTCATGGGTTTAGCCTTAAAGCAGAAGCTAAGTTCGAACTTGAACATTCACTATGCGAAAGCTTTGGCACATACGTGTAATGGCTTTTTGGCTTTCCTCACAGAGAAAGAGCGACTCGCCGATATTCACCTTCTAAAAGTAAGTCGCATTCAGGAATACCTTAACAGCTTTAAAGCTACGCCTACTCATTACATGAATAAGCGTAAGGAATTACTGTCTTTATTCAATTACTTGAAACACACCTTTGGATTGGACTTGAATCTCGTGAAAGCAATTGACAGGGTCAAGACTAAAGCCACGCTTCACACCATTTACTCCCAAGAGCAACTAAGCGATGTCCTCTCCTACCTCAAACAGCATCACGAAAACCTGTATCTATGCTGCCTAATCAGCTACGGTTGTTTCCTTAGACCGCACATCGAAGTCCGCAACCTCAAAGGGAGCCACTTCAAATTCGACTGCACGGAAATCCACCTCTCCGGTGACGAGAACAAAAGCGGTCGAGTACGGACGGTATGCCTACCGGATTACGTAAGGGAAGCCATCTATGAACGAGTATCCCAATTGGGCAAGAATGAAAACCTGTTTTCCGGTAATGAAGCGCCATTCAATGAATACTACTTCAAAACTGCGTGGTCACGCCATTTCAAAATCATGTTGGCTTCGGGTATCGTGGAAAAGAATCAAACCATCTACTCATTCCGACACACAGCAGCCGTAAATGTGTACAAGCAAACCAAAGACCTGCACCTCTTGCAGCAATTGCTTGGACACTCCAATATGATTGTCACGCTGAAATATCTTCGAGGTTTAGGCGTACATAGCGCATCGGAATTACGGCAGGTGATGCCGAGACTATGATAGGAACAAAAAGAAAGGCCCACCGAGAAACTGGTGGGCCTAAGTTCCCTGACATTGAGAATGGTGGCTCTATTCTTATCTACTAATCAACGAAGCATGGACTACGATTTCTGTCGTTACGCTACCTCCTGAACAGGGTACCGTAACCGTATCGAAAATCAAGCATTTGCTTGCTTCGTTGACGCAGGATTCAAAGATTTTACTTGAAAACAAATCCATTCCTGCGCTTTGGCGGGCATCAAATACGAGGTCGATAAATCTATCCACCGTGTAACTTTCGCCCAATGAGAAGCGACCAGCGAGGTCACTCAGGTACTCGCGCTCTACGCCCGAGGCATTTTTGACCGCCCTGAGACGGTTGCAAATATTGCTATAAGAGTTTCTGCCCTGTTCTGTCATCCATTCTGTCACCAGTTTGAACGCCAAGGCCTCGCCTACTTCCCGTTTTAAGAATCTATTCCGTTCAATCTGAAGCATACTCAGACCGCTAAAGTTTGACACTTCTTGTTGAACTTCTTTTTTTGGCAGCACTGCAAGCGATTGGCTTGCTGAATGATTTGCCAAATTTGAATTATATGTTGTCACGGTTTCAACCGTGTTTGTATTATGCATAAAAATTGGATTTAACGTTTAATAGGGGAACATCCCTCAATAATCATCTAATCTATCTGTAAGCATCTACTTAAAACTATAATCATCTAATTACCACCATTCCCAACATGTCAAAGAACTGCCTTGCTTCCTTTCCGCTCCGAATCCACCACACTTTCGCAAAAGCAGGTTCCATGTACCAACCCTGTGCCAATTGTATTCTTGCTGTTACATTTCATTATTTATGTCCTTATCTTAAATCAAAAAAAACCAACACAACCACCTGAATTTCATAAAATTACAATTCATAAAACTTTTGGAAATCACCTAAAAAATTAGTACATTTGTATTACTTCCAAAAAACAGGAAGACTGCCATTTCGGCAAAACCTAAGCACAACACCATAGATACTTCGAGTAACAATCAGATAATCAATTTTTTGATATCATGACAATGAACATTGAAATTTCCATTCAACAACAAATTCAGCTACAAATTAGCACCGGATGGCAGGCTCGATACTGTAATGCCTACCATACCAATCAACAGTTTCATAGATAAGGGAATCACCGGATGCGGCGGTTCCACACTGGCAATCAAGACAATAGATTTTTTATTATTAATAATGCCTAACGTCCCGCCAATAAAGGACAAGTTGGCAGAACATGACGGCCTATTGGGGGTGTTCAAAGACCAAAACGACCCTAAACTCATTGCGCAATATTTGAGTGACCCAGCAATGCCGGCGAAGAAGATATTGGTGACGCCCGAAAGTTTCCATAAAGTGATTGAGGCAGCAGCCTCAATTGGAATGCTGAACACGCTCTACAACGACTTCGTCGTGGTGATTGACGAGCAGCATAGTTATGTTACGGATGAGTACCGGGAAAACATGCTGGCCGTACTCGACCATGTTTGGAGCTTCCGTAAGAAAGCATTCTTATCGGCAACCCCTATCATGCCAAGTGACCCGCGATACAGGGAACTGGAGTACCACAAAGTTGAATTAACCCAACGTTATGTGAACAAGATTACCGTGATGAAAGCAACATGTGTCAAAGCATGCCTTCACGAATTGCTCAAAGCAAACGAAAATGGCTTGGCACATTTGCATATCCTTTACAACAGCGTGACGGAAATTGGCAAAGCTGTCAGCCGGGCAAATCTGACCGACTGCAACATTTTCTGCGCACATAAGGAAGAAAACATGGAGAAGCTCGGGGAAGCACAGAAGTTTTTCAGACCTGAGGCACCGTCAAAGGAAGAGGGATTCAAGACCATCAACTTTTACACATGCAAATACCTACAGAGTTGGAACTTGTGGGATGATGGGTTGGTGGCAACGGTTGTTGTCACGGACGTGAACGTGCCCCATACATGCTTAACGATACGGGAACAGCTAACGCAATACTTAGGTCGATTAAGAGCGAGGCAAGCAGATAATATCATCCATATCACGAATACAAAGAACATCAACAAAACAATGAACGATTATAAAGACTACGAAAGCATATCAAATGAGTACGAGCCAATTTGCAAAGGTGACATAGAGACGGCCAACAGGGTAATTACGAGAAAGTTCCCGATGGCAGCTTCAATGGGAGATTTTGTTGCCAAATATGCTACCCGAAGAGCAGACGGGCTATATGAGTTCGACCACGGTAAATTTGACCAATACATCCATGATACCTATAGCGACCAAGCTTATGAAGCCATAGACTTCATCATGCATGAATGGAGGGAACACACCATATATGAACCACAGCGTGCTACATTCACGAAAAAACTGAAAGACCTGTTGAAGAAAGAGCCGAGCGAACCGAAAAGAAGAACGCAGGCTGAGAAAATGCGCCAAACCGTACAGGCAATCCATACCGCTAAAATGGAAAAAGAGAATGGTGATTTTAAGTTTGACCTGTCACCGGAATTTTCAGAGTTGAGTGTCCTATCCGCAAAGCACCCGTATGAGTATCAAGCGTATTTGGAGTTCGGGTTGGAACAGCTCGAAAGGATGGGATACAAAAAATCCACTATAGAGGAAGCACGTTTGTTAAAATCGAACGATAGCGCCGAAGCCAAAATCTTCAAATTGATGAAGCAGAATTTCATCGTGGGGCAGCGGTATACCAATAAACAAATCAAGGATACACTGCAACGCTACTACAACGAATTGCAGTACCTCGACCCAGACACAAAGCAGCTAAAGAAAGCCAAGGCGACCGACCTGAAATTATATTTTGAAGTCAAAGGCTGCAAGGTTAATGAGGGAAAAGGGAAATATTCGAATGGATATGAAATCACCGATAGCTGCATGGCCATGAAAATGCTGAAATGAAATCTTAGGAAATCCTGAAAAATCTTAAGATATCTTGGGAAATCCTGAAAAATCTTGGGTTATCTTCGAGGTACCTGGTCAAGCATGAGGTGGTCTCGATTGGGGTGAGTGAGACCCTTCCTGAAAAAACACAGAAAATGCAAAAAATTCACTCTCTATATAGAGAGGCCAAAACTTGCAATTTTTCAGAAAAAAGAGGAAACTGTATATTTTATCTATGCCTTCAAAGTTAATCTTTGAGGGCATTTTTTATGTCCGGCATTGGGGGGGTATCACATTACCTGATAATCATGGCCGTTTTCAGATTTCGCACCATCCGGATTAAATGTCCCGAGTAAAGCCATATAATACATTATGCAGTACCGATAGCGGATAGGCTACAACATTGTGCCGCTTGCACTTACAGAGCAAGAAAACGCTTTAAAACAGTAAGATTTTGGATGTCAGTAAAATAGTGTTACAGTGATGCATAGGCCCGAAAAAAAATTATTTTTTTTAAAGAGACCCCGGGGGGTGTATAGCGAAACAACCCCGACCCAAACGTTCGGGAGAAATGAATAATATAGCCGTTGCTTTTCCCAACTGCGACATTGGAAATAATTTTATCGCTACTATTAACATATTGACCTTATAAAACAAAGGAAATCGAATTTTTTCAACCAATCCCTATCCTATTCATTTATAAGGTGTTTTGGCTAATTGAAACTTCACATATCCTTCGGATTATTTTATTGGGTACCTTTGCAGTACACCAAATGATTAGCGTATAGGATAGATTACACAGAATTGAAAATATAAGCGTTAGCTAAAAGTTCTCATTTGGAGGAAACCTGAGAAATTTCTAAACACAACGAGGACGAATAGAGTTAACGCCCATGCGAAAGCGTGGGCTTAGCCTGTTCGTTGTGTGGGCCTTCTCAGGTGCCTCTCCAATTGGACACGGTTACAGTCCCACGCTTTTGTATTATAAACCTACCGTATCGGGACAAGCGGTAATAAATCTTTTTTGCCATGACAGGATAAACTTAGCCTATTACGGAATCCCGTATCCGCAGAGTATTGACCCTGCGTACTTTTAAAAACTATTGTTGACCAAAACAACGTAATCAAAATGGAAATATTTAACGCTTTGGTACGAGGTGTTACATTTATTATTGGCTTATATCTCACAATAACGATTTTGTACTTCCTGTATTCATTATCCAAGCTACTGATTCAACTTTTATTTTATGGCCTAATCCGGGCGCTTCATTCAATTGCTGGATATTTAGGGTTCCATAAAAAGGAAGCAATCAATACTATTGTGGACTCCCAAATACAATCCGAACTGGTCAGACGCTTTGACAACGGTGAGATACATGCGTGTGAAGCCATGTCGGCATTGTGCTCTATGGATGAAGATGAAATGACTGAAGATGAACATAGGCTATTCTTCTCATTAATATTATGGGAGGAAAAGGTGATGACTGCAGCGAACCAAATCAGAGGTCATTCTACAATCGACGATTGATATCCATAATCAACTTTCAGGCTGAAAGCATTAATGCAGTTCGCCTTATCAGATAAAAAAGCGCAAGTCCCACGCTTTCCAATCAATTAACCTCGCCGCAATGGGGCTTTGCGGTACTAAAACAAAAAATGTATATGAAAAAAGTGTTTATGTTAATGACGGCAGCAGCCGTAATGTTCGGTGCATGTTCAAAGGACGGTGACGACAATCCACAAGCCGAAAAGGAATGCAGGGTAACCACGCTTGGGGCAAGTGCGATGTATGATGGCAACACTGCGTTTGAATACGACAGCCAAAGCCGTATTGTTAAAATCACCGCAAATGATGGCGGAGATGACTATGTTGCCGATTTCACCTATCAGTCAAGCAAAATCACCGTAAAGGAATACTACGATGGGGAACTCGATGCTGAATATGAATTCACCTTAAACGGTTCAGGTTTGATTACCAGTGCGACGGGAGATTATGGTGGAGACAAGACGTTTACCTACGATAACGACTACCTTAGCCGATTTACGGTTGAATATGACCACGGCACGTCCAATGTCAATATTACTTACAGTAATGGCAATCTGACCCAAGTGAATATCGATAATAGCTTCGATTCGTCCGATAGCAGAACGATTGCCTATGATACAGGGAAAAGCTATCAACCGTTCACATCCTATTTTGCAGAGCCTTTCGGTGATGTTTCATTTTGGGGCGTTGAATATGCGCTGTATGAAACCGGATATTTCGGTAAGCTGCCAACGAACAGGATTGCGTCGGCTGATAATGCTACCCTATCATATGAAACGGGAAGCGACGGTAAGGCGACAAGGATAAAGGTTGATGCTTACGAGGGATACAGCAGTTATAATGCAGCGGTTGGGTATCAGTGTGATTAGTGCGCATAGGCTATGATGAATCTATTGGTACTTGGTGCGGTAATAGCGTTAGGCTTTATTATTTACAGCGCTTGGAACAGTGATACATCCGACCAACAGAAGAAAGAAGAGTTACACAAAACAGGTGAGAAAGGCTGTATGTGGCTGTTTATCTTCATAGGCGGGATAATATTGGTTTGGATATTAACCAGTGTATTTTCTTAACATGTTCAGTTAATCTAAAAAAATGAGTTCGCAGATTGAAAATTACAATTTATTGATTGCCAAGATAAATATGTCAATCAAACGTTTAAGTTACAGTCGTTTTAATTCAGATATCGCCAAGTTGCCGGAAATAAGTGCTGTCCGGTTGATGGCAGGTGATATTATATTGTTTAATGACTTATTCAATAGGATTATGCCAGTTGTCAACGAATACGATAGGGAAGTATTCAAGGTTGGAACAGACTTAGCCAAAGCACGTGCACTTGGAGACGACCTGATTAAAATTAAGGATATACTTGCACAGGCAATTGAAAGTGCCAATAAGGACTGACAATAATAATCAAAAAGCTATTAGCCCATCGTTAACCGCGGTGGGCTTTTTTTATGCACTATTTTTTAATAACTCAAACACTTATTTTACAAGGCATGAATTCATTATTCAAAGTTTCAGAAATCAAATTGACCTATCAGCCGCATTTTAAGCCGTCTGAACGTCCGAAAATCACAAAGTCTACCCAAGCCTACGAAGTCCTCAAACAGCACTGGGATGAAGAAATAATGCAGTTTTTGGAAGAGTTTAAGGTCATCCTGTTGAACAGCGCAAAACGTGTGCTTGGCATAATCGATATATCGCTGGGTGGCCTGATGGAGGTTTCAGTTGATGTTAAGGTCGTCATTGCCGCAGCACTGAAAGCAAGGGCTACTGAAATTATTCTTGCTCACAATCACCCATCGGGTGAACCTACTCCAAGCAGGCAGGATATTGCTTTGACCCGAAGAATCATCGAGGCTGCAAAGCTGTTTGATATAGGCGTGATTGACCATCTGTAATCGGTAAATAAGAATACACAACTTTTGGCAAATAAGGGTACACAATAATCGGCAACAATACCTACACAACTTCGGCAACAAACAGTGCAGAGTGATGGCAGGCTGCTTCGGTGTTATT
>Ga0164243_10009839_pt1 | contig 13831 bp, 18 predicted proteins | sample OricompcompostOP_FD_108781 | JGI IMG/M metagenome (GOLD analysis project Ga0164243, IMG submission 108781) | Organic Plus compost microbial communities from Emeryville, California, USA - Original compost - Organic plus compost (OP) | ecosystem: Engineered > Solid waste > Mixed feedstock >... | reverse complement strand
TAGAGTGGGTGTATGAGGCTTTTCGTCGTGGACGCGTTCACCGGCACGCCGTTCGCGGGCAACCCAGCCGGGGTCGTGTTGCTCGACGAGCCCGCAGCGGACTCGTGGATGCAGTCGGTGGCTGCCGAGCTGCGGCACTCGGAAACCGCGTTCGTCGACACCTCCGGCGACGGCCCGATGTCGCTGCGCTGGTTCACCCCCGCGGTCGAAGTGGACCTGTGCGGGCACGCCACGCTCGCCGCCGGGCACGCCCTCGGCGGGGAGCAGGTGTTCGCCACCCGCAGCGGCGAGCTGCGCACCACGGCCGCCGACGGCTGGGTGAGCATGGACTTCCCCAGCGACCCGCCGCGCGCCACCGAGGACGACGTGCTCGACGCGTGCGCGGGCGCCACCGTCAAGTCCATCGCCCGCGGGAAGTGGGACATCCTCGTCGAACTCGCCGACGCCGGACAGGTCCGCGGTCTGCAGCCCGACCTCGACGCCGTCGCGACGTGGGACGCGCGCTGCCTCATCGTCACCGCCCCCGGCGACGGCGACCACGCCGACTTCGTCAGCCGTGTCTTCGGGCCCGCCGTGGGGGTTCCGGAAGACCCGGTCACCGGATCGGCGCACTGCCTGCTCGCACCGTACTGGGCGGACAAAGTGGGCCGCACCGAGCTGGTCGGCGAGCAGGCCTCCGCACGCGGCGGAACCGTCCGGGTCCGCCTCAACGGCGACCGGGTGACGCTCTCCGGACAAGCCGTCACCGTCCTCACCGGGGAGCTGAACGTCTGATGCGCCTTCTGCTCAACCTCATCTGGCTGATCTTCGCCGGCTTCTGGATGGCGCTGGCCTACGTCGTGGCCGGCATCATCTGCTGCGTTCTGATCATCACGATCCCGTTCGGCATCGCGTCGTTCCGCATCGCCAGTTACGCGCTCTGGCCGTTCGGTCGCACCGTGGTCGACCGCCGCGACGCGGGCGCCGGGTCGCTGATCGGCAACGTCATCTGGATCGTGTTCGCGGGCATCTGGCTCGCGATCGGGCACGTGTTCACCGGCATCGCCCTGTGCATCACGATCATCGGGATTCCGCTCGGTCTGGCGAACTTCAAGCTCATCCCGATCTCGTTGATGCCGCTGGGCAAGGTGATCGTGCCGGTCGACGCCGGGTCGGCCGCCTACTACCGCCCCTAGTCCTCCGGCTCCCAGGGCAGCGGGACCACCAGGCACGGTCCGCCGACGAACAGGCCGCCGTCGATGCCGAGCACCTTGCCGCCCGCGTACAGGTACGGCGCCTCGATCTGGCTCGGGTGGATGCCCAGCTGATCGGCGATCACGCTGTGCCCGTGCACGATCCGCGTGCCGCCCAGCTGCGCCAGCAGGTAGTCGGCGATGTCGGGCCCGTGCGGGCCGCGGAAGGCGTAGCGCGTCGTCATGCGGCGCCACACGTCCCACCACTCGACGAGGTCGTCGCCGACCAGGATCTCCCGCGCGGTGGTGTTGATGTCCTCGGCGTCGTCGCCCCAGTCCAGGTACTCGACGGTGTCCGAGTGCATCAGCAAGTGGTCGGCGGCGTGCGCGATCAGCGGACGGCTGGTCAGCCACTCGACGTGCTCGTCGGTCAGGGCGTCCTGATCGGACGGTTGTCCACCGTTGATCTCCCAGCTACGGGCGAAGCTGCGCGGGCCGAAGTCCGAGGGCACCTCGGCGTCGCCGAACCGGTGCATCCCCAGCAGCAGGATCTCGTGGTTGCCGAGCAGGGCCCGCACCGACCCACCCGCTTCCGGCGCCTGCGCGTGCAGCCTCATCACCAGATCGATCACGCCGATGCCGTCCGGCCCCCGGTCGACGAAGTCGCCGAGGAACCACAGGTTCGCGTCCCCGCCCGACCAGTCGCCCGCGGCGTCGATCAGGCCCGCGCGCTGCAGCGCGGCTGCCAGCGGATCCCGGTGCCCGTGCACGTCGCCGACGACGTAGGCGCGGGCATCGGGGCGCTGATGGTCACTCATCCCTTGACGATAGGCGGTTGCCGCAGGTCAGCTGTCCCCCGCCCCGTCCCCGAACGGGTCCTGTGTGCGCCCGACGAGGTCGGCGATCGAGTCGACGACCAGCGTCGGCCGGTAGGGGTAGCGCTCGGCCGACTCCTTCGTGGAGATGCCGGTGAGCACCAGCACGGTCTGCAGGCCCGCCTCGATACCGGAGTGCACGTCGGTGTCCATCCGGTCGCCGATCATGATCGTGCCCTCGGAGTGGACGCCGAGGCTGCGCAGGGCCGAGCGCATCATCAGCGGGTTCGGTTTGCCGACGAAGTACGGCTGCCGCCCGGTGGCGCGCTCGATCAGCGCGGCTATGGACCCGGTCGCGGGCAGGCTGCCCTCCAGGCTCGGCCCGGTGGCGTCCGGGTTGGTCGCGATGAACTTCGCACCCCCCTCGATGAGGCGGATGGCGCGGGTGATCGCGGTGAAGCTGTACGTGCGGGTCTCCCCGAGCACCACGTAGTCCGGGTCGCGGTCGGTGAGGACGTAGCCCGCCTCGTGCAGGGCTGTGGTGAGCCCGGCCTCGCCGATGACGAACGCCGACCCGCCCGGCCGCTGGCTGTCCAGGAACTTCGCGGTGGCCAGCGCCGAGGTCCAGATGCGTTCCTCGGGCACGTCGAGCCCGGTGCGCTGGAGTCGCGCTCGCAGGTCACGCGGGGTGTAGATCGAGTTGTTGGTCAGCACCAGGAACGGCGTGTCGTTGGCGCGCAGCTCCGCGAGGAACTCGTCGGCGCCCGGCACCAGGTGCTCCTCGTGCACCAGAACGCCGTCCATGTCGGTCAGATACGTCCAACGGCTCATGCCTGCAGACTAGCCGGGTGGACCGTCACCGCGGTGGCCTTGATCGCCAGCCGCACCGGGGCACCGGGCTCCAACCGCAGGTCGGCGACCGCGGCGGGGGTGAGGTCCGCGGACAACCCGGTGGCCCACCCCTGGCCCGCGGTGCGCACCCGGATCACCGGTCCGTGCGGTTCCAGGGCGTTCACGACGGCTTCGACCGTGTTCCGCGGGCTGCCCGGGTGGCCGCGGAACACGGTCGAGGCGGGGTAGACCGACACCGCACTGGGCTCGAACACCGCGACCGCGCGCTCACCGGTGACCGCGTCGGCGGACAGCATCCCCGCGACGAGACCGCCGTCCGCGGTGCGCAGGCCGCCCTCCTCCGCGGTGCCGGGCACCAGGTTCAGCCCCGCGATGCGCGCGGTGAACGCCGTGCGGGGCGCGGCCAGCACCTCCCGCGTCGGCCCGCGCTCGACGACCCGGCCCGCGACCAGCACCAGCACGGAATCGGACAGCGCCAGCGCGTCCAGCGGATCGTGGGTGACCAGCACCGTCGCACGACGCGGCTCAGCGGCCAGCACCCGCCGCAGCAGGCCGCGGATGGCCGGTGCGGCGTCCACGTCCAGCGCCGCGAGCGGCTCGTCCAGCAGCAGCAGCTCCGGGTCGCCCGCGAGCGCGCGCGCCACCGCCACCCGCTGGGCCTGCCCGCCGGAGAGCTGCGCGGGTTTGCGGCCGGCGAACTCCGCGGCGTCGACCTCGGCCAGCCAGCGATGCGCGATCTGCGCCGACTCCCGGCGGCCGTGGCCCTTCGACCGCGGCGCGAACGCCACGTTGTCCACGACGGACAGGTGCGGGAACAGCAGCGGGTCCTGCGACAGCAGCCCCACGGCACGGTCGTGCGCGGGCAGGTCGTGCAGGTCCCGCCCACCGAGGGTGAGCACGGCGCGGTCCGGGCGGAACAGGCCGGCGAGGCTGCCGAGGATGCTCGACTTGCCGGAGCCGTTGGGCCCGAGGATCGCCAGCACGCTCCCGGCGGGCACGTCGAACGCGACGGACAGATCGAAGCTGCCGCGGGTCAGCTCGATCTCGGCGTGCAGGCTCATCGCGCCGCCCCCTCCACCGCGCGCGGCCGCGCCACCGCGATGATCACGACGGCCACCACGATCAGCAGCAGCGCGAGCGCCACCGCGCTGTCCACGTCGACCTCCGCCTGCGTGTAGACCTCGAGCGGCAGCGTCCGGGTGACCCCCTGCAGGCTGCCGGCGAACGTGATGGTCGCGCCGAACTCCCCGAGCGCGCGGGCGAAGCTGAGCACCGCGCCCGACCCCAACGCGGGGAGCAGCAGCGGCAGCGTGACGCGGCGGAACACCGTCCACGGCCGGGCGCCGAGGGTCGCGGCGATCTGCTCGTAGCGGTCGCCGGAGCCGCGCAGCGCGCCCTCCAGGCTGACCACGAGGAACGGCATCGCGACGAAGGTCTGCGCGATGACCACCGCGGCCGTCGTGAAGGGCACCTGCACCCCGGCGGTCACGGACAGCAGGTAGCCGAGGAATCCCTTGCGGCCGAGCAGGTAGAGCAGTGCGAGCCCGCCGACCACCGGTGGGAGCACGAGCGGCAGCAGCACCACCGCGCGCAGCACGCGGATCCCCGGTACGGCCGAGCGGGCGAGCACCACGGCCAGCGGCACCCCGAGCACGACACAGGCCACCGTGGACAGCGCCGCGGTCTCCAGCGACAGCCGCAGCGCGGCGAGCGAAGCGTCGGAGACGATCAGCGCTGGAACGCGGCGGAGGTCGGTCCGCACCAGCAGACCGACCACCGGCAGCACGACGAGTGCGAGTGCGAGTGCCGCGGGTACCCACAGCCCCCACGGCACCCGCCGGGTCCTACGGCGTGCCAAACCCGACCTTCCGCAGCTCGGCGCGGCCCTGCTCGCCGAGCACGAAGTCGACCCACTGCGTGGCGAGGTCGGTGTGCGGCGCGTCCCGCACCACCGCGATCGGGTACTCGTTGACCGCCTGCGCGGCCTCCGGGAAGTCGACCTCGCCCACCTTGTCCCCCGCGCTGGTGGCGTCGGTGACGTAGACCAGGCCCGCATCGGCGTCGCCGGACTGCACCTTGGCGAGCACCTGCTTGACGTCCTGCTCCTCGCTGACCGGTTTCAGCGTGACCCCGGTGCCCCGCTCGACCTTCTGCGTCGCCGACCCGCACGGCACCTGCGGAGCACACACGACGACGTTGAGCCCGTCACGGGTCAGGTCGGCGAGGGAGGTGATGCCCTCCGGGTTACCCGGGGCGACGGCGATGGTGAGCTGGTTGGTGGCGAACGGGGACGGCGCGCCCTCGACGACACCGGCCTGCTCGGCCTTGTCCATGTTGGCCCGGTCGGCCGAGGCGAACACGTCGGCTGTCGCACCGTTGGACAGCTGTTGCACGAGCGAGGACGAACCCGCGAAGTTGAACCTCACCTCGGTGCCCGGGTGCGCGGCCTCGAACGCGGGTTTCATCGCCCCGAACGACTCGGTGAGCGAGGCTGCCGCGAACACGGTCAGCGTCGTGCTGCCCTCGCCCTCGCCGGTCGACGTTGCGCACCCGGCGGCCAGCAGGGCCGCCGCGGCGACGATCGTCCCGAGTTTCCTCAACTCTGACCTCCCGGAGTCTCGACGACCACCGTGGTCGCCTTCACCACCGCGACCGCGAGCGAACCCGGTGTGAGCCCCAGCTCGCGCACCGCCTCCGCGCTCATCAGCGACACCACGCGGAACGGGCCGCACTGGATCTCCACCTGCGCCATCACCTTGTCGACGGTCACCTCGGTGACCAGGCCGACGAACCGGTTGCGGGCCGAGCGCCCCACCCCGGACGGGTCGGCGGGCTTGGCGGCCAGGGCGCGGGCGAACGCGGCAAGCTCGGCTCCGTCGACCACCTTGCGGCCCGCCGCGTCGGTGGTGGCGGTCAGTTGCCCGCCCCGCACCCACCGGCGCACGGTGTCGTCACTCACCCCGAGAAGTTCAGCGGCCTCGGACAACCGAAATTGCGGCATGGTGGCGACATTATCGCCGCGTTTGCGGAAAAGCTATGGGGTGCCGCCGAGAACGTCCTCGCGCATCAGCGCCAGCAGCTCGTTCTGGTAACGCTCGATGGCCTCGCGTTCGGCGGGGGTGAACTTCTCCAGCACCTTGCGCGTGATCACGAGCGCCGACTCGAACAGCGGCGCCACCTTGTCCTCGTCCACGGGCAGCACCTCGACGAGAACCTTGCGTCGGTCCCGCGCGTCGCGCACCCGGCGCACGAAACCCGCGCGCTCCAGGCGGTCGATCACCCCGGTGACCGCACCGGTGGACAGCCCGGTGAGCTTGGCGATCTCGCCCGCCGTCAGCGGGCCGGTGGCACGGGAGGCCAGGTCGAGCGCCTTGTGGTCGGTGGCGGACAGCCCCATCTTCTCGGCGATCCGGGCGTGCCGCAGAACCGCGAGGGTGCTCGACTCGCGGCCGATCTCGGCGAATCGCGCCAGTTCGTCGGCGGGCACCGGGTACCGCTTTTCCTCGGGCATCCGGCGCGCCCCTTCCCAAGTCGTCTTCGTGCTTGAAACACTCTGCTCTCAAGACATTCTAGTGAGGATCCACGGGTCCTCCGGCGGGTTAGGCTGGTGTCAATGAGTGCGGTAAATCTCGGGCTTCCCCGCGTGCCGGGCACACGCGGAACCGGCGAGCCCCGCCCAGACACCCCCGCCCTCGTCGACACGTTCGGCCGCGTCGCGACGGATCTGCGCGTGTCGCTGACCGACCGCTGCAATCTCCGCTGCACGTACTGCATGCCCGCCGAGGGGCTGCCGTGGTTGCCGGGCGACGAGGTGCTCACGGACGCCGAACTGGTGCGCCTGATGCGGATCGCGGTGGAACGGCTCGGCGTCACCGACATCCGGCTCACCGGCGGCGAGCCGATGCTGCGACCCGGCCTGGAGGACCTGGTCGCGGAGATCACCGCGCTGCGCCCGCGGCCGCGGCTTTCCATGACCACCAACGGGATCGGGCTCGCCAAACGGGCGCGCAAGTTCGCCGAGGCGGGCCTGGACCGGATCAACATCTCACTCGACACCGTCGACCGGGACACGTTCGTCAAGATCACCCGGCGCGACCGGCTGTCACACGTGCTGGACGGGCTGGCGGCCGCGCGTGACGCGGGCCTGGACCCGGTGAAGGTCAACGCGGTGCTGCTGCGCGGCGTCAACGAGCACGAAGCCGTCCCGCTGCTGCGGTTCTGCCTCGAGCACGACTACCACCTGCGTTTCATCGAGCAGATGCCACTGGACGCCCAGCACGGCTGGAACCGGTCCGACATGATCACCGCGGAGGAGATCTTCTCCTTGCTCAGCAAGGAGTTCACGCTCACCCCGAGCCCGCAGGAGCGCGGCGGCGCACCCGCCGAGCGCTGGCTCGTCGACGGTGGGCCCGCGGACGTCGGGATCATCGCGTCGGTCACGCGCCCGTTCTGCGCGGCCTGTGAGCGCACGCGGCTCACCGCGGACGGCGCGGTGCGGTCGTGCCTGTTCAGCAACGACGAGACGGACCTGCGGGCGCTGCTGCGCGGCGGGGCGGCCGACGAGGAGATCGCCCAGACCTGGCGGCTCACGATGTGGGGCAAGCTCGCGGGCCACGAGATCAACGACGCCGGCTTCGCGCAGCCGATCCGGCCGATGAGCGCGATCGGGGGATAGATCTTGACCGTGAGCGTCCTGGTGCGCTATTTCGCGTCCGCGCGCGCGGCCGCGGGCGTAGAAGAAGAGGTACTCCAGTTGCCCGCCGGCGCGTCCGTCGAGGAGGCGGTCGTCGCTCTGCGTGACCGCCATCCGGACACCCTGCCGCGCATCCTCAAGGCGGCGAGCTTCCTCGTCGACGGCGTGGCGGTCCGCGACCGGGCGCGCCGGCTGACGGAGGGCGCTCAGCTGGACGTCCTGCCACCCTTCGCGGGTGGCTGAAGGCGGTTCACGATTGGCCCAACGGTGCCAAAACGACGTGATCCAAGCCTCACGATCGGTGAAATATCTCGACTTGGAAACGGCGCGGTAACGAGCGGCTGACCAGGAAAAACATTGAGATCGGCATAGGTTGCTCGATGTTACTGTGATGTAGGTCACGCCTCGAATAATTTCCGATCACGCTCGCCGTTACGTACCGTCGCTTTTCGGCTGGCCCCGACCGGCCGAGGCAACACCCGGGATCCGAGCGCCAAATCCTGTCCGGCGGAATCCCGGCCGACACCCCGAGCGAAAGTAGGTTTTCCGGACAGGGACGGAGAGGGTCGGACCCGAGCGTCACGCGAAGGCCCGGCAAGCTCGCCCGGACCCCGCCGGGTGGAGCAGGACCCGCAAGGGTTCGCCTCGCAGCCCAGCTGGGCTCGGCGGCGCGAAAGCCGAGTTGATCTGAAATGTCCTACCGAGGCAAGCACCGCAAGATGTCCCCCGCCGCTCGCAACATCGCTCGCGTCGCTGTCGCGGGCATCGCGGTCGGCACCCCGCTGGCCATCGCCGCGACCCCCGCGCAGGCGTCCAGCGTCAACTGGGACGCCATCGCGCAGTGCGAGAGCGGTGGCAACTGGAGCACCAACACCGGCAACGGCTACTACGGCGGCCTGCAGTTCTCGCAGAGCACGTGGAAGGCCTACGGCGGCACGGGCAGCGCGGCCAACGCGTCCCGTGAGCAGCAGATCGCCGTCGCCGAGCGCGTCCTGCAGGGCCAGGGCATCGGCGCCTGGCCGGTCTGCGGCAAGAAGGCCGGCTCGAGCGCCAGCTACAAGGGCTCCAACACCAACGGCTCGACCCAGAAGAAGTCGAGCACGCCGAAGAAGAAGACCACGTCGGCGCCGAAGACCACGAAGAAGAGCACTCCGGCTCCCGCCGTGAGCCTCCCGACCTCGAACCCGAACGGTGACTACACCGTCGTGGCCGGCGACACCCTGTCGTCGATCGCGCAGAAGCTCAACATCGAGGGCGGCTACCAGAAGCTGCAGTCGCTGAACTCGCAGTACATCCACAACCCGAACCTGATCCTGGTCGGGCAGAAGATCGCCACGAAGTGACGTCGCGGGCGCTCGGCGGCCCCACTGCTGTCCCCCGGGTGGTGGGGCGGCCGACGCCCAGGCGCCCCTTCTCAGGGCACGGCTCGTCCCGAGACGGCCAAGCGCAACGTCCCCGCGCGAGGCCCGTCCCGGGCAGCCGGAGCCCCCTCAGGGCGAGGCTCGTCTCCGGGCGGCCTCGCCCTGGCGCATTCACGGCCCCCATCCGCCGGCCACACGTGGCGCCGGCCTGCTGGCCCGAGCGGCAGCGGCTTCCGGGCCCGGCGTAGCCGCTCAGTCCCGGGCCACCACCTCAGCGGTGGCGGCAGTGGGCCGGTGGCGGGCACCGTCGGGCGTCCGAGCAGGCCGCGCCGCCGTGGCGGCTGACCCGCATCACCGCGCATTGGCGTCCGATGCCCATCTCGGCGGCGTGGCCGTGCACGGACCGGAGAGCATCGCGGCCGGCAGGTGACCCGGCGAGCCCGACCGGTCCTGATTCGCCTGCCTGATCAGCCGACCACCGCTGGTCATCGCGCCCGAGCAGCCGGCTCCACCGTGGCGGCCGACCCGCATCGCCGCCCGATACCCCCGGCAGCAAAGCCTCAAGGCCCCCAGACAACCCACCGGACCGGCAAGCCAACCACGCCTGCAATCGCCTGCCTGGGTCAGCCGACCACCCATCCCCCGGGACCCGCGGCACCACCGCGCCCAGATGCTCGCACAACCCACTCAGCACGGGGTGCTGGACACCGCGGGCAAGCAGCCGACTCCCACCGTGGCAGCCGACCCGCATCACCGCCCGACCACCCAACCCGGTACCCACACATCCCCCGAGACCCGCGGCGCCACCGTGCGCAGCTGCTCGCGCAACGCGGTCAGCACGGGGTGCTGGTCATCGCTGCGGGACAGCAGCACGTGCGGGTACACCGGAGTCGGCTCGTGCAACGGGATGCGCCGGAGGTCGTGAGTCCGGGGCCACAGGTACCGGTCCGCGCTGCCGATCAGGGTGGCCAGCGCCGTCGAGTCGGCCAGCGCGTCCATCAGGGCCTCGTCGCCGAAGTCGGGGCCGAGCGCGTCGATGCTCAGGCCGAACGCATCGGACATCATCCGGTAGAACGCCGCCCACTCCGTGCCCGGCCTGATGCCAGGGATCCAGATGCGGTGGCCGGCCAGGTCCGCAGGGCTGAACCAGGGCGCGTCAGCCAGCGGATGGCCGGGACCGACCAGGAGCTCCAGGGGTACGTCCAGGAGTCGTTCGGCGCTGACTCCGGCCGGGACCTGATCTGCCGGCAAGGCGCGGAACGACGCGTCGACGGTCCCTTCGCTCACCGCTTGTGCGGCCTGGGCGGCGTTGTCCGTGCTCAGCGTGACCGCGTCGAGGTCCATCTCGGGGTGGTCGCGGTAAAACCGGTACACAGCCTGGGCCGGGGCGATGCGCCGGTTGAGGACGTCGACACGCAAGGGACGACTTCCGGGGCGCACGGCCTGCTCAGCCTGCTCGATGGCGGCGAGGACCTTCTTGGCGTGCGGCAGGAAGACCTGCCCGTCCAGGCTCAGCCGGGAGCCTCGGGAGGTCCGCACCAGCAGCGTGACCTCGACGTGCCGCTCCAGGGCCGCAATCCGCTTGGACACCGCCTGCTGGCTGATCCCCAACTCGTCGGCCGCGGCCTGGAACTGACCGGCCCTGGCAACGGCTACGAACGTTCGCAGCTCCTCGACATCCACGCTTCACCGTACTTCCACAACTCCCGGTTGTTCCTGACGTGGGTCGGAGTTGTTTGATCGACTGCTCTGCGCGGTGGTGAGATCAGCGCATGTCCACCCGCGCAGAGCAGATCATGTATGTCCACACGCCGGAGTTCGCCCGTCACGCGGAGCGGATCAGCGAAGTCACCGATGCGACGTCTCGACTGAACGTGCTCCCGTTCAACGACAGCGAAGGTCGCGCAGAACTACTGTCAGTTGTGTTCGGTGGTCCGCTGCCGGAATCGGTGACGATCTACCCGCCGTTCTTCACCGAGTACGGGCTGAACACGACGTTCGGGGAGAACGTCTTCGTCAACCAGGGATGCACCTTCATGGACAGAGGAGGCATCCGCATCGGGGACGGAGTCATGATCGCCCCGAAGGTCAGCCTCATCACCGGGGGACATCCACTGCCCCTGGCCGAGCGCCGCGCGTACCTCTCCTTCGCCCCGATCGTCATCGAGGACGACGTCTGGATCGGAACGGCCGCCGTGATCACGCAAGGGGTGACCATCGGTGCCGGTGCGGTGGTCGCTGCCGGTGCGGTGGTCACTCGTGACGTCCCTGCCGGCACCGTGGTCGCCGGGGTCCCCGCACAGGTGATCAAAAAGGTGGAGTGAGCCCGGCTTGCTGACGGGCAGTCGGACCGCAGGGGGCCGATCACCGCCGCGTTGCGGAAACGGTCAGCCTTCGGTTCGCGCGCGCGACCGACTGCGGGCTGAGCGCCACGCGCTCGCGACCGTTGTCGCTCGGCCGCGCCCTCGCCGGCCGCTGCGCATGATTGTTGTGCGGCTGCGCCGCCCGGCGCGGTCAGGGCGAGTTGACCCACTCGTCGCTGCCGTCGGTGAAGTGCTGGTGCTTCCACACCGGCAACTGGGCCTTCACCTCGTCCACCAGCTCCGCGCACGTCGCGAACGCCTCGGCCCGGTGGTCGGCCGACACGGCGCACGCCAGGGCCACATCGCCGATGCCCAGGGCGCCCAGCCGGTGGCTCACCGCGACCGCCCGCACCCCGGCCCGCCGCGCGGCGACCACCTCGACCACCCGCGCCAGCACCTCACCGGCGCTCGGGTGCCCCTCGTAGTAGAGGTCCTTCACACCCTTGCCGCCGTCGTGGTCGCGCACCACGCCGCTGAACGTCACGACCGCCCCGGCGGCCTGGTCGTCGACGAGGGCCGCATGCTCCTCGACCGACAGCGGGCGCTCCGTCACCTCCGCCCGCACGACGCGCGCCGACGGCGCTTCGGCGGCGGGGCGCGGGTGGTCGCCGCCCGCGAGCTGGTCCACGGCGTGGTCGAGCACCCCGTCGAGCACGCCCAGCCCGTCCTTGACGCCGCCACGCGAACCGGGCAGGTTCACCACGAGCGTGCGCCCCGCGACGCCCGCCACGCCGCGGGACAGCACCGCCGTCGGCACCTTCGGCAGGCCCGCCGAGCGGATGACCTCGGCCAGCCCGGGCAACTGGTGGTCCAGCAGCGGAGCCGTCACGTCCGGCGTCCGATCTGTCGGGGAAATCCCGGTGCCGCCCGTCGTGATGACGACGTGCACCCCGTCATCGAGCGCCTCCCGCAACGCGGCCGCCACGGGCTCGCCATCCGGCACGACCCGCGGTTCCGGCACGTCGTAGCCGTGCGCGGTGAGCCAGTCGACGATCACCGGTCCGGTGCGGTCCTCGTAGACACCCGAGGACGCCCGGTTCGACGCCACGATCACCCGCGCCGTGCGCTTGTTGTCCGTCATGGCCGCTCCCAGTCGCCGGACTTGCCACCGATTTTGCGCTCCAGGCGCACCTCGTCGAGCGTCGCCGCCGGGTCGACGGCTTTGATCATGTCGTGCACGGTGAGCCCCGCGACCGCCACCGCGGTCAGCGCCTCCATCTCGACACCCGTCCGGTCGGTCGTCTTGGCCGTCGCCGTGATGCGCACCTCCGCGGGGCCGAGATCGAACTCGACCCGCACGCCGGACAGCGCGATCTGGTGGCACAACGGGATCAGGTCCGGCACCTTCTTGGCACCCATGATCCCGGCGATCCGCGCCGTCGCGAGCGCGTCGCCCTTCGGCAACCCGTCCCGCGCCAGCAGGTCGATCACCTCGGCCGTCGTCCGGACGACCCCGGTGGCGATCGCCGTGCGGGCCGTGGCCTCCTTGCTGGAGACGTCGACCATCCGCGCGGCACCGGCGGCGTCGACGTGGCTCAGTTCACTCACGTGACAAGGCTAAACGCCGACGCCACCCACCCGCGGTGCGGTGTCCGTTCCTCAGCCCAGCGGCTGGCTGATCCGGATCGCGTTGCCGAACGGATCCCGCAACCCGCAGTCGATGCCGTACGGGCGCTCGGTCGGCTCCTGGGTGAACTCGACGCCCTTCGCGAGCAGGTCCTCGTAGGTCTTGCGGCAGTCGTCGGTGGCCAGACCGATCCAGCCGCCGGTCGCGCCCTTCGCCAGCAGCTCGCGGACCTGCGAGGCCGTCGCCTCGTCCATCGCCGGCGGTCCGGGCTTTTCCAGCAGCACCTCCCGGCTGGGGTCGCCCGGCGCGGTGACGGTCAACCAGCGCATGAACCCGAGGTCCTGGTCGACCTTGACCTCGAACCCGAGCTTGCCGACGTAGAAGTCGAGCGCCTCGTCCTGGTCGGTGACGAAAATCTGGGACAGTGTGATCGCGTTGAACATGTGACGAGACTATTCAGCGCGCGGCGCCCTTGGCTTCTCCGAAACTGCTCGGTCGCGTCCAGGCCATCGCGAAGCACGTGGGTGCCACCACCTCGCCGCCGCCGGCCCGCCGGTACTCCGACGGCGACTGGCCGACGATGTCGCGGAACGTCCGGCTGAAGGTGCCCAGGCTGGTGAACCCCACGGCAAAACAGATCTCGGTGACGCTGCGCCCGGTCTCCCGCAGCATGCGCATCGACCGCTCCACGCGGCGGCGCTGCAGGTACCGGTGCGGTGTTTCACCGAACGTCGCCCGGAAGGTGCGGATGAAGTGCGCCTCCGAGACGTGCACCATCCGCGCCAGCGCCGCGACGTCGAGGGGTTGCGCGAAGGCGCGGTCCATCGCGTCCCGCGCCCGCAGCATCCGGCGGTTCGACTCCTCGACGGCGCGGCTCATGACCGGGCTAGTGCCGGGTCAAGCAACGTTGGGTAGGTAATCCGGTCGGCGGATCTTGGAGTTGACGGCGAAGTGACGCTTCGGGTGGCAGTGGCGGTTGCGCCAGCGCAGGTAGCCGGCGATGGCGGC
>Ga0164243_10009838_pt1 | contig 13832 bp, 12 predicted proteins | sample OricompcompostOP_FD_108781 | JGI IMG/M metagenome (GOLD analysis project Ga0164243, IMG submission 108781) | Organic Plus compost microbial communities from Emeryville, California, USA - Original compost - Organic plus compost (OP) | ecosystem: Engineered > Solid waste > Mixed feedstock >... | reverse complement strand
GCCGGGATCAATACGGCGGAGGCCGAGGCGGTGCCGGGCGTGCTTGCGGTGCTGACGGCGGAGGGGCTTGGGCCGCTCGGTCAGGCCGGTGTCAATCGCGTGCTGCCCGATCTACGGTTGCTGCCTTTCGACGTGCTGGCGAATGGTGAAGTGAATGCGGTCGGCCAGCCGGTTGCGGCGGTGGTCGCGACCACACAGGCGGCGGCAGTGGATGCGGCGTCGGTCGTGGAACTCGATATCGAGCCGCTGCCGCTCTGGCACGACGAAGAGCCGATCTATCGCCACACCTGGAAGTCCGGCGATGTCGATGCGGCGTTCGCGTCCGCCGCGCATGTTGCACGCGTCACTATTGCCCATGAGCGCGTGGCGCCGGTTGCGCTCGAGCCGCGCACGGCGATGGCGTTCTGGGACGAGGCCGAAGATCTGTTGACGGTGTGGATGTCGACGCAGACGCCGCATCGCGCGAAGCAGGATCTCTCCGTGATCCTCAATCTCGATGCTGCAAAGATCCGCGTGATCGCGCCCGATGTCGGCGGTGCATTCGGCGGCAAGGCGTCGATCTATCCTGAGGACGCATTGGTCGCTTGCGCAGCGATGAAACTCAATCGCCCGGTGAAATGGCGCGGCTCGCGCAGCGAGGATTTTCTGGCGGCGACGCAAGGCCGTGGCGGCACGATCAAGGGCGAACTCGCCGTCGATGCGCAAGGCCGCTTTCTTGGGCTTCGCGCGCGGCTCGATTATCCGATCGGTCATTGGATGCCCTACAGCGCGCTGATGCCGGGCAAGAATGCGGCGCGCATTCTGCCGGGGCCGTATGTTTGCAACAACGTCGATATTGCGCTGGAAGGCAAGGCCGAGAACACCGCGGCGATGAACATCTATCGCGGTGCCGGCCGGCCGGAAGCAGCGATGCTGATGGAGCGGTTGGCCGATATGGCCGCCGATGAACTTGGCATCGATCCGGCCGAGATCAGACGGCGCAATCTGATCAAGGCCGATGCGTTTCCCTATACGCTGCCGACTGGCGAGCGGCTGGATTCCGGCGACTATCCTCTGTTACTGGAAAAGGCGCGCAGCCAATCACATTACGATGATTTCGTTCGCGCGTGCGAGGCGCGGCGCAGGGCCGGCGAGGTCTGTGGCATCGGCATTGCCGTTTACACAGAGCCGTGCGGACAGGGCTGGGAAAGCGCGGAAGTGCGTCTGGATCCGAACGGCCAGATCGTCGCCGCGACCGGATCGAGTGCGCAGGGACAGGGCCGCGAAACCGCTTATGCGCAGATCGTCGCCGATGCGTTGCGCACGCGGCCCGAAGCGATCCTTGTCGCGCACGGCGACACCGCAACGACGCCGACAGGTATCGGCGCGCTGGCAAGCCGCAGCACCGCGATCGGTGGCAGCGCATTGTTGAAGGCGACCGAAGAGTTCCGCGAAAAGGCACGCGCCTGCGCGGCACGCCTGATGCAGTCGGATATCGATCATGTGGAGTTGACGGCTGACGGATTTGAAGTCGTCGTGCCGGTGCGGCGGCAACTGAGCTGGCCCGATCTCGGCCGCATCGCCCATTCCGATGCCGACGTCGTGAGCGATTTCGATCAGGGACTACGCTCGCACTGCGTGTATGAAAGCGAAGGCGAGGCATGGAGCAGCGGCTGCTGCATTGCCACGGTGTCGATCGATGCCGAGACCGGCGTGCTGACGATCGACAAGATCGTCTGGATCGACGACGCGGGTGTTGTGGTCAATCCAACACTGGTCGAAGGCCAGATGATCGGCGGCCTGGCGCAGGGGCTCGGCGAGGCCATGCTGGAGCGGATCGTCTATGACGAGGACGGGCAACTGGTCACCGCCTCGTTCATGGACTATGCCATGCCCCGCGCGGTACATATGCCCGAGCTTCAGCTCGGCAAGATCGAGACCCCGAGCCCCTTCAACTATCTCGGCGCGAAGGGGGTCGGCGAGGCCGGCAATGTCGGCGTGCCGGCGGCCATTGTGAATGCGGTGGTGGATGCGCTGTCGCCATTCGGCGTGACCCACATGGATATGCCGCTGACCAGTGAAAAAATCTGGACAGCGATGCAGGCTGGAACGATCGCGACCGAGTGATTGAACGGAATGACGAGGAAAGGAATGAGGCTATGAAATATTCGAGGAATGACGCGAAGGCCTATTCACGCGCGAACATGAAGGGCGTCTGGGCTGCGGCGCTGACGCCATTCACGCCCGACTACCAGATCGACGAGAAGGGCCTCGCGAGCAACCTGACGCATTGGCACAAGGATCTCGGCGTTGACGGCGTGTTCATCGCCGGCAAACAGGGCGAGTTCTTCTCGATGTCGGTGCCGGAGCGCAAGCGCACCTTCGAGGTTGCGGCCGATGCGGCGAAGAAGGCCGGCTTCCAGACCATCATGTCCTGCTCCGACCAGAACATGGACACCGTGATCGATCTCGCCAAGCACGCCGAAGCGGTTGGCGCCGATTACATCGTCGTGCATGCGCCGATCCTGCATTTCTTCAAGGAGCAGGACCAGACGCTGTATGAGTATTACAAGTATATCGGCGAGCAGGTGAATATCGGCATCGCCATGTGGAGCCATCCGGACAGCGGCTATCTGATGAAGCCGGAAACCTGCGCCCGCATCGCCGACCTGCCGAACATCGTCGCGATCAAGTACAGCGTGCCGCGCGAGATGTACAAGAAGCTGACCGAACTCGCCGGCGACAAGATCCTCGTCTCGACCGCGTCGGAAGAAGAGTGGCTCGACAACATTCTCGAGCTGAACTGGCAGCTTTATCTCTGCTCGAATCCGCCGTTCCTGTTCCAGACGGCGGTCGACAAGCGCATGCGCGAATACACCGATCTCGCCTTCAAGGGCGATGCTGCTGGTGCGCGCAAGGTGCGTGACAGTCTTCAGCCGGTGCGCGATGCGTTCAAGAAATCGCGTCCGGCCGAGAAGCCGCATGCGCATGCAAAATACTGGCAGACGCTGCTCGGTCAGGCGGCAGGTCCGGTGCGCCGTCCGCTGCTCGAACTGACCGACGCCGAGAAGGCCAATGTCCGCGCGGCGCTTACGGCCTCTGGCTTGAAACTTGCTAACACCGAGAAGTCTTCGGCCGCCTAAGAGACGTTCGTTGACAAGCAGCTTTCTGCAGGTGTGCAGAAAGCTGCATCGCTAAAACAGGAGTGTAGTGGTGAAGCTGAAGTCTGTTGCGTGCGTGCTTGCGTTGTTGGGTTTTGCCGCTCCTGCGGTGGCACAGGAGCCGGTCAAGATCGGCTTCATCACAACGCTGTCCGGCCCCGGAGGCTATCTCGGTCAGGATATCCGCGATGCGTTCCAGCTCGCGATCAATGCCGAAGGCGGCAAGCTCGGCGGCGTACCGGTTCAGCTCGTTGTTGAGGACGATGGCCTGAAGCCCGGTCAGGCGAAGCAGATCGCCGAACGCATGATGAAGACGGACGGCATCAAGCTCTTCACCGGCACGGTGTTCTCCAATGTCGCGAGCGCGGTGGTGCCCGACATCGTCGATAATGGCGCGTTGTTCGTCAGCCCGAATGCCGGGCCGTCGAATCTCGCCGGCAAGGAATGCCACAAGAATTACTTCGTGATGTCCTGGCTGACCGATACGATGCAGGGCAGCGCCGGACAGAACGCAACCTCGCTTGGCTACAAGCGCGCTTTCGTGCTGGCGCCGAACTACACCGCCGGCAAGGACGCGATCGAAGGCTTCAAGCGCTTCTTCAAGGGCCAGATCATCGGCGAGGTTTATACGCGCCTCGACCAGACCGACTATGCCGCAGAAATGGCGCAGATCCGCGCGGCGAAGCCTGACGTTGTGTTCCACTTCCATCCGGGCGGCCTCGGCATCGCGTTCATGCGTCAATATCAGCAGGCGGGTCTGCTTGGCTCCATTCCGATGGTGCTGGCTGAACCCTCGATGGATCACGTATTGCTGAAGACCATCGGCGAGGCTTCGCTCGGCACCGATGTCTCCGGTGCATGGAATACCGATCTCGACAACCCGGTGAACAAGGCTTTCGTCGAAGCTTTCACCAAGGCCTATGGCCGCACGCCGACGATGTATGCGGCGCAGGGCTATGACACGGCGATTGCGATCGCAGCGGCGCTCAAGGCCGTCGGCGGCAAGGTCGATAATGTCGAAGGGTTCCGTCAGGCGATGCTGAAAGCCGATTACAAGCTGACGCGCGGCGACTTCAAATTCGGCAAGAACCAGCATCCGGTGCAGGACTGGTATGCCATGAAGGTGGAAAAGGACGCATCCGGCAACATCGTGCTGAAGACGCGCGAGAAGATCCTGACCGCTTACGGCGATCCTTACGCCGCGGATTGCAAGCTGTGATGAATACTGTCACCGGGCCAGTGGTTGTGAACGGCGATCGGATTGAAATCGGATCGTCGGTCATCCACCGGCTGGCCGACATGGAGAATGTCACCTGGCCGGCAGCCGCCGTATTTCGCGACCTGCCGCCATCCTTCCTTGACGATGCAGCGAAGATCTATCCGACGGCGGTCGATGCCAGCGCCAATGCGCTCAAGCTGACATTCAATTCCTACATCGTCGAGACACCCGATTATCTCTGTCTGATCGATTGCGGATTGGGCAACGGCAAGGAGCGGCCGGACCGGCCGCTCTGGCACCAGCGCAACGGCGATTTTCTCGATCGCCTGAACGCGCTGGGATACAGCCCTGAGCAATTCGACATCGTCATCAACACGCATCTTCATGCCGATCATGTCGGCTGGAACACGATGATGAAGGACGGTCGGTGGGTGCCGACCTTCCCGAACGCGCGTTACGTCGTTCCGGCCATCGAGCTTGCGCATTGCCAGAGACTTTTTCCGAACGACAACTTTCTCCTGCATGGCGCATACGCCGACAGCGTCCAGCCAATCGTCGAAGCTGGCCGCTATGAGGCGATCGTGCTTCCGTCGGAGATTGCGCCCGGCTTGTGGCTCGAACCGGCGCCGGGCCATACGATCGGCATGGCGACGGTCAGGCTGCGAAGCGATAGCGGCGATGTGCTGTTCCTCGCGGACGCCATTCATAGTCCGGTGCAGCTGGCGACACCCGATTTAACGGCAAATTTCTGCGTCGATCCGGCGCAGTCGAGAGCCACGCGCCACAGACTGCTTGACGCGTGCGCCGGGACGAACACAATCATTGCGACGTATCATTTTCCGCCGCCTGTCTTTGGGCATATTGTGCGATCGGGATCGGGATACGCATTCGAGCCGATAACGTGAGCGCGTGACGCTTCAAGTCTGCCGGCCCGGAATGTGCAACAGGAGATATTAATCGTGAAACTTGCAAAATTCGGACTGGGCATGGCCTTTTCGGCCCTGCTGGCCACAACGGCGCTCGCGCAGCAGCCGGTGAAGATCGGCCTGATCACTACGCTGTCGGGCCCCGGCGGCTATCTCGGCGCTGACGTTCGTGACGCATTCCAGCTCGCCATCGAGATGGAAGGCGGCAAGCTCGGCGGCGTGCCGGTCCAGCTCGTGGTCGAAGACGACGGTTTCAAGCCGGGGCAGGGCAAGCAGATCGCCGACCGCATGATGAAGACGGATGGCATCAAGCTGTTCACCGGCATCATCTTCTCCAACATCGCCGGCGCGACGGTGCCGGACATTCTCGATGGCGGCGGCATTTACGTGAGCCCGAATGCGGGGCCGTCGAACTTCGCCGGCAAGGAATGCCACAAGAATTACTACGTCGTGTCCTGGCAGAACGACACGCTGCATGAAAGCGCCGGCCAGAACGCCAACAATCTCGGCTACAAGAAGGTCTTCATCCTCGCTCCGAATTATCAGGCGGGCAAAGATGCGATCGCGGGCTTCAAACGCTTCTTCAAGGGCGAGATCGCCGGCGAGATCTATACGCGTCTCGATCAGACCGATTATGCGCCGGAAATGGCGCAGATCCGGGCCGCGAAGCCCGATGCCGTCTATCACTTTCATCCGGGCGGTCTCGGCATCGCTTTCACCCGTCAATATCAGCAGGCCGGTCTGCTCGGCACCATTCCGATGGTCGTCGCCGCGCCGTCGCTCGATGCGAACATCGTGAAGGCCGTCGGCGATGCATCGATCGGCATCAACGGCTCGTCGCACTGGAACACGGACTTCGACAATCCGGCCAACAAGAAGTTCATGGAAGCGTGGACCAAGAAATATGGTCCGGATCGTATCCCGACCTATTATGCCGGTCAGGGCTATGACACGGCGCTCGCCATCGGCGCCGCACTGAAGGGCTCGGGCGGCAATGTGACGGACACTGAGAAGTTCCGCCAGGCCATGCTCAAGGCCGATTTCCAGGCGGTCCGCGGCAAGTTCAAGTTCGGTCCGAACCAGCACCCGGTCCAGGACTGGTATGCGATCAAGGTTGAAAAGGGTCCGGATGGAAAGCCGATGATCAAGACGGGCGCCAAAATCATGACCGATCAGGGCGACGTTTACGCCAAGGACTGCAAACTGTAAGCACTGCAAGCTTTAAATGAGCAGCCGGCCGGAAGGCGCCACGCCTTCCGGCCGGCATCATACGAGGGATAACTGCTGATATGACGTGTTGCCTGCCATGACGCTTGTGTTCGAGCAGATCCTGAATGGGTTTCAGTTCGGCATCATGCTGTTCCTGCTGGCGGCGGGACTGACTCTCATTTTCGGCATCATGAACGTGATCAATCTCGCGCATGGTTGCCTCTACATGATCGGCGCCTATGCTGCCGCGCTTGTTGCCGCGCGCACGGGGTCGTTCCTGCTCGCTGTTCCTGCCGGGCTGGTGGCCGCGGGAATTGCCGGGCTGATCATCGAATTCCTCGTCATCCGCAAGCTCTATGACCGCGACCATCTGCAACAGGTGCTGGCGACCTTCGGCCTGATCCTCTTCATCAATGAAGGCGTGACGATGCTGTTCGGCCGCACGCCGCTGTTCGTTGCGATCCCGCAGGCATTGTCGGGTTCGATCGAGATCATTCCCGGCGTTCCGTATCCGGCCTATCGCCTTGCTATCATGGCGGTCGGGTTGCTTGTCGCCGGCGGCCTCTATCTGCTCGTCAACAAAACGCGGATCGGCATGCTGGTGCGCGCCGGCTCGACCCATCGCGAGATGGTGCGAGCGCTCGGGGTCGACATCCGTCTTCTCTATACGATCGTGTTCGCGCTCGGCGCGCTGCTGGCCGGCCTTGCCGGACTGATGGCGGGGCCGCTGCTCGCCGTGCAGGTCGGTATGGGCGAGCAGATCCTCATCCTCACTTTCGTTGTCGTGGTGATCGGCGGTCTCGGCTCGATCCGCGGCGCTTTCTATGGTGCGCTCATCGTCGGTCTGACCGACACGGTGCTGCGCGCTTTTCTCCCGGGTTTCTTCAAGACCTTCATGAATGCCTCCGAAGCCGATGCGCTGGGCGCCGGCCTTTCGTCGATGGGCATCTATCTCGTGATGGCGCTTGTGCTCCTGATCCGGCCGCAGGGGCTGTTCAATGCTCAAGGTTGACGAGAAATACATCGCCGAGACGAAGACCGCCCAACGCCGCTCATGGTGGCCTTTGGTCGGGACGATCGTCTTCATCCTGTGCGCCGCGGCTTTTCCGATGGCAGCCAAGGCGATCGGCGATCCTTCGCTCATCGGCCTCGTCACGCGCATTGCGATCTATGCCATCGCGGCGGCGAGCCTGAACCTCATCCTTGGTTATGGCGGCCTCGTGAGCTTTGGCCATGCGGCTTATTTCGGTATCGGCGGCTATGTCGTCGGCATTCTCTACAGCCATTATGTGTCGGGCGATCCCTTCTGGGGTTTCATTCCGGGCACCAACCAGCTTCTGATCACCATTCCGGCAGCCATCATCGTCAGCGGCTTGTTCGCTTTGGTGTTGGGCGCGCTGTCGCTGCGCACGAGCGGCGTGCCGTTCATCATGATCACGCTGGCCTTCGCGCAGATGCTGTACTTCCTGTTCGTGTCGCTGAAAGCCTATGGCGGCGATGATGGGCTGATCGTGCGCCGCCGCAATGTGCTGTTCGATCTCAATATGGCGAACGATACGACCTTCTATTACGTGACCATCGGTGTTGCCGTTCTCTACTTCATCGTGTTCGCCAAACTCGTGCGGTCGCAATTCGGTGTCGTGCTCGGCGGCATCCGCCAGAACGAACGCCGCATGGCCGCGATCGGCATCTCGACCTATCAATACAAGCTGGTGGCCTTCGTCATCGCCGGCATGGGGGCGGGGCTCGCCGGCGCGCTGATGGCGAATTACTCGAAATTCGTCAGCCCCGACATGCTGCACTGGACCAAGTCCGGCGACCTGATGATCATGATCATCATCGGCGGCACCGGCACCTTGCTGGGGCCTGTACTGGGCGCGGCGGTGCTGATCGGCCTTGAGACCTATCTCACGTCATGGACGGAGCACTGGAAGTTCTTCCTGGGGCCGATCCTGATCCTGATCGTGCTGTTCTCGTCCGGCGGCCTGACGTCGATCTTCTCGGGATGGAGCCGCAAACGTGAGTGAACCGCTGCTCCGCGTCGATGGCCTCGTGAAACGCTTCGGCGGTCTCGTGGCCACCAACAATCTCTCGCTCGATGTGGCGGAAGGTGAGTTGCATGCGCTGATCGGTCCGAACGGCGCCGGCAAGACGACATTCATTTCGCAACTCGCCGGCGAGCTGCGCCAGGACCAGGGTACGATCCAGTTCGACGGCAAGGAAATCACGCCGTGGAAGACGCCGGTGCGCGTGAAGCACGGGCTCGCGCGCTCGTTCCAGATCACGCAGTTGCTGCCGGATTACACCGCGCTCGACAACGTCGCCATCGCGGTGCAATCGCGGCGTGGTCACAGCTATCATTTCTGGAAGGATGCCCGCAGCATCAGCGACATCCGCGAGGATGCACGGGCCCAGCTCGATCGCATCGGTCTCGGCGCCCGCGCCGACACGCAGGTCAGCGAATTATCGCATGGCGAACAGAAGCAGCTTGAACTCGCCATCGCGCTCGCGACCTCGCCGCGTCTGCTGCTGCTGGATGAGCCGATGGCGGGCCTCGGCACCGCCGAATGCACGCGCATGATCGACCTTCTGAAAGTGCTGAAGACCGAGGTAACGATCCTTCTCGTCGAACACGACATGGATGCCGTGTTCGCGCTGGCCGACCGCATCTCCGTGCTGGTCAACGGCGAGCGGATCGCCACCGGCAACGCGGACGACATTCGCAATAATGAAGCCGTGCGCGTGGCCTATCTCGGCGAGGGTGACGCGTGATGCTGAAGGTGCAAGGCCTGCAGGCCAGCTACGGACGCAGCCAGGTGCTGTTCGATATCGACCTCGAAGTGGGTGAGGGCGAGATCGTCACGCTGCTCGGCCGCAACGGCATGGGCAAGACCACCACCATCCGCTCGGTCATGGGCCTGACGCCGCCCGGTGGCGGCAGTGTCGCGTTTCTCGGGCAGCCGATTGCGGGGCGCACGCCGGAAACGATTGCGCGCGGCGGCATCGGTCTCGTGCCGGAAGGCCGGCAGGTGTTTCCGCTGCTGACGGTGTTCGAAAATCTCGTCGCCACCGCCTCCAACCGGCTGAAGCGCAACAATCCGTGGACGCTGGACGAAGTGTTCAAGCTGTTTCCGCGTTTGCAGGAACGCCGCAATCAATACGCCCGCACCTTGTCGGGCGGCGAGCAGCAGATGCTGGCGGTAGGCCGCGCGCTGATGACCAATCCGCAATTGCTGATCCTCGATGAGGCGACCGAAGGTCTTGCGCCCGTGATCCGCGCCGAGATCTGGAATTGCATCTCGCTCCTGAAATCGCGCGGGCAATCGATCCTGATCGTCGACAAGAACCTTTCGGTGCTGAAGCGGATCGCCGACAAGCATTTCGTTATCGAGAAGGGGCGGACGGTGTGGCGCGGCACCAGCGCCGACATGGACCGCGACGCCGCACTGGTGCACCGCTACGTCACGGTCTGACGGGCACTGTCCCACCAGCATCAAACTGGCCTTTTTGCACGGCCTCGCGTTACACTCCCGGCAACGATAAGTCCGGGAGAACCCCATGTCTGATGCATCCACGTCTGTTGCACCGATCCACGGCCTGCATCATTTCGCCTATCGCTGCCGCGATGCCGAGGAGACGCGACATTTCTATGAGGACATTCTCGGCCTCCCGCTGGTGCATGTGATCAAGGCCGACCGCGTGCCGAGCACGGGCGAGGAATGCCCTTACGTGCATGTGTTCTTCCAGATGCGTGACGGTTCCTACATCGCCTTCTTCGATCTCGGCGACAACACCGCCCCTGCGCCGTCGCCCAATACGCCGGCCTGGGTAAACCATCTGGCGCTGCGCATGAACAGCGTCGAGGAAGTGCGCGACGCCAAGGCGCGGCTGGAGCAGGCCGGCATCGATGTCGTCGGCGTCACCGACCATGGCTTCGTGCAGTCGATCTATTTCTTCGATCCGAACGGCATCCGCCTCGAACTGACGACGGAGACGTTGGGCGAAGGCGAGGCCGAACAATACAAGGCCAGCGCGCACAAGATGCTGGCGGCCTGGAATGCCGAGAAGCACGGCCGTACGAAAGAAGGTGCCCGCGTCTCTTGAATTTCCGCAATATTTGGTCTTCACCTGCGGCATGAATTTGCATCAGCCGTTTGCGGTACCGGCGCCGCGTGAAGCCGTCGATCTGAAGATGAGGGATGGCGCAGTGATCCGGCTGCGCCGCTACGGGCAGGCGGGGGCGACACGGCTCGTGCTCAGCCATGGTAATGGCCTTGCCATTAATGCCTATCTGCCGTTCTGGCTGCCGTTGACCGAGCGCTACGATGTCGTGCTGTTCGATATCCGCAATCACGGCGAGAACCCGCTGCACAACCCGGATGCGCATCGCTGGGAGACCTTCTACGACGATTACGAGGAGATCTTTGATGGCATCAAGGCGCATTTCGGCGAGGCGCTGACCGTCGGCGCGTTTCACTCGCTGTCCTCCATCGCGGCGCTGGAACACACGCTCCGGCGAGGCAAACGCTGGGATGGTTTGTGCCTGTTCGATCCGCCGATCCTGCCGCGCGAAGGCCATCCGCTCTATCCGGTGCAGCTTGCGAATATGGAAGAGCACTCGGATCGCGCGTTGCGGCGGCTGGCGACACTCGATTCACCGGACCTGCTCGCCAGCCAGTTTCGCCGTCGCTCATCGTTCGGCCGCTGGGTGCCGGGCGCCGCGGCTTTGCTGGCGCGTCATACCATGCGGCCGATGGATGACGGACGCTGGACCTTGTGCTGCCCGCCGGAGCTTGAGGCGCGCATCTTCCGCGACAATGTCGATCCGACGCAGTACACGCGCATGAAGGATGTGCCGGTGCCGTTCATGCTGATCGCCGGCGATCCCGATTCACCGCATGCAAGCCCCGCGGCTTTCACGGCGAAAGCCGCGCATGAGGAGATGGGCATCGACTACGCGATGGTGCCGGACACGACGCATTTCCTGCAACTGGAAGAGCCGCAGGCCTGCCGTGATCTGGTGATCGATTTTCTGCAACGGCACGGATTCGATTGAGGCGCGTTGTTCCGATTGCTTGCGGCAAGCGATGACTGCCAAAGTGAAACGAAGGCGGGCCTCACCTAACCCTCTTCCTACAGGGGAGAGGGAGCAAACCGAATGCATCGCGCTATTTTGTCTGAAGCCACGAACGTTTGGCTGACGTTTGCAATCAGCGCGGAGGCGTCACCTTGGCGGTTTGTGTCGCGCTCTGTGCGCAGAAGCTGCTGACGGCTTCGGTCACGGCACCGGCGATTTGCAACTGGTGCTCTTCCGATGCCATCAGCAATTCCTCGTCGCGGTTGACGATGGAGCCGGCTTCCAGCAGCACCGACGGCATATGCGTGGTGCGCAGGATCACAAGCTGGTCGTAGCGATACACGCCAGTCTCTGCATCAAGCAGCATGCGGCGGCGCGCACCCATGAAGCTTTCCGTGTAGTGCGGCGTGTATTGCATGCCGCGGGCTTTCAGCCGCGCTCCAAGCAATTTGGCAAACGTCAGGCTTTGTGAAAATCGCGCGTTGTCAGTCGAAACGAAGATCGAATGGCCCTTGAAGCGATCGCTGTATTCGAGGTCCTTGCCTTCGTAATTCCATTTCGTTTTGAAGACTTGCGGAACGGAATCGTGATGGATCGACAGCAAAAGATCCGCCGACATTGCATTCGCTTGTGTGACCCGGCGCACAAGGCTCGGAATGGCCTCGCCGGTACCGAGCAGAAGCGTCGTGCGAACGAAGCCGGCGTCCTCAAGTTTGCGCTTGATGACGTTCGCGAGCCGCAGATTGAAATTGTATTCGGTGTCGCCGCGCGCGCTGATCGCGCCGGGAATTTCCGGCGTATGACCGACATCGAGGATCAGGCGGAACTTGCTTGCGTCGCATTGGGGTGCGGGAAGCGCGGCCTTTTGCCGGGCCGGTTGCGCCGCTGCCGGCGTGCTCCAGACAGCCATCATGGCCAGCAGCGAAACGGCGGCGAGACACGAAAGCCTGACAAAATGACCGGGTGTGATCATGAAAGGGTTCGAATCGATGGGCCTGCGATATGCGAGGCTGAAATCTAGGTTCCCGTGGGCCCGCGGCGCAAGCGCGGCCGGCCGCTTTCGATGGCTATCCGCACCGGCTTTATGTCATTTCTAGGCCGGGATTTTTCGCCGTTTTTGCGAGGAATTTAAGCCGTATGGGCTGTGTGGCCGCGCGACTGAGGTCCGGAGGAGCGGCCAAGAATCATTTAAGCTTTGACCGTGACAATCGCGGGTCTCTGCCGCACGAAAAGCCCATGCCCTTCGTCTATGTTCTTGGCTGCACCACGCCGCGTGGTCCGATTTCCTATGTCGGCTGGACGCTCGATATCGAGCGGCGGCTGAAGCAGCACAATGCCGGCACCGGTGCGCGCTCCACACGCGGACGCGTGTGGTCGCTGTTGCATTCGGAAATGTTCGAGACACGCGAAGATGCGATGAGCCGCGAATGGCATCTCAAGCGCGACCGCAAATTCCGCAAAAAATTGCTGACGGCGTTCGCCGCGGCTACTCCGCCGCGGCGCCCGGGAAGGCGTGTTCGATCAGGCGTTTCTGCACCGACGTGAGATGCTGGCGCATCGCCTGTTCCGCTTGCGCGGCGTTCCGCTCTGAAATGGCCGCAGCGATCTTGCGATGCTCCGCCGCATACACAGCCTGATTGTTGATGCAATGCGCGGTCTCGCGCCCGTGCCGCCAGCTTCCGTCCAGCGCCGTTTCCAGCATCGCATCGAAGATGGCAATCAGCAGCGGATTGCGGGCGGCGGCTGAAATGCGCCGGTGAAAGGCCGCATCCGCTTTCTCGTAGGAGAGGGGATCCTTCGCATCGCGGCTGGCATCGGCAGCTTCGAACAGACGATCGATATCGCCCTTGGTTGCGCGCAACGCCGCAAGCCGCGCCTGCATCGGCTCGATGGCAAGGCGTGCTTCCAATGTGTCAACCGGATTGGTGAGGCGTGACATTTCATGAACGAGCGTTTGCTGTGCATGCCGCGCATCTGTCGCGAAGGTTCCCCGGCCATGCTGACGGCTGATGCGGCCTTCGGCTTCGAGCAATCCCAGCGCCTGACGCAACACGCGTCTTGAAACGCCAAGTGTGTCCGCAAGTTCGCGTTCCGACGGCAAACGTCCCGCGCCGAGACGTCCCGGACCACTCAAACGACCGCCATCGATGATCGCGCGAATGCGTTCGGCGGCATCGCGATAATTCAGCTTTGAATCCGACGGTGTCGTTGTGTCATTGCGCGATCCTCCCCGCGCAGCAACGACATCATGCGATATCTGG
>Ga0164243_10009837_pt1 | contig 13832 bp, 14 predicted proteins | sample OricompcompostOP_FD_108781 | JGI IMG/M metagenome (GOLD analysis project Ga0164243, IMG submission 108781) | Organic Plus compost microbial communities from Emeryville, California, USA - Original compost - Organic plus compost (OP) | ecosystem: Engineered > Solid waste > Mixed feedstock >... | reverse complement strand
GAACGAAATCATAGCGTAAAGGATGGTGCGGATTGTGGGATATTCCTATCATGATACAATCAGTGTCAGAAAAGGGGAAGAATTAGATAAAGAGACACTGACAAAGTTTTTAAAAGAAAATTTACCGTTTATTCCTGATGGACCGTTGGAGATTGAACAATTCGGGGCAGGTCATTCCAATTTAACTTATTTATTACGGATCGGAAATTGGGAAGCGGTTCTAAGACGGCCTCCCCACGGACCGGTTGCACCGAAAGCACATGACATGCACCGTGAATATCGGATTTTAACAAGCCTTCATCCGTATTATCCAACAGCTCCAAAACCATACATTTTTTCGGATGATGAATCAATTATTGGAAGTCCTTTCTTTATCATGGAACGGAGAAAAGGGGTTGTTGTCGATACCGAATTTCCTGAATGGGTGAACTATACCCCACAATTGGGGCGGAACCTGTCGATATTGATGGTTGATAAACTCGTAGAACTGCATGAAATTGATTACCGAAAGACAGAACTAATAACGATGGCGAAACCGGATGGATTTATGGAAAGGCAAGTAGCCGGTTGGACAAAACGGTACGAACTTTCCAAAACCGATGAAATTCGCGGTGTAGAAGAGTTAACCAATTGGCTTGCGAAAAAAATTCCGACATCCCCGGAACCGACGATTATTCATTATGATTATAAATTAAATAATGCCATGTTCTCGCCTGATTTTAATGAAATGGTCGGACTATTTGACTGGGAGATGACAACAATTGGTGATCCTTTCGCTGATCTTGGCGCCGCTCTTAGCTATTGGGTGGAAGAAAAGGATCCTGATGAATTGAAAAAAGCATTCGGTGCGGAATCAGTAACAACGAAAGAAGGCTTCTTTACACGAGAAGAATTTATTGAACGATATGCAAAGAAGAGTGGCAGGGATTTAAGTCATATCCAATTCTATTTGACCTTTGCTTATTTTAAACTAGCGGTTATTTGTCAACAAATCTATTATCGATATAAAAGAGGGCAAACAAGTGATCCACGTTTTGCCAAATTTCAAAAAACAGTTGAAAGTTTGATTCATCATGCTTTGAACTATAGTAAAGGTGTGTGAACCATTGAAAATCCATACACTTTTAAAAAAAGAAGAAATCGACACGGTACAAATGAATGAGGAAAAAATTGCCGTTGTATTTGATGTGCTCATGGCCACATCTGTCATTGCTTCTTGTTTTCATTATGATGCAAAACAGGTTATCCCTGTTTTGGACGCGACCGAAGCATTACAGGAAGCAAGGAAGTATCCTCCTGATGAAGTCGTTTTAATAGGGGAACATAACGGAATTACTATTGAAGGCTTTTTCGATCCTTTGCCTTCTGTATTTAAAAAGCAGGTCTCAGGGAAAACGGTTATTTTATCAACTACAAATGGAACGGTAGCCATTAGAAATTCTTCAAATGCCAAAAAACTCTATGTTGCTTCCTTGCTTAATGGTGAAGCAGTAAGTAAACATATTGCAAGGAATATTCATCAAGAAACGATTATCGTAGTTTGTTCAGGCTCATCAAACACTTTTTGTTTAGAAGATTTCTATGGTGCCGGTTATTTCATTGCACAATTTGTTAAGGAATTCGGCGAAGAAAAGGTTGAGTTAACCGATAGTTCATTGGCGGCAAAATTATTTTATGAAAATAGAGCTGAAGACTCCTATGAAATTCTCCGTCAATCACGGGTAGGTATGAATTTACAAAAATACCATTATGACGAAGATCTGTTATTTGTCAGTCAAAAAGGCGTTTTGCCACTTATTTTGATTTTAGAAGAGAAAAGATTGATATCGATAAAGAAAGAAAAAGTCGCAAATAAAAGGGAGGAATAAGATGAATTCAACTCATTTTCAGTATTGGCCGGCACGGTTGCCAAAAACTTTAACAGTACCGAAAACAACACTTTATGAAAATTTAGTTATAACCACTAAGAAATATCCGCAAAAACAAGCTTTACACTATTACGGGAAATCTTATACGTACAAACAATTGCTTGATGAAGTCGAAAGGTTAGCCGGATATTTGGAAAAAGTACTTCAAGTAAAGTCGAATGAAAAGATTTTACTGTTTATGCAAAATTCACCGCAGTTCATCATCAGTTTTTTTGCTATATTACGGGTTCGTGCAGTTGTTGTTCCAATTAATCCGATGAGTTTGACAAAGGATTTAGAATTTTATATTAAGGATTGTCAGATTAAACATGCCTTGGTCAGTCAGGAATTATATGAAAAAGTGGCACCGCTCAAAGGTTTCACATCGCTTCAAAGTATTATTGTGACCACATATTCAGACTATGCAAGCGAAGAACAAGCGATAGGCAATTTACCTCCAGAAGTAAAGGCACCACGTCAAACATTGTCACAAGACATTTCATGGCAAGAAGTTCAAAAGACCGGATTTTCACCATCCCCTTATACTGGTTTAGCAGATGATGTTGCTGCTATTCCATATACATCCGGGACAACCGGATTGCCAAAAGGGTGTGTCCATACAAATAAAACCATTCAGGCCAATACGGTCAGTGCTTACCAGTGGATGAATGTGACCGCAGATGCAGTAGCTTTAACGACTTTACCGCTTTTTCATGTGACAGGACTTATTCACAGTCTTCTTGCACCGATTTATGCAGGCAGTACGATTATTTTATTTACAAGATGGGACAGAGATTATGCGGCAAAAGCGATCGAACAGTTTCAATGTTCGCACTGGATCAATATTAGTACGATGTTAATTGACTTTTTAGCAAACCCAAATCTTAAAGAATATGATCTTTCATCTTTACAAGTCATTGGAGGCGGCGGAGCAACAGTACCACAGGCTGTTGGAGAAAATTTATACAAAAGAACCGGTTTACAATATGTTGAAGGATACGGATTAACTGAAACTATGTCACATACCCATTTCAATCCGCCAGACCGGCCAAAAATGCAATGTCTTGGGATTCCTTCCTTCAATACAGATGCAAGAATTATTGATATTGGAACCGGAAAGGAACTTGGTCCTAATCAGGAAGGTGAACTCGTTGTCAATGGTCCCCAAGTGTTTAAAGGGTATTATCAACGGGATGAAGAAAATAAAGAAGCCCATATTGAGATTGATGGAAAATTATTCTTTCGGACCGGTGATATTGTAAAAATGGATGAAGAAGGATACTTTTTTATGGTTGATCGATTAAAACGGATGATTAATGCTTCCGGTTTCAAAGTTTGGCCGACAGAAGTAGAGTCGATTCTTTATGAACATCCTGCTGTTCAACAAGCTTGTATTGTCAGTGCCCCTGATCCAAGACGAGGAGAAACCGTGAAAGCTTATATCATTTTGAAAGAAAATGCAAAAGGTAAAGTTACTGAACAAGAAATCATTGAATGGGCAAAGGGAAAAATGGCAAGTTATAAAGTTCCTAAAATAGTAGAGTTTCGTGAAACATTCCCGACCACAAGTAGCGGAAAAATATTATGGAGAGTTCTTCAAAAAGAGGCAATGGAACAAAAAACAGCTTCAATCTAATTACAATTAAGCATGAAAAATGCTTAGCATGAATATTTTGATGTGAAGGAGAAAAACTTGTAATCTTGCAATTGGATGTAAGCGCTATCTATTAAATCGATTTTGGAGGTTGGTAATATGGAAAAAGTCTGGCATAAGCATTATCCAAAACATATTCGCCCAGAGTTGGAGATTCCCAATCAATCATTGCCTGAAATGTTGGTCGAAACAGTTAAGAAATATCCTAATCATCCGGCCCTTTATTTCTTCGGACAAGAAATTTCTTATACGAAGTTAGGGGAACTGGCCGGTGCATTTTCATCTTGCCTGCAACAGGATGGTTTTGAAAAAGGAGATCGGGCAGCAATTATGTTACCGAATTGTCCTCAGTATGTCATTAGCTATTACGGAATTTTACAAACGGGTGGAATTGTAACCCAAGTAAATCCGATGTATACATCGAACGAATTGGAATACATTTTACGGGATTCCGGAGCAAACGTCATTGTGATCTATGAACCATTGTTGCCGGTACTGAAACAAATTATTGCAAACACTTCTGTTAAACGCGTTATTACTGTAAATTTTGAGGGAAAAGAAGCAGTGGATGAGTTCTCGATTGATTTTGCCAGCTTTTTAAAAACAGTAAAAAAACCGCCGACACCGGTGATGATTCAAGCTAGTGAAGATGTTGCCGTATTGCAATATACCGGTGGAACAACCGGACGTTCGAAAGGGGCCATGCTTACCCATCGAAATTTACTGGCCAATGTAATCCAGTGTTATGAGTATTTTAAAGATGAGATTAAACCGGGGCAAGATCGTATGTTGACTGTTATTCCATTGTTCCACGTATACGGGATGACGTCCTGTATGAATTTGGCAATCTATACCGGTGCACTTAATATTTTGTTACCACGATTCGAAATTGAAGAAGTATTGCAAACGATTAAAGAAACAAAACCGACTTCCTTCCCGGGTGTGCCGACAATGTATATCGCATTAATCAACCATCCGAAAGTAAATGAATACGGTCTTGACAGCATTTCAATTTGTAATAGCGGCAGTGCACCGATGCATGTGGAATTAATGCGTACCTTTGAAGAGAAAACCGGGGCAAAGATTCTGGAAGGGTATGGACTGTCAGAAAGTTCACCGACAACACATTGTAATCCGGCATTTGGTCCGAGAAAGCCGGGCAGTGTAGGTATTGGTGTTCCATCCACCGATTATAAAATTGTCGATTTGGGCGATGGTATAAAAGAATTAAAGCCCGGCGAAATAGGCGAATTGATTATAAAAGGACCGCAAGTGATGAAAGGATACTGGAATATGCCTGAGGAAACAGCGAATACACTTCGGGATGGATGGCTTTATACCGGTGATATTGCCTACATGGATGAAGATGGCTATGTCTACATTGTTGATCGGAAAAAAGATATGATTATTGCCAGCGGGTATAATATATATCCCCGTGATGTAGAAGAAGTGATTTACCAACATCCGGCGATTAAAGAAGCGGTTGTGGTCGGTGTACCGGATGCCTATCGCGGTGAAACCGTAAAAGCTGTCGTCGTTTTAAAAGAAGGTCAACAAGTATCAGAAGATGAATTAATCAGTTTTTGCCGTGAAAAATTGGCTGCTTTTAAAGTACCGAGAATTGTTGAGTTTCGGTCAGAATTACCAAAAACAAGCGTTGGTAAAATTTTAAGAAGAAAGATTAGAGAAGCATCTGCGAAAGTTTCAGAGTAATTCAATTAGTTGAAAGTGTTATATAAGACTATAAACATTCAGACAGTTGTTTGGAAACGGGTCCTCTTTGTTGAAAGGAAATTTAGAAGAGGACCTGTTTAAAAATTCCCGTTCATATGCGTTGGAGGTGTGGTTAGTTTGAGTTCCGTACTAAAAAAGAGTTGGCCAAAATTTATCCCGGAAACACTAGAGTATCGTCTTGGTGAAAGACCATTACACGAATACTTAATACAAAATGCAACGGACTACCCAAATGAAACTGGGTATGTTTATTACGGGAATCATATCTGATTTTCCAGACGAACCGATTAAAAAGGGAGGTATATGCAGTATGCAAAGTTGGAAAGTGACAAAATTAGGCGAACCGAAAGAGGTATTGGCATTGCAAGAAGTGCCGGTTCCATCTGTTGAACCGGGAAAAGTTTTAATAGAAGTTGAAGCGGCGGCATTAAATTTCTTTGATATTTTACTTTGTCAAGGAAAATACCAGGAAAAACCCCCGCTTCCTTTCACTCCGGGTTCTGAAATTTCCGGGGTTGTCAGAGATGTTGGGGAAGGTTGCAATGTCAAAATAGGCACACGTGTTCTTGCTACCCCCGGTTTACCAAATGGCGGTTTATCGGAGTATGTCGTCATTCCGGAACATTCCGTCTACGAAATTCCGGATTCGATGTCAAGTTCGGAAGCTGCCGGAATATTTATTACCTATCAAACGACTTACTATGCACTGCATCATCGGGCAAATCTCAAAACTGGTGAGGTATTACTCGTTCATGCCGGAGCTGGTGGAGTTGGTTCTGCTGCCATCCAACTTGGTAAGGCGATTGGAGCAAAAGTAATTGCTACGGCGGGCGGAGCTGAGAAAGTAAAAATTTGTCAACAATTGGGAGCAGATGTTGCTATCGATTATACACGTGATGACTTTGTGGATATTGTTAAGAAAGAAACTAATGGGCGAGGAGCAGACGTTATTTATGATCCGGTCGGTGGGGATGTATTCGACAAATCCCGAAAATGTATTGCCTTTGATGGAAGAATCCTTGTCATTGGTTTTGCCGGCGGAAGAATTTCAGATGCTCCGGTGAACCACGCATTGGTAAAAAACTATTCCATTGTTGGTGTCCATTGGGGATTGTTTGCAAAGCTTTATCCTGAAAGAGTAAAAGAAATCCATCAGAAGTTAATGAACCTTTATGAACAAGGAAAGATTCATCCTCTTATCTATCGTGAATTTGATTTAAAAGAAGTTCCGGAAGCATTAGAAATTTTGGCCGAGCGGAAAACATACGGAAAGTTAATTGTAAATATATCAAAATAGAAATTCAATAAAGATAGAAAGGAAGATTGGATGAGGTTACAGAACAAAGTTGCCATTATTACAGGCGGTGGGGGAGGAATCGGCCGTGCCACTGCATTAAAATTTGTTGAAGAAGGTGCTCGGGTCGTTATTTCTGATATTCAGGAAGCAAAAGGCATCGAAACTGTCAGCATGATTAAAGAAAGGGGAGGTGACGCATTATTTATAAAAGTAGATATGTCCAAACCGGATGAAGTTCAGTCATTGGCAGAAGCAACAATGAATACATTCGGAAAAATTGATATTCTTTTTAACAATGCAGGGGTAGGCAGTATGGAGAAAAAATTGCCCGATGTTTCTTTGGAAGAATGGCAACAGGTAATTAATATCAATTTGACCGGTGTCTTTCTGGGAATGAAATACGTCATTCCAAAAATGGAGCCGGGCAGTTCCATTATTAATACAGCAAGCATCGCCGGGATAAAGGGACAAAAGCTTGTTAGCGCCTACTCAGCATCCAAAAGCAGTGTCATCGCTTTAACAAAAACGGCCGCGACCGAGTTTGGCAGAAAAAATATACGAGTGAATGCCATCGCCCCCGGAATTATTGATACAGATATCGTTGAAGATTGGAAGAAGTCGGAAAAATGGCCGATTCTTTCAACGGCAAATGCATTAAGAAGAGTCGGAAAACCGGAAGAGATTGCTAATGCAGTGTTATTCCTGGCCTCAGACGAATCCTCCTTTATAACCGGTGAAACATTAATCATTGATGGAGGAACATTAAACCTTTAGAAATACATAATTTAATAGAAAAGGAGACTAGCTATGCACGAAATTGAAGTATATGTCCGTTTTAGTGAAACCGATGCGGCCGGACATGTAAATAATACAAGTTATTTTTTATATATGGAAGAAGCACGGACAAAATTTTTCAATGAACTGGGTTACGGTCATCATGAGTCCTTACCCGGATTAAATTTAATATTAGCTTCAACAAAATGTGATTATATTGCTCAGAGCTATGCAGGTCAAACATTAAAGGTGGCGACCACTGTTTCTAATATTGGAAATAAAAGTTTTACCGTCGAACATCTCATTACCAATGCTGATTCCGGAACCATCATCGCAAAGGGAACAGCCACACTCGTTAGTTTCGATTTTGAACAGCAAAAAACAATGCCGATTCCGGAAGTCGTTCGGACCAATTTAGAACAATTTTTACAGCCACAGTAATTGAAAGTGAGGGGTTTCAAATGAAAAATGAAAACAGACGTATCATTTTAGGTAGCCGGCCAAGCGGAATGCCGACAAAAGAAAACTTCCAAATCGTAACAGAGGCTATCCCTGAGATTAAGGAAGGAGAAATTTTAATTCAAACAATCTTTTTATCCGTCGACCCTTATATGCGTGGAAGAATGACCGGGATAAAAACATATGTTGACCCGTTTGAAGTAGGTAAAGTTTTAACCGGCGGGGTAGTCGGTAAAATTGTCGAATCGAAACATTCGAATTTCCAAGAAGGGGAAATTGTAGAAGGGCAACTTGATTGGGCGGATTACTCCGTTTCAAACGGGCGCCACATTCGAAAAGTGGATCCGAACTTAGCACCGATTTCGACAGCGCTCGGCGTTATCGGAATGCCGGGTTTAACCGCTTATTTCGGGCTGCTAGATATTGGAAAACCAAAAGAAGGGGAAACGGTTGTCATCTCAGGGGCAGCCGGTGCAGTCGGCATGGTTGTCGGCCAAATTGCGAAACTAAAAGGTTGTCATGTCGTTGGTATTGCCGGTTCCCAGGAAAAAATCGCATATTTAAAAGAAGAGCTGGGATTTGATGCAGTTATCAATTATAAAACAGATCAAATAAAGCAGGCGTTAAAAACAGCTTGCCCAAATGGTATTGACGTTTATTTTGATAATGTTGGCGGAGAAATTTCCGATCTAGTGATGCGCTTTATGAATTTCCATTCGCGCATCGTCCTTTGTGGTGACATTTCTCAATATAATAATGAAAAAATTGAATATGGACCACGTTTCCAAAGCCTGTTAGTAACCCGTAGTATTTTAATGCAAGGATTTATTGTTTCCAATTATTCTAAACGTTTTGCGGAAGGATACCGTGACTTGGCAAAATGGGTGAGTGAAGGTAAAGTGAAATATCGGGAAACGATTATTGACGGGTTGGAAAACGCACCGGATGCATTTATCGATTTATTTTATGGAAAAAACATTGGAAAACAACTAGTCCGAGTATCAAATGAGTAATTCTTAAAAATACTATTTAGGAGCTGTGCAAAAAGGCCAGCTCCTAATTGAATAAGTAAGCAGCTTTTTCAATAAAATTTTTTTCTTGCGTTTTACGTACCGAACTCAACGATTTCTCAATAAGTATGTAACAATTTGACTTCTTTTTTGATATTAATAAAAAAATAAAATAATGTTTCTCTCAAAATAAAGTTTTTTTGTGCATTCTCAATAAAATCAGATTATAAGTGTAACAATTGACCTTATAGCAACCGGATGAATGTATTTTCGTCAATCACTTCCATTATCCGTTAACAATTTCCCCACCGTTTATGTGTAAAACTTGACCCGTCATATAAGAGGAATCTTCGCTGGCTAAAAATACATAGGCAGGGGCGAGTTCAGCAGGTTGACCGGCTCTTTGCATCGGAGTAGTTGACCCGAACGTTGCTACTTGATCACTTGTAAAGGTAGATGGAATGAGTGGTGTCCAAATTGGACTAGGTGCAATCGAATTAACACGTATTCCTTGTTTCACGAGAGAAGCGGAAAGTGATCTCGTAAATGAAACAATTGCTCCTTTCGTTGCCGAGTAGTCTAGTAAAGTCGCGTTTCCTAGATAGGCGGTAACACTGGAAGTATTAATAATGACACTTCCTTTTTGTAAATCGGGAAGGGAAGCTTTTGTAAGATAAAAATATCTACTATGAGGTTATCATTGCCAAAAAAGTGGAAAATATGATTGATTTGTCATTATGATGAATAAATGTATAAATTTGACACGAAAGGCAAAATTATCTATGAGGAGGTGGAAGATATGCCAAAAATCGGTGTTGCGTCTTCTTTGACAGATGTAAAACATGCATTAATGGAAAAAGGATATGATGTGGTAGAATTGAAAAATGAAAATGATGCTTCCGGTTGCGATTGTTGTGTAGTAACAGGTCTGGACTCCAATATGATGGGGATGCATAATACGGTTACACAAGGTTCAGTCATTGAAGCCAGTGGATTAAGTGCTGAAGAAGTTTGCCGTCAAGTGGAAAGCAGACTAAGTTAATTTATACTTAGGATTGTATTTTGCCTTTTCGCTTCATGATAAAACCTTGAAATCCGGAAGGCTCATAATCAATCCCAAAAATAAAAAGAAAACGTTTACAAATATTTGGTTTTGTATTAAAATAAACAGTAATAACACATGTTTTAACATTCTATTGTTAGTTACTTGTGTTTCCTCCATCATTTTGCAGGTCTGCCAAAAAGCAGATCACTTTGCCAGTTCATAATGACATCATCTATTCCGTGTCATTTATTGAACTGGTTTTTTTGTTAAAGAAATGATTGGGATTTACAAATAATTTTATGGAGGAAAACATAAATTTTATTGAAGGGAGCTGAGTAAAAACGCATTGCTGAGACATGTGGAAAATGAATGCACTGTTTTTTACGCACGACTATAACAGGAGTTTTGTCACGATTGTTTAAAATTATCACTTGGACTATTTATAGGAGATGAAAAAAATTGAACTTTGATTTTACCGAAGAACAAAATATGCTAAGAGAAACAGTTAGAAGCTTTGTAGATAAAGAGATTGTTCCCTATATTCGTGAATGGGATCGTTCCGGTGGATTCCCTCGCGAAATTTTCGATAAGCTGCGTGAACTTGGTTTAATGGGCGTTTGCATTCCGGAAAAATACGGTGGGAGTGGCATGGATTATAATTCACTTGCCATTGTCTGTGAGGAATTGGAAAGAGGAGATACAGCTTTCCGGACGGCGGTTTCTGTCCACTCCGGACTAAATAGTTTAACTTACTGCAATGGGGTACTGAAGAACAAAAGCAAATATTTTTGGTTCCACAGGCGAAAGGGGAAAAAATTGGCGCATTCGGGTTGACGGAACCGGCGGCAGGTTCAGATGTGGCTTCTATTCAAACAACCGCGAAAAAAGAGGGAGAGTATTATATTCTTAACGGTCAAAAAACATGGATTTCCCTTAGTGATATTGCCGATCATTTTATCGTATTTGCTTATACCGATAAAACAAAGAAATATCACGGGATGTCTGCATTCATTGTGGAACGGACTTGGGAAGGTTTTTCATCTAAAGCTATTAAAGGAAAATTAGGGATTCGTTCCGGTAATACGGGGGAGTTATTTTTTGAAAATATGAAAATACCAAAAGAAAACTTACTTGGTGAAGAAGGTGAAGGATTCAAAATTGCGATGTCTGCCCTCGATAACGGCCGTTTTACGGTTGCTGCCGGTGCAGTCGGTCAAATCATGGCCTGTCTGGAAGCGAGTGTAAAGTATTGTCATGAAAGGGAGACGTTTGGAGAACCCATCGGTAAACATCAATTAGTCCAGCAAATGATTGCCAATATGGAAGCAGGTTTACAAATGAGCAGACTACTTGTTTATAAGGCTGGGGAGTTGAAAAATCAAGGAAAACGTAATACACGTGAAACCTCACTCGCAAAGTGGCAGGCATGTGACTTTGCCAATAAAGCTGCCGATGATGCTGTCCAAATTCACGGAGCCTACGGTTACTCCGATGAATATCCGGTAGAGCGATTTTTACGGAATTCGAAAGCACCGGTTATTTATGAAGGAACAAGAGAAATCCATACAATTATGCAAGCAGAGTATGTGTTAGGTTATCGAAAGGATAAACCATTAAACAAAATGCTACCAGCTTGGGAAGGTAACAATGAACTGAATATCAAGTAAAACTCAATTTGATAATAAAAGGGGTATTTCATCCTTGTTTGTTGCAATTTGCATTTCTTACCCCTTTCGTCTTTTTACTGAAAATTTATCCCGCATAAACGGTCACTAAATTTTCCCCTTGAGGCTTAAGAGAAATCAAGGATGTAGGGGGGAAGATAAGTGCCTGATTGGTACAGCTAACCATCAGTGGGGATAGAGAACTCCCTTGATGGAAATTTCACTTTATTCCACCTTACTGAACCCCGCTAAACTTTCAACTACAAATGAAACCAGATTAATGGCAAAATATTCCAATACTATATCATGTCAAGATTTCCTACTAAAGCAGCAACTTACAAACGGTTCAAAATGATACTGAATCAGTTAAACAACTAGTAAAGTCATCGTGATTATTCGAATGAATAAAAATTAATGGTCACAAACTTTTTGACTTGTCGCAATATAAAAAATACAGAAAGGAGTATTGTGATGAAAATCGGTGTGTTAGGCTCTGGACTTATGGGCAAAGAAGCAGCCCGGGACTTGGTGGAAAGTTCCGGTGTAACTACTGTCGGATTGGCTGATCTTGATTTTAACCGTGCAAAAACAGTATGTGAACAAATTCAATCTCAAAAATTGACTCCCTTTCAAGTCGATGCTCGTAATGAAGAAGAACTGGCGAATTTTATGAGTCAATTTGATTGTATTATTAATGCACTATTTTACTCGTTTAATGAAATCGTCGCAAAAACAGCAATTAAAGTGGGTGTTCATTCTGTAGATTTAGGTGGTCATATCGGTCATATGACGGATAAAGTACTTGCATTAAAAAATGATGCGAAAAACGCCGGAGTTACCATTATCCCTGATTTAGGGGTAGCTCCGGGTATGATTAATATTTTATCAGGTTATGGATACAGTAAGCTTGATAAAGCAACAGCGGTAAAATTGTACGTGGGCGGAATTCCGGTAAGACCGGATCCACCATTAGAATACAATCATGTGTTCTCAATGGAAGGTTTACTTGATCACTACACTGATCCTTCTTTAATTATTCGTAATGGAAAATTAATGGTTGTACCATCGTTATCTGAAATAGAACCGATTTATTTTGAAAAATTTGGTCCACTGGAAGCCTTTCATACATCAGGCGGAACTTCAACATTATCTATTTCTTATCCGGAATTAGAAACATTGGAATATAAAACGATTCGTTATCCAGGTCATGCGAAAAAGATGAAATTACTTGTTGATTTAAATCTTACAAGAACAGATTATGAAGTTGAAGTTGACGGAAAAACCATTAATCCAAGGAAAGTACTATTAAAGGTCCTAGATCCGATTGTTGAATTAAAAGATAAAGACGATGTCACTTTATTACGGGTAATCGTTTCAGGGGAAAAAGATTTAAATCCAGCTACTTATACGTATGAAATGGTGACATTTAAGGATTCGACTAAAAATATCACCGCGATGGCGAGAGCAACAGCGAATACGATTTCAGTTGTTGCACAAATGATTGCAAATGGTATTATTACAAAAAGAGGCGTTTATCCACCTGAACAAATTGTTCCCGGTGATATTTATATTGAAGAAATGAAAAAGCGTGGTGTGGTTATATCGGAAAATTTAAGTTGAATGGAGACCTTGGCTAACAAGATCTCAAATTTCTAGATGACCAGAGCATTTTTACTCTGGTTTTTTTATATAATCAATCGCAGCTTTAAGAATATGTTTGTCATTATCGAAGGTCACTTTGTCGATGGCTTCAGATAACGGGAACCATTTTGCATCACTTACTTCCTCCAGTTGACGATGAATGGCAGTTGGTTTTGTGTAAGCAAGAAAATAAATAACCTCTTTTAAAACGCCCTCGGCAGGAGAATAAGTAACCACTTTGCGAAAGTTCGTATCCAATTCAACTTGAAGACCGGTTTCTTCTGCAATTTCACGGAGGGCAGTTTCAGTTTCAGTTTCGTCTTCTTCCACATGTCCCTTAGGAAATGCCCAATGCCCGCCGTTTTGATGTTTAATAAGCAGAACTTTGTGAGGTTCTTCGGATGTAAAAACAATGGCACCGCAAGATTTTTCTCTTTTCATATAAACAATCCTTTCTTTACTATTTAATCAATATTATAACAAAAAAAGACCAAGGCTGTATGATTGTTATTAATCTTTGCAACATTTTAATGGAATAGTAATTTAAGCTCCTATCCTTGATTTCTTTTCAATGAAGCAATTAATTAATATAATACAGATAGAAAAATAAAATGACAGGAGTTATTCATGTGGGCTATGTTGAGGAT